>Ga0098052_1000176_pt1 | contig 38084 bp, 37 predicted proteins | sample 15_taG_FD_81591 | JGI IMG/M metagenome (GOLD analysis project Ga0098052, IMG submission 81591) | Marine viral communities from the Subarctic Pacific Ocean - 15_ETSP_OMZ_AT15312 metaG | ecosystem: Environmental > Aquatic > Marine > Oceanic | place: Pacific Ocean | collected 2015-01-18
AATACAACAGGAAGAAGCCTCACTAAATATTACCGAGGCAGCCAACGCTATTGACGGAGCCATCGAAGGCAGATTACCCGCCGAAGAGGAAGAAGAGACAGTTTCCTCCAGCGTTTTTATTCCGGGGAGAATCGACGTTGACGAACCGGTTATGCCCGAAGAGGAGCCCGAACCTGTTCCTTTTTTATACACCGAGCAAGTTGGTCTATCGTGGTATGCTATCAATGGTCTTGCTCTCTCTCGCGACGGTATGACGGGGATGCTGGGTATGTCTGGCGGAAACTCCTGTGAGTATGATCCGGACGTTGCTTCCCTCGCTGGTGCCGACTTTACAAATCAATCTTGCCCAGATATTCCAGAAGGATACGATTCCGAGGACCGCGTTATGTTCCTTTGTGATGACGATATCGGCTTCTGGTCCCCGACTTGGGGCGCGCAACACTACATCGTCCCTGGTCTTGTCGCGGCACAGGTTGTTGCTGAAGGCTTCGTGACCCTTGAAAACGCCGAGGTATGCCAGGTTTCACGCCGGGATCACGACGGCGCCGTTGTTTCCGTCGAGGTGCCGACAGCTCTTTGCGACGTTCCCTCGATGATGGATGTGGATGAAGCTGGTGATATGGTGTACCTCGTCAATGGGGACGTTTATGCCGTGACCGATACATCCTACCGTCTCCTCGCCTCCGACGCGGGCGACATGATTGCCTTTGACGAGGTACACAAGGTCGCTGTGGTCGCTTGGGAAGGTGAGACGACTCTCCACGCGCTCGACAACTCCGGAACGCTCCTGTGGCGTGCAAAGGCCGGCGGATCCATTTATGACTTGGAATCCCTCGGTGATCGAGGCGCGGTGGTTGCTCTCGTTTATGAAGATCTCTCACTCCCCGGTTCCTTCGTCGCTTTTGATGGAGCACAGGGTGAGGTATGGGGTGACTCCATCGCGTGGGATGGACTGCTTGACTTCTCAATTGCCCGCGATGCAACCAAGATGATTGTTTCGGCAAACGGGGCTGTTTATACTTACGACGTTATTATCGAGGAAACAGAAGAATGAGAGTAACGAAGAAACAGCTTAGAAGAATCGTCAAGGAAGAGAAGCAGAAGCTTCGGGCGTTGCAGGAGCGTAGACGTAGCCCTTTTGAAAGAATAGAAACCGGTTCTGCTGTCATCGAGTTCGCCCAGGCATATTGCGGCTTAGGAGGTGCCGTACAAGGTCAAGTGGACGCGATAATCGCTGTTTACTATAACGGGGGTGGACCAGAAAGCGAAGCGTTTCAGGACACCGTTTACGAACAGAACCCCAGCGCTATCAACCTTGCCCTCCAGAGGTTACCGCGATATGGTAGCGAAGAAACCGAAGAGATCATCGCTACTCTTAAGATCGCACAGTCGTTGTTCGCAGAGGGCGGTTGATTTTTCAATGAGAATTACCAAGCGCCAACTCAAAAGAATCATACGCGAGGAACGAGCTCGTCTTTTCGAAGCTGAAGCCGAAGCCGAGGTTGAGGGCGAAGATGAAGACGCGGCCGCGTCGAAAGCCGAGTTGAAACAGTTACTTCTACAACTATCCAAGAAAACGCAGGAGCTTAAGCTTTCCAAGAAGGAAGTCATTCTCATTGGGAAGACCCTGAAAGGTTTGATCGCCGCGGCAGACGCAAGGGATATCGCAAGTAAGGCGCAGCCCTTCCTTACGGCGTTGAGTAAGCTTATCGGATAACACGTTTTTTAGCTTGACCTAAGTCTGCCCCACGCAGGCTTTTTTTATGTGTGATATTTACAAACGGGCCAGGGTGTTATGATTAGGAAGAGGTGTTATAAATGGCAAAAGACAAAAGGGCGAGTAACGAGGTCTTCGGACAACGTTCCAAAATTCCAACTTCGAACGTGATGAAGGACGATTTCGGTTTCGAGGTTCCCGTTGAGTTGGTGCCGCTCCCATCAGGTGGCGTCGTGTACCCCGAGGATAGTCCGTTATACGGTAGGGACGCGGTCGAAGTACAGGCAATGACAGCTCGCGAAGAGGATATCCTAACCTCTAAGGCGCTCATCAAAAAGGGCACTGTGATTACGCACCTAATTAAATCGTGTCTCATAGATAAGTCCACAGACGTCAGAAACATGATTTCGGGCGATCGTAACGCATTGATGATTGCCTTACGTGTCACCGGTTACGGCCAGGAGTATAAGGTTGACGTCGAATGTCCTGCGTGTAGTGAACGAGCAAGCCACGCCTTCGACCTCGCCGAGCTTCCCGTGAAGACGTTGGACATTGAGCCAGTTCAGGTAGGAACGAACGTATTTAGCTTCAAATTTCCCGTTACCAAGAAAACGGTGGAGTTTCGATTTTTAACGGGGAAGGACGAAGAGGAGATCATGATTCTTACCGCCCGTAAGAAGAAATCCGGACTGGGCGATAACCTCGTCACCACTCGCTTGACGTACTCGATTGTGTCGATCGACGGGATTACCGATAGGTCGAAGATCGCCGGTTTCATTCGAAATATGCCAGCGCGTGATAGCCTCTCCTTGCGTCGCTACATCGATAAGCACGAGCCGGGCATCGATATGAAGGCCTGGATGACCTGTGATAGCTGCCTGGCAGATTCGGAGGTAAGGTTACCCCTTGGTGCGGGGTTTTTTTGGCCTGACGCCGAGTGATAAGGAAATATATCTAGAACAGATCTTTTTGCTCATGTACTACTTAGGCTTCTCGTATAACGAAGGTTATAGCCTACCTATTTGGCAGCGAATCTGGTTTATCAATCGAATCAACACGGAAATCAAACGAGCTAACGAATCGAACGCACCAGCGTCGAGGGCCGCTCACGATAACTCTCCCGAGGCCCGGGCGATGATGAACAAGCAACGTGCAAATGTTCCTGCGAGGCTCCGGAGATTTACCTGATGGATAAGAAGCTCAGAAACGATATCGCGATGTTTCTTTTGGGCGCAGGTTCCATCCCGCAGGGCGTTCCTGGTCACACCCGTGCCGCAGCCATGGCAACGCACAGATTGAAGACTGCGCTCGATAACCCACAATCGCATCGTGATCTCGCGGACAGGGTGAGGGATAGACAAACCGCCGCCGACGTGTACACAACGAAAACTAAAGCGCGGTGGCCATTTTGAGTACCGCGCGAAGGTAATAGTTATGGCTTGGAGTACTACTACACGTGGCTGACGATCTAGGCGCACAACTCGAATTACAGAATCAGATTAACGCCGCCATTTCCGCGCGCGCCGGTCTGCTACGTAAGCAGTCTGCGTTCCTAGAAGGTCAGGTCTTGATCGCTCGAGAACTTTGCAACGCTATGAAGTGCGAAAACCTCGACGGAATGGAAGATCGTCTAGGCGAGATCAGGTCTTCCATGGAGCAGGCGGCCAACGAAGCGGAGCGTCTTCCAAGTACCTTCAGCGAGAGCACCAAGGCAGCAGGAGGAACAGCGGGCGCCCTCGCCAAGACGACCGTAGCCGCTGGCGCGCTCAGCGGTATGATGAACGGCGTCAAAAAATCGTTCCTCGCGGTAAAGGCTGTGGGTGTCGGTATCTTCGACGCGTTCAAGGCCGGTTTCAACGTCGTGTCGGCAGTCACCGGTCTGTTCGGAAAGTTCACCGGTGCCATCATCGCTGCTTCCTCTGAGGCGGCGCAGCGGGGTCGCATCGTCGCCGAGGCCTACGAAGACCTGAGGGAAACATTCGGTGACCTTGCAACAGGCGTAGGTAAGGAGGCCGTCGACGCCGTGGGTCAGTTCGACGCCGCGGCAGCCAAAGCCGGCGTCAACGCGGGTCAATTCTTTGGACCGTTCGCCGAGGGTCAGGCAGCCAAGATCAAGGCGATCGGCGAAGCTATCTCGAACCTTGGCGATCTCGCAGTCGGACCATTAGCCGGTCAGGTCGCTGGTGCAGCCTTCGAGATGACCATGCTTCAGAAGGGTGCAGGTCTCAGCGCCGAAGCAATGCAATCCCTCGGTAACAGATCTCTCAATGCCGGTCAAACGTTGCAAGGTACAATGGAGTCCGCCGCCACGAGTATAGCGACCGTTGCGAAAGCCATGGGTGTTTCCACGAAGAGCCTGGGTAAGAACTTCGACGCCATCGCGAAAGACGTGGTGAGTTTCGGGCACCTGTCCGTGAAGGAGATGACCACACTATCGGCCGTCATGACGAAGACTGGTATCTCGATGGGGACAGTTCAAAAGATCGGCGCGCAGTTTGACGATTTCGAGAAGGGAGCCGAGAGCGTCGCGAAACTGACACAGGCTTTCGGCATGCAACTTGACTCCGTCGCGTTGTTGAACGCTTCCGACGACGAGCGACTTTCGATGATGAAATCCTCGTTCGCGGCGACCGGTAAGTCGATCGATCAGCTCAGTCGACAGGAGCGTGCGTACCTTGCCAACGCGGCCGGTATCGAAGCGAACGATCTGGAACGCGTGTTCGGAGATCAGGCGGCAGGAATCGAGGAAACCAAAACGGCAGCGGAGAAGGCGCAGGACGCCCAAATATCTTCCGCCGAAGCCATGCAAGAGATGGGGAAGAGTATCAAAAAAGTCTTCGCGCCCATCGAGAAATTCCTGGGTTTCTTCGACGCGTTTATGAAGGGGTTCAAGAAGGGGTTCCTCGAAGGCAACGAAGGTCTTCAGAAAGTCTACGATGCGCTTTACGACGTTTTTGATATTGGTTACGACCTTGGAAAGTGGGTTTCGGGTTTCATTGATTCGCTGGGGGGTCTTGATAAGGCATTCGACCTGAAAGGCATCATAAACATGTTCAAGCTCTTCGGCGAAACGATCAAAGACGTTCTTGACCCAAGTCGCGCGGGTGGTAACGCGCAGAAGTTTATGGATGGTCTCACCGACATGATCGTCAATGGCGTCGAGAAGATTGGGAAGGTTTTCGAAACCATCGGTGAATTTCTCGGTCGACCAGAGGTTCAGGAAAAAATAAAGTCCGGTGCCATGATGATCTTCGAGTCGATCAAGAAGGTGATCACGAACCCCGTCGTAACGAAGACGTTGATCGGTGGTGGCATCATGATGCTTGTCGCGACGATAGGACAGATTCTGTTTACAACCATTACGGCGACGCTTCCTGGATTATTGTTACAAGGTCTCCAGTTCGTGTTTGGAAAGGGCGTCAAGAAGGGTCTGGGTAAGGTCGTCGGTAAGCTATTTAAGAATCTCGCGCCTAAGTTTATGGGTGGTCCTATCACGTTGGTGGCAGCTCTCGTCGCAGGGTTCGGTCTAGCCGTGTCGGGCGCGGATGAAAAAGTCGGTGCAGCCCTCGACGAAGAGTTCGGCGATATGTCGGGGATAACGAAGCTCGCAGCGGGATTCATCAACGCATTGACGTTGGGGCTATTGCCGGACGACATGCTTCTGACGGTATCGAGGTTTTTTGGTAACCTTCAAAAAAGGGTTCTTGATGGTTTGGAGAGTTTGGGTCTAGGCGGATTCGCGGATTACATAAAAAGCTACTATGGCGGGCTTTTCAAGGTGTTCGATAGCATAGGCGATCTCCTGAAGAATATCTTCTCCCCAGGTAAAACGAGCGAGACCGCGGCTGCGGGTAGTCAGTTTGTAACGGGTCTTTTCGAGATGCTCGTGGCACAACTTAAGCTTTTACCGACGGTTCTTTTCGAATATCTACCCAAGGCACTCATTTGGGTGTGGACCGAATCATTTCTTCTGCTTTGGAATTACGGGTTACCGGCGTTAATCAACGCGATTTCGTTTCTCGCCGGCTTCTTGTGGACCGCCCTCACAAACCTCGGCGCGTTTGTTTTTGGAGCGTGGAAGGCCGCGTTAATAGACCCGATGATTCTTTTGTTTACAGATCCTAAACAGCTTTTGGCGAACATCATTGGTGGGCTTACGAATGTCTACAACGCGGTCGTTAACAAGGTAACCGGCATGTTCGGGTGGATCGGTAAGAAGATCAAGGATTTCGTTAGCAGAATCAAGAACCCGTTTGCCGCGGCTAACGAAGAGGTGACAACTTCCGCTAGCACGCCCGATCTTTCGACTGCCACCCAACAGGTCGCCGACGCTGCGCAGTTCGCCGATACCCTACAAGTGGCCGAGGATGCGTTGGGGGCTGAGGGCGGTGCATTGGAGACCGTGACTCAACTGGCGACGACCACGGCACAGATTACGGAAGCTGTAGGCCAGATCGATCCCTCGGCTGCACAAGCCCAGATCGCCAACATGACGACACTGACGGCAGACATCACCGAAGCCCACGCCGCGTTGGGAACGGGTCCCACCGGTGCGTTGGGAGTCGCCAAGGCCCTAGTCGCGAACTACAATCTCGTTACGGACGAATTACGAAAACTCGGTGAGGGTGGTGTTGACCTGGACGCGACGATCGACAAGATCGAACGCGGGGTTACGACGAAGCGCACGGGTATACGGATCGATCGTCAACAGATCCAACTCAACGTAAACCTCCAAGTCAATCTCGAGGCCGAGAAGTTAGCGAAGGCGCTGGCCGATAAGACGATCGTCGACGAGCAGTTCGTTTTATCACCCGCTAACCCGGCGCCCGGATCGTAAGGACTAGTTATGAACATGCAAACCGTTTACGAATATATGATGGAGCAGGGGTTACTTAACGCCGCGCTGGACGCTTGCGAAAACGACGAGCAACGTGACGCGGCGAAGAAGCACGCTCAGTCCGTATGCGAAAGACTAGATCCATTCATCAATTCGCTAAGGGAACAATGCAAGACCGAGGAGGATCGAGAGGCGCTATTGAAAGCGGTGATGTCGGCCGGAGGACACAAGAATGCCAACGCCCCCACCTAGGTCACTCATTCTTGACGATACGAACGGCAACGGGGAGTTTGACGAGGGCGATGACCTGAAGGAAGACATCAAGATTACTCTTGGCGCGTACCTTTCCGAGCTTACGAAAACGCCACCGACACAAAACGCTTACGAGATCGCAGCCGAGCTGGAAGATTCGCCATCGTTTAACCAAGTTACGGACAAAACGGCGCCCATCGTCACGGGAAAGGGCAGCGGCGAACCGACATACATCGATGACGTTACGGAGGCGGCGAAGGTTTATTTCGAGACCATCGGCGACGGAGACTTTGGCCATGGCGACGATCCACTACTCGGGCTTATAGACAAGGCTCTCCGCGCTGCGAAGCACGGGGAAGTTCTTGGCTCTATAACTGGCGACGGCGAAAGTGACGTCGAACAGAAAGTTTCGGCCATTTTGAAAAACAACCGGTTCAATCCGGGTGGCGATAGCCCCTTCATTCAAAATGGCGAAAGGTCCAAGTCATTCGGTCGTACACAGAAAGTCATGGGCGAATATGTTACAGATAACGGAGACTCGTCAAAAGTCCAGTCGTACGAGGTCGAAGACTTACAGAAGATCGCGTTTTCCCTGCTTTTGAAGGCTTCGGGACGACTCCAGGCCGATGACGACCCGACCGAGTTTGACGCCGGTAGCGTCTTGACTACAACAGGTGGCGAGGGTGTACAGTTGGCGACGGTTCGGGTTGGAAACGAGAAACTCGGCGCGGGCGACCTTGAGGCTCGTAACGCGTATCGCGGTCGCGTGTTGACGAAAAACGATACGGTTGATGCCGAGCTAAGGGATCCCGAAATACCTGCGAAGGCTGGCTTCTTCGATTTCGATACCCCGGGAGCTTCTTACGGCCAGATGTACAGTCACTTGGAGAACTTCTCGCCGTTTGGTCCTTACTCTCCTTCGCCCATCGCGTTGCTATTCCCGCAGTTCGTCACCATTGCCGCCTCAACCGCGGCCGTCGGTTTACTGGTCGGTTTGCTTACGGGAGACCTTGGGTTCCCGAAGAAGGATCTTTTGAATCCTGGCGAGGACGTTCTTCCAATGGGGTCGTCTAGACAATCGGCTACGATGTTCGGTGCGTTTCAGTCGTTCATGAAAAAGCTCCTCCAGGTCCCAGAAACGACCGCGCCATTTCTTCCGTCTGTGTTCGTGGGACTCTTATGGTTTCAGGTTGGCGCCCTTTTCGGCGCAGCTGGTCTCATAACGAGCGTCCAACGTGGCGTCGCGCGGGACACTGTAACGTTTATGGACATGTTAGCGAATGACGAGTTATTTTCGGGTGGTCTTATCTCGAATCTTAACGCCATCGGTATCATAATCGATTCGTTGCTAAATTCCAAGTTTTATCGCTTCACGATTATAATGGCTATATTGGGCGATAAGATCATTACGGGTTCATGGAAAAAATCCAAGACCTTCAATTATGGTCTCGGAAAGGCTAATCTGGATGAACTACCGAATAACGCGTTGTATAGAGTCGCGAAGAGTCGAAAGGCGGATGACGAAAAGGGTTTGGTGTGGGCAGCGGGAAACATTCCTAGCACGTACATTTTACCTTCGGCATTTGTTACCGCGCAACAGGTCGGCACCGTCGCGGGCCTAGGCACTTCGTTAAGCGATTTTTTATCGAACGCTTCGCTTAACATGAAGTTCGTTGATCCGTCGCAGTTCACCGATCAAGACGGAAATCCGGGAAAGCGATTGCCTGGTGCCTTGGTCGAAGCTATCGAGAACCAATTGGAAATCGAGTACGTACCGTTTTATTTTCACGATCTTCGAACGAACGAGATAATCGCCTTCCACGCGTTCTTGCAGAATCTCTCCGACAGTTACTCGGCGAACTGGAACGCCCAAACTGGTATCGGTCGGGTGGAGCCTGCCTACATTTATGGCGGGACGACCCGTGCAATATCGATGCAGTTTTTGATAGCAGCGACTAGTCCGGACGATTACGACGAGATGTGGTACAAGATCAATAAGCTTACGACGTTGGTTTATCCACAGTTTAGTCGAGGCAGGGTTTTGACCGATGGTACGATTAATTTCGTCCAACCGTTTTCCCAGGTACAAACGGCGTCCCCGTTGGTTAGAATCAGATTGGGCGATTTGTTCAAGTCCAACTACTCGAAGTTCAGTCTCGCCAGACTCTTCGGGTTGGGACAAGCCGAGGACGTATTCAAACCAAGCGCGGAAGGTGGATCATCGACGGACGAGGAGGCCAACGCGGAAAAAATTGCAGCCGCCGCGAAGACCGTTTTCGATAGCCGCGACCCCAGCAACAAAGAGGCGTTGGGTTACATCACAGGTGACCAGGTGGTGATCCTACCCGTTGCGGGTGGTGGATTTAACGTCGCTCCTGTGGTACCAGGGGCGGGAGCAACGAAGAACAACATGACCATGTTGGGACCGATTAGGGGAACCATCGGAATACCCATTCTCGTCTCGCCGCCCGACGAAGACGACGGCGCCGGGAATGCAGCACGTCTTGCAGCCACGACAACCCCGGCCGCGGGTGACGCCGCCACGGCAGAAGGCACAAAAATAAAATCGAGTACGAAATACGCCGTCATTTTGGACCAAACGTCCAACGACTTGATTAACGATAAGCTTGAACCCCTTGTGCCTGGTGACTATATTGCGACCGTTCCCATGAAGGCGCTGAAGCTTCAACCGGCTTGGGCGAATACCTTGATCAACCTCGAGGCTGGTTTGATACCATCTCTTTTTCCCGCGGATCCAGCCCCCGAGGCTGAGTTTTTTGATTCCGCGAATAACGCAATCGTTAGAAGCTTCGAGTCGGCTCGCGGTCGAGGTTTGGCTGGCGCGATTACGAGTCTGGATTTCGATTGGAACGAAAAGCCATGGCGAACCGATATCCCCGGTAGCAAAGCGCCCCTTTTCTGTGCTGTGACGATCAACTTCAGTCCGGTTCATGATATTACGCCTGGTCTAGATTCCGATGGGTTCAACCGCGCGCCTGTGTACAACGTGGGTAAGGTGATGAATGCGATTGGGGGAGATCCTTACGGAATGCCACCGAGCGTTAACGAATCGATACAGGCCGAGATGGATTTACAGCAGGGATATGAGGGAACGACGCTACAAACCATGATTGATACCGTCAAGGAAGAATCATGATTCGCCGATACCAAAATACAAAAAAGATAAAGGGTGGTAGAATGCTTGCGACCCCACAAGCCGCCCGGGCACTTATCGCCGCGGTCAAGGCAGGTCGACTACGCTTGAGAGTTCGCGTCGTTAAGGCGGGCGAACGTCTCGACGTAATCGCTGGAGAAGAACTAGGCGACGCTCGGATGTGGTGGATCATCGCCGCGTGTAGTGGGATTGGTTGGGGTTTGCAGACACCACCAGGCACGTCTCTTTCAATACCGGTTAAACTTTCGGAAGTGAAAGCAATCACGGGGTAACTAGATGTCGGAACCGATCAATCAATACGCTAGACTCGGGAGCCTCGCATACTTTTTCGGAGGTCACGGTAGCGTGGTGCCCTCGTTTGCGGAGGAGGGAATGGAGGACAAGCGACAGATGGCGGAAGCCCTTAGGGCGCTAAGCGACCAAGTTTTACCATTACTTCAAAGGTCGAACTCGGGTGGCGCGTCGTCGACGACGATAATCGCGGCGTTGGAGGAGTTAGCGACAGACGCCGTCGACAAGGAATCGTTACAACGCGCCATCGGTATTTGCGCGGAGTACGATGGCGATTTCGCGTGCCCCAAGAAGACGAGCGATATGTTGGGTACCGCAGCAGCGCCCTTCGTTCCCGCAGACGAGAAACCAGTAAAATCCAAACCCGGTCTCGTGGCGTTTCAGATTTTCCCGATCGAATTAGCTTTTTCATCCCGTGATACGGATGTCCTAGACATTTTCTTTAACGCGATTCCTAACGTCGAATGGTCGCGTTGCGTGCCTTATTTCGACATGCTCGTGATCTCATCGGGTAAACCCTTAGGTGGCGACGCGACGCCTCTTACGATGAGCCAACACTTATTTTTATCCCCGAACTCGGCGATAGAGACCGACTTGGGAAAGTCCATGGCCAACGCCCTACCTTCGGAAATAATCGGTGAAGCGTTAGGGAACGATCAGGTGGCCGAGGTCGGTGCGGTCACTGCAGCTGGCATGGAGCTCTTCACGTCGCCGCAAACGCTTGTGAACGCGAACGAGGAGTACTTCGATCCCCCCGGAGGGACGGAAGACGATCATTCCGGACACGCGATCCTCGATAAGTTTCGTCCTTTCATGACGCTCAAGAGTTTTAGCGTTAACGTTCAACCGTCGTACGGGATGAACGCATACAAGACCGCGAAGCTCAAGCTAACATTACACGATCGTAGTCGCCTCGCGCAGATCGCGCCGATGGTAAAGCCCGACCTATACGGCGGAACGGAATTACGCGTGGAGTACGGTTGGTCCCATCCGGACGCGGTAAATGCACCCGGAACCAATCCCATCGGAGATTTTATCCACTCACTACGGTGCAAGGAAAAGTATCGAATCATAAACTCGAGTTTCACGTTTACCGAAGACGGACAGGTCGACGTCGATGTGAAACTCGCCATGAAGGGATCGACGGAACTTTACACGGAGGTCACCACGAACGGGGAGGGGTCTGCAAGCTTGATGCCAGCTTTACAGAAGCTAACTGCGGAGCTCGCCACATTGACCAAAGAACTCGACGGCGCAGGATCCGTCATCGAGGATGTTAGCGGTCGAACGGCGCTAGCCGCGGGATCGTCGTCTTCCGCGGCGCTTAGGGTCTCCCAGGACACGCTAAGCGAGATCGCGAAGTTCATAGAGGACAACAAAAAAGTCACCGCGGGTGCCGGATTGAACGCGGTGGCAAAAAAGTTGCAGGATATATTCGGCACCAACGGCGAGGATGGCATGATCCAGGAGATCTCGAACAACGCTAACACGGCGCTGGCGCGCAAGAAGGTCGTTCTCTCAAACGGCGTCGATGCCTTCGCAGCCCAATTTCCCTTTACGGCGATAGGGGAAGATGGTCCTAACATCCCGCAACCTTCGGAATCAGGTAAGATGGGGACGGACTACGTTTCGTTGGGCAAGCTCTTGATGACGTACGTGGGGAAACCACTTCAAATGTCTGGTCAGTTCGACGAAGTTCAATTCGTGTTTTACTCGTTCAATCGACTCGCAGGTTTTGTTCGACATCACAACATCGCGCAGTTTCCTATCCAAATAAGCGCATTCAACGACGCGTACAAGGTGAAGTCCGGACCGACGCTAAGTATGAGCCTCAACGCTTTTATCAATTTTGTGAACTCTGAATTTATCATGAACGAGTCAGTATCGAAGGTGTACGGTCTCGATGATATGTACGAACCCGACGAAGACGGCAACTTGGTGATAAAGGAGTCCCTCCAGAAAGAACCTAGCGCCCTAACGAGCAAAAGGCAAGACTTACTTACGAAAGCTTATCCCACGGGTCATCCGGTGGAATTTCGAAAGCCACAGTTACAAGTTGCGTTCGAGTGCGTCCCCGTCTCGGCACCCGATCCGGAGAACACCGAGAATATGCTCACCGACGAGACGCGCACGATCCTGCGGGTATTCGTGTACGATAAGTCGGCTTCCGCTTTTGACCCACAGAACGCGTTACTCTCGTCTATGTCGCAAAACAACTTTGGCATAGTCTCGGCGAACGATTCGTCGGGTACGCCGGGCACGACTTACGGTAACCAGGAATATACCGCGCAACACGGCGAGCGCATGGCAAAGGTGATGGAGGGTATCACCGAGGCGGGGATCGTATCGCTTAAAGCCAGCGTGACGGTGAGCGGTGAGGTAAACACCGAGATAAAGGATATCGTGATAGTCAATGCCACGGGATCGAAACTCAAGGAGTACTTGCGTAAAACCGCACCGTCCTGCATCATCGGATCGACCGGTAACCCCGTTGTCGGCGCCAGTCTATCGAGTATGAACGATCCGGCTTTGGCGTCCATCCGAATGTCGGCGGCCACGACGAGTGGCAAGGGTGGCGTACAAGGCAACGCCGACGAGGGGTTTCCCACGTTCATACAACCTACGTCGCTTTCGGTCGACATGTTTGGGATGCCCCTGCTCTCCTACGCGTCGAACGTGTTTTTCGATTTCAACACTAACACCAGCGTCGATAACTTTTACGTTTGCACCGGTATCGATCACACCTTCGGTCCTGGAGAGTTCAAAACGTCCGCGAAGTTCACCCAAGTGGATGGCTTCGAGAAGTTCAGGTCCGCCGCGACCGACGTGAAGCGACAGCTTGCTATGGCTGCGCTAAGTTTAGACGACGTGGCCGACGGTGAGACCGATCCGTTGACGGCTGTGACAATCAACCTGGTGTGAACAAACGACGGCTTAGTTTTAAGATGTTACATGGAACTTTGCATACTTGGCGTTGCGCTCGGGACGATCGAGCACTTGTTGATTACCGATGAGCATTTCACGTGGGTTTCTCGACCTCCGACGGGGGTTCTTACACTTGGTGATCCCCGGGTCGATACTACATCTCTCGATTATGTCGCTAAGCTTTTTCGAAGAGCGATACCAACGTTCGAGACCGTTCCGCACGCCAAGTTTTATAAAGCCGTCGGCTTGAACTCCCGGGACGTGCATTGGCAAAAAGTACTGCCCGCCCCGAAGTATCGATCGATAATTAACGATGTCATAGAAAGCTCTAGAAGCATCGCTGGCGAGTTCGAGGAATCGGGTTACGGATTTACATTAGCGAAAAGGCTAGGTGTGCTTAATACACTCCGGAGCGCGCGGATAGATAGGGACGAGCTGGCCCAAAGAATAAGTTCCGAAACCGATGCAACGCAAATCTCCAATCTGAAAACTTTCGCGCCCGATCGCGAAGGTTTCGCCCGAACAGTGAAGTACGAGGGGGTCTCAACATCGACGGGGAGAATGAACGTGGCGTCCGGCCCTCGGATTCTCACGTTACGAAAGGAGCATCGTGGGTTAATCAAGTCATCTTGGGGGGATGAGGGCGAGATCGTTTCGATCGATTACTCCAGCCTTGAGCCCCGGGTTGCTTTGGCGCTCGGTGGTCACGTGCCCGATGGCGATGTGTACGAGTGGATTGACGAAGAAATCTTCGGGGGAAAGCTTGGTCGACCCCGCGCAAAAATCTTGACGCTCTCGCTCATTTATGGAATGTCGTTGCACTCCGCGAGAAGCAAATACGGAGATGTTAAGCATTCCGCCAAAAAACGATTACGATCGATGTTTTCCGTCGACGAAACGACGGCGAAGCTCTCCGCCCTGGATGAAAACAAAATTCGCAATCACTTCGGTCGACCGATCTTTCCTGACAATAAGAATAAGCTATTCAACGCGTTTGTCCAGAGCACGGCCGTTGACGTTGCGGTGGTCGGTTTCGGGAAGGTTATCGAGAGACTACGCGAAGCGGGTGGTTGCCAACCGCTGTTTTTGATTCACGACGAAATCATTTGTGACGTGCCAGTTTCGGTATCGAACGCCGCGGAGGGGATATTTAGAGATGGCGTAGAGATAAACTTGCAGAACGAATCCGTAAGTTTTCCGGTAACTGTGGAGAAGATCAGTGATAAACGTAGCGAATGATCCGGTATATAACATGCTTTTTGAGAAACGAGCTCGTTCGAAACGCGCGATCGTCGTCGTTTCGAACGTGAGGGGTAGGATCCCCGAAGGTATGAAGCTCGCCTCGCCCAAAGACGTTTTTAAGAACCTTAAGATCGATAAAGTATTTAAGGGTCCTGTTTTGGAATCCATCCAGAGCTTGATTAATCTATCGAGAAAAACGACACAGGTGATGAATAAAGCCTATGGCGATTCTCGATTCATCGAAGACAAGGAAGGAAAGAAGGGTTTGCTGGTATCCGCGAAAGGAATCGATCGTCCAAATGCGACTCGGTATATGAAACTCTTACTTGAAAGCGCGTACGAGGGTGGCATCATTCGAGGGGGCGAAGACACTCGGGTCGAGAATAGCAGCGGAGGAGTACTCATCTTTCCGTCCAAACGAGGAAAGGTGGCGTGGCGCGTGTAAAGTTTCTCGTACATCGTTACTATTATTGCTAGAAGCGATGGGGTGAAAACGTGGAATTAGAGAAGCTTTGGAAACAGTATAGCGATCTTTTGCGAAGCGCTTTCGATAACGAGCAATCCGTGATCCAACTGCTCGAGACTTTGGGCGAAAGAATCGTTATGACACCCACCAGTCGGTACATTCGCGATCCGGGGTGCGAACCTGGTGGCATGATTATGATGTCGTTGAAGACGGCCCAGCAGGCGACTAAGCTCATGGATGCATACAGCTTACCTTCCGAGATGAAGAAGTCGATCGTGAAGGTTGCGTTGTTACATGATATCGGTAAGGTGGGTGATCTCGAGCACGATTGGCTTATTGAACAGGACAGCGACTGGCACCGTGAGAAGCAAGGCGCTCACTATAAGTTCAACGAAGCTGAGGGTCAACAACGTATGTCCACATCTCACCGGACGCTCTATCTCCTACAACACTTTGGGGTGAAGCTCACCCGCGACGAGTGGCTGGCAATTCAGCTGGCTGGTGGTTTTCACTTCGAGGAAAACCGTTGGTACGTTCACGACGAACCTGGGCTGGCGACTATAATTCAACAGGCGAAATACTTTGTTTCGAAGCGACGAACCTAGTTATACAGGCTCATGAATAACTTTGATGATAGGACAATTCGACGCTACATCCGATCGCTTCTCGAAGGCGATCGCATTGAGGTGATCGACGAGGACGATGAAGTCGAAGGTGAAGAGAAGGACGAGGTAAGCGCCGGCGGTGTAGCGGGTGTGACCACGCCTTTGGGCACCGGTCCCCGCTATCCCAACCCAGAACCACCGGGTCGTGTGCCTCCTTACGTCGCCGCGGGTAAGGCTTTCGGCGACGCAAAACTCGCAAAGAAAAAGAAAAGGAAGAAGAAATGAAAATCACGAAGAGACAGCTTAACAAGATAATCAAGAGAAACCTGAACGAGATCCATACCGACGAGTGGGAAGCAGAGGTAACACATCACCAGACGGCGCTTGCGGATGCCATCGAACTTGCGATGAATAGTTTAGGGGAAACGTGGGTCTTGAATTTTCTAAGATCTTATACTACTAACTACTAGATTTTAGTATAGAAACAAAATTGAACATTTACTACATTTGATTTATATTTGTTTGGGTGAAAACGCCCAAGCTACTCACAGATAGCAATTACCAATTTAGGAGGTTAACGTGGCTATTGATTTTGATGCAATTAGAAAGAAGCTTAACCAGCTCAACGGAAACAACAGTCGTCGCAATATGATGTGGCGTCCGGAAGAGGGAGAGACGGCGACCGTTCGCTTGGTTTCTTTTCCCGATAATGACGGGCAACCTTTCAAGGAGCGCTGGTTTTATTATAACATCGGTAACAACCCGGGCCTTTTGACACCGCACCAGTTCGGTAACCCGGATCCGGTTCAGGAGCTTATCAATAAGCTCCGCGGGGACAACGACACGGATACTCAAAAGGACTCTTACGAGCTCGCGAAGAAGCTGTATCCTAAGATGCGAAGCTATGCGGCCGTCATTGTTCGTGGCGAAGAAAACAAGGGCATTCGACTTTGGTCGTTCGGTAAGACCGTCTACCAGGATCTATTGAATATCATGCTCGACGAGGATTACGGCGATATCACCGATCCGCTTGAGGGTCGCGATGTGAAGGTTGAGTGCGTAAAGCAACCAGGTCGTAAGTGGGCCATGACGTCGGTTCGTCCCCGCCCCAAGAGTACACAGCTTTGCGACGATCCGAAGCAGGCGAAGGAGTGGATCGATAACATTCCCAACCTCGACGACCTGTATAGTTGCAAGTCGTACGACGAGTTGGAGAAGATTATCAACGATTGGTTGGGCGATGGCGCTCCGACGGAAAGGGCGTTTGACGCTTCGCCGTCTAAGTCGAGCGCCGCGACCGTTCCCACGACTTCGTCTTCCGACAATAGCGGGACGTCCAGTTCTGCGAAGTATAAGGACTTGGACGACGCGTTTGCCGATCTCGGTACTTTTTAAGAGGCTTGGTTGTTAATCCGCACGGGAGCAATCCCGTGCGGAAGGTTGCGTATATGAGTAATAGATCTAGGAATAGGAGAGGTTCGCACGCGGTTGAGTTCGCGTTGCTATTTCCTGTGTTTCTAACTTTGGTGTTTGGTGGGATTGACTATCTATGGTACATTCTCCAGAGATACGAATTAACGGATGCGGTTGCCTCCGGCTGTAGGACTGGCGCGCTGGTTGGGGACGACCCTTATGCCGACGCTAGCGCGATCGCAGGTCAGAGTATACTCAACAACATTGGTAATAACGTTGGAGACTGTGGCGTTGGGCTTTGCTCGATTTTTATAGACGAAGCCACGGGTCCGACCGACGACGTTTGGTTGCTTCAGTGTAGCGCCGAGTTGATATATGCACCGCTGGTTGGGTTTGTTCCTACGCCTGACCTTTTAACGGCTACGTCGACGCAACCGGTCAAGATACCAGAAGCCGAAGACCTCGACACGTCCTACTAGCTTTATTCACGTCACCCCGGTGAACAGTACTACGAAGTGCTGTATTTTTGTATGAGGGTATTGATATGGCAAAAAGTAAAGAAAACGATTTTACTGCTGAACTGATCCAGCAGCTTAACAAAGATGCCGGTCAACGCGTCGCGTACAATCTGGCGACCGACGATTCACCGACGCATGTTAATAGGTGGATTAGCACCGGGTCTCGCCAGCTCGATGCGATCATCTCAAATCGTTTAAACGGAGGATTTCCGGAAGGTAGGATCGTTGAGGTGTTCGGTCCACCATCAATTGGAAAATCCCATCTAGCGATTCAAGTGGCCGTTAGCACGCAACGAATGGGCGGTATCGTCGTTTACATCGATACCGAAAACGCGACGAGCGTTGAGAACCTTTCGCTCTTAGGCGTCGATATTGAGAAGCGATTCGTCTACGTCGATACGCACTGTACTGAGGAGGTCCTCTCGATTACCGAGGCTACGATTATGAAGGCTCGGGCGATGGAAAAGAACGTTCCTATTACTATCATTTGGGACTCCGTAGCTGCATCTTCCCCCAAGGCAGAGCTCATAGGCGACTATGACAAGGAGAGTATCGGTTTACAGGCTCGCGCTATTTCCAAAGGTATGCGTAAGATCAACGGGATCATCGCGAATCAAAAGGTTCTATTCTTATGTTTGAATCAGATTCGCATGAAGATTGGCGTTCTATATGGAGACCCTACAACAACGCCTGGCGGAAAAGCGATCCCGTTTCATTCGTCGGTTCGCATTAAGCTTGGCGCTGGAAAGCCGATCGAAAATAAGGACAAGGAGATAATCGGTATTAACGTCTCCGCGAAGACGATCAAGAATAAGGTCGCGCCACCATTCCGGACGGTAAAGTTTCAGATTCACTTTGGCAAGGGAATTGTCGAACACGAAGAGTTGTTCAACGAGCTCCGTAGGGTGGATCCTGTCATCTGGAATGGAAAGGAAATCGATGTTTCTGGCACAGGTGCGTGGAAAAAGTTCACCGTCACTGATTGTACGTCCGGGAAGGTGTTGGTCGAGAAGAAGTTTTACAAGACAGATTTTCATGAACTTCTCGACGCCCCGGAGTACAAACAGTATTTCGACGCGTTAATCGAAAGTACTTACGTGAGGAGATCGGAGCTCGATATCGATGTCGAATCCTATGAGGAGATTAGGGCACTTTCGATGGAGATGGAAGACGAATTTGTAGCCCCGGAATAGTCGATGGTCATCCTGATCGACGGTCTTAATTTTTTCATGCGACATTACGCTGCGAACCCATCGATGACCCAACACGGCGATGCGGCGGGGGGAGTCGTCGGATTCCTTCGCGGCTTGGCCGGTCTCTGTAGGCAGTTTAACCCAAGAGAAGTCCACGTCGTTTGGGAGGGTGGTGGTAGTCTTCGGCGTCGCGCGATCTACGCGGATTACAAAAAAGGTAAGAAGCCACAGCACTTCAACCGGTACTATGAAGATGATATCCCTGATTCGAACCAAAATAGGCTATCGCAGGTGGCTTTTTTGACAAAGTGTTTGCGAAACCTACCGGTATACCAACACTACGTCAAAGACTGCGAAGCCGATGACGTTATTGGTTATTGCGCGAGATACGAGTTCGGGAACGACGATATCGTGATTGTCTCAAGTGATAAAGACTTTTATCAACTCATCGATGATCGAGTGAAGGTCTGGTCGCCAGGCCAGAAACGCCTGATCGATGGTGACGTCGTCGTCGAAAAGATGCACGTTAAGTCGAGTAACGTTGCGTTGACGCGAGCTTTCGTAGGAGACCCAAGCGATAACATTAACGGGGTGAAAGGGGTAGGCTTTAAAACGCTCGCAAAAAGATTTCCCGCGTTAACGTTTGATGAACGAGTGTCCTTGGATTTCGTATTTAAAGAATGCGAGCGACTTAAGAAGACATCGAAAGTACAAGTTTACTCCAGCGTTCTAGAAAACAAAGATCTCGTAAGGCGTAATTTCCGACTTATGTGTCTGGATATTTCTAATCTCGCCGCCACGCAAATCCAACAAATCAAAGGAAGCCTAGAGATCAATGAAAAGAAGTACGATAAGCTATCGTTTCTCAGAAGTCTTCGCAAATTTGGGTTGATAAACTTCGACCCTAACGTGTTATTCTTACAAATGAATCTTCTTAACAAACGGTGAACGATGCACGACGCGGCGCTTGATTTTACAGGAAACGCATCCTGTTTCTCACATTACGGAAAGCCCTTTCAGGAAAAGATATTCCAGGCTTTGCTACTAGATCGCGAATGGGCGAACCAAATGTACGAGGTGATGCTGCCCGATTTTTTCGAACTTACTTATTTGAAATATCTGACCAGGCTTTACTTCCGGTACTATACGCAGTATAAGGCTTTCCCCACGCTTCCTCTGTTGATTACTATCATCAAGGACGATTTGTCAGAGGGCAACGACGTCATTCTTCGAGACCAGATCGTAGAGTTTTTACATCGCGTTAAATCGAATCCTCACCCGGGTGATATCGGATACGTCAAAGATAAGACTCTTGATTTTTGTAAGCGTCAGGCGTTTAAGGACGCGCTTCACAAAGCCGTCGAGTTGATTCAGACGGAAAAGTTCGATAGTGTTATTGGTCTCATGAAGAATGCCGTGTCTGTGGGTATGCCCCATTCAATTGGGCACGATTTCATGGAGGACATCGAGGCTCGATTCGTCGCGACGCATAGGGTGCCATGTCCAACCGGTCTCAAGCGTATCGATGCTCCCGATATCCTGGATGGTGGTCTCGGTCGTGGCGAGATCGGTGTCGTTACCGCAAATACGGGCGTTGGAAAATCTCACTACCTGGTCGCGATGGGCGCGCACGCGCTAAGCGTTGGTAAGAACGTGTTGCACTATACTTTCGAGCTTACGGAGACGGCTGTCGGTCGAAGGTACGATTCGAATCTAGCCAATATCGATATCAACAAGCTGATACCTTCGAAAAAGGAGGTGTTTGATTTTTACGAAAACAACGAGATGGGACGCCTCATCATCAAAGAGTATCCGACAGGATCTGCGTCGGTTATCACGATTCGTAACCATATCGAGAAGCTTTCGCTTAAGGGGTTTAGACCGAGCTTGATCATTGTCGATTACGCGGACATCATGAAGTCGACGAAGTCTTATGATTCGTTGAGACACGAGCTTAAGCTTATTTACGAAGAACTTCGTAACCTCGCGATGGAACTAAACGTTCCCATTTGGACGGCTAGTCAAGCGAATAGGGACTCCGCTAATAGCGATATCGTGGGACTCGAAAATATGTCGGAAGCGTACGGAAAAGCGATGGTCGCCGACGTCGTGGTGTCGCTTTCTCGTAAAGCGCAGGAGAAAGCCACTGGTCACGGTCGGTTGTTTATCGCGAAGAACCGAGCCGGTCGGGATGGGATTTTGTTTCCCATGATCATTAACACAGCACAGTCTCGAATTACATTACTAGATGAATCCGAGTTAACGCTGAACGAAGCCGTTAGTCAAGACGCGGGCGCTGCTAAGGATTTACTTCGAGCGAAGTGGCACGAGGTAACCAAGCAGCTGAAGGAAACTGGTGATTAGATGAACCAAAGTATTTCCGTTAACGACGCGTTTAAGGCGAGCGTTGAATATTTTTCTGGAGATGAACTGGCGGGAAACGTGTTTTCCGGAAAGTATGCGCTCCCCGATGGTAACGGTGGAGTGCTGGAGTTAACGCCTGACGATATGCATCGACGTCTTGCTAAAGAATTTGCAAGGGCTGAATCGAAGTATCCGAACCCGATGAGCGTGAAAGAGATCTATCGTCTTTTTTCTTCATGGCTTGTTGTACCCCAGGGCTCACCCCTGAGTGGCGTCGGTAATACGTCGCAGGTCCAAAGTCTTTCTAACTGTTTCGTCGTGGCGCCACCCGAGGACTCGTATGGCGGTATTCTCTTTACCGATCAGGAGCAAGTTCAGATTATGAAGAGGCGCGGGGGTGTTGGGTTCGACGTGAGTAGAATCCGACCCAAAGGACAAACAACGGCGAACGCTGCGCGCACGACCGATGGTCTCGCTGTGTTTATGGAAAGATTTTCGAACTCTTGTCGCGAAGTTGCCCAGGGAGGTCGCCGCGGCGCTTTGATGATTACGATCGATTGTCGACACCCAGAAATCGAGACGTTCATCGATATTAAGCGAGATAGAAAAAAAGTTACCGGCGCGAATATATCCGTTCGTTTTAATGACGAGTTTATGGAGTGCGTTAAAAACGACGAAGAGTATGTTTTGAGGTGGCCCGTCGAGGCGAGCGTGGAAGACGCTATCCTTGTAAAGCCGGTTCGTGCCCTTGAGATTTGGGAAAAGTTCATCGATGCTGCATGGGAATGTGCAGAGCCTGGTGCTCTATTTTGGGATCGCGTAACCGAGGGTCCCGCGGATTGTTATCGTGATGTTGGCTATCGTACTTCTGCGACGAATCCTTGCGCGGAGATACCGCTAAGCCCGTATGATAGTTGTCGGCTTATGGTGAACAACCTGATCAAGTACGTGCAAAATCCGTTTACATCGAATGCTATTTTCGATTTCGATGCATTTCATGAAAATGTGATAAAAGCCCAACGATTAATGGATGATCTTGTCGATCTGGAAATCGAAGCGATTGATAAGATTCTACGAAAGATAGATGGTGATCCCGAAGCTTCTTACGTAAAACGGATCGAGGTCGACTTATGGAACAAGATTCGTGCCGCGTCGTTGGGCGGTCGCCGTACAGGTTTGGGGCCAACCGCGGTCGGCGACACGCTGGCTGCATTGGGTATTAGATACGGGAGCGATGAATCGATCGAGATGACCGACAGGATTTACCGCGCGCATGCTATTGCGTCCTATACATCTTCGATCATAATGGCGAAAGAGCGAGGGGCATTTTCTGTGTATGATGCGTCCCTCGAGGAAGGGAACAAGTACCTCGATCGAATTCATGCAGAATTGCCTAATGAGATTAATGAGTTACGCGTGAAGTATGGTCGAAGAAACATCGCGCTTTTAACAACCGCACCCGTCGGTTCTGTTTCTTGTTTGACACAAACCACGTCCGGTATCGAGCCGGTGTATATGATCGATCATACTCGTAGGAAAAAGATTGTTGAGCACGATGCAGATACTCGGGTTGATTTTGTAGATGATATGGGCGATAAGTGGCAGGAGTTTACTGTTTATCATCACGGCGTAAAGAGGTGGATGGAGGTTACTGGCAAAACAGAGGTCGACGACACATGTCCGTACTGGGGTTCGACAAGCCCAGAAATCGACTGGGTACAATCGGTAAAGATCCAAGCCGCGGCGCAACGATGGGTGTGTCATGGTATCTCGAAAACCTGCAACCTTCCGGCGGACGTGAGTAAGGACTTGGTCGGTGATGTTTACATGGAGGCGTGGGCGTCGGGTTGTAAGGGCTTTACGGTATATCGTGAAGGATCGCGAAGTGGTGTGTTGGTCAAGAAGGAAGAACCAAAATCGCGTGAACACATTAAGTTTGTGAACCACAGCGCCCCTAAGCGTCCCGTCGTGTTACCTTGCGAGATTCACCATGCCACTATTAAGGGCGAAAAGTGGACCATCTTGGTAGGGGTGCTCGATGATAAGCCCTATGAGGTGCTGGGTGGCCTTGCAGAGTTTGTTGAGATTCCGTCTAAGTATTCAACCGGCTCAATTAAGAAGCGTCACAGAAAGACGCGTAACAGCATTTATGACCTAATTTTTGGTGAGAACGGAGACGAGGTGATGATCAAAGACGTCGTCAGGGTTTTTGACAACCCGAACTACGCTGGGTTCACCCGAATGATATCGTTAGCGCTGCGGCATGGGGCATCGATTCAATATATCGTGGAACAACTGTTAAAGGATCGTGATGCCGATCTATTTTCTTTTGCGAAGGTAATCAGTCGGGTTCTTAAGCGTTTCATCAAGGACGGTACTGAACCGGGCGGTGGAAAGAAATGTACTGAGTGTGGCGAAGAATCTCTCACGTACCAAGAGGGTTGTATCACCTGCTTAAGTTGCGGGTACGGTAAGTGCGGTTAAGTTATCGTCGCGAGCGAAATAGTTATCTGCAATGGCCACGCAACGACAATTAGAGTATAACAAGAAGACGTCCGTCGAACTAGGTTGGAAACCGTCCTGGTTTGACGCGAATGACTTCGATGATATTCTAGTCAGCAACATTGTCCAGTTTCAGGTCGAGCACCACATCACGGCCGACGGCTTATGCGGTCCTGGTACTTTCCGGCGTGTGTACGCAGATCGCATGGTAAAAATGAACGACTTTGATCCGGGCCCATCGACGTACAGCGATCATATCGTTTATAACGGCGAATTTTTTCCCATTAAATGGAAGAAGGTCGTCCACTGGTTCGATGACGGAGGGTTAATCATTCGCGAAGGTGCTTACTCATCTTACGCGGGGAAGCCAACTCGTCCCATTAAAATGTTTGTCAATCACTGGGACGTGTGTTTGGATTCGAAGACGTGCGCCCGAGTGCTTAACAACAGGGGCGTTTCGGTTCATTTTTGTATTGACAACGACGGTACGATCTATCAACTGCTCGACATGCAACACGCTGGTTGGCATGCGGGTAATAGTAAAGTTAATCACGCCTCGGTAGGCGTGGAGATCTCAAACGTTTATTATACGAAATATCAGGATACATACGTTTCCAGAGGGTTTGGTGAAAGACCCATACTTAGTGACGTTAAGGTTCACGGGAGAGAACTTGAGAATTTTCTTGGGTTTTATCCGATTCAGCTGAAGGCTCTTGCCGCCCTATGGGAAGCGATTCATTCGTGTACAGATACTCCATTCGAGCTGCCGGTGGAGGACCACGCGATCTCACCTGAGGTGGTAGCAGGTAGATTTTCTGGTTTCCTCAACCATTACCACGTGACGCTCAACAAAATAGATTGTGCGGGTTTGGATAACGAGAAAATATTGGAAGCCGCGAAGGAGTTGGTTTGAGAAAGTTCGTCCATAACATAAGGGACGTTCTCGTGTTTTCCGACAGTGAGCTTCTCGAACTGGTGCTTTGTTTGGTGCTTATAATCGTGAACCCCACGCATTACGCCGAGTTGTGCGTCCCACATGGTTGGTGCGCATTGGGCGTGGTTGCCGCGCTAAGCATTTTGTGGGGTCTTGGGCGCCGAAACATAAGAGCCCGGGAAACCGGTTTGTTGTTGGCGCTCGTTAATCTAACGGCGCTGAACTTTATCGAGTTTCGTCACTATCATATTGATGCAGGTCATGTATTACAGAACTTCGTAATCGGATACATCTGGTGGAGGGTCGGTCGACAGAGAATGATAAGGGAAATTAGGGGGAGATGTAATCGTGGAACAAAGTGATATCATAACTCTTTTGATCGCCGTCATTGGAACGTTAGGTGGTGCCTCCGCTTGGCAGTATTATCAGAAAAAGCTGGAGCTCAAAAACGCCGAACAGGAAAAAGAGCGTGAACAAAAATACATTTATAGAGACGACTTAAGGGAAAGGGTTGCTGTTTTGGAAAGTAAGCTAGAGGGATCTCGAAAAGATCGAGACGACTTGATGGAAAAGCTTAGAACTTTATCGGAAGAGACTGCTGCGCTTAGGGTGGAAGTCCAGTATCTCCGAGAAGAAAGGGAAAAGCTACAACGAACTGTTGATAAGCTAACTGAAAAACTCACGCAAGCAAACGAGAGCTAATGGTAAAGTACTTACAAATCGTGGCTATAGCTATCTTTCTAAACCTAGGCTTGTCGTACGTTCAAAAACTATTCGTGACAAGCTCGGAAGCGTCCGAGGCGATTGCTACGTTTCTTGAGTCGGCTCCAACGTTTGCCATCATCCTCTTTTATTTATTGACGATTATCGTGGTACCGTTTTTCGAAGAAGTCATTTTTCGTGGCTTGTTGTGGAAAGCGATCGCCTATTTTTGGAACGACAAAGCTGCGGCGATTTTGACGGCGATTGCTTTTTCCTTCTTACACTCTGCGGACGCGGCGTTTTTTTTACTGCCTTTCGCCGTATATTTGAGTTACTTGAGGTATACTGAAGGGAACATAAAGCCCGGGGTCGTTGCACACATCTGCTTCAACGGCGTCGGTCTCTTACTCCCAAGGTTATTGTGAAATACGTTGCACCGCTTTCACCATACGGTCTGATTCAAGAACATTATCCCGGTGACGAATACAGGGTGCTCGTCTGTTGTCAGTTACTCAATCAAACGAGTCGAAAGCGACTGGAGGCGAAACCGGAGGATCGCGCGTTAAACCACTATCGCAGTTGGCACATGCGAGAGGTGTATCTCAAGAATGCAACATGAACAGCATGATAGTGCCGAAGCACTTGCAAAAAGATGTTCAAATCGAACACTGGAAAAGGTTGAGATCGCACATAGCAATAACCCTATGGGCTATCATGATTTTTGTAAATCGTTACCTTGTAAGGTGATTGGTGTAGGCGTTCACCACGATACTATCTTTTGGATTTTGGATGGCGATTTTTCGATTTGGCTTAAGCCATCGACGACGAGTAGTTGGAAGGAAAAATCGACGAATTGTACCAGAATAAAAATGATGATGAATGATGGTCTAGTGTGTTATGATGATGCGCAAGGTTTTTCGATAGGGATTCTAGAGTTCGTTTATGGTAGCTCGTCTACCATTGAGAGACTACGATCTTTAAGAGATCAATCGAAATAAACGGTGAACAAACTTACGTTTCGAAACTACAATAGAACTGCTTAAAAGGAGAAAGAATGTCTAATAATGACACTATCACGTTGGGTGATCCAACAATCGCAGAAATAGCGCGTCTTTTGCAATTGGCTATTTTGTCAGGGACGGACGTGACGGATCACCTTCGCACACTTAAATTGGTCGTCGAAGATAGCATCGCGTATCCTCACCCGGATTTCGTTGAGCATCTTGAGGCGACCATTAATAGGATGGCGCAAGAGGCGGCGCAGCTAAGCGTCGAACTTACGTAGTCTCGCTTTTCCCGTGAGGCTTATCGTAACATACATCGAATGAGATACTCGTGATCTTCGGTTTCGTAAGATCACGAACCGATGTGAGGGCCAGAGATGGCTAGTCTTTTTACATCAGGCTCGATTATTCGTTGCGTTAATTCGTGCTCCGTGGTCGAGGTGATTGATAACCAGAGGTTGTTACCTCACATGGGTCGTGTTCCGTGGGTTGTATTTCTTGAGCCAGGGGAAGTAAGCTTGGTACTCGATATGGCGTTGTGTGAGGCGCTACTACTAATAGGCAATAAAGTTTTTGCTTTCGATCGTCAAAACCGCCCAATGCAAGATTGTTTCGAGGTGTTAAATGCCACTCAGTGAAGCGCGCGCTAAAATCATTCGGGAGAATATTGCTACAGCGGGCGCAGAGCTTGAGGGTAAACTCCCTCCATCGCCACATCACGCGACGCGCAATCCTTATGCGCATTTGTATAAGTGTATTAAAAACAAGATGGGAAAAAGTTATAAAGAATGTAGTGACGACGATTTCGAGCAAATTATCGAGTTGATCGATTACTGTCGACAAAACCCGTTTTAGGAGAAAAAATGAACGGACCCGCAGATATGCTTGAGCGTATGTTCAAATTACGTGAACAGTTTATGAACGATCTTAGAGAAAATGACGAGACTTGTTATCCAGAGTGGCCCGTTGATATACGAAAGCGCGAAAACCAACAGGCGCTTCGAGAAACAACCCTTCGGGGAGTTGAGGAACTTTTCGAAGCCCTCCAGCATCTAAAAAACTGGAAGACGCATCGCTCCGATACCAACGAGGATTTTGATAGGGCGGCGTTCCTTGAAGAGATGGTCGACGCCGTCAATTATTTCTTTGCTGTGCTCATCTTACTTGGAATCGACGAGAAAGAATTATTCGATTCGTATGTGAAAAAACACGAGATTATTATACAACGCCTTGAAAATAAAGCGAAAAAACGAGATAATCCTAAGTGGGAGGACAATTGAGTAAGCTAACGCCTAAGCGCTTTACAGGTTTACATGCCCACTCTGGGTTTTCTACGTTTGATGGACTTGGGTACCCGCAAGAACACATCGACTATATTTTGGAAAACGGTATGAACGCGTGGGCGTTAACGGAACACGGTCACATGAATTCGTTTGGTCACGCCTATTTCCACTCACAAAAGCTTCGAAAAAAAGGAATAGACTTTAAGTTCATTCCAGGCTGCGAAATGTATGTGCATCCGGACTTGGACGTTTGGCGCCTAGATCACCAGATTTCGGCCGCGGCGAAAAAAGGTGATAAGGATGCGATTCGTACGCTTCGCGAACAGCGAGAAAAGATTGTTACGCCCCTCACCGCTCTCGTTGACGCAGACGATGACATCGTGGGTATTGAGGTCGACCGTGAAGGATTTACCGTAGAAAACGAGGAAGAGTCGAAGTCGGGTAAGTTTTACGATCCCGTTAAGAGACGACATCACTTAGTCGTATTGCCACGCACCCCAGAAGGACTGAATAGACTTTTTCATCTGGTATCGAGAGGGTACTCGGAAGGGTTTTATCGCTTTCCTCGCGTGGATTATAAGATGCTTAAGGAGGCGTCCGAAGGCGGTCACCTACTTGTTTCTACAGCATGTATCGGTGGTCCCGCTGCGTACGAGGTGTTTAAGCATTTACAGAACGTCGAGTTTGATCACCTAAGCGCGAATCTATACGATACCCCGGGCCTGAGTGAAAAGGTTCTTCGCGGGATCGGAAACGTTTACGACCGTTTGACGAATGCCGTCGGTCGGGACGCGGCGTTTCTAGAACTACAGTTTAACCGACTCCCAGCTCAGCATCTTGTCAATCGAGCACTTCTTGATTTCGCCAAGCAAAATGGGGTCGAAGATAAACTCATTGTAACGTGTGATAGCCATTATTCCAGACCGGAGCACTGGCGTGAACGGGAGATTTACAAGAACCTGGGGTGGTTGAACTATCGTGATATGGATCCAGATAAACTTCCTACTTCGCGTGATGATTTAAAGTGTGAGCTTTACCCGAAGAACGCAAAGCAGATTTGGGAAACTTATCAAGATCAAAAGCACAATTACGATTTTTATGACGACGCAGTCGTTTGCGACGCCGTCGAAAGAACTTACGATATCGCACACCACATGATTGGTGACATACATCCAGACACCAGCATGAAACTTCCGGACTACGTTGTTCCGGAAAACATGACTGAAGACGACGCGTTGCTGGAGGCGTGTAAGCGTGGTCTTGTCGAGCGGGGGCTTCACAAGGATCCACAATACATCGATCGATTGAAGACCGAGCTAGTGATCATCAAGCAAAAATCTTTTTCGAAGTACTTCTTGACAATGAAGGCGATCATGGATATCGCCCGTGATAACATGCTCATCGGTCCCGGTCGAGGTTCCGCAGCGGGTTCCTTGGTCGCATACGTGTTGGGGATCACGAACATCGATCCCATTGAGTATGGTTTGCTCTTTAGCAGATTCTTAAGCGTCCATCGCCAGGGCGCACCGGACATCGATTCGGATGTCGCCGATAGAGATCATCTCATCGATCTTTTGAAGCAAGAATTCGGCGGTGAAAACATCGTACCGATCTCGAACTACAACACGTTTAAACTCAAAAGTCTTGTGAAAGACATTTCTCGTTTCTACGGTATCCCGTTCGATGAGGCAAACCGGGCGTTGGCGCCCGTTGAAAACGACGTTAAGAAAGCTATCTTTACGCGAGGCATGGACAAAAACATGTTTGTCTTGTTGTACGAGGATGCTTATAAACATTCGCCAACGTTTAGGGCGTTCATCGACAAGTATCCTGAGGTGGCGGGACCAATCCAGATTCTCTTTAAGCAAAACAAGTCGCTTGGTAAGCACGCGGGTGGTTGCATCATTTCCGAACGTATAGCCGAGCGTATGCCACTCATTCGCGCGAAAGGCGAGATGCAAACCCCCTGGGTGGAGGGTATGAACTATAAGCACCTCGAGTCGCTAGGGTGGATTAAGTTTGATTTGCTTGGGCTCGAAACGCTACGGATCATTCAGCGTACTATCGAACTCGTTTTACAACGCAAGGAAGGTATCGAGAACCCTACGTTCGAACAAGTGCGCGACTGGTTCGATAAACACATGGATCCCAAAATCATCGACATGAACGATCAACGCGTTTACAAAAACGTGTACGAAGAAGGTCGTTTCCCAGGAGTCTTTCAGTTGGCGGGTAGAGGCGCGCGTCGGTTGTTCATGAAGGCGCAACCAAAAAATATCATCGACATCGCGACGCTTACCTCCGTTTATCGTCCGGGTCCCCTGGCCGCGAAGGTCGATAAGTTGTATATCACGGCGAAGAGTAATCCCGACCAAGTCGATTATGGTCACCCTCTTATCAAAGAGGTTCTAGAATCGACGTATGGTATGATTATTTTCCAAGAGCAGATCATGCAACTGTGTTCCGTGGTCGCTGGTTTCCCCGAGGAAGATACCGATCAGGTTCGTCGCGGGTTGCTTAAGCGTAAGGCGTCCGAGAAAGAGGCCAATCTCGAGTCTGCGAGAAAGCTCCAGAAGCGATTCGTGGGGGGATCGGTGAGTAACGGCGTACCCAGAAAGATCGCGAGTGATCTGTACGAAAAGATTCTTTACTTTGCTGGTTACGGGTTCAACAAGGCTCACGCTGTTTCGTATGCTGTCGATTCATATTATTGCGCTTGGCTTCTGACTCACTACGAGGAAGAATGGTTGTGTGCCTACCTCGAGGCTTCGTCCAGTAACCCTAAAAAACGAGCTAAGGCGATTGGCGAGCTTAAGGGTTTGGGTTACGAAGTTGTACCGATTGATGTCAATTACGCGTCGACGTCCTGGACTATCTTACCCGGTAAGAAGTTTATGCCATCCTTCTTGGCGTGTAAGGCGGTGGGCACCGCGGCTGCACGTGAGATAGTTGCGAGTCGACCGTATACGTGCATTGAAGATCTACTGTGGAATGAGGATGGCACGTGGAAACATAAGAAATTCAACAAGGGTGCCATGGCCGCGCTTATCAAGGCGCGGGCGTTTGATTCGTTGGGCGTCGTTGGTCAGGATTGCGTGTTCGAAAACTACCGACAGTTTTATGACGTTGTAATCGATAACTACGCGGACCTGCGTAAGCGCAAGAAGACCGACCCCGGGTTTGCGCAACGTGTGTTACGAGAAGCAAGTCTCGAAGCCAAGGACTCTCCGGGGTGGACGCCGGCCGAGATCGCGACGAATTACACCGGTCTTTTCGGGGCATTTAGCGCGTTAGACATAGTCAAACCCGCGCTAATCGAAAGATTACGCGAAAAAGGAATTATGTCCATTGATGACGTGACGACGGAGAATGACGTTTACTGGTTCATCGTATGTAAGGCTACACCGAAAAAAACCAAGCGTGGTAGTCCTTACTTGCTACTAGAAGTCATTGGCGAGTCTGGTATGCAAAGACGAATGTTTTGTTGGGGGTGGGACGGTCAGACAAACGTGCCTCCATACTCATTCGCTTACTCGGAAGCTAAAACGAATGATTTCGGTACGGCAACGAAGTGGAAGCGTATGAAGTATCGATCGTTGGGGGCATAGTGTTTTTTCGTGGTGTAATAGTTGAGGGCGCCGAGCAGTCTGGTAAGTCGACGTTGTGTGATCGCATTGCTAAAGAGACTGGCCTAAAAATCATTCACATGCATAAGCGATACGGTTTCGTTGATGACAAGTTCGACTATTTCGCCAGTTACTTTTATGATATTGATAGATCACCGTTAGGTTACGTTTTCGATCGAAGTTACCTATCCGAGATCGCTTACGGCGAATATTTCCAGCGAGGAAACATCACGCCCGAAATAAGGCATAAAATCGAAAATAAGTTTAGGGAACTGGGATATTTGTTGGTTTTGTGTCGACGAGACGCCGAATGGTTGGATCGTGATGAGACTGTCACACGTGAACAAAACGAAGCGATTAAACGCCTATTTGAGCAAGCGTTTGATAAAGCGCATATGTTCAAGGTTAGATTAAACCCTGAAGATGATAGTGAAGTTAGCGCCTTGCTTAGAAGGTTAGAGGGAACAATTCGATGAACAGAAGAATTCTACTTATGACATTTGGTAATGAGAGTTCGATCGAGTTCGTGAAGAGCCTAACCAAAACGAATAAGCATTCTTTATGGGGGTGTCATTACGATACGATGAATGCAGGTCGCGCATATCTAACAGCGAAGAGGATCCTGCAAGTTCCATCGCCTTTTGACGAGCCTCATAAATTTTTGGCTCGAGTTGAAGAGATCGTGACAGAAAAAAGTATTACGGACATCGTATACACGAACTGTAAGATGATGAAGTTCGTATACGATAACTGGGATGATGTTCCGGAAAGTATACGATGCGTATCGATTTTACCCGATCGACGCTCGCTGGAGGCATGTTTGTTTAAGCACGTGCTCTACAAGAAGTTTCCTGGAATGTCTCCACTGGTGTTTAGTCGTAACGACGCCGACGCGACAAATGTTCGTTGTTTCGCTAAACCGTTTTACGGAAGCTCCGGACAAGGAACACAAGAGCTGCTAGGTGCACCATCGCAGGAGTCACCGTTATGGGATACGCACGTCATTACTGAGTATCTACCGGGTCAGGAATTTACCGTGGATTGCGTTTCGGATCGACACGGACGCCTCAAAGACTACAACGTTCGCATTAGAGAGCGCATCCGCGATGGTATCACGGCATACGGGAAATCTGTCGCGGATGCCAAGGGCACGATAGAGTCTCTGGTAAGGAAGCTCGCGGAGGAGCTTAAGCTTTCCCACGTATGGTTCGCGCAGTTTAAGTTCGACGCCGCGGGTATTCCCAAGTTACTCGAGGTGAACTGTAGGATTAGCGGATCGTTTTGTATCACCAAGGCGGCGCGAAAGGATTACGTCGCCTGGTTTTGGGATGACTGGAACTCGAAATGGACCATGATCGAGAAAACAACATCCGATCAAGTTATCGCTAGACATATGGCCGTGAAACCTATCGGTCGTCAAAGCTATGTGTTCGACTTGGACGGAACAATTTGCACCGAGACTCGGGGGGAATATCACAATGCGCAACCCATACGCGAGGCGGTTGAAGTCGTAAATCGAGTGTATCGCTCGGGAGCCGAGGTGATCGTTCATACTGCGCGAGGTATGAAAAGATACAACAATGATGCCGCCATGGTTTACGCCATGCTCTATGATACGACTCGATCACAACTTGCATCATGGGGCGTCGAGTACGATAAGTTGATAATGGGTAAGCCTTGTGGTACGCCAATCGACGAAGACGGATTGAAAATTAGGGATGTTATTGATATAATGAATTTACAAAATGAGGTGATACATGACTAATACTGCGCTTTTGATTACTTTGGGTCATCACGCTAGCGTGATCTATTACGACGGGGCGAAGGCAATCGGTTACGAGGAAGAACGTCTTAATAGGAAGAAGGCGACCTCCGACTACCCGCGTAAGGCGCTTAAGTTAATCGAAGAGCAGTGTGAAATAGCGCCCGGATCTCGCGTACTTGTTTCGCATTGGTTCGACGTATTTGGGCCTCAAGCCATCCCGGATGGAAAGTACTTCGATCGTACACACTTTGAAGACTTGGTGGAGCGTTACGACCTACGTCCGGAGTTCGTTTCCGATCACCGCTCAGAATTCCTTACTGGGTCACGCCGGTCACGGCTTACGAGCGCCGTGACCGGCGTGCCGTCCTTTACTCACCATGATGCTCACGCTTGGTCAGCGCTTTCGTTTTTTCGGGATAAGGTTACGACGAAGAACCTTGAGCTCGTCGATACAGACGATACGGTACACGTCGTAGTCGTGGACGGTTTCGGAAACTGGCAGGAGGTGCTTTCGGTTTACGAGATGTCGGCGTCTGGCATCGCAGCCGGCGGTGACCTTAGGCTCGTTAGACGAGTGTGGGGCTACGAACGTTCGATGGGGCTCATGTATCAATTCGCGACGTCGTATTGCGGCATGAAGGAAAACCAGGACGAATATAAGTTTTTGGGTTACGAGAGTCACATTGGAGAAACCCTCGACGAACAAACTCGCGAAAAGCTGAGAGAAGTCGCAGCCATACAGGAAGCAGAGGTGTTCCAATCATTTTTAGGGAATGACCTAATTATGGCGAAGCCCTCGAGTCATAACTCTACTGGCGAGGGAATGATCGATTTGAACGATTTGGCCATGGCGCGTGAGACGTGGCACAAGCGATTCGACGAGGTTTTGGCATCGCTAAACATCGATCCCGACTCCATCGATTCCCGGGAAAAAAGGGTTATCGTTGGCACGTTCGTTCAGATGATCGTGGAAAACGTGTTAGTAAAAGTGGTCTCCGGCTTGGGGATTAAGCACCTTCTGGTCGCCGGCGGGGTGTTCTACAACGTTAAGCTCAACAACCGTCTGCTTAAGCAAATCCCAGGATTATTTAGCGTGATTCCTCTCGCGGGTGATCAGGGTTGCGGCATCGGTATGTATGAGTATTTCGTCGGTCAGTTTAAGTTCGGCGATCTTAAGTGGGGAACCCGCGAATCGTTTAGCGGTTGGCGTGATGTCATGTCACAGGAAGATTTCGATATGTGTAAAGACTACATCGAACACTTCGACGATCGTAACGACTTTACAACTGCGGTAACAAATTCGTTAGCGAATGGCGAGATCGTTAACATAGTCACGGGCCCAATGGAGTTTGGTCCACGAGCGCTGTGTTCGACGACGACGCTAGCCAAACCGACGAAGAAGAATGTAGAGAGAATCAACACGTTGAACGATCGTGATACCGTCATGCCAATGGCACCGGTGATGCCTGCCTCCGAGGCCGCGAACTATTTCGAGCCGGAGCTTTACGAGAGGGTTGTCGGTTCGGATCGTTACATGATTGTCACGTACGATTACTTGGGTGGATCGGGCGAGATCATGGATTATGATGGTGTAACACACGCGTACCCTGTGATGAGTGATTACAGCGGTCGTTTTTCGGGTCGACCGCAGTTCGTCAATAGCGATGATCCGGTGATGTCGGGAATCTTTGATAAGGTCGAGGGTCGCAAGATCCTTATCAACACGTCGTTCAACGCGCACGGTCGACCGATTGTTTTTAACGTCGACAGCGTTTTAGACAGCTACGTCTTTCAGGTTAGAAAAGCGAAAAATCTGGGGTTACAGCCACCACTTCTTTATCTTTGTGATCATTACTCGGGGGGTGGCGATGACGAATAACGGTTTCGTAGACGCGTACAAACCTCCGTTGGAAGAAAACGATTCGTACCTCGTAAGGCTTTCCAGGTTTCCTGTTTGCGAGGTTAATGCGATAGAAGAGGAGTGTGGGAGGACGATGGCGGCTTACGTCGCTGTCAAGTCGCGCATGTTTGAAACGCTCAACGTTGATCCTCGAAGCTTGATCGCTTTTGTGGATTCTCGTCCAAGCTTACGGGGGTTGGGTAATATGCTTGAAGCGTCTGCCAAGCTGGACACAACGAACTACTCTGTCGCGTGTGGCCGGGAAAATGGACTATCCAAGGACGAGTTACTTACGAATGTCCGCGACGTACTCGAGCGAAGTTCTGGCTGTCGTCGATGCGTTGTGAGATTAGCAAACCCCGGAAAGCGATATCTCGAAAGTGTTGAAGATAAGACAATCGACGTTGCATGTACGTTAGCGATTCACTTCATGGTAGATCGCGTTGTTGTTTACATGCGGGCGTCCGACGTTGCTAACGAGCTAATACCTGATCTCGTATTGTTGACGAAACACTTTTTGCATCCCGTGTATGGACATCGTTCTGTACCCATTGAGATATATTCGGGTACCGCTCAAAACATATCGAGTTGGGATAGGATAATGGTATCGTTATCAAATCTAGTCGGGAGTGTATCACAATGACTAAACCCACTCGTTGTTTCAAGGATTTTACCAGCGCGTACCTAAGTCTAGTGGAAGAGCTACGCGATGATTATGATCACATCTCCTCGCCTCGTGGGATGAAGGTTAAGGAGAAGTTGGGCGTAAGATTTGAGATAACAAATCCGCTACACAGGATTCCTTACGTCCCCGCCCGAAAGTTTAAGATCCAGTACATGATCGCAGAGGCGCTTTGGTACTTTAGCGGAAATAATGAGACGGAGTGGATAGCGAACTACGCTCCGTTTTGGTACGCCATCAGTGATGATGGTACTACTGCGAACAGCGCGTATGGGGCGAGGATTTTCAAGACCCATCCGAGAATCGCACAAGGAAATTTGAACCAGTGGGAATACATAAAAAACGAGTTAGAGAACGATCCGGATTCGCGACGGGCGTTTCTACATATCCGAACGCCCGAAGACAGCATCATTGGATTGAAGGATGTCCCCTGTACAATAGGTCTTCAGTTTTTTATTAGGAACGGAGCGCTCGATATGGTTGCAAACATGCGTTCGAGCGATCTTGTTTTAGGAATTTCGTACGATGTTCCTGCGTTTACATTTCTACAGGAATTGATGGCGATCGAGCTAGGCGTGCCCATAGGAACGTACATCCATGTTTCAAATTCACTTCACGTGTACGAGAGACATTTCGAAATGTTAGACGAGATTCTTGACAAACGAAATGTAGCCGAAAGTAGCTTGTTGAGTTACACGCGTGGTCCTATGAGCCCGATGCCTTTGCAGAACAGTACGCGTAGGTTGTATGTGATTGAAGCGCATCTTCGTTCCTGCAAGCATGTTGACCACGTCGACGAGATCCTGGCCGAGGCGAAGGACCTGGACGACTACTGGTACGATTGGGCACAAATTCTAGCGGCCCATCGCATGGCCATGCTAGGGAACAAAAAGAAAATGAGAAGTTTGATGTATGGTGTTTCGGAGCAACTTAGACCAATCAAATTACTTTTAGGAGAGAACCGATGAGAGTTTTGGTTACCGGTGGGTGTGGGTTTATTGGGAGCGCGCTGGTAAGGAAGCTTCGCGAACAGGATGTGCGAGTCGATGTGGTGGACGACATGTCAGGTGGCGATCTATCGAAACTGACGAACGCTCCACTTCGGGTTGTACCAGCGGACCTGATTAGTATTTACCAAAATACCGACGAAATTGAAGAGCTTGACGGTAACCACGTTCTGGTTATCGAAGGTGATTTCGCTCACCCTCTCGTCTTGAGTAGGATCGCGCAAGGGTTTTACAATTACGTTTTTCATCTCGCCGCCGATCCACGAGTAGAGTATTCCGTCCAGTATCCGGTACGTACCACGGAGAATAACGTTACAAAAACTCTCGCGCTTCTTGCCGCATGCGTCGGTAACATTCGTCGGTTCGTGTTTTCTTCGTCGTGTTCCGTATATGGCGATCACTATTCTGGTTCCGACCACGCGACAAACGAATTGGCTACACCTGCGCCAGAGTCTCCTTACGCGTTACAAAAATTAACGATCGATCGATTTTTGCCGATGTTTCATAAGTTTCATGGACTTGATTCCGTTTCGTTACGTTATTTCAACGTGTACGGTCCTGGTCACGATGGGACGGGCGCATATGCGACTGCAGTCGCTGCATGGTGTAATGCACTTAAAGCAGGAAAACAGTTACGCTCTGATGGTGACGGGTCACAAAGCCGCGACATGGTTTATGTTGATGACATCGCCACCGCCAACATCTTGGCAGCGTTGCACGGAGAGGACTTGAAGGGCGCATCCCTTAACATTTGTACGGGCCATTCGGTAACTAATGATGAAATTTTACGAATGATCTGGAAGGCCACTGGACCCTACGAGAGGGTGAATGCGCCATGGCGTCCGGGTGATGTTATGCATACTCTCGGCGATCCAGCTTTGGCGATGAAAACACTTGGATTTCGATCTCAAATATCGTTTGCCGCGGGACTCGAGTCGACGATGAAGTGGTGGGGCTTGCTATGAAAAGTATATGGGTGACAAGTTCGAAGAACGTTTCGAAGCCATGGGGCGAGGAGCGCCAATGGAGCACCGGTGGAACCGGTAGGATATCGGGCAAGATTCTTCGTCTTAACAAAGATTGTCGTAACAGTCTAAAATACAATAAGATCAAAGATGAGACGTTGTTTTTATTGTCCGGTAAACTTTTACTAACATATTCGAACGAGCACCCTCAGGAACACTATGAGTTTCATTCGATGCAAGTTTTACCTGGGGACACGATTAATATCCAGTCTGGGTGTCCCTATCGTATAAAGGCGCTAGAAGATAGTACGATAGTGGAAATTGCCTATCGAACTTACAGCGACGGTGTCGTGCGGTTTCACGATGATTATGGGCGTCACAGTACCGTCGAAGAACATGAGGCTTATCAAAATGCCGAAAAAGCAGAGAAAAGTATAGCGTTAATCGAGGATATTTAATTAGCCTAAAGTGTATAGGGTTATCATGTCTGTAGTCAAACCAGGATCAGTTGATTGTGTAATTTATCATGCGGATTGTAATGATGGGTTCGGCGCGGCGTATGCCGCGTGGAAGCTCTTGGGAAGCCGCGCGGAGTATCATGCGTGTAAACACGGCACAACACCGCCCGATGTGAATGGGAAAGTTGTTGTAATTCTTGACTTCTCTTTTAATAACGCGACCACCAAACGAATGATCGAGGACGCCGAAGCTCTCAT
>Ga0098052_1000181_pt1 | contig 37683 bp, 34 predicted proteins | sample 15_taG_FD_81591 | JGI IMG/M metagenome (GOLD analysis project Ga0098052, IMG submission 81591) | Marine viral communities from the Subarctic Pacific Ocean - 15_ETSP_OMZ_AT15312 metaG | ecosystem: Environmental > Aquatic > Marine > Oceanic | place: Pacific Ocean | collected 2015-01-18
GCGCAGGACATCTGTAACGATGCGAGCGCCTTATGGATTCATCTAGGAGAAGTACTATGGCCCCACGTGAAAACTCTATGATAGACGACGACTTTAAGAACAGCGTCCAAGCAGCGACGGATAGTGTTTTGGGTACTTCCCCCAGCGGCGGTTACTTGACCGCACAACCTGGGCGCGGTACAGCTGGTGGATACACTGGGGCGGCGGGAGCAACTCCTTTACAGGAAATCTCCACGCTGGGCCTTGGGGTTAAACCCCCGGCCGCCCAAGCTACTCGGCATTACGGTATGCCCTCCGCAGAGTCTATGGCGGACGAGTATGCATTCGGTTTAAAAGGCGCCCAACAAGACCTGACAAGAATAGCGAGCCAGACCCCAGTCACGGCCCCAGATGGAACTGGCCCGGTGGCGCCACTCCCACTACCCCCTAGAGATGCGGTAGGTAGGGGCGTCGACTCAGCACTGTCTTTCTTAGGGCGCTCTGCAGACGCAACTGGGGGTTACTTACTAGACTCTGCAGGCGAGATCGCTGACGAGTATAAGGATGATCGGCTGAGAGGCGTGGTGCGGAAAGGCTGGGGTGATTTTCGAGAACGCGCAGGCCAGTACGTCGGCGCTCTAGCAGGTATCTGGAGTAGGGAAGCAGGGGAAGCGACAGACAAATGGCTCTCCGGTGACGGTGATGAGGCCCCCGTAGAGGGTGCGGATGCTTTGGCAACCCCCACCCCGGGATTAGGGCTCGGTTTTAACGCTGTTTTGGCTGGCGCTCAAGCCGCGCCTGCCGCTGGCACCACCCCCGCAGCTCGCGATGCCAAATACTTTAAAGGCGACAACCGCGCTAAAGCGTTGGCCTATGCTAAGGAACAGGGATTCGCTGGTACGGAGGACGAACAGATCCAACAGGCTGTTGACGCCAAGCGAGCTATGTACGAAGCACGGGACGCAGCGGCGGGTCGGCGGAACGTGGATATCGAAGCTTTAGTAGACCGTTACGCCACCCCAATAGAGGAAATTACACAGCACTTAAAAGATTATGAGGCGGAGCATGGCACCATGCAGGGGGCTATGGCTGGTGTAAGGACCCGCGAACAAGTTCGTAAGCAAATATTAGAGGGGTTGCAGACCTCCCAGCGCGGACCCGCAACTCCCGGGATGGACTACTACATTGCACAGAACCAAGCTCTGAAAAGCCAAGTGGCTTCTGGCGCCATAAGCCCGCAGGAATATTCTTATCGGCAGGGCCAGATACAGAACAATATCCGCGGGGGACAGTATGCCAGCAACGGTGGCTTGACTGGCGCCGCTCCTGCTGGAGTTCCTAACGGAGCACAGAGACTGGCAAAGCTGGCCTCAGCAGACCCAAGTAGGCTCAACACTTCTGGGGACAAGTTTGCTTATGAGACTGCTACCACCTTAAACAACATGATCCAACAGGCCGGTTCCTTCGGCAACCTGACTCCCGCTCTACAGAAGCAGGCAGATAGGCTTGGAGAAGCGCTGGAGGGTATGCGTGGTGTGAGTGCTGGTTCAAAACGTACGTCCGCTCTCAAACGGGATTTGACGTCGTTCCAGAAAGCGCTTGAAGTACACGCCGGTGCCTCTAAGAATAAGCTCGCTACTCGTGGTGAGGTGCAGAAGCAGCAGATCGCCAAGAGCACCGCGGCTCTCAACCAGTGGTATAAAGTCAATGGCCTCAAGATGATGGCCGCAAGTAAGACTAAGTCCTCTGTCTCCGGTAAGATGACAGAGTCTCAGATCCTCACCAAGATGTCGGAAATGGAGGAGAACGCTACGGTTGACCTAGACGCCTTCCGCAAGAAGATGGCAACCGCCCAAGCCCTTTTTGAGACAGGAGAGCTGAAGGACGTCCGTAAACACACCTGGACGCCGGACGAGCTGAAGTACTTAGACTATTATGAGAGAGCGCAAACCTATACAAAGTAGATAGTTACCACATAGATTAACGGCCGCCAGCGATCCGAAAGGGCTGGTGGCCACAATAGGAGCAAGACCATGGCTGAATTCGACGACCTTTTCGACGATAACCTGGGTATGGGGAGCGAGTTAGACCCCCTTGGATCGGACGATTTATTTGATCTCAACCCACCACAAGGAAGCAGTGGTCTGCCCGACCTCGCCGAGTTTGGTCTGAACGACGTCGCCTCCCAAGATCTCTTTGGTGGCCTCGATGATTTTAACTTGGATGATGACACCTCCTTCGGTGCTCCTCCGGCAAACACTCAACCAGCTGGGTTTCCTTCCTTTCCCCAGTCGGCGCCGGAGGACGCCAACCTCTTCGACGACGCTCCCGCAGCGCCGCAGTTCGACGTATCCCAAGACATGACCCATGAGCAGCGCCAAGCTGCCGCGGCCCAGCAGAAAAAGGCTAAAGGCTGGGCGGGTATTAAGGAAGAAGTCGGGGAAGAGTGGAGCACTAGCGGAAAGAACGGAATCCTACGGGCTACTGGTACTGTTGCCGGTGGCGCAGTCGGGGGTTCTGTTGGTAGCGCGGTTCTAGGCGCCTCTTTGTTCTCCGGGGTTGGTACTATCCCAGCCGCCGTAGTTAGTTTGGCTTTCGTAGCCGCTGGTGCGTGGGGTGGCCGCCAAGTCGCCGACACCGCCACTGACTATGACGAGAAAGCGAAGGAATACGCCACCGCTAAAGCACGCTTTACTGCGGGTATTTACGAGGAAGACAATCTCAGCCAGTACGCTAAAGACAAAGCAATCATCAACACCTGGGAGAACACCCAAGAAATCGAACGGATGCAGGACAAGTCGTTCATTGCCAGCGCCGCTGGTTTTGGTGCAGAGATGCTCCCCTATGTGGCGGAGTTTGCCGCAGGCTTTACAGGGAAAGCCCGTACTATCGGGGCCTTGATTACTGACCCCAAACGAGCCAAAGCTTTAATGAACGCTGCTAAGGCGATGAAAGTTGCCCGAGTCAAAGGAGTCAAGTCGGTTGACGATGGCGTAGCTATGCTGCTTGGTAAGGTTGGTGGCGAAGCTTCTGAACGCATCCCCAGTATTGACATCCCCAGAATCGCGAAGAGTATTGCGCAGAGTATGCCGGACATGACTGAAGAAGCCGCAGCCGCGTTCCTCAGAAACTACAAGCCTTCTAAACTAATGGGCAACCCCTTGCTCAAACAGTTGATTACTGGTGGTATCCACGGTGTCGCGTCCATCCCAGGTAACGAGATGGTGATGCTCGACAAAGCTGCGTATGAAGGTACGGAGTCTGCTGGCTTCGGCAAAGCGGCGGCACGCCACGTCACAGAGATTATGTCTGAATATTTGGGCGCGGCTATCTTCGACCCAATAACCCAGAAGCCGGTAAAGGCCCTGCTCTCCAAGATCAAAGGCTCTGAAAAACTGACGCCAGTCTTCAAGCGTGTATCTAACGCGCTCAACACTTTAAGTGAACGTCTCCAGCTCCAAGCCGGTCTTCCTGAATATTGGGAAGAGTCTGCTAAGGAACTGATGGACTCCATGCTCAACATCAACAACACTGGCACTCCCCAGTCTGTACGTGTGATGGATAGCTTGACCTCTTTTGTACCGCACAATGCTGAACAGCTCGACTTGTTGGCCAAACTACAAGTGCTTCCTTTGGCTTCTGCGGCTCTCTACTCCGCGACTGGCGGCCGCACGGAATCCCAGATGGCTGACTACCGTGAGAGTCAGGAGAAATTATTCCCCTTCCTTCGGGAAGCAGAGGGTGCCCCTGCCATCACATCTTCCGGAGCGTTCGACGCACACACCAAAGGGTTCTTCGATCTACTCGTTAAGTCAGAGGCAGGGGACCGCCGCCTGTTCTTCAAAAACGCCTTTGGTGATAAGGTACCCAGCTTCCTCCGATACGTCCCTGGCTCCGTAACTGACGTGTATAACCGTGAGACTTCCAAGCGGGAAGACGTTAAAGATATTGAGACATGGGCCGCACGTGTTAAGGAGATGGAGGAAGAAGAACCCGGTTCCGGGTATGCGGAAGTCCGCGAAGTATTTGAACAGATGAACCGCACGGCCATTACCCGCCTCGGTCTCGGTGATTTTATAATCACCCGTAGCGAAGAAGAGTCTGACACCCTGAAACGGCTGGTTGAGTCAGGCCTCCTCAAACATACTCGCGCTGGCCTGATAGACATGACCTCCGAATCCGAGGTCATGTTGACGGAGTTGGAGAAGGAACTGACTCGGACGTACGGAGTTGCGGAGGGTGCGACGGTACTGGAAGCGTTTAATAAAGCGCAGGATAAGTTCGAGGTACTCGACCCCAGCCAATTTGAATTATCACAGGAGAGTACGCCCACGCCTGGCAATCTCCACACCAAACTATTTGACCACGTCACCAAGTTTGGAAACATCAGTCGGGACAAGTCCTTTCGAGACAACCTCGAGGGGGTAACCGCTGAGATCGGAGCCCTTGCCCGGGCGATGGGTGCTGGCAACCTGAAGATCCACCTCGCCTCCGTACTCGGAGCAGAGACGGTGGAGGGTTACGGTTCTAAAGGATACCGGCTTTCCGCTTTCAACCACATGGACTCCTCTGGGGTGGCGCACTTATACATTGCGCCCGGGGCCTCTATCCTCGACATCTATGAGGATATGCACGAGCTTGTGTTAAAGAGTACGGGCATCGAGGCATCGGGGGGAAGCTCAAGAGCGTTGATGAACACGCTCGCCGCACCTCTCCGTCTTATTTGGGAGACCTTACAGAAACGTATTGATACCGAGGGACAACTTAGTAAGCCCCACGACAAAGAGGTGATCAAAACAATCCGACAGCTGTTGGCCAATGTGCACGGCGCCGGGCTGGCAGAAGAACACGAAGATTATGTACCGGAAGCGGTTGTCTTTGAGGATATTGCGAAGCTGCTCAACATGATTTCCTTGTCACAGAGCATGACCACCACGGAGGAAGGTTCCCTTACACACGATGAGTACCTTAACGCCGATGCCCGTAACCGTGGAATCTGGAGGCTGGTAGCCGCCATGGATAAAGAGTCGCAGATCTATGCGCCGTTGCAGGAAGTGTTGACTAAGACCCTCGGCAAGACTCTCGACCTTGGGTACTACTCTAACGACGGTATCATCAAGTCCGGGCTGCAATCCTTCTTTGGTAATGCTGGTAAAGACACCAGCCGAACTAAGAAGGCTGGGTTCGGGGCGATGCAGGAACAGATCGACAAGCAGTACGAGTCGGAGGAGCAGAAGGCAGCGAAGGTTGAGACGGTTAAAGTAGGTGACTTGGACAAAGCCGCCACTACTCCCCCTAAGAAAGAGGCTAAACCCCCTAAGAAAGAGGCTAAACAACCTGTCGAGGAGGAAAAAACCAAGCCTACCCCTAAGCAGCCTGCGAAGGAACGCAGTGTCAAGGACTTGCTGGACCTCCCAGAAGTAGCTCCCGAGGGTTATAATGAAGAAGAGGTTCCTGACGACTTCAAAGCGCTCCCCCCTTTGGAGCCGGAAGCCGAGTTGGACATCCCCTCTGAATACAAAGGGATTGAAATCTCTTTGATGCACGACGTAAAGCACCCTCTCCACGGGGGCACCGCTCTAATGAAAATCTCCACCCAAAAGAATTCGGATGGGACCGTAACACGCAAGATAAAGATAGACCCCGCGGAAGTACTGCGTAGCTTCAAAGAAAAACGGTGGATGAAACCCCGAGTAAAAGGCGTGACTGCACGTCCAGCTGACGCTTTCCCCACTATACAGGACTGGATGGACTTCCTGTTCGAGCATGAATACCAGCATAAGAATTTCCCCCGCATCACTTCCAAAGAGGAAGGGTACGTAGCGAACGAAGACGCGATCAACAAAGCCGCCGCGGAAGCGCTTGGTGTAACAGCCCGCGTCTACCCAGAAGCAGCGACTAAACCTGTTGAGGCAAAGCCCACCGCCGTGACCGCTATGGTGGACCGCGTCTTCGAAGAGTCGCAGTCCCCCATAGAGGATATAGACGACTTACGTAGATTGTTGGTTAGGCTCTCCAACAGTAAAACCCCCGTAACCCCGAGGCGGGTAACCCACCTCCTAGAAACAAAAGAATTCGAAGCGCTTGCAAAAGTGCTTTCAGCAGCTGAACTCAATCCTTTGCTGAAGCAGGCTTCTACGGAAGCGGGTAACTTTAAAGAGGGGGTCAAAGCCCTCCACGAAGCAGTATCTTCTCGGGCGGATGTGTTGGCGGATGCGAAGCCCGTAGAACTTCCCCCCGAAGCCCAGAAAATTGCAGACTTCGACGAGGAGAACGCTGAGGGAGAGGTCGACGTTGACTCCTCCGCATGGGATGCATTACTCGGTGGAGACGTGGACCCTGATATCACCGCCTCCGCTAGGGTTCTTGAATTACACGAGCAGGTAAAGCCCTCCTCCCCTAAGGATCACGACTCCCACCTAGCTCAAGTGCAGGCCGGTACAAAGACCGTCGCTGTGATGAATGATACTGATGTGGAGAACCTGCCCGAAGGGTTGAAGTCTCAGCTCCTTGCAAAAGGTATCTACGCTGTTTGGAAATCACACGGTAGCCTCCTTAAAGACAGCCTTGCCCTTGACGTTGTCCACGAACTTACTGTGATATGGCATCGCGCTTCTGAAAAAGCCGCGGCCACTCAGAATCCCGCCGCTCGGGCGGTTAATTTCCTAACCAAGAATGACCACCGCAGTGTTGGGTTGTTGTTGGGGTACGATGCCGCGTCTGTAGAAACGTTTGTCAAGGCCTATGATATCACCGCCTCCGCACGTGAAACTACGGACAAGAGGAAAGAAGCGAGCGAGAAAGAAATGCGGGCCAACCCAATGCGTTGGTCTCACCGCCGCGGTACCGGTCTGGTGTACAAATCCTTCGTATCTATGCGGAAGGTATACCAGTTCGAAGAAGAGCCCTTCCTCAAGCTGGCAGAAGAACTGTTGCAGCGTTGGAAACACATCGGGGAACTCATGACCCCTAAAGGCGTGCCCGCCGTTACTAACCCGGCGCTACTCGACCGCGCCCGGCACGGGTTCCGCATCACATTAGGCATCCCCGCCTCGGTAAACCTCGACACCGCGACACCTGACGACATCGTCGGCTACGTTGAAACCAAGTACCTCCGATCCTCCGCAAACACGCACATCATAACCTATGAAAACGGGGACCTCACCACCGAGAAATCGGGTGATGACTCGGGTACCGGCTTCGGGGGTGACAGGTTCAGTAGCGTTTACGTCGACTCCCTTGATAACGACCCGACCGAGGGGGATACACAGGCCGCAGGGGAAGAGGGAGAGTATCGCGCTCTCCGCAACCTGACGGAAATAGTTTCGGCTATGAACCTCGGGGGTTCTTTGAACCGGCTGGTAGTATGGGAAGTCTTGAAAGGAAACTCCCGTGCTCAGGAGGCTATCCTTACCGACGACGCATACATCAAGTATTTATATAACCCGCACGCCTCTGAAAAAGAAGCTGCGCTGGCTGAGTTGCTGGCGGAACACGCTGTTGACCGGGATGAGTTCCGTGGTCTAGTCCAGTTGATGGACTCCCTTACGGTGCCTGGGGTAGACGAGTTCGTTTTCCAGAGCAGCGAGGCGGGGGACACCTTTGCCTCACACGTTCAGGCGATGGCGCCTCGTAGACGGGAAGCTCTACAGGAAACTTTGAAGCACAACCTGTTACAAGTAACCGCCACGCTGCCAATGGTTAAGCACTTCGTGAGTAGTTACCACAAGACCCGCGTCGCCGCAATCCGGAACAAAGCTAAAGAGGAAGGGTCCAAGCGGCAGACCGCAGATAATTTAATCAACATGGGAAGCCAGCGCATCCATACTATAGGTGCCTGGGCCGACCCCATCTATACCTACCTCGGACGCCTCCTCAACATGGAAGCGGCAGAACTCCGCCGCATCGACCAAGAGTATCTTGATGCGCAGTGGGTAAGGGATGGACGTAAGGAAGTCCTCGACCCTCCGGGACTCCGAATGTTCCATCAGGATATCGGTAACGCTATGACCCAGTTGTATGGGGTTGGAAATCAAGCGCCGTACTTACTGAGAGATAAAGCTGTGAACGAGGCCTTCTTCGATGGGAGTAATGCCCGGATTAACCTGAAACGGTTTCAAGAGAAACTGGCTTCGGAGCTTAAGATTGAAGGGCATACCCAGAAGCAGCTTGCTGTTGGCACTGACTTAGGTTCCACGGGTGCGATGAACCTCGAGAACATCGTGCGCGGTATCTCCTCTGTTGCCAACCCCCTCATGTTCCGAAAGAGAACGGGCGGGTTGCAGAACAATATGTTGATGGACTCCCACTTGTTCCAAGTAGCGACTGAAAATGGCTGGGTCATCTCACAGATCGTAGCGGCGGGACGCAGCGGCGACGGGGTTATGCGCAACAGCAACCTTGGACTGGAAGCGTTCGCCTCCCTTGAAGATTTCCATGAGCAGGACATCCACGACATGCTCCGCGCCGAGTTCACCACCGCTAAAGAGGGGGAGATCTACAAGGCATGGCTCGGTCCTTACGGTGACAAGAAACAGCTCTGGCGTATTGACCAGCTCAAGCTGTCCAAAGCCGACGCCCTTACGGCGCTCGCAGCACTCGTTAAAAAGATCGCCACTACCGAGGAAGAGCTTGAAAACCTCGCGCTGTTTATCCCGCCTGTCAGTGAGCTAGAAGCGGAAAGCGACGCGGTGACCGCGGCATGGTACGCTAACCACGCGCTGGTAACCCTCCAGACTAACATCGCCCTTTATGGCGAGGACTTCTACAACGACTTCGGCAGCTCCATTGACATCGTCAAGCGCCGCGGCTCCGCCGTGTCCACTGGTGTCGGAATCATGACTGAGTTCTGGGCTGATCGCATCGCTGCCTCTGATAAAGCGGCGGGCCTGAAGCGTAGAGACCCAACGAAGATGAACGCCATTGTCATTGAGGACCCGAAGCTGGTTCCCCAGTTGATGGAGACCCTCGTGCGGCTAGGTGAGCGTAGTGAGGACCCGGCCGCGCAGGAACTGGCGGTGTATGCACAGAAAAAACTGGATACCGGCGAGGATATCGCTGACGGTTTCGCTCTAGTAGTGGACCGCAGTATGGACGTGCTGGAGGAAGGTTACGGGCAAGTGCTCACTAAGACTGGCGTCGACCCTGCTACAGGTAAGCCGACCGCCGCCCCGCGCCTCAACATTATCAAGACTATTATCTCCAACCAGACTGACATTTTGAAGCAGTCTGCGGGCCGCCTCTCTCCAGAGTTTGCCGCGCAGGATACTGGTGTGATCTCAATGATCTACGACCTCATACAGAAGCACGAGGAAAACGGTGGGGAAGCTATCGACACGATCTTCTTCTCCTCCGGTGCTAAGCGTGACACGGGGGAAGGAACCACCATCGAATTGTTCAAGCCTATGGGGGAGACCGGGGGACATAAAATTGAACTCCTCGACTCTGTTTCAGGCGACGCGAAGTTCACCTTCAACTCCGAGCAGTTCCGCCGAATCCCGATCCGGGATGTACGGTGGCAGTTGAACGCCCAGACGGGTAACAAACCGCACTCCGACCGACTCCCTCGCCAGCTTGTACCAGTATTGGCCGAGTTCCCTGCAGTACTCGGGGCTATGATGGACGCAATCGTGGGTAATTTAGCTACTGAAGAGGCCCTCCTCCAGGCTGGTGGCGTGCCCTTGGCCGCCCGTGATGCCAAATCCTTTGCGACCCGCTCAGATGCGAAGGCCTACTTCGAGAAAAACCGTGGCCTGTACTCCGACGTTGATAACTTCAGTGACGTGGTCATTGAAGCCGCTTCTGGGGCCAAGCCTTGGAGCCTGCCAGGTCGAGAAGGGATGGTTAATTCCCGGTTCTCTTCCTTGTTGAAGAACGTGGAGACTGGTAAGACTGGGTTGGACTCAATCACCCGCCCCGACGCAGAGACAATGATTGCTAAAGGCATCCAGAAGAAGGCCCAGTTCAGAACAGATCTCCACCACGCGGTGGAGCAACCTATTGGGCAAGCTACTGGGTCTTTGAAAGAGTACCAAGCCATGGTGTTGCACAACGGTGAATGGGTTAGCGAGATAGACGGCGTACCCGTAGACCCCGACGCTCCGAACACGAAGATGGCTATGGCCCATGCCGAGATGAACATCTCCGGGGTGCGCCGTAACTCTGACCAGAGGGCGAAGCCACATACCTTTGACTCCCGTGCGAAAGCTGTTGCCTTTATGCGTAAAGCCACATCATGGTCACGCTACCTCGACATGTTCGAGGACCCTGCCGACGTGAAGACTGCCGCACAGGCGTTGACCGCTCCAATGCGTGAGTGGGAACTGTTCCAAAACGCTGCTGGGGAGTGGGTTATCCCAGGGGAACCGGTGATGATTCTCCGCGTACCCGCCGATAACGTATACTCCGTAGCTATGGTCCGGGTCTCCGGCCGCGTTGCAATGGGGTCAGAAGCTGAACACGGAAGGGGCGCCTTCCCTAACGTCATCCGTACCCCCTTGAGTATCCAGATCGCAACTGGTTCTGACTTCGACGTCGACAAACGATTCGTCATGCCGCTCCGCAGACTGGAAGGTGGCGCAGTTGACGCGAAAGATCGGTGGAATGCTGTGATGATGGCTACGGTATCAGAGTATACGAAGTCAAAGAACTTCCTCCGAATCGCCGCACCCCTAGACATCAGCCCCATCGAACGGTTGGTGGACGAATTCAGTGTGCGGTCCGCCGCCAAACTGAAAGAGATCAAAGACAGTGACGGCCCAACTATCTCCGAAGTCAAACTTAGCCACCTCCTTGGTAGTTTCGTAGACCCCAAGAAGTTACGTCTCGGCCACCCGCTGGATGCGCAACGGATGTACAACTCAAATAGAATCGGGCGTCGGGGGTTAGGTTTTGTAGCCTCCCTGTCGTACGGTTTGAATATCCTCAACGAGAATCACATCCGCCTCGCAAACCTTGACGAGTATGAAATGGCTTTGGAGAACTTCGACTTCATCGACCCCTTGAACGGTGCCACCCGTACCGTGAAGGCTGGCCGCACAACAGCTGCCCCCTCTAAGAACTACACCACCACGACGAAGAAGACGCTGGGTATGTTCCTCAACTTGTTTGCCGACCACGGTAAACTCCAGAAGATCGACAAGCTCGGCATCACTGATAGGAACGTACCGATAGCTATCGCAATGATGTTCGCCCACGGTGACTTTGCCAGTGAAGCAGAGGCCATGGCCTACCTCGGAAACGTGGTTGCCCCGGCTATGCTGACCCCCGAAGTGCAGGAGTGGCTGGCTATTCAAGACGTGGCTAACCGTGTCGGAGCAACCCAGGCTGAGGTTGACGCAGTAAACAACCCAGAGAAGAAACAGGAGAAGTGGGGTGAAGCTGTGCGGACGAACTCTGAACAGCTCCACCCGACGCCGGGGTTCCAGGCTCTGTTCCGTACCGCCGAGAGCCTCCAGTCTATCAACCGTCTGCTCCGAGCCCAGTTCACTGACATCTCCGACATCTATGATTACGAGAGAACTCACACTGACCTCGACCGCCTCGCTGAAACCGGTAAATACGGTGCGTGGGTTGTGTCCGATAGGCATAACAACACCGGGGACATCGTCATGCCCCGCGCCTTCGAGCCTACCCAGAGAATCTTCCAGCTGATGGAAGACCATGTGTTCGACCAGTCAGCACGTACCTCCCCCATCTGGCGGGAAGTGTACCGCATACTGTTCGCCAAGCGCAACGAAGGTAAAGACCCAGCTGCGTTCGCCCCAAGTAAAGAGCGAGTGCAACTAGCGTACCGCTTGTTGAACCAAGCTATAGCAGTGCGATCTATGGGTGAGACATGGGGTGTGGAGGAAGGAACCTCAACCTTCCGGTCCATCTTGGAGTATGTGTCTACCCAGATAGAACCGTTGCTCGACAACTCTGACGCTGTTAAAGAGAACCCCTTCTTAGGAGTGCTGCAATCTACTAGGGAGAAGGTGCCGGTTATGGAGAAGCAGAAGCGGACCAGTCTGTTGACCGGGGAGACTGTAGAGGAACCCATACACACACCTAGTTTCAAAGCCAACTACCGTGAAGTGAACGGGTCGATTGTGAAGGCTGACTTTGCTTCCCGACCCTACCTGTCGGTGCTGTCGATCTTGTCCACCGCTACCTTTAGCGAGGAGGAGATCGTATCCCTTAAAGCAGGCTTCAATAAACTCCCAGCGAAACTGAAGCAGGGGCTGGTCCTCTATGCGCTGATGCGTCATGGGCTCTCCGCTAAATCTTACCGCGGTAGCTTCCTGCAGTTTGTGTCGGACGAATACTTAGAGGAGATCCACGGAGATCTCGTGGCTGCTGACGGCCCCCTGCTCACTGACGAGTGGGCTGTGAATGATATCTACGACGTGCTGAACTTCCTTGAACCTAAGCTCGGTACCTTCGCAGGAGACCGAGCCTTGGCTGCAAACGCCATGGTCTTTGACCCGGGTTACGTGGAACTGAAACAGTACTGGACCGCGCAGAAGAAGAAGCACTCGGAGGCCTTGGTAGAGGATCTTACGGTACTACGTGATCTCAAAGGTGAAGACAAGCTACCCGCTGCGGCTACCCGCCTTAACGAGACGCAAGTCGTCAAGCTAGGCGACCGCAAGCAATACACGCGACAGCCCAACGGCAACTGGAAAGCGATGAACGGTAAGGTCGTCAAAGACCAGAAGATCATCGAAGCTATTGTAGCGGCTGGTGGGGCGCGGCCTACTCTAGCCCCGACGGAAACTGCTAAGCAGTTGGCGGCTCGCCAAAAGAAAGCTGGGCAGAAAGATCTCGACTTCACCGCCTCGGCTAGGGAAACGGAAGCGGCCTCCGCTATCCGCGACATGAAGTTCGGACACTTCCTCTCCGCAGCGCAACGCGCCTCTTATGACGAGGCGACCAGTGTTCCTCGCTCCCCGATGGAAGCAGTGAACCAAGCCATCTACGCGACAAGCAAAGGCGTCGCATGGAAACGCTCGGAGATCTTGGCAGAGACTGCCGACGTTCGGGAGGAGCTAAAAGCCATGGTTACGGGGTGGATGGGCGATATTAAAGGCCTCGAGAGGGCCGTGAATAATTTGCTCGCGCCCTATTACGCAGATTATCCAGCTATGCGGGCTTTAATTAAGCGTCATTTTGACAACCATGCCCGCCTGCCGGAGCTTCGTCAGACCCGCAGGATATATGGGGACGCTGCTGCCGCCGCTAAGGCATACGAGACGAAGGACGGGATGCACCCGGCCGACCGCCCCGTGTATCGGATGGAAAAAGATTATATCAAAGGGTTACTTGACGGAACCATTGAACCCTACAAGGCAGACCCTGAAGATCAGCAGTCCTACCGGGATCGCTTGGTTGAGGAGCTCGGCTCGGCGGGTGCTGACTTCGAGGCTCTCCTCGATGGCAAGCGTGCCCCGAACCTCCGAGACTCCGCACCCCATCTCTCCGCCTCTGCCTACGAGTACGCTTCTATAGAAAAACAGATCGGCCAGATAGATAATCGTGCGCTCGGTTCCAAGGTGCAGTCTACCCTTAAGCTCGCTGTTCGTTCGGCTGGCTACGGAGCCTTCATCGCGGGCATCACTGCTCAGAGAATCCGCCGACACGTGGGTGCGGGGAAACGGAGAGGCTACCTCACCACTCGTGAGACCGCGGGCGACCGTGTGTTGCAGGCGATCTCCGTTCTCTTGGAGTCCGGCATTGACATGAACCAACCCCTGGAGAAAATTCTTCGGGAGGTTAGAGCAGAGAGCCTCGTCACCTTTACTGGAGTGGAGGCCCTGACCCCAGAAGAACGGGCACTGGCTGCGGAGGATCAGAGGTTCCGGGTTACGGGTGCCGTCTCGGTTGCTCAGCTGATCGAAGAGTACAACACGTTCCGCGAAGGTAAGAAGTTGGCCTCCGTGGAAACCATCATTCAAGAAGTCAACAAATACTTTACCGATGCGCGTAAAGCTGTCAACGACACCGTTGATGAGGACAATTGGGTGCCCGAGTTCCGACTCGGTGGTGGCCGATACCTCCCGCATCTCTATGACTACGACAATTCTGTTGGCGACGCCGAGCACATTGAGTCGGAAGAGTCCGCACGTGTCCTCGCTCGTAGTGACAAGACGCTGTCTTACCACGACGCGGCTATCAACCGGGGCTTGGTTCCTCGCACCCTCGACGTTACCGAACTCATCGAGGGGTGGGACGCTACGATTGGTAGCATCCAGAAGAACCGCATCCTGTTCCGCGGCCTCGCAAACATGACGGACGTATTCGGTAACCCGATTATCGTACCCATCCGCCCCCGTTCCGAGAACTTCGGGCACGTGGAAGGCACAATTATTTCCGAGGAGCAGGGAGAGAAAATCCTCCGCAACCTCATTGAGTCTTCCCGCCTGTACTTCAAAAAGAATCCAGGTAAAATGGATTGGGTGCGGGATGGAACACACTCGACATGGGAGGCCATCAATAGTTTCCTCGACCACTACACTGACCGCGGTGCGTACAGCGATCACCTTATGACCAACCTCGGCTACGCTAAGGTGGACACCGGCTCCGCGTTTGGCTTGCAGAAGCAATCGTTCTGGGTTGTGAAAGGCGCTGCGATGCAGGCAGTTAAGCATCTGGTGGAGCCGAACTTCGCTACCCGTGCTAAGGGTGACGACAACCCCTACCTATACAAAGCGCTGAACGGGGTCTTGAAGTTCAACCGCCTCGTTAAGACTGTCAACGTCGGCTTCTCCTTGTTCCACCACTTCGCCCTGACCGAGTCATGGCTGGCGGACTCAGGTTGGACCCCGAAGGCAGCCCTCCGTGCTGCGCAGAACATCATGGGTAGTAAGAAGTTGTGGAACTCTATCGTTGACAACCCAGCCGAAGCTGCGAAGTGGGTGAACTCTGGTTTGCAGATCGACGCGGTACCAATGGATGTAGACCTCGACCTCCTCAGCAATGGGGTGGACTTTGTGGCCGGGAAGTTTGACAACACCTTGCCTTGGATGGGTAAGCGTTTACGTGAACTCAACAACATGAAGAGGTCCTTCGATAACTTCCTCTGGCATAAGATGTTGCCAGTCATGAAGATACAGATGGCGGAAGAGGGGCTCAAGGCCGCGAAGGCGTCAGGTAAATTCGAAGGCTTGGCCGCACCAGGTGTCACGGAAGCAGAGATGACAGAGGCTGAGAAGGTAGCCGAAGCTCGGATGCGTGAAGATATTGCCAAGTATGTGAACGATGCACTTGGTTCACAGGAGTGGCAACAGTATTTGTGGGCTACCCCGATGGCTCGGGACGCGATGAACACCTTCATGTTCGCTCCCGACTGGACCATCTCGGCGCTTAACGTCTCGGGGATTCCGGAGATCGCGGGTGACGTTGTCGGAGGTAAGTGGTTAGGGTACACCCCCAACACTAAGTATGGAACTTGGCGCAGAGTGAACCGCTACTGGCCGGGCTTCTATACCTGGATCTTCTTAGCTATCCCATCTGCCATGCAAGCAGCTATCACCGCTGCGTATGGTGATGACGACGAGGATGACAAGTTTTTCCCGTGGCAGAACGAGAAGGGGCGCCAGACTTCTATGGATATAACTCCGATGATCCGCCACGCTGCTAAGAAACAAGGGGTAGCACCCCCGACACGCCGACTCTATGCACAGCCGGGTAAGCAGATCCGAGAGATCGGGCACTGGTTACATGATCCGGTGTCTACTCTGTTCGGTAAATCTTCTGCGGCGGTACGGGTACCGATCACAGCTACCACTGGTGTCATCAAACCGTCCCTCCGTTCAGAAGAAATCTGGAGTGCGAGGAACGACGCTGACAAGTGGGAAAAAATTGCAGGGAACCTGATGCCGTTCGCGGCTACCTCACTGTCTCGTACCGAGGTAGTTGGTGGGGCTCCTGGATTCTTGCTAACCATGTCCATGCCAAGGGTTTCCGGGCTGTCCGGCATCGCTGCGAAGCAGGAAATTTCCTCAGCGGTAACCTCGTTCGCCGAGGACCGTGATGTTATCGGGCTTGCTCCTGCCGTAGCTAAAAAAGTTTTGGATGACAGGGTGTCTGATGTGCGCGACCGTCTCATGCGACAGGGCACTACTGACCAACAGTGGAAACAAATCGTGGCCATGGGTATGGGTGAGGCGCGAGGAAAAATCAACCGAGCTATTAAAGACGAAGCGCAGAAACCTCCGGGGAAAGTTGACGGGGATAAGATGCAAAAGTTATTGATCGCTTCCGCAATGATATATGGATCAAACAAGAAAGCCCGCCAGAACCTCGAGTCCAGTATTAAAAATACAATGACTACCTCTGAAGCGAGCCGGAGTGCTCCGCAGAAGATGCTCAACCTCTCCACCTTGCAGAAGGGTGCGGGACGGAAGCCTATCCTTGATGCAGGTAAGAAGGTTGCCAGCTCAAAAGCCGCGGTTTATCGGGTTTCAACTGAAAAATTAAAACGCCGAAACCAGTAAACTGGAATCGACGAGTCAACCTTTAAGGTCTTTGTGAAGATGTAACGGCAAGTTCTAACGGCATCGCGGTTTCGAGATCCGTCGCCCAAAGAAGAATACGGTCAGCTAATAAAGCTAAACTATTCTTCGTGGGTTTCGGAGCGGCGTCTTGATAGACAACCTGCACGACAACCTTACCGTCAAAATTTTTAAATCGTTTGGCGTAGTCTTGTAGAGATTTAAGATCTCTAGGGATGACATGGAAACCGGATTCGTATTCGGTTCCCCTGCCATCGCTAACAGTCTTGTGCTCTGCATGTAGCCACTGATTCAAAGGGATGTCTCTTGATCCGTTGAGCCCGCAAAACATAAACCTTGGTTTATCCACGAGTTCAATTATCTTCCAGCCTATGTGTGCTACTGTTGGGTCACTCATTCAGAAACCTTCTCATCTCTCCGAGCAAGGATTTTCTGTCGCTCCCGGACAGCGTGGGCCACAAATGCTTCATGCTCTTGTAATTCTGCATCCAAGGAGTCGACGCCGCGGTGTCCGGGCGAGCTTCCGCTTCCTTCTTTGCCGCTGCTTGGGCGAACCGTCGGAGGAGTTTTGATGTTTTCGCGTTCATCTTTTACCTTTAGTTTATATTTAACCATCTCAGCCATGTCGAGGTTGAACAACGTCGCAGCTGCATGGTCCTCGTCTTGTTCATCGCACATCCACTGAAAGAAATGTCGAGCCGCCGAAGACCGGAAGCGGTGAAGCTCCTCTAAGGTCTCTGCCTTCTCGCAATTTCTTTCAGTATATGTCTCGCAGTATTTTTCAGCGCCTCTTGCACGGAGTAAACCATAGCGAACGAGGAGCTGTTCCCCGAATGGTAGCGAGTCATTGACGCACAAGTCCATTCGGGGTTTGCCTTTTTCTGTGTCGCGAACCATGCCGGTATCAAACCCGACACGTTCGCCACTGTCTTTAGTTATATGTTCTTTCATTGTTCCTTTCTTTGTTTAGCGTAATCATCCCTGATTTGTTCAAGGTTGAGTGGGGTGTAGTCTGTCATCTCTACAGACACGTTACGGTACGGACCTTCAGGTGAAGGTACGCTATGTAGATGCCCATGAACATTGAGCGGGACAAACCCTAGCTTATCAAACCTGCTCGCAGGTTCAAAGCTTCGGGGGTGTACCGGCATGTGGGACAGTAGGATACCGAACTCGTGGAAGTACTTCCAGTACTGGATCTTAGAGAAGAAGCCTCCCGCTGCTAGGTACTTCACGTCGTCGTGGTTACCTAGTAGTAGTCGTTTCTTTCCGAGCAGTTTACCCCAAAGGGATTGGAACTCTTCCTTCGTGCTCTGCATTACTACGTCCCCGCAGTGGTATACATAGTCCCCCGGCTTTACCACCGAGTTCCAGTTGTCAACCATCGTTTGGTTCATCTCTTCTACGTTTGCAAATCGGTCACCTCGACACTTGATTCCGTCATGCTCCCAGTCAAGAGAATTAGCATGAAAGAAATGGGTGTCGGAGGTTACCCAATAGTTTCTACTCATCTTCTTCCTTCATTTTATCCGCCCGTCTTTCCCGGCGGTTCATACGTTTCTTAATTGCGTGGGCAACTCCTGAATGCTGCAAGTAGCAATACCACTTACGACTGAACAGGAGATCCCACTCGTCACCATCTTTAAGCTTCGTCTTTCGACCCATCATATTCTAGTCTTCCTCTGCTACAATCCATCTTATGGAATCCGATCTGTTTGCACTCCGGACACTCGCTGGTACAACATCCATCACACCCATGTATAGGCGGTGCTTTAGGATCGTCTGGGTCGGGGTGTCCGATTCCGTGAGAACATACCCGCTCCATAAAACCACGGTCACCCCGCCACAAGGTGGGGAGCGACCGCATAGCATGGTCAGAGGGGTTGTGGATAGGGCAATGGGGGCCGATACAATTCTCGGCTGAGTGTACCCCCATTAGCTTCTGCCCTACACCAGTGATGTACGTGGCTTCTTCCTCGTTGTAGATCCCGTCAGGAGGTGCGTCGTATCTCATTTCGAACTCCCATCTTCATTGGTGTAGGGGTCCCGTGAAAACATGGGGGCCCCGTGTTCAGTTAAGAAGGGGAAGTGGTGGAGACAGCGCGAGGCTTTCTCACGCATCTCCTTCGCCTTCATATCCTTAGCCTTCATATAGAGGATGTCGCGAAGGAAGTCCCGTGTCATTTTCAGGGATCTGCATTGTTCATATTTTAAACTCATCTGGTTCCCTCAAGTTGCGACCCGCGTGTTCACTTGCGATCCACACTAGGTCATTTGCGGTTGGGACTCTACCAAATTTCTCGGCAAAGTCATCTATTATTTTCCGGAACTCAGCTCCATGTTTGAAGATGAGGTCCAGGGTGGTGCCGTGCATCGCCATGACAGCTGCGGCTTGTTCTTTGTTCTCTTCAAGGAGTGGGGTCATAAGAATTCCAACCCCTCAATCTGACCCCAGTAGTCGGTTTCAAAGAGGGCCTTGTCTACTTCCGTCAATCTATCTAGGAGTAGGTAAGTGAAGATTGCTTGGGTTTCTGACCCGCCGTGCACTAGCTCTTCTATTTCAATCGCTCGTACTCCGTTGGGCAAACGAACCCTTCGTTCTGTCATACTCATTTCTCTTTCTCCATTAAATATATTAACATGCCTAAAGCATCTGCGTTCCAGAGCGTCACCTTAATAGAAGGGAAGCGTCTCTGAACGAAAGCTTTAATCGCGTTCTTCCGATCCTTCTTATCTGAAGGTACGGTCTTCATGATAGCCCGCATCCATACGGAGGGGGCGACTCTGTCGTGAGGGATCTCCGAGGCTAGTAAAGCCATGTCCAGGTGTCCGCAGTGCCGAGCAAACTTACATGCTGATGGCCCGGAGTTTCCTGGCCGATACCCACCGACGTTCTCTACTACTCCGAAGAGGTCTGTCATCTTCTCGTCGAGGAGAGTCATGTCCTCCAGGACTTCTAAGATACCCTTCGGTGTGTCGGGCATTTTCTCTACCCGTATAGTTCCTTCTGTTGTTCGTGAGACTATGGCTCCGGAGGCTCCGGGGTCAATTGCTATTAGTGTTTTCATCTTCTTTTCCTTGTTAAATTAACCCTCAGTCCTGTGCCTTATGGAGCGCTGAGGGGCCGCCCCAACCCAATAGAGGGGAGGAGATGTCTGGCTCACCTTTCTTTCTACGAAGTTGTTCCCTCTCTGTGAGCCTCTACAGGCGCAGGATGATAGCATGAAAAGAAGAGGGCTTCGGTTTAACTTGGGGTGGGTCTGTCAATAGCTATTCGCCATTCGAACCCATATACTTTACGTGGTTTGACCTTCTCAACACCCATACCTTTAGAGGCGAGGCCGCTAAGAATACCTGCGACTTGTTGACTCCTGAACTCTCGTGCGACAGCTGCCACTCGCTCGCAGTTCTGCATGTCAGTGACAAGTGAAGCGACACCGCCACTCCAATGAGTTGCCCCGGGGTTGACGGTTTGGTATTCATTCAAGAACAACCACAACACACCGAGGAACGCGGAGGACTGACCCGACTCTTGGGCTTCCAGATGAATGCCCTTGTCATGGATAGGTATAATCCCGAAACGTCTATGCTCTGAGTCCATCAGTTCAGCAGGTATCGTCCAGTCAAGTAACCAACGCAGGATAAAAGGAAGCTCCTGATCTACAGTTGCTTCTAGGTCGTACTTCTCTGGGAAGGAGTATGTCTTTGGTGGGTGCACCTTGAAGATCATTACCTTGTCGAGCAATGTAGTCTCGAGATCGGGAATCATCTGCAAGGACGTGGGGTCATCATTCAACGACACCATGATCCTACCTAGCCAAGTTACCTGCCCAGCTGCTTTGAACTTCTGGTTGTACACATGCTGTTCGTTTGCTACCAACGCTTTCAAGGCCGCCGAATATTTCTGGTGTGCCTTTGCGTCCGAGGCTGCCGAGCTGTCGTCCAACGCCATAACCGGATATTCAAGGTTACTTCCGCTGAACTGATTCGCATCGACTAGGAAAGGACGCGCATCCATAGCGCCACCTAAACTCTCACCAACTATCCGGTGATTGAGTAGTGTCTTACCGCAGGCTTGAGGCCCGACAAAGAACATCGCGTGTCCTGGTTCTGGTTTCATGGTGAGCCCACCTTCGTAGGCTCTCTTCCACCATCCCAGGAACGTGAAGAGTTGTTTCTCGGTATGGAATAGCTCCGTTAAGTACCGGGCTATCCAAGGGAAGTCATCCCCCCACGCTCCTGTCTTAGAAGCGGGGGTTCGACATGTTGCCCATGAAGTGTTCAAGAAGTCTCGTTTGTTCAGGGTCAACAGCCCCGGCTTATGATATAGGAACGGCATTGCCGCGGCTACACGCCGGAGTTTCTGTACCTCTACTAACGCCTTGTCTACTTCTGAGTAAGTACCTCCCTTAGGGGGGCGTGGTTCTAATCCGAAGTCAACTTTCAGGAGTCGTGTGACATCTGTAGTTGCTCCGGACACCCACTTGTCCCCCGCATCTTGGAACCAGTATTTAGCGGTGGTGTCGTCATAGTATATCCGTTGAAGGACCTTCCCGAGACGGTCGGCGTCGTAGCGTTTAACGAATGCCTCCCCTAGCAGTTGGCCCCAAGAGACGAACGTATCAGGCCCCGTGAAGCACTGGAACCCTCCGTCTCTAAGAATCGCAGCAGTCTCATTGTCTGCTTGGTCATCCCAGAATCGGCGGCTCCGGACTCCGAGGCTGAAGTCCCCCTTCCATTTGGCGGGAAACTCTCGTTCTATCTGTTCCCGGACTACGTCGAGTGGTATCTTAGCCTCGCCTCCGAGGAAAGATACCTTACGACACCCATCAGACATCCACTTCCATATGAAGTTTGATCCTATCTTCTTATCGGAAGTGTGTTGCCAGTCAGTTCCTTGTTCATAATACTGGTGCGGTCGACAGAAAGCTGGCTTGTCCAGTCCTGCTAAGAACTGCTCCAGCTTTAACTGCTTGATAACTTCCTTTTGGAAAGCTACCGCGACAGCATGAGAGGCTACTAATACCGGAGCCTCAAATACCCACACCGCTCTAGCGTTACCTGAAAAAGTCCTCGACATATAGTTCGGGGGGAACTCTGTCGGGGCCGTCTTCAAAGCGAACGCTAGTGTCTCCGTATTGACCGCGGAGTCGTAATCTGCCACGACTCCGTGTATCTTATAAGCGACATTGTCTTTTGCATCTACTCGAAGCCCACTGGATTCACCTTCCACTAAGGAGAAAAACATATGCTCCGTAGTGGGGGCTGTAGACCACGCCTTGAACTCTTTCTTACCTGCCATTGCTTCCTCTGGGATAGGCTTCTGAAGCTTCTCCCAAGGCAGTTGTTGGTACACCGTATGGCTACTTAGGTTATGGATATAGAACATTAGTAGGCCTCCACTATTATATGGTCGGCATAAGTCCGCCGCCCGGGGGTATTAGGTCTTGCGACGACCTGGAAGCGGCGACCAAAATGAGCTGGTTCCGTTTCCTCAGTAGAAGTCCACGTATAATCGGAAGCTGTTCGAGGGCCTTCGTTAAACAGGTCCCCCCATATGGCTTCCATTATACGCCTCCGAAGAGAACGGTATATTTCTGCTTGGTATACATGTTGGGGGGACCCTTTCGCCCGCGGAACTTTAGGTGGCACCCGAGCTTCAGGTGGTACGTTTTTCACTAGCATATTCTTTCCTTTATTTTTTGTAGTGGTCCACTAGTTCAGCTTCGATGCCGAGCGGGATGGTCTTCCCCCAATCTGGAGGCGTACACAGAATACGCTCTACCTTTGAAGTGTCAATACTTTCTTCGACTTCAAAAACGAACTCATCATGCACATGAAACAGAAGACGTAACTCTTCTGGGTCTGGGAAGGCCTCAAGAATCTTGAGCCACCCATCCACAAGCACTTCTCTACCAGTAGCTTGTACGATATTCTCTGTTAGCTTTCCTCCCCAAGTGTGAACTCGGTGAGCAGCCAACCCTGCTTGAACAGTTATACCTCGGTTAAGAGCCGCAACATTATAGTAGTTCATTGCGCGTCCCGAAGGTAACCCGAGCGACAGCTTCCGTTCAGAGGTAGACAAGGCGGCGCGAAGCAACCCGTCGAGTTTGTACCAGAAGTCAACGATTGGTTTGTTCTTACTGCGATAGTCCTGAACAATTGCCCTCGCTTCGTCTGGTTCAATCTCCAACCCCAGCATAGTGCGGGCTAGGTTGACGAAGGTTACAGCACCGCAGCCGTAGCCTAGTCCTAACACCCTCGCCTTAGCCAACTTGTATTGCTGTGGATCTACCGTCTTCATAGGTTTGGGGTCGGTGTAACCCATAGTCTGTCGACCATGAACCTCATAGACACTCGTTCCCTTGCGGATTTCAGCCAACGCTGCTTGGTCATTCGCAAACCATAACAGTAGGCGGGCCTCAATCTGAGCGTAGTCTGCGATCAAGAACTTCTTCCCTTTCCTAGGTACAAACATGTGCCTCACATTATGTCCAAACTGTTCCTTGGAATAAATGTTCTGCATGTTGAACCCATCGTCTCCAGAGAAGCGGCCAGTGTGTGCACCGAAATACTTTATGGAGTAGGGGAAGTTAGATGTTGAGTCACTTATTGGGTCGTCCCGCAACCGAGTTTGAATCCGTTGCAGTTTACCTATCATACCGTGGGTCTTCCGCCAACTTCTAACCGCATTGATCCACGGGTAGGTGTCTGCGTACAGGTCTTCCCACTCCTGGCATTCTTCAGAGGTAGCTGAGAATGAAGAGGGTGAGGGTATGTTCACCTTCCTACACTCCATCCTGATCTTTGTCGGAGACAACGGGGTTTTATTCCCACTCCAATCCCAGGGGATAGCCTTCTCTGCTTTCCACAACGCGGTGTTCAAGTCACGGATCGCAAGACCAAGTTGGGCCTCGTCAATGTCACACCCTAGCTGTGTCATCAGCCGGTTTGATTTCGAGATGGTCTGCTCATGTTCAGGCCATAGGTGATTGAAAGTCTCCCATAATTCTAAACATGAATCAGCATCTGAGAAGCCTGCTTCTACCACGATGTTCCAGTCCTCTTCCGAGAAATCTTTACCGTGTTTTCCGAGGGCTACTACTCGATACATCTTCGACACTTCTCTCTTCAACAACACTTCGCAGGACATCTTGAGACTCCGAGGAGCGCCAAGGTATACTGCTAGGTCGGCGGTGCAATGCCAGTCGGAGTAGGTTATACCTTTCGGTATCTGACCTATCCGTTGGGCCTCTTTGAATACGGTCTCATCGAAGCGTGCATTATGTGCCACGAATTCTTTACCTGAAACCTGATCCCAAGGGGCGTCTTCAACTGAACCTGAATACCTCACACCCTCTCCGACTAAGGTGACCATGTAGAAGTCAACGTCGGGGTGGCATACGTAGGCGTCCACGCCCATCACTTTGATCGACAGCTCTTTGTCATAATAGCTCTCGAAGTCACATGCTATAGCCATAGGAAAATCCTTTTCTAATTTAGCTCCAAAAATTTTTTGCGAGTTTTGAAGTCCTTAGGTTAAAGACTTCAAAAGAATGAGACCCCTTTCGGGGCCCCACTCCTATCACTAGAAAGTGACTTGATTCTTACATGCTTGCACGAACTCCGGCGTATTAACGCTGTCGGTCAGGGTGATGTGTGGCACAAAGAACTCACCGTATGAGTTCGTTCGTTTCTCTGTCGTGATCTTCCAACGTGCTTCGAGGATGTTAGTCCCACGAAGATCGAAAGCCAGTTTAGAGAAGACAGTCTTCGCGATATTGCCATAGGCATAAGAGCGAAGGAACCAAGCTGCCGGGACCGCACGGGTCTCACCAAGTTGGAACGGGAAGGAGCGATCCATAGCTCCATCAGGTTTGTGGCAGGCCAAGAGTACGATAGCCGTCTCTTCTACAAGAGGGGCACCCGAGTCTCGGTCCTGCTTACTGCGGCAGAGTTTATATCCTTCGGAAATTGCCTCCTCAAGCTTTGAAAAACGCTTGGGGATACCCGCTCCGAAGGGTAGAATCTCTTCATACTTCTTTTGTATCGACACAATAGTAACAATTGCTTCGCCATCCGCTTCTACAACGATATCACCATTGACGGTGATAAGACCCAGGTCTAGTTTATTTGGATTATCAGACATCTTCTGCATGATGCGAAGGGTCGGGAGTTTAATATCCGACCCACTGATTTCCCCTGATACTTCTCCCGGGATTAGTGCGTTGCTAGACGTATCCACCGCTTGCAGATCAGTGATGCTACTTGCATCTGGCTGAGCTGCACCGGGTGTAATGTCTACGGTTTGTGTGGCTGCTTGTTCGGTGTCTTTTGCTTTACTCATTGCTGTATTGCTCCATGTAGTATTTGTTCATCAGTTATTTTCTTGCTTTTCTTCTGCAGATAAATGACGTCACCTCGTTCCCGGATAATCTCCGGCAAGGCTTCGTTAAGCATTTGCAGAACATCTTTCTTACCCTCCCCAGTCTTATCGGAGATATAGGTAGCAAGCTTTGACGCTGACAAACTAAAACACTCCAATAATTCAGGGTCTTGTGCATCCACTTTATACCTTTCGGCTAGATGACGCAAGACTTCGGGGAGGTACTTATTATCCACGGCGAATCCGCCGCTTCTTTTTCTTAGAGAGAACCCAGGTGGTTCAGGCTCTCCATGTTCGAAGACTGCTGAGGTGTTATACTTCTTCACTTCGGCAGCCCAATCAGTCAGAATCTTAGCCATAACCTGCGCCTTCGCTCTGTCGAGCGGTGTTGCTAGCTTGTCTACCTTAAATTCTGACGGCATCGGGAGTGCTCCGACACCCTGAAACACCGTTACTGCGGTCCCAAGTAGCGCGGGACAACGGTCTCGGAGGTTACAGAGAGTGCAAGCACTTTCATCTGGGGAGGGTTGTTTAAAAGGATCTTCCCTCTTGGAGATAGTTGAAGTGATTCGGTCGAGAATTCCATCCACATCTTTCCGATAGTAAGTAAATCTACTATCGAAATTCTGTCTCGGGGCAACCATGATACCTTCGACTTCTTCGAGAGTTTCGATCTCCTGGAACAACCCGGCTACGTATGTCTGTAGCTGGAAGTTTTTGTCGGCGGGGGAGATAGGTGAGATACCCATCTTCCAGTCCAACATGATCCCTTTCTTTCCATCTTCAGAAACAAGCACCAAGTCTGCGGTCCCTTCGGTAATAAGTTCACCCGAGGAGTCGAAGACTTGGAGCCTTTTCTCTTTCGTCTCAACACACATAGTTCCGAGTTGGACTAACAACTCCTCCAGTATCTTGAAACATTTGTTCACTTGCGCCTCTTGTTCAGAGGTTTCCAATAGACGTCTGTCTCCGGTTTCGAGTACGTTGTGCATCATCGTACCTTCATCGGCGGCAGTGTTGTCTAACCATTCCCGTTTTTCATACAACGGGCAGGCTTCATACAGCTCTAGTGAGCTTGGTGAATATTTATGATGTCCGCTCATATTTTCCTTTAGTTTTCCAACGCGCCGTCCGTTATGGACGAACGCGTTTCAGAAGTCAAGCTAAAACTTTTACAGCTTCATGAACTTATCGATAGCTTCCATCACTTCGTCCGAAGAACCCGCAAAGACTGCTTGGTCAATGAGTTTTTCTCCAGCGGCCACTAGGTCTTTCGACGCGTCGAAGGCGGCTTGTGTTGCAACACCTATCTCGGCTTCCAGAGCGGTAAGCTGGGCGCCTACACCCTGTTTATACTTCTTAGTGGCCCGGATTCGAGTGGCGAAATTCGGGTTGTAGCTTCCCGCCTTCAAGTATACTAGCACGAGTTTTTTAACCTCTGAGGCGTTCATACTTGTAATCGCAATAGCGGTGTCCTTCCTGGAAAGGGCATTCTTTTTATCCATGAGACGTTTAATCTCTGTGCCTTCGCCAGTTCCAGCTTGAGTGGCTTTGATTTTATTGGTAATTCTGTCTTTGAGGTGCCGGATCTGTCCTTGCGTTAATCTTGCCATTTTATTTTTCCTTTTTGATGTATTGTTCAGCTTTTTTGAGAGATAAGCATACTAGGTTAAGCCACGGCAGTAGGTTGATGTCGCCGCGGCCTAGTAGGGCGATCTCCCGCTCTTTGTCGGTTAAGTGTTCAACTTCTACACTCTCCCAAACACCGTTTCGTTCTACTCTTAGATACGCTCCGGTCATTTTATTTTTCCTTTTTAGTTTCTTCGATTGCTAGTCCCGCAACCAGATCCCCGTCATTCAACAGGTTCAGGTTGCCCAGTTTTCTTCGTACTGCTTGACAAGCTTTCTCTTCTACAGTGCCAGCCGCGAAGACGATCTTCTGAATAGCTTTCGTCTTTGCTCCGGCTCTCCAGATTCTACCGAGAGCTTGCTTCAGTTGCACTATTGAATAGGGCGGGCTGATTAAGCTTACTCGCTGCCGGTTACCATGTAAGTCGTGGAGTGAGATACCTACTCCCCCGGCTTGGATCATAATAACCAACGCTGGATTCTCGTCCGCTTGGAACGCCCGTATCATTTCATCACGTTCTTCCTGAGTCTGACCTCCGTAGATAAATCCAGGGGCCTGCTTCAGTTTTCCGGTGAGTCGTGAGACTAGGGTTTCGGCGGGTTTTCTATAGGAGAAAAAGATTACTACTGACTTCCCTTCTGTTATAAGATCTGTGGTAAGTTCTTCTAACAGAGGAGTCTTCAATAGTTCTACATTTTCACGTGCTCTTTGCAACAAGACAATTGGTGGGTCGTCATTGTTCTCGTCGTGCAGGGCATCTTCAAGTTCATCATACGCTTCTTGAATTGCTTTGCTTTCTCCGAGGTCATACTCGTCTGCTTGTAAAGAGCAGTCGGGGAAGTCCTCTAAGTCTTCAATTCGCAATCTTCCTCCGTGTTCCGGGAAGAGTTTTCCATGCAGCGTTTTCAAGTACTTAACCCTGGATCTTCCTTTAGGGAACTCTAATTTGCCTCGTGCAAAGGGGGATGCGTAACACCCGAAGTCCTTACACCAGAAATAAAAGTTTGTGTACTTGTGGAATCCCATAAGATATCCCAAAGCGCGTAGGCGCAGCGGGGTGTCGGCTATGGTAGCTGACATTGCTACTACTGGTATTGGGTATGCGCCAAGCAAGGCTAACAACATTCCATTTTGTGATGCTTCGCCTCCTGCTTGATGTGCTTCATCCCAGGCCACAATAGCGTCCTTAGGTAGCACCCACTTCCAGTCATTAAAGGTCTTCCCTCGGGCTTTCTTCCTGACCCAAGGTGTCTTTCCTGTCTTAAGTTTCTCCACATTTAAAACGTCTAAAGGTTCTACTCCAAATAAGGCGAGGGTTTCCCGCCACGATGTGATAACCGACTTCGGTGCTATGATGAGAGGTCGGAGTCCTAAGGTTTTTATAACCTGACAGACTATGAAGGTCTTACCGGTCCCCGTGTCGGAGGCCTCCAACGCAATACCGTCGCGTTGAAGGACCTCCACAAGGTGATCGGCTTCTGGCTGTTGCCAATCGTATAACATTATTACCCTACTTTTGCTTTAATCAACATGTCGGTGAGGTGCATGTTCAGCCATTCTGTCAATGGCTTCCGGTCTTTCAGTTCCGACTTCTTGACTTCTTTTAGTTCTTCGAGAGAGAATACCGGCATCATCTCCGCTATTGCTTCTCCGATCCCATCAGCAGAGTTTGAGTCCAACTCAATCAATTGCGTAGCTGGGAGCTGCTCTTCAATGTACACACGACAAACTGCCGACGCGTGTAACGCCCGGAGTAGGAACGAGGAGACTTCCTCTACGTTCTTAACACCGTCCTTTGTCAAGGATACGCTATCCGGCGCGAAGATACCTTCTTTCTTGAAGGTCGTGCCGTATTCCATCGCATCTTTAAACAAGCTGACAACGTCTTCACTGTCGAACAACCATTCAACCATCTTGACGAACAGTTCGTCGTGCTCTAGCTTAGGTGGTACTGGCAGGACACTCGCTACTTCTTCGAATGTTGCTTCTTCCAGGTAGCTGTAGTCGAGGTCTTTCGTAGCTTCCTCTTCTTTAGCTCCGTCCTCCGCTTCTTCAGCTTCGAGGACTTGCTGGTCTTCAGCTTCATCCGCATCTGCGGCGAGTTGTTTTTCTACCATTTGATACGCAATTGCATCCGGTGAGAAGGTCACGTGACCTTTAATCCGGTACCATCGTTGGGCTTTAACGTCGAGATCAATAGTTCCCAGGGTAAAATATTCCATAAACCCTTCGTGTATTGTTTCCCTGTCTTTCGCTGGTTGGTTCATAACCCAGAGCGCATACATCAACCCTTTCTCACACGCTGTTCGCCAAGGCTTACTCCCTTCCGGGCGTAGTTTCTTGTCGAGTTTCATATCTGGGAGATCTGTGCAGGCATGCACTGTGATCATGTAATCCCAGAACTTCTCTCGCAGCGGAATGTAGAGCGGTGTCGTCGTGAATTTGCGGCAGTGGATCGGGAGCATATCAACAGCGCCTTCTCCGAAACCAACATAAACTCTACCGGGGGCAGCAGCGTCTCCGTAGCCGTAGCTATTAAAGCCGCCGTACCCAGTGTAATTGTCCGGCCAACCACCAGTATGCACCATACCTGTACGTCCCTTACTTCTGTACGCAACAGGGGGCTTGAGTCGGTCTTTCCATGCTTCCGGAAACTCCGGCAAATCGTCGAGATTTTTTACTTCCTCGTCGGTATAGGGTAGCCATTGTTTATCATCAATTTCCGGGTACATAACACCCCGGAAGGAAGCCCTGCTGTGGTAATCTGCATCTTTCTTGTTCAGGTATCCAAGTGTTACGTGGAATCCTGGTTGGTTCAGCTCGTCCTTATGGTCTGTGCCCGATTGGAACGCAGAGGAGGAGCAATGGTGGTGTACGGTACCTACAAAATCGAAACCAGAGTACAGCCCACATTCTTCAAAGGCAGTCGCCCGGTCAGGGTCGGTCTCGATTTCTTTTGTAAACAATCCTGTAGATAGACGCTGCGGAAGGACCGCGATTCGCCATTCTTTTTCATCGTAGCTGTAGGTTAATCGGCATTGTGCTTCACATTTGTGTTCATCGTACGACCACTTCATGAAAGCCACGATAACGCGCCAAGTGGCTAACGGTATCGGAGCTTCTTTCCAGTTCAATACTAAGTCCTTATCAGCCTTAGCATCGAACGATACGGGGAGGTGGCCAGAAAAACAGGACAAGTCCTGCCACTGCACTGGCTTTCCTCCCGCTTCGTAGCAGGCCGGCGCCTGATCATCCACCTGCTCCACCGCCGGTTTCAGCGGAGGGTTCCGGGGCAGGCACCGCCTCCGGGGGTGAGCGTAATTCCGCCTCGAGCGTGAATATCTCCGCGTACATTTCGTTGAGCGACGGCCCTTCGGAGCCGGTGTAATTGTTTTCATGAATTTCTCCTGTTGTGTCGCGGTATACGTACCGCATTACATGTTCATTAGTTAGTGCTTCGGCCTGGACTTGGTTGGGGATGGACCCCGCCGCAAAGGCACCTACGGTTTCTGCGCCAATCTCTCCTATAGAAATGCACTTACGTGCTACCTTCCCCCGCAGAGTTTTTACTCGAGACATGTACGACGAGTTTGTCACGTCGATTTCAAGGGCGTCGCGGTCTCCGGTAATAAGTGCTGCAGGCGTATCTATCCTTCGTTCCCGGGTAACCGGGTCGTAGTAACCTTTCTCTACGTAGGTTACTCCTGGGGCCATATGTAACTCCAGCAGTACCCCTCTTGTAACTCGGGCGGGTGTGGCGGCTTGGTCATCAACGCCCTCAACATTAGGCAGCCCACGAGGGGCTACTAACATTACGCCTTTAAAATCCCCAAACTTATGGTTGAGGAATAAGTACACGTGGCGGGCTACCGTCTCTTCTGTGATCTTAGAGTGGTGCACCCCCATCTGAGAAGCAAACCACCGTTGGATGAAAGAACCCGGCGTCAAATACACGTCGGGGTCGATCCACATAAGTTGATAGGTTTCCGACAAGGAGAAGCCCCTATAAGCTGCCCCCATAATAAACTCGTACGCTGTTTGTAGCTCGGTATTCATAGCTACAAACTCGTCGTACTCGAGAGCGCCCGTATTAGCTTGCGCTACTATCTTCCGGAGGGTTGTCGAGATCTCCAGAGCTACTGCTTTCTTTGTTTTCGCCATCTTTCTTCTCACTTTTCTTAAGGGTTAAATGATACGCATGGTCCAGTTGAACTGATTCCACGGTTAAAGTCGTAAGTTTACATGGTACCCAGGATTGCTCCACGGGGAATTTCTTTTTAGCATCTTCATCAGTACTGAGATCCTCATCCACAACATTGAACCAGAAATGAATCAACTGAATAGCAAAGACGGCGCTTGTGTTGTTAGCCAGCGCGAGTTGGGGCGAGCTTTCCGCCGCTTCTCCTGTGCAGGACAAATCCACTGGGCTTCCCGTTCGGTCCGTGAGTATCTCCGGGTACCGGATTCGGGGGTCCATAGGTGTGTCCTTCCACTCGGGTAGGTACATCATAGCTGAAGATGAATTATATTCGTTCCCACAAATGACAGCAGGGAATTCGAACTCATCAGCAGCGGAGAGTACCCGGCTCCGGGCTATATGGTTGTCGGGGCAGGCAATGGCCAGATCAAACTCTTTCAGTTCCCCGGGGCTTCGGAGGAAGTCGGGTTTCACTGTTAGTCTAGGATCTGGGTACATCATCTCCATTGCTTTTGCCTTGTTAATCCCCACTAAATCAGGGCGGAACAGTTGCCTGTCGAGGTTCTCTTTCGTAAAAGAGTCCCCGTCAAACAACACGATGCTCGAAGAGCTTGACACGCTGCGCAAAAGAATAGGGAGTAAATAACTCCCCGTTCCCCCGCAGCCGATTACCGCTATTTTTGCCATTATAACTTCCTTTTCTTTTTCTTTTTAGCGACTTTACGCGTGTGGTTTTGTATTAAGGTTAATAATTCCTTCTGTACAGGGGGAGCTGGGTTTATAGACTCGCCCTCTAGAATAAGAATCTCTTGGAGCGTTCCTACTATCGCGTACACGAAGCAACGTGCTTTGGTTTCAGCCGCACCCCCTTCTAACAGTTTCAGGGTTTCGGAGACTTCTCCGAAGGCCTTGATATGTTTTTCTCGAGGGATACCGACTGACATTTCCACCATCTTCCACGCGCTCAAGAGCGTGCGCTCGATCAGGGAACGCTCTATTACTTGGGCAAAACCCCGGAACTCGGGGCGAGTACACACTTTCGAGGAAAGTAGCTCAAGTTCAAGGATCACCTCGTAAGTTTCAGCCCGTAGAGAGCTGATCGCGGCTAAATCAAGCCCGAAGCTAAGTAATATGTTCTCGCTTGCTTTCACCTGTATAAACATAGGCGCCAACAATTGTCTCGCCAGTTTAGTAAAGGCGAAAGTTAAGGATGCCTCTTCTAGCTCAGTAACGCCTTCATCGACGTCCAAGTGAGGAGTCCCTTCTTCGAACATTTCAGTTACTACGCCCAAATCCAGGGTGAGTTCGTCTTTCATAATTATGCTCCTAGTTTTATGCCTTCAAGGGCGAGGTCCAGAATTGAATTCTTCAACCAGCCACCAGTAGACACTTTGGGGCACCAAGTACGCCAGTCTCCGTCTTTCGGAAGGAGAGTCTTCCCAGTAGTAGGGTCGAGGCGAATCAGGTTCTTATAGTTACCTTTGGTGTATTCATGCAGGTCAGCGTTCCAACGATTTGCTTCCCAAGACCCGAAGATCCCTTCTGCTTTGGTCATCGGATATTCGTTCATAGCGTGCATATCTCCTGTACACAAGGTGGCATTTTCATACACGTTAGGTACGGGCAGGCGGTGGATTACGCCGGAGATTAGGTCTACAGCGATCAGTCCACATTTACCGCACTCGGCATAATCAGCGGTCATCCTGTATTTGTAATTGGTCCGGGCGGGGTCCATGAGACGTAGCCCATTATCCCGTATTTCAGTTGAAACAAAAAACAAAGCCATTTCCTTTGGTACTTCCCAGCCATAGCCTTTCGATTCCAATGAAACACCTTCACCAGTACCACGCCCGAAAGACGGGTACAGAAACGGTACAGTTTTCTTCCCTTCCAGTGCTTCCGCAGTGGACCAGACACAATTGAGCGTGAGCTTGGTAATCAGTTTGAAGGCGGTGAAAGAGTCCCCGGAGTAAACCAGGAAAAGGTCTGGAGCAAGCGTAGGGAGGCGTACCGCCATGGAGCCCGCCAATTCGGACATCAATTTCCCTACCCCAGTAACAGGTGTACGGGTAGTTTCTTCTAAGAAGGCTTTTCCGGTTTTGTCAATTACTATATTTTGTTCTTTCATGACGAGTCCTTAAGTTTGAAATTGGTATAAAAAGGGACTCCCTAAGGAGCCCCTTTTGCAAAACGCAGCACTCCTGGGTATTAGCCCTTGGAGTTTGCTTTCGTGATCAGAACCACGATATCCCCATCGCGGAGCGCGAAGGAACCGTTCACTGCCGCGCCATTAACGTGCGCTTCAACGTTGTCGCTGAATCCCAGAGTATTCTTCAGGGATGCGCTGCGGAGAACCTGCCCGACGGTGGTGAACTCTGTTGCAGCTTTACGTACTTCGTTGTCGCGACCGAATTTGATAGTAATCATAATATTTATTCCTTGTATTAATTTATTATTAGGTTGAGTTTTCTCGGTCTCCCGACGGGTTCTCTTCACTCAAAGAGTTCCCTAAGCAAGTGTGAAGTCCCCGAAAACACCCATAAAATCTATGGAGTCTTCCGGAACCGTCACCGATAACACCTTTCCGTAAGCAGTACTTGGAAAACCCATCCGGCGGAAAGCGAATTGCTTCGCCACTGCCTCTGAACGGGTTGGGTACGAATTTTTCATCGTAACCTCTTCTAAGTCTTCTACTTGCAGAATGGCACGGGGGCCTTGCTCAAAGCCCCCGTTGCTATATGTCTTACTTGGCAATTAATTTGCCTGATCGTAAAGCTCACACCATTGAGCACGAGTCATCGTGGTGATGGCAACGGGCTCTCCGTCCATGAATGCCGAGGCACTCATGGCTGGAGGAAGCGGGACCAGCTCGGCTTCTACCGGATGAATAATATCCCAGAGTTCCGCGTCATCCAGGGCAACTACGGCTGAACTCATGTCATCCAGGATGGAGGTGGTGTCCGGTGAGTTGTACGTAAGTACTACCGGGTCGAACGCCGCATCGATGGAATAACCCGCAAAGACGCGGCGAGTCGGGGGATTACCCGGTACGAGGGTAGTACCCACATCAACAACGTCACCGAGATGATGCGCGGGTCCGAAGACCGCGGAAGCCGGGAGGGTGACCCACAAATGGCGTCCTTTCACTTTTAGTTGGTACATCAAAACCCCGCCAGCACCGAGAACCCGGGATCTAACAACTCCCATGTATCCCTCTGCTTTCAAAATGGCGTCTTCGTTGGGGGTGTAAAAATTCCCAAGGGGTTGGTTATGGCGGCGAGCCACTGTTTGCGCAATACTACGCGGCATTACACTCACCGTAGTTCCCGTGGCGAATTCACGTACTTTATTCACGCATCCGTATGTCATTTTTTCCATCGTGTTTCCTTTTGGTTCTATGTGTTAAGCAGAAGGGCTTTGAGGTATGGCTCATACCATTATTCTAATTTACTCAGAGCATCTTCTTTGAAATTTTCTGGCAGCATTAAGTGCATATATTTTAACCCGTAACGGTTAAATTCGGGTTTACTGGCTTGAAAACACCTAATAAACCAGCTGTACTGGCTTGCACGTTCCGGTTGGTTTACCTTGAAGTTCTGTAACCCCCATAGGTAGCGGATTCCAGCCTCGGTAAAGGCACCTTGCTGCCAATTAGCATTATTACGTGTGTTGCCAGAGGGGCCCATGAAATGCGAGAACGGTGCAAAGGGCTCATCTCTTATAACCCTCACGGTGTCGGGGGTTAGGAGGAAATTCCATTCCCACGTCGAGGGACGCAATATTAACATAGGCACTACTAAATCCTGGTTAGTAACGCCCGAATCTAAAACAACCTCCGCATCCAACAGAGTTCCTTGGGGTACACATCGTAGATTGTGTAACCATTTACATAGCAACGTATTGACTTTTGTAGGTACTAGGTTGGTTTCAGGTTCATTTATTCGTATCATAGTAATCCTTTCTCTATGCGATACTCGTGTATTTCACTAAGCGCCGCAGAGTCGGCATGTTTAATGGTTATAGGTTCTGGTTTCGGAGCTACGGAGAAAACCGCAGAATTATGCATGGAGTAATAGTGGTTTTGAACTGATTCCGCTAAGAAATACCCTGTTGCATAATAAGGCACGTCGGGGTATTCCATATAGGCGGGTTCTTCCGGATAGTCATCCTCAGGCCAATCTTCATCCTCGGCCAGCGCAACTTCTGTATCATACACATACATAGCCCTCTTATGTTCTACCCACGCATCCAATTCAGGTGGAATAGGTCGTATATAATCAGCGATTTTTCCCAGTAAAGCGGACTGCTGGGGCATTTGTAGCCCAAATAGATCCCAACCAATAGGTGTTGAACGAGAAACAGTTATTTGTAACAACGCCCATAAAGGCTGCCCTTCAAAATGCTTTAAAGGGGTGAGCGCCAGCATACTCATTTTACCTGAGTACGGCTGGTTCATAGGGATTATGTCATCGTCAGCTGGTCGCCCACTCTGAGAATAATTTATCGGCTCATACATCTTTGCTTTTACGCAAGAGGCTAGCGTGTTGAAAGGCATAACGTTGGGGGGCAAGGCTCCTGTTAGTTGCGTAAAGGCCGCCCGGACCTCTTTCCCACGTACTGCGACTTCCCCATCAAATACAGGGGCTGAAGCTACCGTATCCCAGAACGCCTGGAAAGAGCCTTCTAAATCGTAACTCGATGCGGGTCTATGGTTAAGTATCATTTAAAATCCTCCTACACCTCGGGTGCATTCTTCTGTATGAGTACAGTGTGACAGACAGTTTCCACCAAGGACACCTGTGGCGGTACTGGTAGAGTTCTTATCTCTATGCGTAAAGCTCAAGCATCGGAAACCATATGCATAGTTCCCATCAATTTGTAAGAGAGGTTGAAATGTCCTCCGCTTTGTTTTAGTTGTTGCAGTCATTTATGTCTCCGTTAGTTATTAGAAAAGGGGTGGGTAGGCAGCGCGAGGCTAACCTACCAAGGGTGTTACGTGACCGGAGTATCTTTCTCGATCTTAAGCAAGGCTTGCTGAGCCTGCTTGGTAGAGAATCCGGTGTCTTTCATATAGCGTTTAAACAACCACTCATACACCCGCTCCGGTTTTATCCAGGCTAAGCGTTTGTGGAGTTGAGTTTTTGTCCACTTCTGTTTGTACATCGCTGCACACATCAAGTAACCGAGTTTACGGTCGCATTTTCCTTCAGCCCAATCAGCCTTCGTACACTTCACAAAGGTTTTGGTCTTATCAGGCCAGATTACAACCGTCGCCGGGCCGCTAAAGATAATCTGCGGCTTCTTTTCCTTCACGCTCGGTTTAGACGTCTGATAGGCATAGCCGCGAAGTTTATTCCGGGGAGGTGAGGGACGGAGCACATCTTGGTCCGGTTTACGGTCGAATAGCACCCCTTTTTCTTTACGCCCCAAGAGACGGAGATAATCGCCCTCAGTTAAGAAGTATACTAGACCAGGTTTAAAGGTCCCGGTAGTGTTGCAGCGAATTTGGGTCTCATTAAAAAACCCTGAAAACCACGACCTATCAAGCGAATGCATTAGGCGTTGTTCAAGACCAGTACGTTGGGAGTACAGTTTGAGTACCGTTAAGGCTCTAAGTAACTCCCCCGTAGTCGGTGTCTTCGTTATTTTTCCCTTCATTATTTTTCTCCTTTAATAGTAAAATCCCCACTCGAAAGCAGGGTCGTTTGCCTGTCGGTATATTTCTTAAGCGTCTTAAGATGCGCCGGGCACGCTATAAGCGGCGTCGGCAAGTTGTTGGAAGCGTAGCGGGCGACATCCCCGCACCACCGGCACGGGTACGCCTTACTCACTCCTATAATAGAAACGTTATCAATCATATTGGCTCCATGTTCCTTTGGCGTAAGCACAAGTTGCTCTGCGCTTACAATAATCACGGCAGTTATCACTACCGAAGCCAGTAACTAGTTTCCCCTCACGCATTATTCCGGTGCGACTAATATGCCTAGAGAGAAAGGAAGCGCAATAAGGCCGCAGGCGGCCTCGTCGAGTCCCCGATACTGTTTCCGGGACAAAGAAAGACGGTGCTTCGCCTTTCGGTACGTTTTTTAATCTTATCATCTCGGCCCCCACATCCAGACCCATATCAATGCCACCGTAACCCCGAAGACCAGTATATGGTCGACCATGAAGGCCATCGGGGTATCGGGGTATCGGCGGTGATCTGTTAAATGGAGGATCAAGAGGGCGGTCAACACGCAGGAGACCACAAGCTTGACCGCGAGCATTACAAGCTATCCAAGCAGGCCAGGCCTACCAAGTTGAAGATAAGGTAGCCGACATGGATCTTAAGCGCAGTTTTCGCGCCTTCGTGAGTCTTGTAGTTCGCGATAGAGCGAAAGAACAAGAAAACCAGCCAGGCTGCGACTCCGAGGGTGATGACGAAGAGGAAATCGTCCTGGGAAAGACCCGCGGATATTCCTACAAGAATATGCAGAACAATCGCTGTGATTGTTTGCGGTTTGATAGTATCTTGACTCATGTTACTTCTCCTTAGTTATACAGCGTTTTGGCTTCGATTACATACGTGCAATCAATTCCATCAGCTGATATTTCATTTCCACGCTCGTCGACAATCCGCATCTCTGGCTTAGCCCCTTGAAAGGCTTTACCGATGGGACCGTCTGCGACGTGGTCGTTGATGATCTGCATCACTTCTTCATGGTTCAGCGTAAATCTTGCCATTACAAAGCCCTCAGTCGCTCTTCATTCTCCCGGACAGTAGTCTCAAGCTCCGAAGCCAGAAACTCCGCAAGATTTACCTTAGTTTGCAGGGGCAGGGTGTGGATGTTACCCCCAGCAACACGCATCTCGAGGAAGTCTCCCCGTTTGTAGTTCCTGAGTAGGCTGATATTACGTTTTGCACGGGTAATCTCAATATGTAATTTCTGACCTAATGCTAATGCTTCAATTTTCATTGTTGTATTCTCCTTTAGTTTTAGCCTGCGTAGGCTCCATA
>Ga0098052_1000182_pt1 | contig 37658 bp, 28 predicted proteins | sample 15_taG_FD_81591 | JGI IMG/M metagenome (GOLD analysis project Ga0098052, IMG submission 81591) | Marine viral communities from the Subarctic Pacific Ocean - 15_ETSP_OMZ_AT15312 metaG | ecosystem: Environmental > Aquatic > Marine > Oceanic | place: Pacific Ocean | collected 2015-01-18
ACCAGACTGGTTTTTCCGGCACCGGAAGGTGCTGATACCGTGTACAGAGTACCTGTTGTCGACATTGATATCCGATGCTCCGCCAGTTTCTTGGTCGCTGCAGGTTGGTGACGCATCACCAGATTTGAAGGTTGTTACAATAACGTAATCGCGCATCAACTGCATCAGAGAGGCGTCGCTTTTATTGAATTATCGGCGGGTGTGTGACCAGTATCGCGGCATCAGGCCAATAGAGCCGGTGCTTATTCAATATTCTGGATCTGCTCGAAGAATAATAATTTAAAATTCTTTAAAAACATATACTTGCATTAATTTTTTCACCGATATTAGCCCAATACTACCCATTTCACTACCCATGGATAGAAGCTTTATCTCTGATCGGTTCAATCGGTTACTACCCATGATTATAAACTGGGATAAGTGGGAAACTGGGAATTCCTGATCTTTTCCGGTTTCCCGTCACCTCGTCTCAACCGAAGAAAACCTGCCAGCAAGTCTAGCAAGAGCGGCGCTCCCAGCGCACCTCTGCTGATACATCGAAGTTTGTGATGACAGTTCAAGCTATTGATTTTATTGAATATTTTTTATTTTTCATCTTGCATATTTGAAACTTCGTGCGAGTATTTTAGAAAACGCAGGAGTTCAAAATGACGAAGTTGAAGACCATTTGTTTTGCTGTAACTACAGCCGCGCTCGCAGGTTGCGCTGCTACGCCTCGACACTATGACGACGAATCGTCCCGCGCACTGAACCTGGTACGTGCTGGGGGCATCTACGACCAGGACCTGCGGGACTCACCAGACGGCACCCGCTCTTATCGCAAAAGCCTGTTGATGGGCGCCCTCAACCTGGCCAGTCTGACGACCTCATTAGATGCGCCGCTTCGTCATCTTACTGGCACCCAGACGCTGCTCTTCAACGATACTGACATCATGATGACGCCGGACAACCCTTCGGCGCGACCCAGCCTGATGGGCTGGATGCCGGGATCACTGGCGGCGAACGAGGATGACGCCTATGACCACTATGTTGCAGTCGTAGATGAGGCCATCACCCAGGCCGGCGAGTCGATGGCAATTACGGCAACGAAACTCACAGACGTGAAGACGCCAGAAATTGACGGGCACCCGCTCATGCTGTGGTCAGTAAAAGCCGAGCGATATGACTGCTCCGGCGAGAACTGCACCATCGCCTACAACATCCAACAGCCGAATCACTGGAAGACACCAAGCTATGTCATCGGCGGTGAAGCTGCCAGTTATAACATCGCTGCCAACCACCCCGAGAAATACTCCCGACTGGTGTTTCGGCAGTCCAGCCATGAACCCACCTTTCCAGCAGATGAGTTCTACAGCTCTGTCAGCGCCGCACTGCCTTCCTGGATGGTGATGTACTTTCCACCAAACACCGTGATCCAGGATGGCGAGCCGCTCCCCTATCCGGTGTTGTATGAACAGGGCCAACAGCTGATGTTCAGGGAGCCCGATCATGAGTGACTGGCACGATGAACTTGAGTTGGCACTGCTGCCGCTGGAGGACCTGAGAGTCGATAGCGTCTACATGACTTTTGTGATCAGCAGCGCCCTGGGCGAGCACGGCATCTTTCATCAATGCCGGATCGGATACGCGGAGGACCGGCTGAGCCTAATGATCACCGCTCCCCATTGCTGGATCGAGCTCGAACAGGGCTGGTGTGTCGATCTCCGGCTTAGACAGTGGCTGGGCGACGAAGACGACCTCCCTCATGGCGTATTCCAGCTATCCAGCTACCCGCGAGTTCGATACCGAGGCACGGCGTTGGTGGTTCCACACCTGGACGTGGAAGATTTGAGGGCGATGACGAACGATGCCTACAGCAAGGTGAAACTGCCATGGCTGGCCGGGCAAGCCGCAGCGGCCTGATCCCGGGCAAAACTTGCATTTTCTCAGGTTCTGGTAGCTTCGAAGTAAAGAACTATCGGGGACTGACGCCATGGTGAGAGTGGCAAAAATCGTAGCAGTGGGGCTCGCCGGGATCGGCGTTGTGGAGCTCGCCTTTAGGGGTACCGATGCAGGGCTTTACGCATGGTATCTATTGTTCGTGCTCTGGGTGGTCGCACTGTTCATTCGCTTCGCATTGGCCGTAGTCGATGTCTACAAGACGGTTTTCGCCAAGGGACCCGATGGGGAAATGACGTTTCCTGAATTCGAGGAAAAGATGGCGTCGTTTAGTCAAGGCACTGGAAAGGAGGCAACCGGCGCGAGCAGCAAGGCAACTTCCGGCAATGGAAACGATGGCGGTACGGAGGGTTTCCCCGATGACGACAGGATCAACCAGATTTATCGAGCGAACGATCCGTTCGGGGAATTTCTCGACTCTTGAAGTAGTTCCTTATGGGTACAGATCACGAGAACCAGGTGTTCGAGCCGGGTAACGGCCACCAGAACCACCTTAATCAGACCGGCCAAAGAGAACCACTTATAACAGACTGAGGAGCCGACGATGTTTATTCGAGCCTACCTTCGGGCATCCACGCAAGAACAGAATGCGGAGCGAGCCCGGGAGTCATTGGTACAGTTCGCAGCCAACCACGGTCAGCGCATTGCCGCTTTCTACGTGGAGAACGTGTCCGGCGCTACCCTGCACCGCCCCGAGCTGATGAAGCTGATTGCGGATTCCGGCGAGGGTGACATTGTGCTGGTCGAACAGATCGACCGTCTAGCCCGCCTCAAACAAAGTGACTGGGATTCCCTCAAGCAAAAGCTGGCCGCCAAGCGGTTAGCCATTGTTTCTCCGGAGTTGCCAACCAGTTGGCTGGCCCTGGAGAAGAAAGACGACACCGGATTCACCGACTCCATTCTCCGGGCCGTAAACGCCATGATGCTCGACATGCTGGCTGCGGTGGCCCGAAAAGACTACGAAGACCGCCGGCGCCGGCAGTTCCAGGGCATCCATAAAGCCAAAACCGAGGGCAAGTACCAGGGGCGGCAGCCAGACCAGAAACGCAGGCAGCACATCGCCAGCCTTCTGCGCAGCGGCCACAGCTACAGCGAGATCCAGGAGATGCTGAGCTGCTCCCGGCACCTGATCGCGTCTGTCGCCAAAGAACAAAGACAGGCCGATGCTGCGGCCTGAAACCAACAAAGTGCCCTGACAGGGCAATCAACTATTGGAGACCTGAATATGCTGAATCTATCTGCCACCCTGATTGGATTCCTGAGCTTTGTCGCGGTTGTACTTATTTTCTGCATTGTTGCCTACCGCAACGCCGACCGACTGGAAGCTTTCATGAAGCGCAAGTTCCCCAAAAGCGCATCCCGACCGAACCGTAGCCGCGAATAAATCTTGGGCAAACCGTTGTTCGCTGCCGTTTCCATTAACCTCAGTCTCCGCGCTTTGACTGGACCAGACAGATTCACTCCGGCTGCCAGGAGCAATCTACCCAATGCTCTTCGTAGCGTTTCACAAAGCTTTTCATCTCGCGAATGTTGGCGGCAGGTTCTCGGCAGGCCCGGGCACAGGTAGAAACGACATCTCGGTAGAACTCCGGAGCGACAGGCCTAATGCCGTCATAATTCATAAGCAACTCAGGAAGGCGCTCCGTGATTTTGGCTCCACGGGGCGCCATCACGAGGCTCGGGGGCTCTCCATAGGTGTTGATCAATACGTATCGCCAGCTGGGGTCTGCGGCTCCTCGGCGCGGGACAATCTCACAGGGCCGTGCATCTCCGCCGCCGGATATGCCTTCATAGACTTCTTTGATGGCCAGTGGTTTGTGAGCCACCAGGACATAAGGTCCGGCCTCTACATATCTGCCCATCCGCTCGTCGAACTCGATGCCGAGCAAGTCTTCAAGGGCAAAACGCGCATGCCGGTCAAGGGGAGCCTTTCCCGAGGTAAACCACTGCAGTGCCCGCAGGGTGATCCCTGCACATTCGGCAACCTTTGCGGGTGGATTAGGCCAGCACGCCACAAGGTTCTTGGCAATCTCGGACGCGTTGTCATAGTCACAGTCGTCCCAGAAATCATCATCCTCGACGATATCCTCCGGTGCCTTCTCACCTGTCAGCAGCCAGGTACTGCCATCAAACCCATCGAGGTTGAAATATCGGGGCTGGTCGGGCGGAAGGGAGGTTTCCCAGGATGACAGCCATGGACCGGGTTTCCAGTCGAGCCCACCGGTCGCTGTTGTCACCGGCACTTCCACCGGTAAGGCCAGCCACTGCCGGACTCTGGCTTCAACCGCACGGCTGTTCACGCCCCTGTGATCCTCCCTGACACGAAATTCATGATCAACTTGAGCGCACCGGCAAAGGGCCTGGATGGACCTGGTAAGAGGCCGGGCATTTCCGTCGTGCTTCCTAAGCAGCCACCGACTGGAGTCCTGGGCTGAGCGCAGAGACGCTGGAAGGGATTTCTCCTTGGCATCGGCGACCTCGACCTGAATTCCGATCTTTGCCATATCCCGTACCAGTGCAGGGCTGGCCGCCGCGAGGTGGCGATTGATTCTCAGGATGTCCGGTTGGCCACGCAAGCCCTCGGCGTTACGCCACGCCTCCAGGAGAACATCCCGGAAAGCCCTGGGTTGATCGACTGAAGTGAAGGTCATCCACCGAATGGGCAACCCGGCAACGGTAATGCCATAGAGTATGAGGGGGCTGAGCCCGTACCGCTCTGCGCCCTTGATCTTAATCGGGTCCCCCACCGACACAATGCCATGCTCCGGATGGTGGAAAAGGAACTTGGCAATCGATACGTAGAAATGATGTTCTCGCGGTGAAAGCATCGCCTGTCGATTCATTTTCAAGTTAACCTGCCACTACGGCCCGTTCCGTAGCGCTCAACCCGCTGCATCCCGGCCCCGATATCTGGCTTCTGCCTCCAGTTTGAGGCGTTACCTGGATCTGCGTACTGATGCGCTCCTTTAAAGCAGGCACGTGTGAAATAACGCCGATCAGCTTGCCGTCCTGCTGCAGGCCTCCAAGAGTTTCCAGGGCGGTATCGAGGGCTTCATCGTCCAGCGTGCCAAAGCCTTCATCCAGGAACAGCGAGTCCACACGGACATTCTTGCTGGCCATATGGGACAGACCCAGAGCCAGGGAGAGACTGACGATAAAGCTTTCGCCGCCGGAAAGATTCTTCGTGGGCCGAATCTCTCCGGCCTGGTAGTTGTCAACCACATTGAGCTCCAAAGGCTGAGCATCGTGACGGACCAGCAAGTAGCGGTCGGTCATCTTCTGTAGCTGTCTGTTGGCATGGCCAATCATCATTTCAAAGGTCAGCCCCTGGGCAAAGTTCCTATACTTCTTGCCGTCTGCAGAGCCAATCAGTTCGTGCAGATTTTCCCAACGGCGGCACTCTTTGCTCTGGGCCTCGATAGCCGCTTGCTTCTCCTTTATCCGCTCCTTGGCGGCCGTATTTTCACTCAGCTTGTGCTTGAGACCGGCAATGATGTCCCGCAATTCCCTCAGAGACTCCTCGTACTCTTTGAATTGGGGTTCGAGCTCTTCCAGAGATTTGTCGGTCACTTCTCGGGCCATTTCTGTGGCCAAGCGCGTCTCCCGATCCTTTTGCCTGGCTTTCAGGTCTGTTTGACGCTCATCCAGTTCATTGGCCTTAACCGTCAGCTCACCTCTCCGCTCAGAGGTCAATCTGGCTCCCAGAAACTGTTCTTCATCTGAAAAACCAACTGGCGTAAGTGCTGCGGAGAAATCAGTTTCCATCCTTGCCAGTTCCGGCTCTCGCTGGTCGATCCGCTTTCTCAGGGATTCGACATGGGCCTTTGCGGTATGCCACCTTTGCTGTAGTTGATTATGCTGATCTCTGGCCTGCCTCTCTGCACCTTCGGCGTCAGATACCGCCTTATTCAAGCCGTGCTCTTCCTCGTCGGGATTCTTGTCGTCGTAAAGTGCTTTGCGCTCGTCATTTCCTGCGGCAAATTCCGTTTTCAGTGTTTCCAGGCGCTCCCGTTTTTCGGCCAGGGCAGTGCTTTGGGTTTCGATAACCGCATCCAGTCTCTTGATCTCACTGTCGAGGTCGGCAACCTGTTTCTCGATGTCCGCCTTCTTCTTGACCTGGGCCTGCCATTCCTTCAGCCGTGCTTTGAGAGTCTCGAGCAGCGATGAAATGTCCGTTTCAGGGATGTTCTCAATACCAAGTGGCAGGAGCCTGGAGGAAACGGCCTGCCTGCGTTCGGCAAAGTCTGCACGGAGCTTTTCCAAGCTGCCCTTTACCTCGGCAAGTGTTCTTTCGGCAGCCTTTTTGTCATTAGCCGCCGCCGACTCCAGCTTTTCCGCCTCCGTCAGATTTTTATGGGCCGAGTTTTCAGCCTCTTCAAGTTTCTTGATGGCGGCTTCCTGGTCCTCGGCTTTGTTGATCAGCTTGGTCAGCGCTTCGATCTTCTGTTCAGTTGCATCGGTAGCAGGAACATTCCCTTCCGCGAAGGGGTGCTCGGTGGCGCCGCAGAGTGGGCAGGGCTCGCCGTCTTCCAGTTTTGCCCGGTGATCTTCAAGCTCAGCTATTTTGGTCAGGAAGGCCATTTCACGCAGCAAGGTTTCCTTCTCCGTGCGATATTCGCGCAGCAAGCGGTCCCCCAGTAGCTGGCTCAAAGCATCTTTGCCTTGCTGAAGCTGTTTTGACGCGTCCTCCAGCTCCTGCTTCCGAGTGCCGGATTGCTTCTGACAGTCGTCGAATAACGTTGTCGCTTGTTTCAAAGCATCCGCGGCCTTTTCTTGATCGTTCTCTTTTTGAAGGGCTTCGTTCTGCCTTGAGATCAGGCCTTTCAACTGTTCTTCAACACCGGCCAGGCCGCTGATCAGCCATTCATCCCGGGCATGCTCCTTGAGATACCCTTCAACAAGCTCCAACGCCTGCTGGACCTTAATACGCTTCTCCTGTTCCTTGAGCCGGGTTTGTGTATCTGCGTCAATCTTTGCCGAATCCTTTTTGCAGGCCTCATCACCCGCCGTAACGGCCTTTTCCTGATCGGCAAGCCTCTGATCGAGGGAGCGAACCTTTTGCAATATCGGAACGGCCGCTTTCAGCTTTTCTTTGGCCCGAGCGGTTTGTTGCTCAGCCGCGCTCATCGTCTCGGCCTGTTCCTTGGCGGAGGATTCCAATCCAGGGAGAGCTTCTTCCTCAGTTTTCAATGCCTCTTTGTCATCTGCCTGCTGTTTGCGGGTGGCCGTAAGCGTCGCATATACGCCATCAAGCGAGGCGGCACTCAAAGCCCGGTGGAGCCTTTCACGATCCGGCTTGAACGCCTCGATATCGACTTTCAGCTTGCTCTCTTCACCGGCAAGATTGACGATTTCCTTCTTTAATCCATCGATGATGGAGAGCCAGGCAATGGCCTTCCCGGCGTCGGCGGACTTGGCTGCAAGGTCTGTCTCCTCCTTCTGCCTTGTCTCGAGTGCCTGTGAAATTTCTTGTTCCTGCTCCGGCTCTAGAATCACGATGCCTGCCGTTTCAGCCTGGAGTAAGTTCAGCTTTTCCCGCTCTTCGCGCTGCCGCTCATGAACACGGATGGATATCTCACTGTAAATCTCTGTGCCCGTTATCTGCTCCAGTATCGGTGCCCGATCATCCGGTGCCGCCTGAAGGAAAGCGGCGAAGCCGCCCTGGGCCAGCAACATGGAACGTGTAAAACGATCAAAGTCCATACCGGTAGCCGACTCGATCTGGTCGGCTACACCTCTCATCTTGGATTCGAAAATCTCGCCGGAATCAGCATTGGCAATTTCATGTTTCGGAGCCTGGAGCTCGCCATCCGGCTTCTTGCGTGCCCGATGCTGGCTCCAATGACAGCGGTAATGCCCACTCTGGGTTTCAAAGGTCACCTCAGCAAAACATTCGCCGGTCTGCCGGGACATGATTTCGTTTCCGCTCTTGGTAACCCTGTTCAGGCGAGGCGTCCGCCCATAGAGGGCAAGGCAGATAGCATCGAGGATCGTAGTCTTACCCGCGCCGGTCGGGCCGGTAATGGCGAAGATGCCGTCAGCCACGAAGGCCGGGTGCATCAGGTCGATTTCCCACTCGCCTACCAGGGAGTTCAGGTTTTTGAAGCGTACCTGCAGTATTCTCATCGACAGCCCCTCTATTCCGCCTTCACGTCGTCTTCATAGAGAGACGAAACAGTTTCCTGGTAGGCCCGTAGCAGTTCAGACCGCTGATCTTCAGGCACCTCATGAACGGCCAGGCAACGCTCGAACACGTCATTTACGTCCAGGTCGTCGAGTGTCTCCTCTTCATGGATTTGTCCCAGCACATGGTCGATGATGCGATTGTTTTTGATCCGGAGGATCTCCACTCCAGTGCCAGAGACGGCGGTCTCCAGACGTTCGCGCAGGTCGGCAATGACTTCCTCACCTTCGTAGATGACTTCGACCCAGCCTTGAAAGTCTGTTGCCGACAGCTCGAGCATACGGCTTGAGATGTTCTCCCAGTCTCCCTTAACGCGTTCGAGCTTTTGAAACACTGGCACGTCGATCAGCTGCACGGATGGCGACTTGCCCTGGCCCTCTCCATGATTAAAAGCAACGAGGCAAACGCTCTTTTGCTGTTTTGCCTCCCCGAACCCCATGGGGAGAGGGGAGCCACTGTACCTGATGGTCTCTAGGCCATTCACCTTCTGAGGGACGTGGAGGTGTCCAAGCGCCAGATAGTCAAAGCTCGCTGGAAAAATCCCGGCCGTCACATGCGCCAGGGAGCCAACGTAAAGTTCGCGTACACCATCACCGTCGATGGTTTGTCCGCCGGCGGTAAACAGGTGCCCCATGGCCACAATGGGAATATCCACTCCGAGTTCCTCACGTTTCTGCTCAGCGAAGGCAGCGACTTCGGCGTAATGAGAGCGAATCCCCGCGAGCAGTTTCCGCTCCTTATCCTCGACGCTTTCACCCGCTTCCGCCACCCTGATATCCCTGTCCCGGAGGTAGGGCACGGCGCAAACAATCAGCTCCGGAGCGTTCAGCTCATTGCGGAGCACCAGTACTTCATCTTCCAGGGACTCAGAACTACTGCCGACCACGTGGACATCCAGGGCTTTGAGCAGCTCTCTGGGGGCATTGAGGAAGGAAGGCGAATCGTGGTTGCCCGCGATAACGACAACATGCCGGCAAGATGAAGCTGCCACCCTGCACAGGAACCGATAATAGAGTTCCTGTGCACGATTGCTCGGGGCGCTGGTGTCAAAGACATCGCCCGCCACCAGCAGCGCATCGATTTCATTCTGCTGAATCGTCTCAGCCAGCCAAGTCAGAAAAGCCTCGAACTCCTCGTAACGTTTTCTGCTGTAAAGAGTTCGGCCGATATGCCAGTCGGATGTGTGGAGGATTTTCATACTGCTACCCCGTCACCGCAGAGGCAAGGCGCTTCGCGTATTCTTCACGCCAGCTTTTCAATGAAGCCATGTCGGCCAAAAGATCATCTGGCTTCGGCAGCTCCACAGGTGATTCTGTCGGCTGCGAGTGTTCAAACCCAGAGTATTTGGTCATGAGCGAATCAAGGAGATTGCAATCCGCGTCCTTTAATTTGGCCAGATCCTTGAGCTTCAACGTATGGACCGGTCGTTGGAATCTTTGAACCACCCCGCACAGCAGATCACTTTCAATAGAGCGCTCCACCAACGTCCTGAAGTCGCTGCATATCGACTTCAGCAAGATTTCGGCATGTTCAAATTCGCCGTTATCACTTGCCTTCTTTGCATCCTGATACCGCTGATTCATGAGTGTGTTCAGGGCGGATTTGATGTCACTCTGTGAAAGTGGAATGGGGGCTGGCTCTCCGGTACCCCAGTCCGCAGTGCGAATGCTCACCACATCGGGCTTAATGGTCTTTTTCTCGGCAAAATGCCTGACCGTTCCCAGCAGGGACAGGCGGTGAGTAAAGACAATGACCTGTTTATCCTGAGACAGCTCGATCAGCCTTTGAACCACGGCCTCCTCATAGCTTTGGTCAAGCGAGGATATTGGATCGTCGAAGATAAACGGGGCTTGGTTGCTCTTGCCGGTGACGTCGGCCAAAAATGCCGCAATGGAAACGATCCGATTTTCTCCCTCGCTCAGGACATCGGCGAGTCCATTCTGAGAGGCTCCTCGAAGCTGGAGCTTATGAAGGACGCGGCCCTTGGAGACTTTTGATTTCACGAGCTCAACTTTAACCTGAGACGCGCCCAGGGCCTTGAGCTCCGCGTTGAACCTTTGCACGAACGCATCCGTGATCAAAGCTTCTGCCAACTCCCCTTTCTTCTGGGACAGGGCTTTGGTGTTGGTCGACTTCTTGGCTTCCTGAATCTGGTTCAGTAGCTTCAATCGTGTGACCTCTTCATCAATGGCGGCGCGGTGCTCAGACAACCACTTTCTGGCCTGTAGGCTGTTTAGCTTTTTCTTGATCCCCTCTCGATTGTCGTTTTTGGCGTCTTCGTCATATTTTGCCGCGAGTTCACCGAGGCTTTGCGACTGGGCGCTGGCTTCTTCGATCCATTTCGGTGAGAGCAGAGGAGCAGGAATGGCTTCTTCGGAATCGATCTCGGGCAGTTGGTCTTTCCTGGTCTGCAATTGAGCAAAGAAATCCGTCACCTGGTTGGCGACTTCATCCTGTGGAATTCCAGCCGCATCGATACGTGTCTTAAGCGTCTCCGATGTCGGTAGCTCCTCGATAGTTTGACTGGCGGTTTCATATTCCTTGGCCGCATCCGTTGCGGCTTTCTGCATTTCGCCCTTCACGAAGTTCTCGAAGGAGATCAATCGGTCCTTAGCCTCCTGGGTCAATGTCTGATGGCACAGGACGCAACGGGATCCATCAGATACGTTCGGGTACTCAGCTTCTTTATAGGCAGCCGATACGGAGTAGTTCCGGGCCGCTTCCCATAGCTCTTTCCAGACATCAGAGCCAATGCCTTCCAACTCACTGTTTGAAAAAACGTTTTCCGCCGCCGTATCTGCCGCTGTTTTCTTGAGGATCGACTTCTTCTTGGCAGCAATGATCCGTCGGTAATTCTCGTCCGATAGTTGCTCCAGATGCTTTTGGGCATCCTGAACCAGAGTGTCGATATGCTGTTTCTGTTTTCTTAGCTGCTTCGCTTTTTCCGCTGGTGCTTGTTCAGCAAGGCGCTGTTGCAGCGTTTGCATCTCGGCCTCGTCAGCGTCGCCAAATGCGCAATGCTTGTCGATGTCCTGGGTGGTGGTCTTGGCGCTGATGGCTTCGTACCAGGTGCCTTCAGGAGTTACCTTCTTGTCAGCGGGGATATTCGGCTTTTTTGACTGGTGCCGGTTGGCCTCAGTGTCCAAGGCCGATGCGACCTTTTCGCACGCGAGGATGAGGGAGCTGAAAAACGATAATACAGGCGGCTCATAGCTCACCTCGTCTTCGCTGCTGACAAAGAACTTGCCAAACGAGGTGTCGAAAATATCAACGCTACTGAGGTCATCGCAGACGCCTTGTCCTGACCAGGTATGAGTCTTCAGTACGCCGTCCTGCTCAAACGAAATACAGGCTTTCTGTGCGGCAGCTCCGGGCTTATAGACATTGCGGTGAAGGGTACCCGTCTCGCGGGCACCGCATACATGCTTGAGAAGTCTGACGTAACCGGATTTGCCTGACCCGTTATTGCCATAAACAATCGTGATATTGCCCTTACCAAACTCAAGTGGTTTTTTCGGGGCAAGGGCGTTTACTCCCTCGACATCACTGATTGAGCACAAACGCAGGGTGCCTGCTGTGCCTTGGGGGAACGCGGTAGCGGGAAAAGAACAGGTCGTTTTGGGCAATTTCCCGTTAGCCTCCTGTTGGCACAGGGTTGCGAGGTCAGAGACGTCTTTGTCAGTAAGCTCAGACTGCTGAAGTAGCCGCGTAGCCGCAATCTGGAGCCACTGGGGGCGCCCTGAAAACCATTTTGTCAGTGATGCCGTTACGCTGGTCATGTTACTCCCCCGCCGTTCCATTCGGCTTTTGTTTAATAAACGTCACCTCAAAGGCCTTGCTAGACCGAAACTGCTGCAACCGGTTGGCAAACGCGAAGGCTTCATTCATCTCGTAGTGCTGAAAGATGTCCAATCCTCGATCCAGTGAGATCTTCCAGCCGTGGTCCGTAACGATATGACGTGCATGAATGGTGCCGCTTTCATCAAACTCCCAGGTGAAGTCGATGCCCACGGTGCGAGCGGATTCCTGGATCTTTTCAAAACTCTCGTCTTGCAGGTCACCTTTGAACTCGTCCCGGACGGTAACGAGGTGAACCGCCACTTCATCCTCTTCGGCCTTGTTCTTCACGATAGCTTCGAGAAACTCCATGAAATTTCGGATCTGGTAGAAAAGCCGAATGTAGGGGTCTGTGACGGTGATCTTGCTGGCTCCCTTCAGGTACGGGCCAAACAAGCCGTCGAATGAGATACCCTTCTGGTTTTCCTGGAAGGTCAGGTGCTTTTCTTCCAGTACGGGCTCGGGGGAATATGGCTCTTTGGGCTCGACACCTTTAACGTCCGCTGTTGGCTCGGGTTCTACTCCCCCGTCATCAGGGGTAGACACCGTTTGGTGGTAGTAACCCGGGTACTCCTCTTCCTCAAGTGTGGTGACCAGCCGTTCCTGCCCTTGCTGATCCTGATAGGAAAAGCGCACTTCGCCGTAGGTGGTGTCGATCCGCTGTAACTGGTCCTTAACCCGCTTGCGCCCCTCGATGGCAAAACGCAGCACTTCTTCCACCTCTTCCCTGGTCGCTCCCCCCTGGGGGAACAGGATCTTCATCAAGCCGGAAAAGGTCTTGTTGATACCATCCCGGTCACGGGTCGAGATATCCGAAGAAAGGGTAAAGTGCTCCCGGTACTGATCGGAATAATCATAGTTCCGCATCGAGCGCAGGATTTCTGCTAGGTAGTCCACCACGAAGCCATAGCCGTCGGAGAACATCTCGCCCCGGATGATATCGACCTCCCACCCCGGGATGTAGAAGTGGATCCGGTCCAGAAAGGCGGAATCGTAGAACTTGTCCGGTAACTCATCGAACAGGTCTGAATGCTTCAGCATGTAAGGAACGGTGTGCCGGGTGTTTCCCACAAACACCATGGAGGCCTCGGCGCCCAGGGTTTCCACACCCCGGGAGAAGGACTTGTTGGCCATGTAGTTCTTCATGATGTCGACGAGAGCCTTGTCGACGCGTTTCTGCTTGCCGGCGAACTCGTCAAAGGCCACGCAATCCCAGTACCCCACTAGGCCGATCTTGCCACTGGAGTTATTCACAAACAGCTTGGGTACGGTGACCTCACCACCGGAAACCAGAATCCCATGGGGCGAGAACTCGGAGTAAACGTGGGATTTACCTGTCCCCTTGGGGCCAAGTTCAATCAGGTTGTAGTTGCGCTCGCAGAAAGGAACCAGACGCAGGAGCTGGAGGAGCTTGCTGCGCTTGCCAAACATCTCCGGGTTAAAGCCGATGCTCTGTATCAGCAGGTCAATCCACTCATCGGTGCTGAACTGCTGCCGCGCAGCGACGTAAGCGTCGTAGTCGAAGTGAGATAGCTGAATCGGCTTGAGGGTGGACAGGATCCAGGGGCTGGCGTTCTGGTCTTCAGAAAATACGTATTCGATGTCCGCGATGCACCAGACGCCGCTTACCAGCAGTTTGGGGTGGGCCTTCACGGTTCCGGAATCCACCAGCACCTTCTTGATCCCCAGGTTGGAGAACTGCGCCTCGTAGGCATCCGTCTTCTCATTCAGGGCCACGCTGATCTTGTCGATCACCTTGTAGCGCCCTTTCTCCTTGATATTAGAGCGCACCAGTCCGGCTTCATTACGGTGGACATAGTGCTTGGCCAGAATCTCCTTTACCGTTTCGATACCCGTCTGAATCGTGGCTTCGTCGCTGGTGGCGCAGTACTGGCCGAGCAGGTACTCAAGTACGTATGAGGGAACGATGGCGTTGCCCTTGACCGTTTTCACCAGGTCTTTGCGCACTACCAAGCCCGGGAAGTGTTCGTTGATCTTTTGGTCAAGCGTACTCATTGGCTATCCCTCAGAAATCAAAATCGCTGGTAAAGGACCGCCGCATCAGATACCTGAGCGACTTGTATTCCTTGTAGTGGGAGGTACCGGCGTGCTGCTCGTCCAGGCGCAGGAAGACCTCCTGGCCGTTGGCCTCATCCGCCTTGCGGCTGAGCACAAAACGCACCTGAAGCTCCCGCTCGCGGGGGTTCCCCGATGTCAGGTCAAACGACAGCTCGTGGCTATCCGAGATCAACTCCCCTGCCTGGGTGTAAATCCCGGCCCGCAGGTGGCGAGGCTGTACCTTCTCGGTAACCGGCCCGGACTGATACAAGGTGACCGCCAGTTGGCCGGATGTGATCACCGAACTGGCCCCGCGCAGGATGTCCACCTCAACGGCGCTGACATCGCTCTGGCGCTTCTTGTTGACCTTCAGCACCGGTATCACCACTTCCTGCAACGATGCGCCGCCATGCACAAAACGGCTGCCAGAGCCCTTTAGGCGCAGCCGGTTGATGGACTTGGGAATCTGCACCTCCATCTCGCCATCTAGCCCAAGCTGCTCAGACGAGAAGTGATGGAAGGCCGGAGAGGCGGACAGCCCCTTGCCCAGCACGAAACGACGGTCCCGGTAGCGAATATCATCGCCAGAGACAGCGTCGCCCAGGAAGTCACTCTCATCCAGCTCACAGTTCTGGTAAATAAAGCCGTGGTCAGCGGTGATCAGCAGGTTGTTGGCATTGGCGGCCGTAAGCTTCTTGATCAGGCGTATGAGATCAGCCAGGGTTTGTTCCGCCGCTTCAAAGGCCTGCCCCTCTGAATGCATCTTGTCGCCGGTATGGTCGATGCGGTTGTGGTAGATGTACACCACATCACTACCCTTGAGCAGCTCCCGGCTGTCTTCCCGGTTGAGCAGCATAAAATCTTCCGCCTTGACGGCCTGCCCCCGCCCATCCAGGGCGGTCTGCAGGATCTTGGTACGGTTGACCGTGCCCTGTGAGCTTTGGCCATCCACCAGTACCGTTCCGGTATCATTGTCGGCAATAGCCAGCGACTTGTTGGGCAACAACGCTGCCATACCCAACTGGGTATAGCTGGGCAGGGTAGAGAGTGCCGGTTCGAGTTCCGCGCTGTAGCGATCTTCCTGCCGGATAAGGCCCAGCAGCTCATCACCAATCTCGTAGCGCATGGCGTCGGAAATGATCACACAGATCCGCTTGTCCTTACGCAGGTAGGGGCGAACCCAGTGCTCGAAAAAGGCCTTTTGCTGAACGACCGGATAGGCCTCCCAGCGTGGCGCGGCATCCACGTGAACCTGGAAGCCGTCGCCCAGCTTGAGCAAGTAGTTGTTGGAATACAGGTTCTCCACCTGCTCGCTGAGCTCGCCCATCAGCGAGGCCTGGCCAGACATGCGCACGTGGTAGGTAAACTTGCGGTAGAGCTGATCCAACTGGAACCAGGTGCGGGTGTATCGCTGAACGCCCTCGGAGAGGCTGTCCATGGTGAGCCGAGCCTCGCCCAGCATCTGGACAAAGCGGGCCGCAAACTCAATAGCCTCATAAAGGTGTCGGAACTCCCCGTACCAGTGACCCTGGCGCCGCTGCCGCACCCACAGCGCTACATCGCCGCTGGTGACCGTGCGGCCTACCACCGCCCGCACCAGGTCACTGATAATCTTCTGATCGATCAGTCGGAAGTAATCCAACTCAACCAGGTCTCGGAAGTCCCGCTTACCCAGATCCTGCTCAATGCCCAGCACTTCGGCACACTCGGCAGACAGGGTTTCAAACCCCTGCTCGAACTGCCGGCTGTCTTTCCAGCGCTTGAGGAACACCAGGGCATCGCCGGTCAGTTTGACCTCGCCGTCCGTGCCCATGGCGTAGCAGGACTTGAACAGCTCAATCACGAAGTCGCGCAGGCTGGGTTCACTGGCCTCGTAGCCGTAGAAGCGGGTGAGCTGCTCCCACAGGAAGCCATCCAAGCCGCACCGTTCAATCAGCCTGATGCCATCGTCGCGCCCTTCCGCCAATTGCTGCAGCAGGGTCTCCACCACCGAGTCCATACGGGGCTCACTACCGGAACACAGGGCCAGCATCTTCAGGCGCAGCTGGCCAGCGGTGTCGTCCGGTTTCAGTAACTTCTTAAACGCCTTCTTGCGCTTGTTCGCCTGGAAAAACTCCGCGTGGGCCTGGGCCACCTCGGCAAACTCCAGGCCCAGCTCCAATTCGGACAGCCAGATGGCCACCTGGTCGGTCCGGAACTCGCCGTGGGCAAGCTGTACGTCCAGCAACCAGTTCTCCAGGTCCTCCGGCTGCGCTCCTTCTTTGTACAGAAGAAACTTCTGCTCCGGCGACTCCCGCAGAATACGGTATTTCAGGCCGTACTCGTTGTTGGCAATCTCCAGCTTTTCGGCGCCAGGAATGGAAACCGCCTCGAAGTCGCTGCGCAGCTCTTGCTTGGTATCGTACCAGAAAATGATCCGGTGCTTATCAAACAGTCGCGTAAGAGCCGCTTGAATCTGGCTGCTCATGAAACCACCTCTTCCAGCTCTTCGTCTTCACTGTCAGCCACACTCTCCGCTGCCAGCGGAGCAGACATGTAAACTCTGGATATCAAGCGCTGTTTTAAGGCTTCTCGCCTGGCCAGATAGAACGCCTTGAATGAAGTAAATTCCAGATCCACGTTCTCGATGAGCAGATCACCAGGGCTAAGGTGCACATTCTGGTCAGAAAGCCATTCCTTCAAAGGGTGGTCTTTCTTCGCAAGGTTTTGCGAATGATTCAATAAGTGAAGATTGGGGATCGCATTCCAGTGGACTGGATTACGATAAAACGCCATCAACTGCTCGTCGTCCTGCAGGAAACTAGCCTTATTTAGCAATTTCTTATCAAAGGCTGCCCTCGGGTGAAGGTGATCAATGTGAAAAACCTCTGAAATGTTCATTTCCGGGAACAGCAAATGCAGTAACGCGCGGCAGCGCCCCTCACCGTGCTGCGTTTCCAGCAGTTTATCGAGGGTTTCTTCATCGAAACGCAGATCCTTATTCGTCGCTTTGTAACGCTCGATGATGGCGGGCAACGGGAAGGTATCGTCGGTTAGGTGTTTTACTAGAACATCCCTCATGCTGCTTAAAATGGAGTCAGCTTGACCGCCGAAGACCCCTTTCAACAGCGCCATGTAAAACCACTGGCTGATTACCGCACGTTGCTCATGGCATTTCGCCAGGTTATTAATTTTCCGGAAGAGCGGCTCTCCTGAAGAGCATTTTTTATACAAATAGTAACAGATCGGAATAACAGCGTTTCTGGAGGTCAGGGACTGCGGCGTAATACCGAACCGCCGCACGAGGCGGAATGTTTCGGTAATACACTCTTTGATTTCGGGCCACTCTAGCTGGATTCGGGCAACCTGCTCGCCCTTGAAATTCCTCACTTTGAAACGGACATCGGCTTCCGTGAGCATCAAGCAGGTTTTCAACAACCAGTCACGTTCTATGTAGAAGCCCATTTCCGTGTTCTGATGGATGTGCTGAGTCAGATCATCAAGTTCTTTCCGGAAATCTCCATCCCAGTGGGCAACGGCAATCGACATCAGCAGATCGGAAAAGTCCAGTTTAGTGCCTCCACTGTTGGTTCGGATAAATACATCTAAAACATGGTCAATTTTCTGACTATTCTCATTGAAGTAATGGATGATCCGCTGAGAACGAATCACGTCATAAACTTTCAGCAGTGTCTTCCGGGCAAAGGTATTTGCGTTGAGGCCTCGTCGTTCGAGCTCTGGCATTACTATCTCGAGAAGCACATCATCGCTACTTTCGTGGTTTGGATACCGAAGTATTTCATGCATGCAAAGCCAGTGATGAGCCGGGGTCTCTGCGACTAATGAATCCTTATATTGCCGGTCTGTCAGGAACCGGAAGTTGTAATGCATCAGTGATTCATCGTCTTCCGATTCCAGTGGTGCCTTTAGATCCAGATACAGCTTGCGGGGTGGCAAATCCTTGTCGTCTCGAGTGCTTGGCCACCAAACCCTTGGCTTCTTGTACGCATATGTACCGCAAAGACCGATATAGAGGGATGTAAGACGCTGCTGACCGTCGATGACCGCCCTGAAATCCTTATAACTGGCATTGGTTGGAACGTGAGGGTTCTCCTCACTGAAACGCTGGCAGTAGGACTTCAAGAACTCGTAGAACTTGTAGTCGTTCTTGATGCCATCATCCTTGATCTTCCACATCATGAATGTGTTGATGGGGTAACCCCGCATGATGGAGTCGAACAGCACGCAGATCTGATGGCTGCTCCAGACGAACTTCCGCTGTATTGCCGGCAACAGATAGTCTCGCTGATTGATGGCATCAATCGCATCTTTGATAGTAATGGCCTTTTCGTACTCACCTGCCATGCCGACAGCTCCTTACTGCTTCAGGACAAGCCTGGAATTTTCTTCAAGGCGTCGCCAAATTTCGGATAGTTCTCTTTCACCCCGTCGTCGAGATCAATCTCCACCTGTTCGGTGGCCAGTGGGTAGAGCACATCCCGTTCGTAGTCATCCAGCTCCGAGAGGATTTTGTTGATCTTCTCGATCTCTTTCAGGGCCTTGGTCTTTTCCCCCTGAGAGGCTCCGGCGCTGATACTGACGGCTTCCAGGTGGTTCTTCCGGGCTTGCAGCTTTTCGTCCTTGAAATCCCGCAAATACTCCAGCACCGTGCCCACGGTGTGTGGCTGGTAGCGGTGCATGTAGATCAGCGCGTTGAATGAGCCCTTGGGCGAGGAGAACAGCCAGTAAATGGGGCGTTTCTTGTAACGGCGCACGTGGTCGTTGTAGAAGTCCTTCAGGAAGTACTTGCGGATATCCTTACCCAGCGCCTGCTCGACAAAGCGGAGGTTTTCCTCATAATGCTCCTCGCCAAAGGCGATGCGCAGGAATTCACGGAAGCGCTCGGTGACGTCGTCGGTGAACCAGTCACCATCGAGCATGGGGATGACATTGTCCTCATCCGCCGGGAAGCTCGGCTCTGGGATCTGCTTCAGGTAGTCCTCGATGGTCTCACCCTGATTGGCCAGGACTAGCCCCGGTTTGTCCAGCGCGTAGCGACCGAACATACAGCCAACGGCGTAGGAGACAAGCTCGTGCATGGTGTCAGCCAGAAGAAGTGACTCCAGCTCTTCCTCACTTTTGTTGTTGCCGTAGCGGTAGTGAGGGTTGCAGGTCAGAGTAACTTCCTCCAGCGGGACATCTGGTGTCAGCTCATCCTGCAGACCATAGACGTCGATAAAGATGCGGTTGTTTTCCTCCTCCAGCCTTTGCATTTCATCAGTCATACCCTGCCAACGTGCGCGGAGGCCAGCATAGCTCGCCTCCAATGTCTCGGCCCGTTGATCAGGCGAGCGCAGCGGGAGCATGGTGAAATCCCAGGAACTTTCGTGGTCGTCCCAATCGGATTTAGCTATGTCGATGAAAGCACTTTCACTTGTATGAGCTGTTCCAGCTCTGCGAAACGGCAGAGCCAAGAGGTGGGATATGTTGGTATCAAGTGTAGGGCTGACAAAACTCAGAAGCTTTTCTGCTGCTCGACTATTCAAAAAAAGTAACAGGTCGTCTGAGATCTCTGCATTGGCGACAATCCCTGGCCCTTTGTGGCCTAAAACATAACCTCTTGGAAGCCTACGGAACGACGTTTTTCCAGCGGTTAGCGCCCCCCAAGTAACTGTACTCAAAAAATAGCCTTGGGAACCGTCATGCCGGAATCCGGGCGTCTCTCCTTGCTCGTACGCATTGACCATTCTTTTGCCCCCAGCTTCGTAGTCGATGACCTCGGAGCCAAGACCAAACCACTTCCTAAACGAACCACCTCGGTTATATGGAAACCATCGTTTTCCAGAGTTTGCTGCCTCTTCACGAGAACTTGCATCAGTTTTTAGGTCAATGCGAGCGACTTCATGCCATACACGGGAAAATCTTTCATTGTCTCCAGTAGAAATCCCACGAAATGCTTTAGCGACAGCCCTTACGCTCTGACTTTTTTGAAAAGCCTTGAAGATTTTTGGTGTCGCCCAGTAGGCAAATGGAGCGCCCGGAATTGAGACAAACTTCTGAGGATTTATTACGTATCTGTTGTATTCGGAATTTAAAAATAGTTCTTCAATTCTACCCTGTGAACGTACATCTACGTGGCGCTCAAAAAGACGTCTGAACACAGCAGATTCTCCTGAAGACGGGGAGTTTTTCACAGAGAATGCCACCGTCCCGAAATCCGATCCGAAAACACCCCTCCCAAGATGTACTAGGCTTTGAACAGTCTGATTTTTTAAAATGCTTAAGCGTAAATTTTCAAAAGAATCGAGAAACATCCACGTAGGGATATTAATCATGCTCCAATAACCATTGCGTTGTCCGAGGAGCTGTGAGCGCTCCATGAACATAGTCATAAAATCTGCTTTGCTTAGCGGGAAATTTTTTGTTGTCCATGACTTGAGTCTAGAATTCATTCCCTTTGCATTCATGTATGGCGGATTGGCAACTACTACGTGATATTTTTGGGTAAGGTAATCAGCTTGGCGAAGAGTTCGCAGAACTTTTTTGTGCGTTTCGGTCAGGAAAAGTTGGCCGGAAACGTCTCTAGCTGCAAGCGTTCTGAGAATGTCATCCACTTTCTCGAGCGCGGGCTGAATTAGAGAGCCAAAATTGTCTGCCTCTTCGAATTGTCGTAGTGTATTTTGCAGCGGGGCGGTAAATAAATCGTACCCGACGAAATCCATGTACTCGCTGAGCTCATCCTCCTGGAACTGAATGCTTTCAAGAACGCAGATATTGGGCTGTATCGGATTGCGGAAAAAGCGGCGGTGGTTACTCTTTTCTGCTTTCGGATTCCCTCTAGCCGCTTTCATAACCAGCGCAAAAGCAGCTAACTCCCCGGCGCGTTCATCAATTTCGATGCCGTAGAGATTGTGGGCTAGAATCTTGGCCGGAATATCTGCGGGCTCGTAACCTTCCTCTTCATAGATAGCGTATAGCAAGTCGAATGCATAGGTCAGCATATGGCCCGATCCACAGGCCGGGTCACAGATTTTTATTTCCTCCGGACTTCTGATGCGAAGGAAATCCGTCTCAGGCTCATCCGGCTTGATGTAGTAATCCATTTGCTCCACCAAGCCAGAGTTTGGCCGGTTCAGCATCCAGAGACGACCCAGTGAATTTTCTACCAAATAACGGACAATCCAGTGCGGCGTGAACAACTGGGTCGCCGCCGGGATATTTTCGGGAGTAACCTTCTTGTTTTTCTTAAGATCGGCGAATACCTGATCTTTCTTTTCAGAGATGTAGAACTGGTATAGCCAGCCGATGATCTCAACATCCCGACAGGCGTCCGGCGTCATGGCTTCGCGGGTATAGGCCAGGATCGAGTTGCCTGAAAGCAAGTCATCCGGCATCAAAAGCTCGGTGTAGTCGTCAATACGCTCGAACAGGAACGGCATCGCGCTGTACCAATAGTTACAGGCAGATACGACCAGCAGGCGATAGGCTTCCCCCTGCGGGTCCTGGCTGGGCGTCTTTCCCTCCAGTAAGGCGAAGATCTTTTGACGGGCTGTCTCCGACACCATTCCTTCATCGATATGGCCCATTTTGGCATCCGCCAGGATCTCGGGCTGGAACTGCCCCTCAGCAGGGGAAACAATGCCAATGCGGTTGTAACGATTCACGTCCATAAAACGGAGGGCGCAGAAGCGGTTGAACCAGATGTAGGCCACCCGCTCGATAACTTGCTCGTCACCTTGGTCGGTTATCGCCTCTTCCAGCTTTTTAATCGCCTGTGGCCTTTCTCGCCGGGCGGGATTCTCCTCGGCCAATACCAGTTTTAGCTTGGCGGTAACCTGTTCGAGGAGGCTACGGCGAGCGAATTGGGCGAATTTTTTAAGTTTTGCGGTTTCCATGGAGACTACTGATCCTCGAACATCTTGCGCTGATTGGCTTCCACCCACTGATACCGAACCGGGCGATTTAACTTGGTCACCTTGTCATCCGCGACTGCCTGTTTTAACCATTCGTTAAGCTGGGTCTTATGAAGCTGTGTAGCCTCCAGCAATTCATCAATGGTTTTTGGTGAGCCTGTTTCATTTCTAAGCAGCAGGAGAAAGTGGTCGTACAAGGAAAGTTGCACCAGAGCTGGTTTCTCTGTGCATTGGTCGCCAAAATCGGGAGAGAGTGTTGCGTGCTCCTGCTTTGGTGAGGGCTTCGAAGCGTCTTCATCAGTCTCTTTGATAACCTCATCCGACGCTATTTCTTTTTCCTCTTGTTGGCCCGTCGTGTGAGCCAGAGGTTCGTTTACAGTGACCTCGGGCACGGTTTCTGTCTGGTTTTGAGCAAATAAATCAGCACCCTGGTCTGCAGATGAATCTGCTGTTTGCAGCAAGTGGGTAAAGCCGGTTTCAGCGAGATGTTCAGGTAGCCATTTAGCGCCTTTTTGCACCAGGGCAGAATTGCCAGCCTCTGAATCGTCGGTAGGCTTGACCCACATGGGCACCCAACTGTGTTTTATATTCTCAAGCACGCCGTTCCAGGTACCACCTGAGGTTCCGGAATGCACAGCAATGGCTGCATCCGACAGGCAATAGATGTACTTGTTGCGCTGCATAGCATTGCCCGCATTGAAGCCGGCTTCAGGATAAAAAGGCGAGAGCAGAACCAGGTTGTTCGCCATCAGGTACTTTCTGTACTTGGCGGAGGTAGCGGCGCGCAGCAGGTCATTTGCGAGAACCCCAATTGCCGTACCTTCAGATTCAAGGGCTCCCAGCATGGCGGCTTCATCGACACCTTTTGCACCGCCGGATACGACAGATCGCCCATCGTTTGCGGACTTAGCGCCAAGATCGCGGCTAAACTGAAGATCCGAGTCAGATGTCTTACGAGAGCCGATGACAGCAATGCCACCTTGGCTCAGGAGATTGCGGTTGCCACACCCGAAGAAGACAGGGGGTGCATCATTGCCGAGGCGTGCTTTAAGACGTTTGGGGTAGTCACTGTCTGAGCGCGTCAACACCCATAAGCCGGAGCGGGTCCATTTTTCCATCGCCATTGCCAGGGCGGACCCACGATTGAGCAGGGTTTGAATGCGGTCGGATGTAATCTTGGAGTCTGTCCATCCCGCCAGTTTTTGACTGAGGTCCCCTGTCAGGAGATCCTCGGGGACCATTTCCTGGTTCTTCAACCAGAAGGCAAAACGCCCCCACTCTTTATTCGTGAGAGGCTTTGCTTCTGAGCTTGTTGACCTGGAAAAATAGGCGGTCAGTAGCAGGATTGCCTGTGTTTTTGCAGCGAGCATTCATCAATCTCCCGTTGCAGAAGAAGCAAGAGCGACCGGATAGACTTCGCCACTGCCTTGTTGCCGAAGTAAAGCTGCCAGAAGGGTCATGGTCCAACCGGAATCGACGACATCGTCCACCAATAGGACTGGGCCAGAAGGAAGGCCTGCATCAACTGCGAACACTCCATCCAGGTTGCTGCACTGGTGGTAGCGGTTGTTCTGTAGTTTCTGTGGTTCGTTATCTTGCACTTTGGAGATTACCGGATGAAATGGCAGACCCAGTTTATTCGCCAGCCGCCCCGCAAAATCCGGCACCAATTCCGGGTGCTTGAGCGAGGGTACGCAGGTGACCCACTCAGGCCGTGGCGTTGGCTGCCAACGCTGCTGAATCATTTCCGCCATGGCGTCCACTAATTCATCCCGGAAATAGCCCCCATGTTTGTCTTGTTCGACCAAACCGCCCCATGCTGCGTCAGCCCACCGACTAAGTACTCTGCCTTCCTGCGCTCTGAGGTTTTGTGGCAGGTTCCCTCGCAATCCGTATTGCGGAAACCCATTGGCGGCCACTTTAACCTTGGGTTTGAAAACAAATTCTGAGTGGCGAAGGAACTGAGCTGCAGCAATGACTCTTTGCCGATCGGGCGAAGCACTGACCAGCGGCGCACCAATACAGTTAGCGCACTTGCCACAGGGTTGCGCCTCGGGGTCATCAAGAGACCTTCGCAGATATTCCATTAAGCAGCTCGAACTTGTCGTGTACTCTTGGATCTCTCGCCACTCCTGCTCTCGCATGTTCGTGAGCCGCTCGACCTGGTCGTGATCCAGCTGGTAAGCAACCGGAGTTCTTGTCCATTGGCTGCCCGCTTTGTATACAGGCGCCGGGCTTTCAACGCTCAGAAATTTAAGGACTTTTTCGATTTGCCCTTTGCGCATATTCAAGTGTTCTTCCAGTTTCGGCACAGATAAGCCATCACTGTCTTCGAGAACGGAAAGCACCTTGTTAATCTGGGATTGATTCGGAAATGCGGAGCGACGGAAGAAGTCGTGAATACGCTCATCTTCAGCTCCTGAAAGCAGAATGCCGAGAGATTGATCAATACCGCGTCCGGCCCGGCCGACTTGCTGGTAATAGGATACGATGGAGCCGGGTGTTTGGTAGTGAATAACGAAGTGAAGATCTGGTTTGTCGTAACCCATGCCCAGCGCCGTTGTGGCTACAAGCACCTTCAGTTGATTGTTGAGCAGCAGATCTTCCAGATGCTCCCGGTACTGATCGGAGTTCTCGAAATCAGGATGCTCAATGCCGCTGTAGTAGGCCTTGGCATCAATTCCCTGACTCAACAGCCAGCTTCTTACCTGTTCTGCATCTCGCTTTGTCAGCACATAGACGATTCCAGCCCCCTGCAGAGTCGGTATTGTTTCTGACAGCCAGGCGAGACGACTTGCCTGATCTGCAAGGGCAATGTTTTGAAGAGACAAGCTATCGCGAACCAAGGGGCCGCGGAGCACCTCAATATCACCCAACTGATCAACAACATCTGTGATGACCCGATCATTGGCGGTGGCCGTTGTACCTAATACCGGCATGTTGGGGGGCATCTGGCGCAAAATATTGAGCAGGCGACGATAATCCGGCCTAAAGTCGTGCCCCCAGTCCGAGATACAGTGCGCTTCATCCACAACCAATAACCCTACGTTATCCAGAATAGGGTGGAGCGCTTGCTCAACAAACTGCTCGTTGGCCAGCTTTTCCGGGGAGATCAACAAACAATCCACCTGGTTTGTATGTACCTGCTGGATCAACGCTTCCGCTTGATCACGGTTGGTAGAGTTGATGGTGATCGCATGAATACCCAGTCTTCGAGCTGATTCAATCTGATTACGCATCAAGGCCAGCAAAGGCGAGACAATGATGGTGGGCCCATAGCCCTGATCACGCATGATTCGGGTCGCTATGAAATAGACAGAGCTTTTGCCCCAACCGGTTCGTTGAACCACCAGTAGCTTTTGGCGCTGGTTTACCAAAGCATCAATGGCTTCCCATTGGCCACTACGGAAGCTTGCGGCTGCGTTTCCCACCGCAGTACGCAGCAATGCTTCAGCATCGGTTCTGTTCATACGTCATCCTTATGCACCATTGGAAAGTCACTTCGCTCAAATATCACTATGGAGTTCGGCTCCAAACAATGGTGCTGACAGCACGAAAATACGCGCGTCGCTCGTATCCGCTCGCATTTTTCGTGCGCCGCACGTATTTTATCAGCTTCGCTCATATCGGGTCCCCTTCCCCTGGCCTACCGGGCGTATCACGCCCTTGTCTTTCAAGCGGTTGAGCAGCCGAGTGGCCTGGAAAGGGCTGATATGGCACAGATCAGCGGCATCCGCTCGTTTGATGCTGCCGTGGGTATCGATGAAATTCAGCACCATCTGCTCCTGCTGAATGGCATCAAATCCTGCCTGGCGCACATAGGCGGCCTTTTGCCCCGCCCCCTGATATACCTTGGCGCTCAGGGTGTAGGTGCGGCCCTTGCCGGTGCCGTGGGCTTCCACCATGCCGGCTTCCACCAGTTTCTCCAGGGTGCCCCGGACCACGGTTTCCGGCTTCTGAACGGATTTGGCCAGGTCTGCCGTTCTTAAACGCCGCTCATTGCGCAACCGGGACAGGATAATCAAGCTGTCGATGGGCATGGCGGCGCCGGTCTGTTCCTCGCGCTCGACGATCATGCGCAGGAATTCGGCGTCCGCGTCCGCTGCGCTCATGCGCACGGAGACGGTGTGAGCGGACGACATGGAGTAGTCGGGGGCGGTGCGCCCGTAGCGGAGCATACCCTCGAAGATCCGGTCGATGCCCCGGCCCGTGCGTTCGGCCAGGCCGATGCGCTTGATGATGTCGGCCAGCAGGGGTTTCGAGAGCGGGGATCGGCTACCAGCAGGTTGTCCAGGTTGACGCCCTCCACAAAACCACCGGGATTGCTGATGCTCAGGCCGTCGTCGTCCAGTTTGACGTGCACGGCGCCCAGGGCACTGTAGTCGCGATGAACCAGAGCGTTTACGAAGGCTTCCCGGAAGGCCCGACGGTCGAAGTTGGGGATGGGCACGCGAAACAGCCCTACCTGAATCTCCTCTTCCTCCACCCGGGCGCGGAACAGCACCTCGACCTCTTCAAAGGTCTCCAGCAGCGGTTTGCGGTAAAACTCATTGACCAGGACATCGGTACCGCGCAGCACCTGGAACGCGACCTCGTGGGAGGGCAGGTGTTGCCGGAGCTGCATTTCGCTCCCCAGCAGCAGCAAACCCGCCACGGTGGGGCGGCGCATGCCTCCCACGCTCACCGTCAGCCCCAGGGCGCCGTCCAGCTCATCATCCGCCAGGGGAATCAGGCTCTGGTCGCCACCGTATTTCTTGATGGCGTTGCGGATGCGAATGCGCTGAATCGGGTCCAGGTCCTCAACCGCCAGGTTTTCCACCGGCAAGGCAGAGGGGTCTGTTACCCCCAGGCTGGACTGGCGCTGAACAAACTCATGGGGGTAGAAGGGCACGGCCTCCGGTGTGCCATCCATTCTCAGGCGCCGACGCTGTAGCAGGCCATCCGAGGTTGATACCAACTGCCGGGATTTGGGCACCTGGATTCTGGCAATAGGTTGCCCTTCCAGCTCCAGGGCCTCAACGCGCACAGCCAGCGAGGGAATGGTCTTGTTGGCAATCAGAGCGGGCAGACCGGCGAGGTTGCGGTGGTTGGCATGCAGCCCAGTCGGGGTGCCATCGTCTTCAACGCCCAGGAACAAGTCACCGCCCTCGGTGTTGGCCAGGGCCACCACTGCGGCCACCAGATCCCGGTCCGGCAGGCTTTTGACGTCGCTCTTGAACTCGACGGCAAGGCTTTCGCCGCCGCGAATGAGCACCTGGATTTCCTGTTCGGCTTCGTGCATGGCTATCCCCAACTTTGACCGATTAGACGGTTCGGCACGATTAGATCTGGACCTTGCGGCCTTGCTGGACTTCAACCAGCAGGGCCTCACGCAGGGCATTCAGGTACCGGTCCACATCCCCCTCGTCGGCCAACCAAGCCTTGTCGAACGCGACACGGAGATTGCGGGTGTGAACGTAGTCGGCTGCCGATTCCTTGACCTCATGAGGCCCCCCGTTATCCTGGTCTTCACTCTGGCTACCTGGGGGCTGATCGGGGTCGTCTGCCGGTGCTGATTTCTGATTGGCCAGCGCCACCATTTTGCCCAGCAGCTTCTGGTAGCCGTCTTCTTCAAAGTACCGGGTCCGCTCCTTGATCACGGCAATCAGGCGCTCCCGCCCGAGGTAATCGACCAGATCCCGGAACGGTTTATTGAGCTCCTCCTGACGCGGTTCCGGTAGGGACTGATATTCGTCCATACTTTGCATGCGCTCCTGCATGGTCTTCAAGGACGATTCTGCCTGAGTTCGGGTTTGCCGTACCTTTTCGTCTATACGCTCCTGCAGGCTGTCCAGCTGGCCTTTGAGCGCCTGAATGCGGTTCCCCTTGTAGCAGTTGGGGTCGTTCAGGATGGTGCGAATCTGCTCGATCTCATCCCCGGACACATAGATGAAGTTGGGCTCCTGGTTCTGCAGGAAGGACCGAGCCTGGTTGTAGATGTCCTTTTGTGAGCCGCCCATAAACTTGCGGATGGGGTCGATGACACCCTCTTTCAGGTCCAACAGTTGGCCTTCTTGCTTACCCAGTTCCGTCAGGTGCCAGGTGTAGGGCTTACCGGCAACGTCTTTCAGCGTTTCCAGGACAGGTTTCAAGGCATTAAGAAACGGGTACTGGTCGACCTGTGCAATCCGTCGGTCCAGGTCGTGGTACATCCCCTGGAACGCTTCGGCGGCCTCTTTACCCAAGGCCTTGGCTTCGCTACTGCGGGGCGGACTGTCGAAGAAGTCCTCGTAGAATGTCTTGAGCGTCCGGACCTGGGAGGCGGTGAACTCAATCTGTGGCTCCAGCACAACGTTGCCGTGGCCGTGTGTATTGCGCAGGGCCCGTTCCAGCTCGCCGTCCTCCAGGATGTTCCCATCCAGACGAACCTCCACCTTGCCACGGGCACACAGATTGGCCAGAGTGCAGAGAATCGCGGCGTAATACCAGCCGTAGGGTTTGCGCTCGAACTTCTCCAGCAGGCTCTTCAGGGTGGTGCGGACACCGCCCCGGTTATTGCTCTGAATGAACGCCAGCGCCTCTTGTTCGGATTCCGTCAGGGCCGTGGCGTCGTTACCGAAAAGACCGTCGTCTGTGCGGTTGAGGCAATTGCTGATGTCGTTTTCCGTGTAGGAAACGCCGCGCAACATGCGGAGGTTGGGGTAAGACCGTGAAATCAGCTCATGGAAGCCCCGAATAATGCGGGTCTGGGGGTCCTCATTCGCCACTTCCACATCGGCGCCACCGATGAGCAGCTTGGACTTGCCAATAAGGGTCTGAACCTGCTGCCGGAGCCTGGCCTCGCGCTCACGGTTCTGGAAACCTTTGTCATTCAGGATCCGCTTGACGGCTTCCTGCTGGGTAACCGAGATATTCTGCTTGATGTACTTCTCGGTGCGCTTGAACATGAGCAGATCCCGCACCAGGCGCTCGTCCGACGGCATGAGTACAAACAGCTCGTCCGCCTTGTAAGTTGAGGCAGTGCGAAGCATTTGTTCGTTGTCGGTATGCTCGTGGAACGGGCTGATGACATTGATGGAAAGCTCGTATTCACGCCCATGCAGACGATCATCCAGTTTGCGCGAATAGGAGTAGTCCTGCCCCTGGTTCTGGGAGGAACCGGCGTCATATCGGATCTTGCGCTGCTTGATGACGTAGTCGAAAACGATCTTTTCCAATTCGTCCGCGACGTCCGATGATTCGACCTCTGTGTTCTTGATCTCCTGCTCGACGTCCTTTTCCTCGTCCGTCAGGTACTCGTACTGGTCCCCGTTGCGCTGTATGTAGGTCTGTTGCTCCAGAAGACTCAGGGCTTCCTCAACCTTATTGCGAAGCGCCGGCAGGTCCTGATCGAAGGCATCGAGCATCAACACGCATAGGTTGCGCACCGTGGGCTTGAATTCCTTGACATATTTGACCAGGAACAGGGCTTTCAACAGCCGGATGGCGAAGGTGTTATCGAGGTGATTCTCGGCCTGGATAATCGCGCGCTGTATCTGTGATTTGAGTGCAGAGCGGATGCCCTCGAACATCAGGTCAAAGGTGGCCAGCTGTCCCACCTCGTGGTTTCCGATGTGGATGGCCACCTGCTGGAAGACGCCCAGCATCGAGCGCTCACCGACGGAACTGTGCTTACCCTCGAAAGCGTTGTGCTCCGACAGGTTCTGGATCGCTGATTGGAACAGCGCGAACTGATAGGGAACGAAAGGGTAGCTGTGGATAAAGTGATCGCGATCTTTAAAATTCCGGTAGGTGGCCGACCCGTCCGCGAAGTCGAAAAGCGTTTTGAAGTTGTTCGCTTGCGCGTGGTAGACGTCCGATAGATGATTGACGCCATCTTCAGTCTTGGTCAGCAGGCGTTTCTGGATAACCTCCGCCACGTCCGCGCTGGACAGCTTCATGCGGTTCCTGAAGCGCGCTTGAATTTTTGAAAAGTCGTCGCCCTGCTGCTTGCCCTCTTCCCCCACAACGTTCTTCATTTCTTCTTGGGCGGTAACGATAATCCATGCTCGCCCTCGACACTTGGTCGCCAGGCTTTCCGCGATGGTTTGCAGATTAGTCATTAGCTTGGTGTTGTCGGCAATGTACTGCCCGACCTCATCGACAAAGAAGTTCAGACGGAACTCTTTGTGATTTCCCTCTTTCGCCTGCTTCTCGATGTATGCATTCACATTGTCCGCGAAGTCCTCAATTGAAACCCGGTATTCGCTGCGGTATTTGTCGAGAATGCCCTCTGCCTCCTGCTGACCGCCACCGATCACAGTGGCGTAGGCTTTCGCGATATTCGGGCCTTCCAGAAGGGCCTGCTCCCGGCCTTTCTGCCAGGAGCGACCAGCGATGGCCTCGTACTCGGTCTTGAACTGCTCGTACAAGCCACGGCTGTCCAGATCGCGCTCAAACTGGGCAATGTGCCCCTGCTTGCCGTAATAGCCGCACATCTCATCGAAGACTTTTACGAACACGGCCAAGAGTGCATCGATCTGGGTTTTGCTGATGACATCGGCTTTCTGATCGATGTTGAACAGAATGCTCTTCGACGGTATCGAGACGGCTCGCTTCAGGTCACCTCGGATAATTTCATTTTCGCTGCACTTGGGTAGGAACAGATCCAGCGTTGAGGCCCCATCCATCTCCCGGTTTTCCAGCAATAGGGCCAGCATCTTGAGCAAGTGGGACTTACCCGACCCGAAGAAGCCGGACACCCATACACCGTTTGCCCCCTCGTAATTGTTGTATGCATCCAGAAACTCTTCGAGGCGCTTCTCGACTTCGTTAGTCAGTACGTATTCTTCAATTTCCAGGCGAAGACTGGCCTCATCGTCGGCTTTGATAACGCCTTCAATGGGGCGGTCAACGGGCTTTAGAAAAATGTTCTTCAATGTCATTGCACTTTCTCTTAATGATTACGCCTCGAATCGTGTCGTCCGCTCAGGCCTCGTAATGAAAGATGTTGAACGCCCGGTAGTACTTGTCATCATGCAACCTACCGAAAAGGTCCAGTGATGCACCCGTCTCCAGGGAGTGAGTGTAGGAACCGGGGAAAAACATCACCGTTGGCTGGACTTTGGCGGTGCTTTGTAAGTTGTTGAGCACGTTATGGGAGCGTATATAGGGGAAGACCTCCCCCACACCTGACAGAAACAGCACATCGAACTCCACGGACTGGAGCTTCGCCGCGATAGCGGGCACCAAATGTGCTTCAGGGTCCAGAACGCCCTGCAACAGCTCTTTCAGTTGATCCTTTGAGACGGTGGGCTCAAGATCCAGCACCTGGCCCCAAATGTCCCTTTCTTTCAAAATATCGACGGCCAGGTCGTACAGATTGATACTCAGAATTCTTACGCCCACCTGCTCCAGGCGATTGACCAATTGCCGCTGGAGACGCTCTATTTCGACAGCTTCTTCAGGCCGGTAAGGGCATATAAAGAAAGGCACTTCATTACCCAGGCCTTGTTTGTTCAGGAACCGCTGGCCGGAAACCACGTTGAACAAGTGCTGGAGTCGGTCCGGCATCGGCATTTTGGCAATGTCTTTTCTCAAGCTGACATCCCCTTGATATCTGATTCATAGACCGGGAAGTAAAAAAACTCGTCAGGATTGTTCTGCCGCAGTAACTCAACCAGCCTGGGGCTTAGCAGTACCGCGTTGATGGTTTTGTCCTTAGCTAACAACCCAGCCTCCCTCAGCATTCTGAACAGGACTTGCCGCAACTTGTCCCGCGTTGAAGCGCTGGCGTTATCTAACTCGTCGTGCCATTCCGCTTTGCGGTTATAGAAAGCATCGAAGTCCTCGAAGCTGAGGTCCAGCTTCATCGCCACGAACCGTTCTCGAAGCACTTCCACTGCAAAATTTGCAATAAAACGGTACAGGCGGCACACCGCCACCCACAGGAGATGAGCCTGGTCCTGGTGGTTTGCTTCCGGTAGGTAAGCCAGCTCACCATCGTTCAACGTTTTCAAGCGTGCAATCGCCTCCCTGCAGGTGCGTTTTGCTGTGCTCTCCGTCCTGGCCTGTAGCAGGTTGCCACTAAGCGCCTGAGCCCGCACTGAATCCCAGTCCTGGAGTGAAAGGTACAGTTCAGCCAGCTTCACCGATTCCCGGTGATACAAGCTGCCGGACGTGAAGGAGATGCGATACCGGCCTTGGGTCATTCGGAGCGCTCACCCTTGCTCGTTTCGGCGGCTCCACCGCCCTTGACCCACTCATCTACTTCGACTTTTTTGAACTTCCAAAATCGCCCCATGCGGTGGGCGGGCATTGAGTGCTTGTCGATCCAGCGGTACACGGTGTCATTGCTGACACCGAGGTGCTTGCCAATTTCGTCTACGGATAACCAGCGATCTTCCATCTCGGCCATGTTTTCGCTTCCTATGGGCGATGGTGTTGCCGCCTGATTTGAGGCGGCACGGTCTCATGGGCGGAACAGCCCTACACTACATTGACTGACCAATATATAGAGGTACCACGCTGCATTCAACCGATTTGACCCGGATAGACCAGCAAAGAACGGCACATATAGCCATGTGAAATCTGGGTGATCCCATCAATAGCCCCACACAATCAAGACCTGCGGTGTGAGCTGCAGGACTTTTATCGCCAACAGCCCTCATCCCTCCTCGCTGGAAGGGCTCTCACTCCCCCTGGCAGCCTCCTTCAGCCCACCGAGGTGCTCTTCGAGATCTTTCAGAAGGCGCTCGCTTTTCCGTACGACTCGACAAAGTTCCGCCTGGTTGGCATTGAGCCTACGCAACATTTCTAAGCCGGCCTCAGTTTCCATGATGAGCGGTTGCTCCCAGTCCTGGGCCCGCGTGAAGGCTGGTTTGTGATAGCGGAACCGACCTTCTTTGCGGATGTACTCACTGAACACTGATCGGCCCTCGCCGCTCTTCTTCGGGACGAAGCGATTGTAGTACCAGGACAACTCCAGCTTTCTTTTCCGGAGTCGGACGCGGCAACCGTAGTGGCCGGGATACCCCGGTGTACTGTCAGTGCGATGCGCGATGTTGTGGGACCAGAAGTGGTCACAGAGCGGCTGCGCCAGATAGCGGTACCTGGCTTGCTCCACGTTTGCTTGTTGATGAATCGCGGCCAGAAATTGCCGGCGCAGCATCCAGTAAGCGTCGCCACGCTTGGGTGTCATGAGATAGAGGCCATTGCCGTCGGCATGCCGAACGGATGGCTTCTCTTTGATCAATTTCTTGACGGTTTTGTCGTGTAGCTTGCCCACCTTCCTGCCTCAAAAAAATTGGGGAGTACAATCTCGCCGACACAATATAGCGAGAAAATACTCCCCAATCTACTACCCATAGCTACCCAAACTTGGCAGAACTTACACGAACGTCATGATCATAAAAATTTACTAAGTGATTGATTTAAAAGGCATAGGAGAACACTACTGAACACTCAAGAACATCATTCTATGTTCTGGATCTGCTCGCGCATCTGTTCGATCAGGACCTTCAGTTCGACCGCTGCGTTGGTGGTATCAGTGGCAATGGATTTTGAGGACAGGGTATTAGCTTCGCGGTTGAGTTCCTGCATGAGGAAGTCCAGGCGCCGGCCAATCGGTTCCTGGCGTTGCAACACCCGGCGGATTTCACCCAGATGGGTATCCAGCCGGTCCAGTTCTTCGTCCACGTCGGCCCGTTGGGCAATCAACACCAGTTCCTGTTCCAGTCGGTTCTGATCCAGACCGGTGCTCACCTCTTGCAGTCGGTCAATCAGCTTCTGGCGCTGGGCGGCCAGCAGTTCCGGCAATCGCGATCGCACGGTAGCCAGTTGCACGGCAATGCCGTCCAGTCGCTGTTCGACCAGTTCGCCGAGTTTTTCACCTTCCCGGCGACGGCCCTCCACCAGTTGATCCAGTGTCTCTTCAAATAACCGCAGCAGTGTATTCTTGAGCTCTTCCCGGTCGATCTCTGGTTCGCTGAGCACCCCGGGCCAGCGCAAGATGTCCAGCGGTGAGATTTTTGCGGGATCAGCCATCAGGTGAGCCAGTTGTTCGCTGGCGGCAATATATTGCTCTGCCAATGGTTGATTGATGGCTACTTCACCGGATTGTTTGGCGATATTGAGTTGCAGGGTGCAGTCCACCTTGCCCCGTTGCAGGTGTTTTCGGGTCAGTTCGCGGAGGGTCGTTTCAAGATCCCTGACGGTTTCCGGCATTCTGAAACCGGTTTCCAGATAGCGGTGATTGACAGAGCGGATTTCCCAGGCGGCGGTGCCCCAGTGGCACTCGATACTGTGGCGGGCAAAGGCAGTCATACTGCTGGGCATGGGAATCTCCGGGAGAAGGGTGGAATTGACGATCTATGGTAACACGGCGCCACATACGGTCGACAATTCGGTTAGAATGCCAGCCTCTTTTCTACTTCAAAATACTACAGGAATTTTTCCATGTCCCGACCCAGTGGCCGTCGTCCCGAGCAGCTCCGTGCTGTAAAACTCACCCGCAGTTACACCCGGCATGCAGAGGGATCTGTGTTGGTGGAGTTTGGTGAAACCAAAGTCATTTGCACCGCGAGTGTCGAGTCCTCTGTGCCACGTTTCCTGCGCGGCAAGGGACAGGGTTGGGTGACCGCTGAATACGGCATGCTGCCCCGTTCCACCGGTGAGCGTATGGCCCGCGAGGCATCGAGGGGGCGTCAGGGTGGCAGAACCCTTGAAATCCAGCGTCTGATTGGTCGCTCACTGCGGGCGGCCATGGATTTGAAGGCGTTGGGCGAGCATACCATTACGGTGGACTGTGATGTGATCCAGGCCGACGGTGGCACCCGCACCGCCTCCATCACTGGTGCCTGTGTCGCACTTGCCGATGCGGTTAGCCACTTGCAGGAGCGCGGTAAAATCAAGACCAACCCCCTCACCAATATGGTGGCGTCGGTTTCGGTAGGCATTTATCAGGGTGTGCCGGTACTGGATCTTGATTACGCAGAAGATTCGACGGCCGAGACAGACATGAATGTGGTCATGAACAGCAGTGGTGGTTTTATCGAAATTCAGGGCACGGCTGAGGCGGCACCGTTTACCGAAGGAGAACTGCAGGAAATGATGGTGCTGGCCAAGCACGGTATTGCCGATTTGGTCCGGGTGCAGAAAATGGCGCTGGCAAACTCAGGCGGTTAAATTTCTGGCCGCTCAATAGCTGCCCCGTCGGGCAGCCGGGTCGGGCTTTCAATCCGCAATGTTTTTTGTCTGCCGGTCTCTCCCTGCAGCAGGCTGACGGCGGATTTGGGCGTGCCGAACCAGCGACTGATCAATGCAATCAAATGCTGGTTGGCCTTGCCATCCACCGGCGGTGAAGTAACCCGGATCTTCAGGCGGTCTCCCTGCAGTCCGACAATTTCATCTTTGGACGAGCGGGGTTGCAGCCGGCAGCGCAACAGCAGGCAGCCCTCCTGCCACCGGTAGTGTTCTCCCATCAGATACCGGGTACCAGGCCGGAGGGCACCTGCAGTGACCTGGCGGCACCGTGCACAAAAATCTGCAGCATATTGATCACTAGAAACATGAAAATGGGTGACAGGTCCAAGCCGCCCAGCGGCGGGATAATCCGCTGAAAAGGTGCCATAACGGGACGAATCAACTGGTTTAGCAGTGTCAGCGCGGGGTGATTGCTCTGTGGTGCCACCCAGCTGACGATAATGACGATCAGCAGTCCGTAGAGATACAGATTCAGCACCAGATAGATGGCGCCCACCGCGCCCCAGGCCAGGGCCGACAGAATGTTCATCATGCCGAGGCCGTTGATCGAAGCGGTAAGCTGAATTACCAGCCATTGGCATAGCAGCGCCAGCACGATAGTGGCCAGGTCAAAATGCCGGTAGGTGGGAAACAACTTGCGCAGGGGTTTGCTGGGGAAATGGGTGGCCTTCACCAGAAACTGGGAAATCGGATTGTAGAAATCGGCATGGGACAGCTGGAGGAGAAAGCGCAGCATCACCACCGCCAGGTAAAAACTGCCGAGGGATTGAATCAGAAAAGTGCCGGCCTGGGTAAATGTACTCATAGGTTGCCTTGTTGTGTGACGGTTAGTTTGCCAGTTCGTCGGCCATCGCTGCTGCGCGTTTCACGGCACTATTCATCGCTTCGCGAAACAGTGCTTTCAGATCGCCGGCTTCGAAAGCCTGTATAGCGCACTCTGTCGTGCCGCCGGGGGAGCTGACCCGCCGCCTCAACTCGGCGGCATCAACATCGCTGCTGACAGCCATTTTTGCCGCCCCAAGGGCAGTTTGCAAGGTGAGCTGCTGCGAAACTTCCGATGACAGCCCGAGCTCTTCGCCGATTTCCTGCATGATTTCCATGATCAGGAAGTAATAGGCGGGACCACTGCCTGAAACCGCGGTCACGGCATCAATTTCTGCTTCTGTCTGCAACCAGCAGGACGTTCCCACTGCATTGAGAATATCAGTGGTGAGCTGTTTTTGATCGTCGGATACCTGCCCGTTGGCAAACAGGCCGGCGGCACCGGTCTGAACCAGTGATGGCGTGTTGGGCATACAGCGAACAATCGGCAGGTCAGCCCTCAGCCACTGCTCCAGTGACGCCATGGATATCCCCGCTGCAATCGAAATAATCAGAGGTCGGTGACCGAGAGCGCCGGTGATCGTTGCGGTCACGGTTTTCATGACCTGTGGTTTTACGGCCAGTAGAATGACCTCGGCTTTGGCTGCAGCGGCCATGTTATCGGTTGAGGTGTGAACGCCGAAGGTGCTGGCCAACTGCTGGCGGTTGGCTTCCAGTGGATCGGTGACGGTAATGGCGTCTGCTGGATAGCCTTTGGCGATAAGGCCACCAATCAGGCTGTTGGCCATATTGCCGCCACCGATGAAAGTCAGTGTGGGTTTGTTCACAGATGTTTCCTTAGTCGAAAGGTTGTGGATGGTTATCCGGGGGGTTGCCGGGGACCAAAAATGGCTGTGCCAATACGCACGATGGTGGATCCCTCAATAATGGCCGCCTCAAGGTCATCCGACATGCCCATTGAGAGTGTATCCAATCTGGCCAGCCGGGAGGAGTGCCGAAGCGTGTTCAGTTGTGCTGCCAGGTGGGCAAAGGCAATTCTTTGTCGTTGCAAGTCGGGTTGACTGCGCGGGATACACATCAATCCGCGGAGATTAAGGTGAGGCAATTCAACGACTTTTTCTGCCAAGGTTGGCAGCGCTGCCACCGCGATGCCGGACTTGCTTGCCTCGCTGTCGATATTCACCTGCAGGCAGACATTCAGGGGCCCCCGGGTTGCGGGGCGCTGGGTATTGAGACGTTCTGCCACACGGTACCGATCAACGCTGTGCACCCAATCAAATTGTTCGGCCACTTTTCGGGTTTTGTTGGACTGTAGCGGCCCGATGAAATGCCAGCGGATATCGGTCAGGTCCGCCAGTGTCTGCTGCTTCTCCAACGCCTCCTGGAGATAGTTTTCGCCGAAGTGGCGCTGACCCAGCTCATAGGCTGTGCGGATTGCGCTAGCGGGCTGGCCCTTGCTGGCCGCAAGCAGTTGAATTTTATCTGCATCGCGGCCTGCCCGGTCAGCGATTTGTTGAATCTGTCGGTGAAGTCGGTTGAGATTGTCGGCTATATTATGCATATACTTGTCATTGGCCGGCAGTACGGCTTTCAGTAGAGCAGTAGATTAACCCAGAATAACAGGATTAACGCATGGATATTACGGAACTGCTGGCTTTTAGCGTAAAACAGGGTTCGTCAGATTTGCACCTTTCAGGTGGTCTGCC
>Ga0098052_1000185_pt1 | contig 37435 bp, 44 predicted proteins | sample 15_taG_FD_81591 | JGI IMG/M metagenome (GOLD analysis project Ga0098052, IMG submission 81591) | Marine viral communities from the Subarctic Pacific Ocean - 15_ETSP_OMZ_AT15312 metaG | ecosystem: Environmental > Aquatic > Marine > Oceanic | place: Pacific Ocean | collected 2015-01-18
AACGAACCAAACGCTTCGGCCCCCTCGGGTGAGAGTTCGCTGAAAGGTGAGGACGCGACCCTGCACTGACCATCCGAACTGGCAGTTTTCTCTTTTAGGCGCACGGAATGAACCGTAGGCTTCCCCCCATAAGTAGAAAGGTCTACGGGGTGTTGGAACACCCACCCGTCTACGCCCCAACAACTCTCCACAATCTTGCGCTTGGGATCAATCACCACGCCGTGGTGATTTGGCCACTTGACCCAGTCACCTTTCTTCGCCTTGCTCCAAGGGATGGGGGTGTTCCAGTCCAGTTCAAGGTCGCGTAGATTGCCCCTGCTCACGCCGTGCATCTGTTCCGTCCGCAGCGTGGCGTGGCTGGAGCAGTCATAGTAGGAGTAGGTGGTAGGAAGCCGTTGGACCTTTACCGCCTTCAACCCGTGCTTCTTCCACTTGGCGATGAACTCCTTGAGAGTCATCTTCCCACAAGGGTCTACGCCCTCTTTCAGTGAGCAAGTCCACCCTTCACCCGCCGCTTCCGCCCTATCATGCCAGAGGGAATGGTAGTCTTCGTCCAACTCCTTTATCAAAGGTGAAGAGGCATAGCGATCCGCTACCCGAGCCGCAGCGAACCGCTCTGGGTTCATGCGCTTGTATATGCCCATGATGTAGGCGTAGTTCTCTTCCTCGCCTTTAGCCGCAGCGATGGCCTTAGCCTTCTGCCACTTCTCCTCATCAGCTTGAGTCTTTACGACGTTGGTGGGCATCTACCGACTCCGGCGGGAGCGGGCAGCTACACGCTTGGGTGAGGCACCCCGAAAACCAATCAGTTTGTCGTCGCCGCCGACCGGATCAATCAGACCCTTCACCATGTACTGGGGAGGGACGCCGTGCCATGGCCCCAAGGGGACAATGCGGTCATTCTTCTTGGCATCGCCAGCTTTGTACTTCTTGAGGTTGCGAGGCTTGAAAGTCTTGTAGAACTCGTCCTTGGGCCATCCAGTGTCCCGGTACTCCTGCTTCCCGAGTCCCTCGCTGAAGTACCACTGGAGAACGTCGGTCTGCCAGTCAAAGACCCGGTCTCCGCGCTCGATCCAAGCGTGTGGTCCTCGGAGTCCTTTGATGTTGCCGTGGACAACCCGATCACTCCCTTTCGCGTTCTCCGTTGCCCATGAAAAGCATTTGCCACAAGCGATGGCTTCTTTAGCGAGGCTCGCTACTCGTCGGGCGGAAGCACCCCGGCTCGCTCGGACCACCCGCAACGCCGAGGCCGGGATGTTACCGGCGTAGGCAAAGGACTGGATGGAAGGGTAGTCATTCCAAGGGTCTTTCTCCCAGTCGGAGAGGTCTGTCTGTGCGGTGTCAATCTCAAAAACCGTGATGGGTTCGTCCTCGTCGTACATACCGGACTGTTCCAGATACATCTCCACATAGCCGAAAGCATCGGTCGGATCACTGGTCGCGTAGACGAAGCCGGAGGAATGGTCAAACCACAAAGAGGTGGAGGAAGTCCCGGGTTTCAGCCCACCGCTTTTTATCTTCCTGACGGCATCCCCAAATGAAGCATGGTAGAGCTTGCGTGGAACCTTGACCGCAGCACTGCGTTTCTTGCCCCCGGGATAACGCACCAGTTGGTCACGGAAGTCCTTGTCACGACCCTCAAAGCCGTTGCGCTTGTACCAAGCGATGAGCTTGGACTTGTTCAACGCACCCGTCTGTCCCCCAAAAGGCTTGGCGGTGAGCTTGAGGATGACCCCATGTTTATCCGCCATCTCGGTGATCTGCTTCAAGACATAGGAGGCCATTCCCGCCCCCTTTTTCTCCGGGGACATGATGGTCTTGAACCAGATGTGAGGCTCCCAGCCGCCCCCTTTTATTTCTTCCAGATCAGTGAGGATGATGGGCATGTCTTCGCCCTCCCGATTGCGGAAGGACCAACCCCGGCTGTTTCTGTCCATCGGGTTCTGCCATGTCCGTCCCGTGTACTCGGACATGAATCCAGAAGTGCTGGCCTCGCGGGGTCTCATCTTCTCTCCCATCTGCTGGGGACGGGCCGATAGAGGGGGTACCGACCTACCGGGGTTCCGGTAGGGGATGGGAGAGGTGCCCGTGAGCCAGAAATCGAAGTGGGTCGAAACATCCTACCTCGTAGGAGAAACAGAGATTGTCCTCCCCCTTCGGTGTTGTGTGGAAGTCCGCAAGAATAGGATTCGCACTCTCCTCCAGCAGTTCCACGAAGAAAGGAACTTCTGGGAAGTGGTGTTCAAAAGCCAATGGGTTGAATCCCCTAACGCCCATCGCGCCCCCCTCACCAAACTCGACGAGGCGGCCTGTGTGATTGCCGACACTATCGAGGATGTGGTGGGGGAGGAGTTCCTCCAAGGGTTGAAGGGCTAATCACCTCGGCGGCGGGAACGCATCTCCGTCAAACCCTCGTCGAGCTTGGCCAATGCCACATCCTGCTTCAACAAGGCCGTAGAGATAGACTTGCTGTTTTCTTCGATCTGATCCCCCAGTTTTGTGATGAGTTCATCCCGGGTGGATAGGCATTGGCGTAGTTGCTCGGCTCCCTCGCCCCGCACTTTATCAATGACAATGTCATAGCGTTCCCGCATTGTCTCCACGCGCTCCTCGTGGGCACGTTCAATCTCACGCAGTTGGCTCTGGAACTTCTCGACCATGTTGTCGAGGCGCTTTTGCATCCCTAAATGCTGCCAAATGAGAAAACCACTGAAGATACCGAGGGCACCAAAATCCAGAAGTGAAGAAAAAAGATCATCAGGCATCGCACATCATCCCCATCGAAGGGCCAACCCCACCCACGAAATGAGCGATGTCAGGTCTCCTGCCCCCATGAGAGGCGATAGACATACCAGTGGACTGCTGCGGGCTTATCTGCATGGTGACCCCAGAGAGAATGATCCCACCCCACCCCCCAAAACGGCCCTCATGGAGCCTTGACAGGGAGAGGGGAGGGCGTGACCCCACAAATGGGGTCCGTTGTTGTATGAGGTGCAGCCAAAAAGCTGACCCCAGCGGGGTTACCGGATCTACACAAATCCCCGAGGACTCAACACCCCTCGTCCAACATAGGGGCCAAAGGCTGACCGGACGCCGCGTCCGAATCGAGGCTGCGCCAAACCACGCATAAAGTGAGTGGTGCGTGACTTCGCTTCCGTCAGTTTATCCCACTGGCTCTCGGCGTTCTCTTTGAGGGACTGGTACTTGCTCGACTTCTCGACGTTCAGGGAGATGCCGCCGATACTGTAGTCAAACTCGTTGGCCACCCAGTTATAGGTCAGTGCCTGTGCTGCATTGACCAGCGCACCCCAGAGGAGCGCGGCTTTCCACGCAGGCTTATCTCGACAGATCATGTCGATGGTTCGCAGTTCCTCGGTTTCGGGGGGCTGCATGTTCCATTTCCACAGAGCCATCTCCAGATACTCGTAGAACTCCTCATCGGTCCAGATGTAGCCGAAGACCTGATTGAAACACCCGATGGTCCCTTCGCCCTCGGGGGGCATGAACCTATAGTTGCGGTCTGGGTTGTTGTCCCTTGTGAGAAACCTCATCTTACGGATGAGATCGGTGACACACGCGGAGTGGGTGTCGGTGGTGGTTTCCACAGCGTTGGAGACAATGCCAAACTCTTGGACCGCGCCCTCCTCGGACGACGTTGCCGTTTCACGGAACCGCCATCGAATACGATAGTCGCCCGGAGCGGAGGAGGAAGGAACCTGAAGGCTCGCGTAGAACTCCCCCACCGAGGGGTTGACCGGAGTACGGGTAGCACTCCCAATCAGAACCTCGGCCGTAGTGATCGGGTCCACATAGTAGATGGCGTAGGAGATAGAGAAGGCGTTGGTCGGGTTTCCCGAGGAGTTGGACAGGTAGATGTCCAAATCCCCTCTGCCCAGTACCTGCCCTTGGGTGAACACCACACTCATCATACACCTCCGCCTAAGACTTCCCATAGAACCCTTACCGAGCAGAGGACGGTAGGGGTTCTATAGGAGCACAGTGTCCAGAACCTCTTGGAGAACTTTATGTCCGCCAACATCACCCCCGGGGAAATGAGCGAGTGGTGTCTCTTCCTAATGGCTCTGCGAGCCTACGAAGAAACAGGCCGTACTTCCCCTAAGAGACTCCAGAGAGCCCATAAGCTGGTCCGCACCGGAGCAGCCAACATCGACGAAGGCTTTGCCAAGTATTTCACCCCACTGGTCGAGGGGAATGTTCTCTTTGCACGGTTCAAGGGGCCTTTGCGACAGGCTATGATTGGCAACGCTGTCGCTTCGGCCTCGGCCAAGGGACAGTTTCTCACAGAGTTCCTCCCAGCCCTGCGCCCTAAGAAGGATGTAGTCCTCACCACGTTTGCCGAGAGCAGAGCCGCCCAAGCCATCCAGAAGGGGGCTTTGGCCGCTGCCGAGGGAGATGCCCAATCGCGCCTCCAAAAGCTCGCTGTGGTCCCCACAGCAGCCCGGTTCCCCATGCACCGAAAGTGGCTCCGAGCCGTAGCAGAAGAAGCTGGTTCTGGTGGCGATGTGGCCGAAGAAACTCTCTCCGACGCGGAGACCGCGCAGACTATCGGAGAGGAACTCCGGCAGACGGAAGCCCGCCTGCTTCAAGTGGACCCCCTCACCGAAGAAGGGGCGGACCTCCAAGAACAGAAGCACGACATCATCGACCGACTGGATGCAGTAGCGGAAGAAAGCGAGTTCCCGGAGACTGTGTTCTCGGCTGCTGCTACTGCCGCTGCCCAACCAAAGGAATACCTGACCTCGACGGGCCGCGCCCGAAAGCTCCTTCCCGACAAGGAAGCAGCCATGATGATCCGAGGGCGGGGAGTCATCGCTGCCGGAGCGGGAGCCGGAAAGACTTTGACGCTGGCGAGCAAGGTCGTCTACCACATCAATGAACTGGGGGTTCCCACCTCCGCAGTCGTCGCAACCTCCTTTTCTCGGAAGTCGGCTGCCGAGTTGCGCCGCCGCATCGAGAAATATGGGGCCGACCTCGGCGATGACCGCACAACGGGAGGCTTTGGGACAACCCACAAAGTCGCTGGCCGTTTGATGCGTGAGTACGGGGGGCGGTCGCGGAAGGCCATCAAGGATTCCGGGCAGAACACCCTCGTCCGTTTGGCCATCGAGCAAGTCAAAATGCCCGGCGGAGGGTCACCCCCCGAGGCTGTCAGCTTCTTCGCGGGCCTCGACGGAAGCGTTCCATCACAAGCAGATGTGGACTCCCTCGATTCGGCTCCGGGGATTGGCCTTACCTTTAAGGAAGCACTGGAGCAGGCCGCTGACCGCCGGAAGGACCTCCAGTGGAACGAGTGGCTCTACAACTACTTGCGCGGGTTCTTCGATTCTTCGGATCAATGGCACTCCTTCAAGATGAGAGCTTCCAAGAACCTCACTGATCCGCGTGGGTTCAACGATAAGAACAAGAACATCATCGACGAGATCTTCGGCCACCTGAAGGTGGACTACGACATCTGGAACCCCGAGAACAAAGACCCCAATCTCTCTGGATCAGCCCGCACAGCGGCCAAGAAGGACAAGGACAAGGGGCTTCGCGAACGGTACGACTTCTTCTCCAAGCCAGCCGGTGAGTGGTTCAACCTCGGACTCCAACTCACTCGGGGGGAAGACGACGCCGAAACTCCCATCCCTCTCGGAGAGTTCAAGCAAGCCATCTCCAAGCTCAAGGGGAAAGCGATCTCTCCCTCCGAAGCATGGCACATGGACAACGTGGACAAGTCCCACGCCGCTGTATACGCCGCCTATGAGTGGTTGAAGGGGCCAAGAGGGGAAACAGATTTCCAGAACGGCGGGGACTTCGACGACCTCTTGCTCGATGTGAGCAAGATGATGATGATGAACCCCCGCGCACGAAATGCCATCCAAAGTCGCTTCAAGGTGGTGCTGGTGGATGAGGCTCAAGACCTCAACCGCGCCCAGCATGTGATGTTCGGACTGATGACCGGCTACCTCGACCCGGCCAAGGTACCCAACGTCGCCTCGGTGGATCGTGTGTCCGAGATGGCCCGTGACGACGGCAACATGACCGCCGACACCTACGTCTTTATTGGTGATGACAAGCAAGCCATCTATGAGTTCCGGGGAGCCGACCCAGAAGCCTTCATCGACATGAGTGATCTGGTCGAAGGCAGCGCCGGGTTCACGACCCATGTGTTGGAAACCAACTTCCGATCCGGCAAGAACATCATCGAGGCAGCCAACCAACTGATCTCGCACAACCCCAAGCAGATCCCCATGGTCTGCAAACCCAATCCCGAACGGATGGATGAAGGCGGCGTGAAGGTCATCAAGTTTGACCCCACCAATGGCCGTGATTTCAGCGAAGCCGCCGAATGGGTGGGGGAGCATATCGCCGAGATGATGGAAACCATGGCCGAGGGATCAGACGCCCCCGGCTACGATGCCTTTGGGATCGGTCTCCGCACCCGAGCGGAAGGCATGGCCTACGGGGTCGAACTCATCAAGAGGGGGATGCCCTTCCGCTCTAAGATCAACTTCTTCCGTGACTACACCACCAAGGCACTTCTCGCGTGGCTCACCATCGCTGATGAAGGTCTGGACGGAAACCCCGACCGCATCAATAAGGCGGTTCTGGAAGCCACAAGCAGCCCCAAGTCCAACCTTGGAAAAGCCTTCAACCAACGTGTGGGAGAGCAAGCCACGGGCAACTACATCGAGTGGTTGAGAGACAATGGAGGGAGGATCTACGGGCCACGGAGCAAGTGGAGCGGCTACGTCACGGCTTTCACCGACAACCTCCTCAAAGTCGCAGCCCTGAAGGGGAGTGGCCTCTCCGCCAATGAGACTCTCTTTGAGATCTTCGACCTCACCGGCTTCGACGGCACCAACATCAAAGACAGCCTCATTGACAAAGTGAGAAACGACGGCGAGAGGATGGCCGAACTCATGGCCAACTCGCCGAATGGCGTCGTGTCCGAGGAGGACTTGGAGGCCGAGGCTCTCGCTCCTGTCAGTCCCTTGAAAGGTCTGCTGGATTCGCGAGGAGATTTGCAACAGGCGCTCTCCTATGTTCGGACTCTGGAAAAAGCCAACGAGAAGCTGGCTACCGAGGATGAGCCGGGGGAAACCACTCCCGCCATCACCCTTGGCACCATGCACTCATGGAAAGGTTTGGAAGTACCCAACATGATCATCCCGATGGTCGGCGGACGCTTCCCTCGCTTCGACAAGACCTCCGATGAAGATATGGCTTCCGAAAGGCGGCTGGCCTACGTCGCCATCACACGGGGAGAGGACAACGTGTTCGTTCTGGACATCCCGACTGCCCGCCAGAACAAAGACGGCACCATCACGGTCACCGAGAGTCCCTTTGTCAACGAGATGTGCGTCCCCCAACTGGAGGCCGAAGGGAAGATGGCCACCCTCACCAAGCAAGAGCTTGAGGAGATTTCCGACGAGGAGTTTGAGGCCCAAGGTGCCGCACTGGATGCAGAGCTTGATGCTTACCTCGCGTCCCCCGAATCCATGACCCCACAGCGGAACATCTTGGCTTCATGGGGCGGCTTGCTCTACACCAAAAAGAGGAACGCATGAGCTACGTCCAACTCACCCGCGACGAGTTTGAAGACTGGCTCGACTCCCTTGGCTTCCGTGGCCAATGGAAGATCAAGCCCGGACGCGGAGGGGTGTACCAAATCTTCTTGAGTCCTACCGTGATGATTGAGATCAACTCGACGACTGGCTCCCAAGGAGCAGTGCGAGACAAGGGCAAAGCCTCTATGAGTCTGCGGCTCGTGTCCCGCGTCACAGGCAAGACCCTCAACAAGAAGGCGATGGGGCAACGCTACTTCGCCCGCACTACCAACTGGCGAAAGAACTGGGCCAAGGGCGTAGACCGGATGCAGTCTACCTACGACAGTTCAAAAGGCTGGTACGACCAGATCGCCCGCATCGCCGACCGCGATGCCTACCAACGGGACATGGTCCAGAAGATTGAAGACATGCCGGGCTGGGATCAGGATGCCTTCCTCCAGAGCCTTCACGAACGCCTCTCCAAAGGGGGAGTCCTGACTGTGAAGCAGGAGCAGGCTCTCACCAACCGCCGAGAACGACCCTCCCGACCGGAACGGCAAAGCCCCCCGCCTCCCGCAAGCAACACCCAAGAAGTCGAAAGGCTCCGAGAGCTTTACCGCCGAGCGAGAGCCAGCCGCGATGACTGGACAATGGACTTCACCACCTCCGTCGCCAAGCTGCTCAAAGCGGGACGGCCGCTGTCTCCCCGACAACAGCAAATCCTCAATGACAAGCTGGACCGTTACCGGCTGTCCGAGGGGCGCAGAGCAGCCCAGAACTTCTACTCCCCCAGTGATGCCGAGGAAGTAGAGAACTGGGTAGAAGATTTCGGCATGGTGAACAACTACACGCCGGGAACCTGTGACCTCAACCGAGGTGACTGCGACATGATGAGCAACGTCTTCGCCGATTGGTTTGAGGATGAAACAGGCGCACCGCTCGACCTCTACGCCGGAGCAGGGTTCATCCCCCCACTGGGTCAGGATGCCAACGACCTCTGGATTATGATGTCCGGGGATGAAGCCCACGAACGAGGAGAGAAACCTCTCCAACATGTAGTGGCCCGATGGGGGGATTGGATCATCGACCTCACCGGACGGCAGTTCGGGTCCAAGTACAAAGCACCCGTCTACCCCTTCTCCGAGTTCAAGCAGCGGTGGGCCGAGGTCCGCAAGACCAAGCGGGCTGACCGCCAACTCAACAAACTGCGGCGCATGATGCTCCAGAACTCAAGTGACTGGTAGAGCATGAGACAGCCCATCGACAACTTGCTTGGCATCCCTTCTGGGATCACTGCGCGTGTGGCATACCGCCATAAGGACGCAGCCCTGCGAGACTGGCTGAAGTGGATGGTCCAACCCATCGAAGTGCTCTCCAAGAAGTACAAAGGGCTGGTTCGTGGTCCCTTGGATGACCTCGTTGACGAGATCTTCCGGGACATCACACCCAAGATCGTCAAAGCCGTAGGCGAGCAAGAGATTGACGAGGACGTTGAGGAGTATCTGGCGGGAGCACAGGAGGGTCGCTTTGAGGCTGTCCGAGGTTGGTTCGCGGATGCCGAGGACAACCAATCCGAGGACTACTACGCAGGCTATGACTGGGGCTTCGCCAACGCCAAGGACTGGGATGGCAAAGACCTCCCCACCGCTGTCAAACGCAAGGTGGTGCAGGAGCAGATCAAGGAGTTCAAGGGCGAAGTCACCGAACAGATGATGATCGCAGCCTTGGAGTCAGCGTGGGCCTCGGTGAACCCCCGCGAAATCTTCAAGACCGTCATGCGGGCTGTGAAGCAACACGGCTGGAAGATCGGCCTCGTCTACGCCGTCGGTGAGATCATCGAGAACGTCGTTCTCCCGGCAGCCCTTTCCATCCTCACAGGCACCCCCATCCCACCCGGCTCATTCGCGTGGCTCCCCCTCAATGACATCGTGTTCGCTGCGGTCGTGAAGCGACTCGGACGCAACAACGAGGTCGATGACTACGAAGAAGACGGGCACCTCGATTGGTACGAAGCCCAGTACGGCGCAGTCCGGCTGGCGAGTGTCGAGGCCGTAGCCTCGCGCTACATGATCGCGGGGAGTTGCCCCGTTCGGTCCATGGCCTATGGGGGTCTGCCCTCGGCCGGAGGATTCAACGCCATCAAGGAGTTCGGGGTCGGTCTGTCCAACGCTTTTGAAGCCGCCCACTGTGTGCTGGGATCGCTCGGAAGACACCTCGGCAAAGAACAGGACCAATGGGAAGGAATGATCTCGGTCAGCAAGGGCCATCTCCTTGAGGAAGTGGGGATCATCCGCAAGATCCTTAAAGAGTACACCCGCCCTATCTACCGAGACCAACTCTCGCTGGACGACCTCTCCCGCTACAAAGAAGAATACCGAGAGCGAGTCAAGGAGAACATCCATCAACAGGTCGAAGACATCCTTGATGCCGGACCTCGGCTCTCGGCTCTCGCTTCTAAGCTCGGCAAGCAGTTCACCAAGAGCTTGGAAAAGGAAGGCTACCCTCCGCCGTGGGCCGACCTCTCGGCAGCCACCTACCGGTTCGTCGAAGCACTCGCCGATGCAGCGGTCAAGTCAGTCAAAGACTTCCCCGAAGTGGGTGATCCTTTCAGTGCTGCGCCCGTCAAGCGTGCCTTCGGGCAGATGGAGAAAGCTCTCAAAGACCTCCACGCATGGAAGCGTGCCGCTTCTCGGGTGGCAAAACGACACGCCTTCGTCTCCAACCCCATCATCTACCTCAAGAAATACCTCACCCAAGAGGACTGGGAAAAGGGAGCCGAGGTCGCTGACGACAACGAAGGCCACTTCATGCAGTGGCTGGAGGAGAACCCCGATCTCGTTGAGGACGTACCCGCTCTCCAACAGGCCATCGAGAGCGGCTACATTGATGATGTGTGGTCACTGCCGCCGGAAGTTCTGAAGGAATACTTTGGGGAAGTAGAGCACGCTCTGTCCGGAGAATCATGGTCCCCCTCATGGCTCCACATGAACTATGAAAAGGTGATGAAGAACCAGTGGATGATCCACTTCACTGATGATGCCTATGGTGTGGCGTGTAGCGGCTTCAAGTACGGGATGGATGATCTCACCAGACTCGGACTGACAACCCACTTCAACGACTCGGCCAAGCCGGGCGGCTACAACTTCGCCTACGATCTCAATGACTGGGAACGCTTTGCCGGAGGGCGCTGGGGCTTCAAGTACGGCAAAGAAGCTGTGCTGTTCAAGGCCAGTGGGGTCAAGGTCTGGCACCACGGCGACAACGAGTATCAGGTCATCTTCGCAGGCAACACAGCCAAAGACATCGTGCCTCTCACCGAGGAGGGATACTACGGTGGCTGGTGGGCTAACGGCATCGGAAAGGGTGGCCGAGAGGAACACGACTCCGAGCAAGGAGATGGATCGTTCGACTCACTCTCCCAAGCCGTGGACTGGGTGGTGGCCAACTTCGGCCAGTACAAGAAGTTCCTCACATGCTGAACCCCCTCCCGGCACGAGTCGCCAGACGCCACCGTAAGGCCTTCGTCGTGAAGTCCATCGCCGCCCTGCTTCGTTACCTCCAAAAAGAAGACTGGGAGAAAGTGTTTGAGGTGGTACAGGAGCGGGATCGTGACGGCAGCCCCGAACAGTTCGGGGAGTGGATTGCGGAACACTACGGACCCGGAGGCCACGGCAAGAGCAGTGACCCCGCTGTTCAACAAGTGCTGGACGACCCCGATCAGATCATGTCCCTCTATCCAGAGGACTTCTCCAAAGACACCTACCAAGACTACTTCCGATTGGGGGAGTGGGAAGACCCCTCGTGGTACCAACGCGACCATGAAGCCCCTTCGTGGTTCAACCTGACCAACCCCAAGCTGTTCAAGAACCAGTGGGTTCTCCACTACACCAATGATGCGGAACAAATCGCTCAACAGGGGTTCAAGTACGGAGCCGATGACCTCTCCCGTCTGGGAGGGCGGGTGTCTAACGCTCTCCAAGAACAGCGATCCAGCGGCAACTTCAACTTCGGCTACAACACCAGCAACCCGAGCCAGTACGAGGCAGGTCACGGGAAATACGGGCGTGAAGCCGTACTCCTCAAGGCCAGCGGCGTAGAGGCATGGCACTCCGGTGACGGGGAGCAACAAGTCATCTTCGCAGGCAACACAGCCAAAGACATTCTCCCCATCACCTCCAGCAACTACGGGTCCGGTTGGCTCGTCGGGGGTCTCGGTAAAGGGGGCAGACCCGATGGGGAGGGGGATGCTTTCCCCACCCTCATCAAAGCAGTCGAGTGGGCGAAGAAGAACCACGCTCAATACAAGAACGTCATGGCATCCCCCAAACGAGTCGCCGCCCGCTACCGGCAAGCGGCTATCCTTACCGCCCCTCCTGCCATGGTTGACGCCGCCCGCTACTACTTCATCACCCGCTGGGGTGCTGGAGTGTTGGCGGAAGTGAAGAAGAAAGAGCGTTCACAAAAGGCACGCATCCGGAAGATCCAGAAGATGCTTCAGGAACAGAAGGCTTCCATCGCGGCTGCGGAGAAAGCTCTCAAAACCGGGAAGCCCTTTGACCTCTTGGTTTACCATGCACCCAAAAGCGGGGATTTCAACAACATCCGGAAAAGGAAGCTCCGTTACACGCCCGGCGAACAGACTACCGACTGGAGGGGGGAAGCCGCGTTCCAATGGGAAGTCGATAAGCCTTTTGAGGTTCATTATCTGGAGTTCAGGAACGAGGCCCCCTATCTGGAGTCCCTCAAGGAGTACGACGAGGTAGGACCAGTCTATCTGGGCCATGTAATCGAGGCCGTCGAAAGAACCCTCCAAGGTCTTACGGACTTTGCACAATCGGTCAAACAAGAAACCGCCAAGCGGAAATCCCATGCCAACCTCCTCTCCGCCCCCAACCGAGACCGCACAGAATGTGAGATGGACCTGTCTGGGTGGACCCTGTGGGAACGCCGCATCCCCGATGCTGCCGAAAGGGAAATCCGCGAGGAAGCCCTGAACGCAAAGAAAACCCTCCAAATGAGGTTCGACGCGCAAGATACCGGAGAAGCCGACGGCGGCTTCTCCGCCTACTGGAGTCCGAGCAAGTGGATGGTAGTGTTCGCGGGGTTGAGCGGCTATTGGTCAGTCAAGGAGTTGCTGGGACGGCAGGGAGAGGTATCCACCTACCAGTTCAAGAAGTCACTGGTTGAACTGGACCGCGTAGTGAACCATGAGATGGCCCACTACGCGCAATCCGTACTCAAAGAGCTACTCGACCTCCCCGAGATCGCGGGACACCCCGGACTCTCCGACCCGGCCTACGCCAATATCCACGGCACTCCAGCAGGGAAGGAGTGGGCAACGTGGGATGCACAAGAACAACGCTGGGTGGACCAACGCATCCCCCACGAACTCCGCGATGTGGAGTTTGAGGCCCGCCTTGGAGATGAAATAGATAGATTTGAACGGGGACTCAAGAGAGTGGATGAGACTCTGGAACGGGACGCCTCCAAAGGAAACCGAGATCCCTACTATGCAGCCGAAATGCTCAAAGACTACTTCGATATGTTCACCAGCCGATCCCAGAAAAGATTGGATGTGTGGGGGGCAGACCCTTCGCCGTGGTTCGCGTATCTCCGTAAGAACGACTCAAAACGGTACAGAGCAGCCGTAGCCAAGTTCACCGCCGAGATGGACCGCCGTGGGTTTATGAAACGGCTGAAGACGAAGACACGCCTCCCAGTCGTGGTGCCCAACCACAAGGCATGGGGCAAATCGATCTCCCGAATGATGCCGTGGAGAGATGGGTATGAGGCGGAGAAAAAAGCTCTCCAAGACTACGCCCGTTTCATTGACGGACTCTCCCTCGACCAACTCCGCAGACACCGCACCCTCGTCAGGGATACCGGCGATAAGGAATACTGGCTCACCCCCCGCTGGCAAGACCACCTCAAAGAGCCATTGGGCAAAGAGGAGATGGAGGAACGCCGAACCGAAGGCGCACGGATTGAACACCCGGACATCCGACGCAAAGGGAAATCCGCCCGCCGGGTAGCCGCCCAACACATCGAAGCTGGACTGCTGAAGCCCCCGCCGGGATTGGCGTACCTGCTTGGGGCCGGACCCAAGCAGGTCATAGGAGGCTACCTCCGGGAGAAATACCCGGACGACCGCAGCTTCCAGAAATACACCTTTGTAAAGGGAAACAAGGCCACGGTGTCCTTCGATCTTGACAGGAGGGGGCTGGCTGGCTGGTCCTACCTGCGCCGTGCAAAGGTGTCGCCAGCAGAGTTCTTGGCCCAAGTCCTGTTGGAGAAACCCGCACTCGCCAAACTCCAAGTGACCATCGACTTCAAGGGGCGAGGGAGTGCCGGAGGCTACTACGCCGAGGGAAAAAGAACAGCCATCATCTATGTCAATGCCGAAACCCCCGCCATGTCGCCATGGAAGGCCCCCACAGATCAGGAAGTGGATAAGTGGGTGGAGGCCGTAAAAGACACCCTCCAACACGAGTTGCTCCACTACACCCAAGCACTGTTGAGTGTGTTGGCTGGGACAAAGGCGGGTCTGCCTTCCCCGAAGATCCGAACTCCAGACGACGGCCCTCACGCAGAGTTGGAAAAGATGGACCACCTCACCAACGAGGCGGAAATACAACATGCGTTGAGAGACGCCGAGTTCTACACGCGCCTCAAGGACGAGGTTCGGATCTTCAACCGTAAGTCCTTTCCCCACTATGCCGCATGGGAACGCGCCCGAAAACTCTGGGTGGCGGGGACAGACAAGGAAACGATGGGCGTTCTGGGGCGTCGTTCTCGTTTCTTCTTCCGGGTCCTGAAGGAAAGGGCACCGCGCAAGTGGCAGAAGGCAGTCAAGGAGTTCATGTCGGCCACGGAGTCTATGGCCCCGGACGCACCCAAGACCCCCATCACCCTCCCCTCGGGTGGGACATCAAGCCATAGCTACACAGGGACAGACAGACAGTTGCGCCGGATGTTGGGCGACCCCAAACGCCAGTTGCGTGCCGAAGTACAAGCGTTCCAAGACCGCGTGAAACAGGGCAAGACCGAATACGAAGCGGCATTGACCAAGCTGGAAGAACAAAATCGTAAGGGAAAAGAACGCGGAAGACCCCCTCGGGATTTGGGGGAGTTGGACTACCAGAACCCCGCACTCCAGTTGGACGCTGCTCGTAAGCGTTGGGTGGGGGGGCCGGATCGGGAGGACCTCCCCCCTGCGTTGGGGGATGCGTTTGTGTTCCCAAGCTCCTTTTTCAAGGCCCTAAAGCAATACGCCCCAGACCAGTACGAACCGCTGGCCAAAGAGTTCTTGCGAGCCACCAAAGGAAACCCCAGCCGCGTAGCTGCCCGCTACATCACCGCCGCTTCCCTAAGTGTTGAAGAATACTACGGAAAAGCTGGACGCAAGGACCACCTCACCCGCTATGAAAAGGGAACCATCCCTACCAAAGACGCCTTGAAGATTGAACCACCCCGCCGCTACCACGGAAAGCGGAAATGGCACACCAAAGGCGGCGAGCGGTACTTCGGAAACTACACCGAAGAAGACTGGAACGAGTTTCTGGAAGACATCCGCAAGAATGGTATCAAGACACCCCTCTGGATTCAGAAAGACCCCGGAGAAGACGCCGCCCTCATGGAAGGAAACCACCGAGTACAGGCAGCCGACCAACTCGGCATCCGAGAAGTTCCCGTCTACATCCGCTACTACGGCTTGTCCGAAGAAGACGGGCTGGCTGCCCCCTCCGTAAGACGAACCATCAAGCACCATGACCCCGAGCGAGTAAAGACTGCCGCCCGGCGAGTAGCCCACCGCTACCTCCATGCAGGCATGACCCTGTTCCACTTGTCGCCAGAGAAGTTCTCTCGCTTCTCCCAGCAATCCCTCGGAAGTGGGTACAACGCCGACCTCGGCTTCCACTTCGGAACCAAAGACACGGCGCTCACCGCGTCCGGACTCCTCGCCGGGAAAGGACGCATCAAGAAGGGCGATACCGTCTACCTCTATGAGTTGGACATCGACGCAGGTAAACCACTCGTCCTCGACGAAAACCGCAGGGGATCATGGTCTATCCATGACCTCATCCGAAGCATCTTTGAAGGTGGACCCGGCGGAGAACCTCTCCCCTTCATCACCGATGCCGAGTTCGATGACTACTATGGCCAAGATGAAGATGGCAACGAGACCGAACGGGGGGAAGGGGTCTTCACCCGGAGCGGAGCCAATCTCAAAGAGTTGGACAACGCCGACCAACAACGCCGCGAGTTCCTGTCATGGCTCAAGGCACACGGCTTCAACTCGGTAAGGTACAAGAACACCTACGAAGGAGGCGGCAACTCCTACATCGTCTTCGACCCCAACCAGATCAAAATCAAATCCGCCACCCCCTACACCTACGATGGATAGAGAAACTTACACGGCATCGCCTATCCGGGTTGTTTCCCGATTCCTCTCCGGAGCGGCGGCTCAACGGGTCGCTGCCCGGTGGTTTGAAGCAGCCACAACACCGCTCCCCCCATCGTTCCCCAAAGGGGAGCCGGGTCTGATGACCTCCAAGGAGTTCATCGAGTTTAGGAACCCCGGAGGGAAGTCCCACCCAGACGATGCCTATGACTTCGATCTGGAGAAGATGAACAAGGACCACTCCTTTCAAACCCACTACACCCAGTTCGACGGCTACTCCATTGAGGAGAACAACAAAGGGACCAAGATCACCCGAGATGGGAAACTCGTCGCCGTCGTACACAACGGCACAATGTATCTGGAGAACACCTCCCACAAAGGTAAGATCATCACCGAGTGGCGCGACCGCCGGGGAGAAGAACACGACCTCGGAGTCAAGACCTACAAAAAGGTCAAGTACCTCTCCGAAAAGATGCCCCTCATCAGCGCACCCGCCCGAAAAAACTTCGGGGAATACCCCGTCCTGCTTCAGAACCTCATCGTCAAAGGCGAACCAATGACCTTGAGGGCCGAAAAACAACCCGGCCTTAATGAGAAGGTCAATCTGGCCATCCTCAATGCTGAAGGGCTGGAGGTCGCCGTAGCACAGAACGAATGGGGAGCTTCCCTGTTCGTCGTCGCACAAGAATACCGAGGACGAGGACTCGGAAAGATCATCGGTAAGAAATGGTACGAGTTGAACCCCGCTTCAACCTCCGGTGGCTTCTCCAACTCCGGCTATGCTAACGCCCTCGCACTGTGGGAAGACCGGGTCAAAGAGTTCATGGGGCGAGGCTGGTATTCGGAGTTGATCCGAGAAGGCACCCTCACCCCCCAACAAGTCAAGGCCATCCTCGCTGGAATCGGGGAACGCCCACCACGACCTGAACCCGAACCCGAGGAGGTCCAACCTACCGGAGACATCCTCACCTATGTGGACCCGGGTAACAGCGACTTCATCGTCTACGACCGAGCTTTCTTCGATGACCCCGATGAACGCTTCATCCATGGATACGGGTTCCTGCGAAGCCAACCACGCATCGGCCCCTACTTCTTTGCACTGGACTATGACCAACCCTACGCTGATCTCGTCAACCGCACGGGCCTTCAGATGGCTCGCGATGGCGGCGACGACCGCCTCTACGATGGAGAGGGGTACAGCGACACGCTGGAACTCAACGGCCTCCCCGGCATCGAACGGGACGGTGACCACATCACACTCACCCAAGACCTACTGCCCGGACTCTCCGGACTCGCCTCTAAGGAAAGACGCATCCGAAAGGAACGCGACTCCTACGACGAGAAGTTGGTGCTGCTCCAAGAACAAGCCAACTCAAAATGGAGATGACCATGACCTCACCCACCAAGGACTCGTCGTCGGATCAATGCGGAAGTAGTTGTGAGCCTTCGGCTCACATTTTGTTTTTCGCTATCCTCTCTATCCGCACCTACCGGTAACCGGAGACTCCCAATGCGACCCACCAACCGCGTAGCCCTCAAAGCTGACAAGTATGTCACCATCAACCGCCTTTCCGACGATCATGTCGAAGTAGCCGTCGTTGGGATTGATGACCGCGAGATTGCCTCCAGCAGCCGATTTCTACAAGAGTACGTTGTTAAGTGGATGGATGTTGTAAACAAGAACCCCAGCAGGGTTCCTGTGCCTGAACATGATCCAGACACTCAATATGATCCCCGGTGGGCATGGGTGGGGTTCAGCATGTACGGTGAGTGGGACCAGATGAAGCAAGCTATCAGCACCCTACGGCAAATATCCCGCAATCTGGGTATGAAGGTCTATATTGGGAAAAAGGGGGTTCGGGGTTGGCCCAAACCTCCCCGCATGGCTTCCAAACGCAAAGCAACCCGGAAAACGACCGACCGCCAGCTTCTCATCCGTCTTGCTTCCAGCCTCCCGAAAGGATCAGAGGAGCGTAAGGCTATCCTCGCTGGGTTGAAGCAACCGAGGGGGAAAACGGCCAAGGAGACTCGGATGGGTGACTACACCGTAGCCACACAAGGGCAAGGCCTCGCCGTCCGTCCCAAAGGTACCGGGGATATGGGGTCTGAAGACGGCCACGGTTTCCCCATCTACATTGAAGGCACCACTGTCTACATCTGGGGAGACATCAACAAGGAAGACCCTACGCATAAGATCAGCTTTGCCGGAGCCAAGGAAAAGAACCGTCGGGACGACAAGTAGGAGAGTGTCCAACAAGTTCGGCGGGTGGGAGTGATTGAACCCCTCACACGGTCGCCTTAAATGACTTCCCTCCCAAGTGGAGGTAAAACCACCTACCTACGTCATTGGTGAAACCCGTGTACTTGTCCTTCTTAAACTTCGGGACGTACACATCGACCCCCGTCACCTTGACCGACGTACCGGGACGTAAACGCAGTTCGTACTCACCTACGGTCATCTGCCACATCTCCTCCCCAGCCGCTTCCGGGTCGTAGCCAGCATCGTCCTTCACCTCGCCAGATAAAAGAATCCCAAGGGTTTTGCCCCGAGGCGTAGGACGACGACCCAACGCATAGTCGCCACGACCAAACTTCTCCGCTGAACGCCGAGAAACTGACCACGACTCACCAATGTCGTTCATCTTGATCGCACCAATAATGAACCGGGCGACCTCACCCTCACTCATCCCCGATGACTCACGAAGTGCAAAGCGCACCACCGCCTTGCGAATGGCTGACGCTAAAGCCGCACTGCCTACGTCTACCACCAAACCCCGGTAAACCTCCTGACTGGCATACCGAACAGCAACACGACGAGCACTGGGCAACCGCGACTCCATGATCCGCTATCGGAACATGTCGTTGGGCATCACCACAGCAGGACCGACGATAGGACGACCCGCCATGCGGGAAGCCTCACGGTTCAGCGGAGAACCCTTCAACAGACCCTCCTCATCTACCAACATGATCCGACCGTCACGGAGATACACAACCTCGACGTAGCCGCCGACCATCTTCTGAACCTCACGCAGTTTGAAGTCGGTGTTGTTTGCAGGCATGACCTCTTTGGGTCGGCCTTGCACTGGAATCCAGAGTGGGATTGAGTCGGAGGCCACCTTGATCGCCTTCAAGCCTTTGGACTGAATCCGACCTAAACGAAGTCTCTTGGGTTTTACCTCGATGCCCAGAAGATTAGGGCGGCCACTCACCTCAACAGCTTTCATGCCGGGAGAACGCTTGATGAAGCGGAGAAACTTTAGGATGTTCTGGTCAAAGTCGGGGTCCTTGGCCCCTCGTCCATCGAGTGCCTCCCAGAAGTTGATCTTCGCATTCCCGAAGTCCAACACGAACATCTCACCGTAGTCTTGGTACTTAGCCTTAAACCGGGGGAGCCTAAACTTGCGGGCAGACTGCTCTAAGAAAGCAAGAACCTTGGATTCCATCTCTGCTTTGGCCAGATCTTCTTGAGCTTGGGCCATATCGCTCTCGGCCTTGATGGATAGATAAGTCTCCCCCCGATCTTCCGTGTCTTCAACGTGCCACCCATAGGTCTTGATGAGGTAGGTGCGGAGCTTATCAATATCCCGACGATCCGTTTTTTCCTCATCATATACAGCCATCCATAGGGGCCAGCCGGGGGATGTGTTGTCTTCTACCGAAACGTCAACCCGAAGTTTGCGTGCAGCATCCTCAATCATCCGTTGAGCGTCGTCCGCAGAAGCTACCTTCAATGCCCCAAGGATAGCCCTGCGCTCTGCCGATCCCTTCTCCATAGAAGAAGCCAACCGGATGAGCTTTTCGCGATCTGAAGCCGTAAGAGGACGAGGCATGAGTAGTTTCTCCGGTTGCCCTACATACTCCATAGAGACCCTACCGGAGCCTGTCGTACAGCGCCCCTAAATCCGCCGCACCCCACGATCTCCTCTCCCCAGCCGGGTCAACCCAACCACCACTCTGCCATCCCTTCTGAAGCGCAATCTGCCCCTTCGCCAGCCTCTCCCACTTCTTACGACGCACCGCAGAGGGCTTGCCCGACATCGCCTCCTCCAATACCGCGTAAATCTCCTGCCGCTTACCCCACTTCGGAACGTACTTGCCCCGCTCCCATAGGCTCACCTGACTCTGGTTTATCCGCACGTTCTGACGCAGATGAATCCGGTTGGATAACGATTGCTGCGTCAACGTCGCTCGCTGACGCGCATCCCGCATCGCACCACCCCATGTCACCTTCGCCCCCATAATCGCACGCTCCGGGGCGTCAGGGTTGAAAGACGCAGGATCAAACCACTTGCCTACTTGGTAAGTCCGGCGCTCCAATGAAAGAGTGCGCTTCAAAATGTGAGGAGGAGCATCCAAGATAATCTCCCCCTGATACTCCATGACCTTCCCCATCTCCTCCGCGTCTAAACCCAACCCCACACCGTAAAGTACAAAACGAGTCGCACCCGACCAAAGACAACTCCCACTCTCTATGGCGTAAACGTCCTTCGCGTAGAGATTGCTCGCCTCCGCGACCTGTAGCTGGGTCAACCCACGCTTCACACGGAGAGATTTCAAATAGGCAGAGAGACGGCTGGCAGACATCGTGGACTCCTCCAAAGAACCCACTACCTACACACCACCTACCAAACACCCCCTACGCCTCCAGATGCTCCAACACCTTTTTCATGTGGGACACCCACTCGTCTACGGAGTCCGACCGCTTCATGTGGTTGCAGGTCAAACAGCACTGAACCACGTTGCCGGGGACATACCCCTTGTCACTGTCCATCCGGTCGAGTCCAAGACGGTGAATGACCTCACCGCCGCAGTAGTGGCACGGGGTGTCCCAGAACTCGCGGAGGTCTTCGCGGTTGTCGAATCCCCACTCGATTCCCCGTTTGCGTGACGACTTTTGGATTCTCAACCACCGATTCGTGAAGGGGTCACGACGGCTCACTATTTCTCGTGCCCTTTTCCTTGCTTCTCTCCGATCACAGCCTCTACAGCATGAGTGCCAGCGTGCTCTTCGTTCGTAGCCTGCGAATGTGGAGGCTTTGGACCAGCGGTAGAACTCCTTTGTCTCCGGGTATGTCTCCCCACACTTGGGGCAAGTCCTTGTAGTGCTGCTGGCGAGTTCTCCCTCCGTGATCTTACGGGGAGGCCACGGTTTCCTCCTACTTCCCGGTACCCACCGCGATTTCTCTGGCTGGGGGTCGTCTTGCTCCTTCTCCGCTTCCCGATCCCGCTTGTCCTGCCAGTCAAACAGCAAATCTATGGCGTCACTGGACATCACAACTCCCCCTTGTCGAGAAGGGATGATCCTGTCTCCAACAAACGGAACACCTGCTTCGCTCCGAACACAGTCCCCTTGCGTGAAGTGGCATTGTCCAATGCAAGGCGACGACCCACCTCTCGGAGACTGATGCCAGCCAGACGGTGCCGCATGGCCGCTTTGATCGTGGCCCTTTCCTCCGGGTGCGGCTCCAGATCAACCCCGTTCTCGGACAGTCGGTAGCCGAAGGGCACACGACCACCCGTAAACTCCCCACGCTCCTTTTTCGCCTGCAACGCCGCACTGGTACGTTCCCCAATCGAGGCAATCTCAAACTCGCTCACCGCTGTCAAAAGATTCAAGACGAGGCGGCCCGTCGCAGATGAAGTGTCTACATACTCCCGAAGCGACATCAAGTGCTCACCGCCCTCATGGAAGTGGGCCTCCAAAAGCGTCTGTAGGTCAGTCAGAGAACGGGTCAACCGATCCAGACTCGTCACCAACACACCCTCTGCACGACTCGACACCAACTCCATACGGGCATCAGCAAGACCAGACCGATGCAAGGTCGAGGCACTGCCAACATCCTCGTATATGCCCACGACCTCATGGTCGTACAAGTCCGCGTACTTCTGGAGGCGGGCCTTTTGATCCCCAAGGCTCAAACCGAACTCGGCCTGCTTATCCGTCGAAACACGGGCGTATCCTACAACTTTCATGTCCTATCTCCTACGGTCGTACTACCTGTACGGGACAACCACAGGACACACACCCCCATGCGAAATGCCGACCCTGACGCGGTTCCGCACACCCAGACACCTACTGGCCGCTACTGTCCCTCCGTGTCGCCTACTGTCGGTTGAGGCTTGACACGCAGTTGACTATCGGGGAGTCAGCCTCACACAGCTACAGAACAGGCCCCCTTCCCAGAAAGGGGGCCTCTCTGGGATAGCCTTATGACAGGTGGGCGATGGCGCTGCCCAGAGGTTGCTGTTGAAGCCAAGAGTTTCTCTAACCCTTGTCGTACATCGCTGAACCCTTTTCAGGGGGTTCGCCAAGGTCTTCCACATCTACTTGTGGTTCTTGGTTTGGGTAAAAGCCAGTCAGTGTCCAGAGCGCAGTCCAGTTGGCCTCACAGTTATCGCACTCGACGGCTTGGTTGGCACCCTTCCCTCTGCTCGTGGTGTTGAAGGCTTTTACTTCAAGTTCGTATGAGCCACAGTAAGGGCACACTGATGGGTGTTTTAGGTAGTCCCTCTCATTGACTTTGTAAGAGGATGCTTGCTTGGCGACCGCGCTGCCACTGGTCTTAATCCCAGCAAGAATAGCCTTACGTTCCGCCGATCCCTTCTCCATAGTAGAAGCCAATCGGATCAGTGCTTTGCGATCAGAAGCAGTAAGGGTACGAGACATAAGGAAGCTCCAAGGTTCGACTTGAGACACTCAATAGGAGAGATACCGAGATGGGGGAGTCAAGACTGGAAGCCGTCAGAAAAGGGTGCCCCTTCTCACAAGACCCCCCTCTCTGGGACCGCCTTATACCCTTTGGGCGAACGGGGGTTGGGAAAGTGTTTCGATTTTGGACGCGGTTTCGATGTGCCCAACACGGGGGGCGGGTACCCCCCGCCGGGTTTTGTCGTCGGTTTTACAAAGTTGATTATTATTGTGTGGTCGGACCAACTTTACCGTAAAGTTGGCCAACTTTACCGTTTGGGGCCAAAATCACGCTTTTTCGTTAAAATCACACTTTTTCGTGATTTTGGCCCTTATTGTCACATTTAGGGCATTTTGGGCTTTTTCGGCCCAAAATGCCCAGTGAGCACGGGGGGTTAGGATTGTAAAGAAAGGCTTTATTGTCACATTTTGCATACTTGACAGTTAAGTGTAACAATAAGGTATGCAACCTAACTGTATAGGATGCAACCTTACTGTGCATTGTGACAGTAAGGAACGCCGGGCGTTACAGTAGGGTGCTGCTTAGTGGTAGGTGGGCTGGGCCAGAGCTTCAGCGTAGGCTGCCATCAGGATGCTGGCCGGGATGTGCCGGAAGGCTTCTTCGCCTCGCTCGTCGCCCAGTGCGGAGTAAAAGAGTGCTCGCGCCCAGATCGTGGCCGCGTCGAGGTGTTCCCTGTTCCCGGTGATCATCCGTAGCTCCCCGGAGTGGGGGTCGTGGTAGTGGTTCATGTGTCCTCCCTATGTAGGGTTGTTCCCTTACCCTTACCCGCCACGGGGGTAAGAGCAGCCCCCCTACGACAAAAGGCCACCCTGCCTCGTGAGAGACAGGGTGGCCTTGGTGGGGTCGGTCAGGGTTGTGGGGGTCGGCTACTCTTCAGCAGCCTCGGGGGTAGGAGGAGTGCAGACACCCATCTCTATAAGACGGGTGGCGTTCCTGCCGAACCAGCCTTGCAGTGTCCATGCGAGGCCACTGTCGATGAGGTACTGCCATGCTGCATTGGAGTACGCCTCTTCTTCTTCGGGTGTTGTGCCGGGGTTGTCCACGAAGCCCTCGGCTATGCCGATAGCGTCGAACTGTGAGAGTTGGATGGGTTGGGTCATGGGAGTCTCCGGGGGTTAGGCGTCGGTCTTGTGTTGAGCGTGTTGAGCGTCCTCGTCGAGCAAGTCGTCGGTGAGGGAGTTGCCGGTGAAATCGGTGAGGGAGTAGCGGGTGTCCACCTGCTTGCCAGTGGGGTTGCCTTCATCGTCCCAGTCGAGCAGACCGTACCCCTCATCGGAGGCTGCCCATCGTGCAAGGGTCAAGAGGTCTACGGTTGTGGGGTCTGGCAGATCGTCGGGGGTCATGCCGAGAAAGGACCGCCACCCCTCGTCGGCGAAGAGTCGGGCGAGGTCGGTGCGATCCACGATGGTCGTCTTGACCCAGTAGGCACCATCGAGTTCGGCGGCCTCACGGTCACCGACGTATTCGGCCACGGGGGATAGGCGCAGTAGCTCCACCTCGTCTGGCACCGTCGAGGTCCGATAGAAGGTGCCGCCATAGGTTGCAGGGTTCACATCGCCATCACACTGTCGGTAGGGATTGGTCATCGGGTGTCCTTGTAAGTAGGCGTATTAACTGGGGAATCGGGCTGCATAGTCGTGCATAATATGCAGGGCGTGCATAACCCTGCATAAATATGCAGGGGTGTTATTCGGCCTCATAGCCGTCGAACCACGCACCGAGCTTCGCAGTGCGAGCCGTAGCAGCGGGGGTCGTGGCGCTGGAGGATGAGGTCTCTGGGTCAGAGCAGTGGGCGCGAGCTTCGGCCAGTGTCAGGCCTCGCTTGATGGTGCGACGCCGGGCGGTGGCGTCGCGGTACATGCGGATGATGCGGTAGGTCATAGGGATCTCTCCGGGGGTTGGGGGCTATCGCTTACGGACAGCCCGGTTGTGGGTTTTTGCAACGTGGTCAGCAAGGGTCTTGGATGGGAACTCACCAATAGTCCGGGAGTAGCCCCGGTCATCGAGGCCGCCGTAGACGCACCATGACACGACCTTGTCAGGGCCGCCCTTGGGGTCAGCCATGTGTTCGCCGGGTTCAACCCACCAGTTGGCGGTAGTCAGGGCGTTCTTGACTGTGATCATGGGTCTCTCCGGGTTCGGGGGTCAGCGGGTTGGTTCGGTGATCTTGACTTCCATCAGTTCGCGACCGTGGCGGAACCCCAAGTGCCATTCACACTTGAATGGGCCTTCCAGCACAGCCTCAAGCTGGTCTGCGGTGAGGGTGTCGAGCGCGACCCATCGGTTCAGGGGGAGTGTGTCGGTGAGGTTCATAGGATTTCTCGGGTGTTGGCGGAGGGTCAATCCCTCCACTTATATACGGAGATAGGGGGTCGAGTTGAAACCCCCTCCCCCCGCTCACGGGTAGGGAACCGGGGGTTCAGGCGTGGCTGAACCCCCGGTTCCCTACCGACCGGTCTGTGGCCGTCGCGATCCTGACTGTGATCCCAACAACAACGGAGTGGCCCGATCCGAATCTCGTTCGGAATCCGAATCTCGTTCGGATTCCGTCTTGGCCGTCGGGGAGCGGCCCCGGGACCGAGCCGTCTGTTCCCCCTACGGGGGAACAGACGGCTCGGTCCCTTACGGGGGTCGCAAGGGTGGGGGGTTCAACTCGGGGGTGCATCTCCGTATAGGGGTGGTGAGGGTGTGCCTCGCCACGAACCCCAAGACAGGAGGCCCCCATGAGGCCCGAATGGTGAACACATGCTGAAATGGAAGAATGACCGACTTGTCGCCGCACGGACGACGAGAGGAATCACAATGAAAGAACCCATCGCAGCCCTGCCGGGGTGTGACCTAACGAAGAAGGAGAGAACAGCCCTGCTCAAGAGAGGGTGGGTCGCCCACAGAGGGACGTACTACTGCCCGGCGATGAAGATCAATGGAACGCTGGACAGGCTCTACGCCCACGATGCAGCCGAAAAGGAGGAATAGAGGGTTTCAACTCACCCCTCTATCTCCGTATATAAGTGGAGAGGTTGAGTCCTCTCCCCCACCTATCACCCACGAGCCTCATTGAGAGGCCATCTGGAGAGTCCATCATGCGTAAGGGAAACAAAGTCATCATCGCCGCCACCGGTAAGCTCTGGCGCAAGATCACCGAGGCCGAGCGAGAGGAGTGGCGCGACGCAAAGCGTGCTGCCACCGAAGCTGCCCGCGCCGCTGGCGAGGACACCTTCCACATCAACTTTGACTGCGCTGGCGAGAGCCGTCTGCCGCCGACTACGGTGCGCCGCGACACGCTTGCTGGCGAGTTCACGGTCGTTCGCGCTCGGGCCGCTGGGTACAACGGCTACTACAACCCCATCACCGGATGCTGTGTGGTCGTGGACACTGATGGTGTCGAGTGGTTCGCCCACCGCCATGACACCCACGTTGTCGCGGGCGACGCCACGACTCCGAAGTCGAAGACGGCTGCCAAGGACAACGAGATTGACGCCGCCATCAAGGCCTTCGTGATCGAGATCAGCGACCGCACGGCCCTCTACGACGAGCGCCACTATGACAGCCTCTGGGCTTCGGCCCTCGCAGCGGGCCATGACCGCTACACCTCTTACGATGTGAAGTGGGGCCGCAAGTACGCCAAGATCGTCACAGGCACCACGACCAGCTACTCCTCGCGGAACGGTAGCGTCTTCTGCTTCGTCAACCGTGAGAACGGTGACATCCTGAAGGCCGCAAGCTGGAAGGCTCCGGCAAAGCACGCTCGCGGCAACGTCCTCCGTGATGACCGCCTCGGAGCGGTTGGCCGCCACGGTGCCAACTACATGCGGTAGCCGTCGCACGCACCCTGACACAGCTACCCCTCCAGCCACCCCCGGCTGGAGGGGTTTCGTGCGTTTAGGGGGTTCAAGCTCCCTCTGCTTCTCCGTATATAAGTGGAGGGGGGATGCACCCCACCCCCAACCACCCAACCAATAGGAGAAATCACCATGGCTTCCCTCTGTCCAAAGTTCAAGACCGCCGTTCACAAGGTGCTGAAGAAGCACTCCACGCACAAGCACTACATGGAGGGCGGCAACGGCGTGTGCTGCTACGTCTGGGCCAGCGGACCCGGTGTGACCCCAAAGGGGAATCCCAGTGTCTACAAGGTCAAGGCTCTCATCGGGGGCTACGACCTCGACCTGACCGGCACCCTCAATGAAGACCTGAAGGCGATCCCCGGCTACGTCGGCCACAAGATCAACATCGACTAACCCCCGGCCCACCCGTCAGGTGACGGGTGGGCCTTTGCTCTATCTGGAGACCCCATGATCGACCCCGTCACCGCTGGAGTCTACTCCCTGTTCGTTCCCGGCTTCGGTCAGCTACTCACAGGCAAACCGGGCCGGGCCGTCTACTTCGGCTTGCTGGCCGTGTTCGTCTGGACGATCTCGTTCGGCCTGTTCGGCTGGACCATCCACCTGTGCGCTGCGTTCGATGCGTGGTACCGCGCTCTCCCAGAGGCCACAGAGCCTCTCCAGACCCAACACCTAACCGTGGCACGCTCTGTGACCCCCGAAGCCCGCAACCCTCGGTCAGAGGCTCTGCCCGATAACGTGATCATCCTCTCTCGGAGGGGTTTCAAGTAGGCCTTGCTTCTCCGTATATAAGTGGAGGGAGCGGGATGCCCCGTTGCCGATAAACGCTGCGGTCATCCGCGCACGGGCCTAATGCGTCAGGTGTGAGAACACCCGATTGCGCCCGCGCCAGTATGCGACCCGGCTACTGTCAACCGAGCGAGACTCTCCGAGCCTCACCGCGCCCCCAACCCCCTTCAGGTGTGAACAACACCTGAAGACGGGCAAAGAGAATCACCCTGATCCAGAAGTAAGGAGAACCCACCATGTCACGAGGTCGCGCTTATCGCCGTCATCAAGCCGCTCGTGCTTATGCTCGCGCTCATCATCTAATCACTGTGGTCATGGGTCATCGCCCAGATCCAGCGGACGAGTTCGCTCCTGATCCAGATTGGGTCGAGCGCATGGTTCGTGCCTACTCCGTAGATCGCGCTCACGGTCGTTCGTGGGATTACTTCCCCGCTCGCCCCGCTGATCGCCGAGCCGCTCTGGACGCAACCGAGCAACTCGCTGAAACACGGCTCGCCTTCAACCCCCGCAACACCCTGCAAGGCACCTATCGCGCTGCCTGAAGGGGGTTTCAACTACCCCTCCTTTCTCCGTATATAAGTGGAGGGGTTGAGTCCTCTCCCAACCGCTAAATCAAACCTGAACCGATAACCCCCCCACACCCACACGCCCCAACGAGGGGCCACACTGGAGCCTCCCATGGCAATCACTGTCTTCCACTCCGAGAACATGCTTCGCCCAACCCTCGATGAAGAGGGCAACCGCGTCACGGACGCGAACGGGCACCCCGTCATGGAGGACCGCGACGGCAACCCCCCGGTCTACCACCATGTCGCCGACGTAGACCTTGATGACGAGGACTACGCTCGCGTCTACGAACTCACCAACTCCATCGACTGGCCGTGGTGGGAGAACAAGGCTGTCACCGCCAACTTCGACTCCCCCGCCTTCTTTGAAGTCGAAGCTCACCCGGGCGTCAAGGGAACACGCTCCACGAGCGTCGGTGACCTGATCATGCTCTCCGATGGCCGATGGCTCCGATGCGCCTCCATCGGCTGGGTCGAAGTCTCTACCGTCCCACCGTCGGTGTTTGCATAAAATCACCCCTTACAGTCAAATAGCACCCCCTGACTGTTACGGCCCAAACTTGACTTTCACACTGGAAGTCAAGTTTGGGCCTTTTATTGTAAGGATCACGGGGTTTCAACTATGCCCTGCATCTCCGTATATAAGTGGAGGGCTTGAGTCCCTTCCACCCCTTCCCACTGGAGACCCCCCCATGCCCTACATCGCCCGTCGTGAAGACAACACCATCATCCTCCCCTACGTCGTAGGCGGAGACCTCACCGTCCTCTACGAAGCCCCCAACGGTGTCCTCGTGGTCGCTTGGCCCACCCGCAAACACTGGAGACAGGGACACCCCGATCTCCCCGTCCGCTACCAACTCGCTCGCCTCTTGACCGGCACCGAAGCCGATGAAGCCCGGATTCGGACGACCTGCAATAGCCGGGGTCACGCCGAAAACCCCGATGTCTTCGTAGAACTGGGCGTTTCCACCCCAGCCGGAAAGCAGTGGCGACTCCTCCGTCACCGACTCGCTAACCGGGCCGACGACTTCGATATAGAACCCGGATGGACAGGGCAACCGCCATGGCCCGGTTTGTAACAAGTGCTGGACCTTCCAACCCGGGCCGACGACTTCCAAACCTAACAGGAGACCCCCATGACCTTCGTGTTCCAAATCGCTGTCCCCACCGAATCCGATGGCTGGACCGGCGCAGACCACCTGCCCACCTTCACCGTCGAAGCTACCTCACGCACCGAGGCCGAAGCTAAGGTGCAAGCCCTCGTTGACCACCTGCCCGTTGGCACCACTTTCAGCCTCTTCGCTGTTTGAAAGGACTCCCCATGCTCTACGAACGTAGCCTCCGACACTGGCTCAACCACACCTCGTTCAACGCTGGCCCCTACAATGGACCAACACGCGCCGCATTGGTCCGACCCGACGGCACCCTCACCCCACTCGACCTCACCGACTCGTGGGGCACACGCGCCATCCTCAACACCGAACATGGAGCGATTGCCGAAGTCACCCAGATCCCCGCTACCGGCGAATGGGGCGGGACAGCGATGAACCCGGCAAACCGCAACCTTCTCTACTCCACCGGCTCGACCGCTCAAGAGGCCGCCTACGCTGTCCTCGTGCTGCTCTACACCTCGGAGGCAGATGCGGCCCGAATGGCCCGTGAACCCGCCTACCGTGCCCAACGGTTGCTGGAACGCATGGACTGGTACTCGCACATGAGTGATGACCACAGCGTGTGGGCAGCCGGTGAACGTGACTCGCGTGACCTCCGGGCCGCGCTCGACGAACTGCCGGTCACCGAGGCTCGCGAAGTGTGGGCTACCTACGCCCCAACCGACACGACCTGCCCAGTTTGACATTTCCCCCTCAAAGGGGGTTCAACTCCCCCTTGCTTCTCCGTATAGAAGTGAGGGGGTTGTTCTCACAAACCCCAAAACACACCACCTGCCTCATAGAGAGGCCAACTGGAGTCCTAAATGACTATTTCCCTGCTTGACGCTGTTTCCGCCGAAGCCCTCCAGATCCTCGCAAAAGAGGCTGCTGCGGCAAAAGGCAAGACCCGTGACGCCCTCACCGTCGGTGACACCGATGTCGATGAGATCATCACCCTCCACCTCACCGGCACCGTCCGGACTGGTGCCGACTACGAACAGGAGATCGTCGCCAAGGCTGATCCTTGGACCCTCCTCGCGGCGGCCCTCTCCCACCTTAACGGTGTGACCGTCGATTCCCTCACCCGGGAAGCCGTCACCGCCGATCCTAAGCTGATCGCTTCCATCAAGAAGCAGGCTAAGGCCTCCATCGCCGCTGTGAAGGGTACAACCCTCACCGAGTGCCGTGGCAAGGTCACCCTCCCAGCTAAGGCAGTCGCCGTCATCGACACCATGGCCGCTGAAGCCGCTGCGACCCTCGACGCCGCCGCGACCGAAGTCGCCTAATCGACCCCAAAACCCCCCAAAACCCCTAAAAGCCCCAAAATGGCCATTTCCGCCGTTTTGGGGCTTTTTTCACGATTTCGGCCCAAAACCCGATTTCAGCCAAAATCACACTTTTCGGCAAAATAAGGCCATTTTGACCCCAAAATACCGATTTTGGACCTTATTTTGCCTTTTTGGACCTTACTTTCACTGTGACAGTCACTTTTGGACCCTTACAGTCATGTTTGGGTCTGTAACAGTCAAACTTGACAATCAAGGAGTCCTCGATGCTCACCTGCGACCTTACCTACGCCCTCAATCGCGGTTCCGTCACCTACACCTACGGTGAAGACGGATTGGACTCCTTTGAGGACACCGAAACCATCCTCAAGGCCACTGGAACCGGTGAAACCGAACCAGAAGCCGTCCGTAACGCCATCGCCGCACTCCCCACGACTCTCCGAGACAAGCTCGTGGCCCTCGCGGAAGAACTGGAGGACTGTACCGGCTGGTCCGACGATCTGGAGTACGTCAAGAGGTACATCCGAGACACCGTGATCGAGGTGAAGGCGGTGAAGCACGCTACTACGACATTCCACAACCCCAACTGGGAGTGGGATGAAGTGTCGTGGGTCTCACCCGTCGCCACCGTCCCCATGGGACACACCCGATGGGAGGTCTTCACCTACGATGACGAGGATGACGATGCCGTGGACTACGACGAACCCAACACCACCACCCACAACTTGCTCACTGGAGGCCTCAATGCCTGATCTTACCTACGTCAACGCCTACGCTGTCACCCGTCACTACGGCGGACCCGAAGAAGGGGGCTGGTGGTTCAACGCTGGCGAACCTCTCGCATCCGTCCCGCTGGCCAACCCAACCGAAGACCAGATCGAGGCCGAACGCGCCCGGCTCAAGTCCGTCTTCGCTGACCACGCCGAAGGTGACATCTACTCCGCTAACGGAGGGGTCGAGATCGCCGTCTACCCAGAGGACCACACCGCCGCCAACTGGCCGACCGAGAGACCCTACTATGAATGAGCCGTGATCCTACGCAACAACGGACTACCAACGCTCGGACCTCCGGCCCTACGGAGTCCGGCCATTAGGTCCGACATGGAAATCTGAAAAAGTTTCAAAGCCCTCGGCTGCCTCACGGCGGTCGGGGGCTTTTTTGCATTTCGGCCAGTCGTGATTGTGTCAACCACCGGCCCTTACTTTCACTCACAAGGGGGTGAATATGTCAACACAAACTTTATTGTAAAATGTGACAATAAGGACTTGACAATCACGAAATGATTTTCACGCAACGGTGTCGGCCAAACTTTGGCCGCCCCCTTGATTCTCCCACACCTCTCGGCGGTGTCAGCCATAGTTGCGTGGTGGGCTTTTCAAGCCATCCAGTCAACATAGGCCATCACCAACCCTACCCAACCCCCCTTTTAACCCCCTTTCTCCAGCCGGTATTTTGACTATGACAGTCAGGATTATTCAAGACAGTCAAGAGTTGACTTTCACCCCATACAATCAAGCTCACATTTGACGGTCATGTTGGTGTGTGGGTTGACTGTCAGGAATGTTTGATTCGTGACAGTCAAGGTGAGGCGAAGCGAGGGTGGGAGGGGGTATTGTGGGTCCATCAAGGTAGGAGCGGGGAAGATGAGCGACGGTAGATCAGACGCGGTGCGCCGCAGTGATGACGAGGCGCGAGCGGCGTACCGTCGTCAGCGGTGTTTACGGGACGAGGTTCGTGTCCGTCTTTGTGATGAGTTGTTGCAGGCTGCTGCCGGGACGACTCGTGAGGAGTTGTTGGATTTATGCGGTGTGTCAGATGCGGAGGCTTTTGACTTACTGGGTGGTCGTCGAGGAGGGCGGGAACCGTCGGGCGCTGCTCGTGAGGTTCGTCCCCGTGTAGGCCGGGAGGAGGCGCGAGCGGAGGAGGCTTCGGCAGAGACTCTTGGTTTAGAGGCGATGTCTCTGGGTGGTTTCTTATGGTTGAAGGGGATGCGTTTATTGAGTCATGCGCGTGTATTGACGACGAGTGTCTCTTCTTCGGGTCCGAGTCGTATTGAGTGGTTGGGTAGCGAGGGTGGTTGGGACCCGTCTGCTGGTCGCGTCTTGGATGTAGACGACGAGGGGAGTGCTGGTTGTTTATTGTTGTTGCTGCGTGGTCAGGGTGCTGTAGGCGTTCGGGAGGTCTCGGATGGTTGGGTGGTGACGGTCCATGAGCGAGGCGGTAGTGGTGGTGTGTCTTATATCGGTGAGGGTTCTACGTTAGGTCGTGCTTGTGTATCTGCTGCCCGTGCTTGTGGGGAGTGGCGGGGAGGGTCTCAAGGTGTCTGACGAGTCGAAGGAGTCGTGGATGCCTTTGAGTCAGATCATGGTTCGTGCTGGTAGGCACGACTTGATTGCGTTGGTGGTTCGGGACGACATGAGTGAGGGTCACATGGAGGAGTTGTTGGAGATGGCTGATGGGATCAGTGATTCGACGGGTGCTTCGTTGGCGATCTTCCCGGAGGGTGTTCTTTCGGATGTGAAGAACTACTCGTTGTTGGATTTGATTGAGTTGCGGGATCAGATTGACAACACGATTCGGTTTATGGCGGAGCGTCAGAGTATAGGTGACGCATGAGTAGTAGTCGTCCCGGCAAGGGGTCGGATCGCGCAGCGGAAGCGCCCGTGCATGATGTGTCGGACTTATCGGAGTTGGACGATTTCACGGAGGAGATGGAGCGTGCGTTAGCGGAGGCTGGTGGGTCGTCTAAGGGTGTGGAGGGCGGTCAGCCGTCGGTGGTGGTCCCGGTGGGGAAATCTAAGCGTGGTTGGGGTCGATTCTTCGGTAGGGGGTCATAGGGCCTTCGGTTCTCGGTAGGGGTGTAGACCTTTTAAGGAGGACGAAGCCCATGAGTGTAAAAGCAGTCGAAACCGAACGGACCCCTTTGAGAAGCGAGATTTTGGAATATGAGGAGGGCGATTATCTTCTCCTCGACCGCTTAGGGGTAGTGCTTGCTGTGGGTGGGAACTCGGAGGTAGCTTCAGCGGATTTCGGTGGGAGTCCCCCGGATGGTCCCTATGTGGTCATCAAGGTGGTGGAGATTCGGAAGGAGTAGGTCGATTTTGGGGGGAATAAAAAACGACCCGCTACGCGGGAGCTTCACACGATGGCCCTTTGGGCGATTCGCGTGAGCTATGTCCGTAAGGGGTGAGAGGTTTCGTTCTCCGAGGTGAGAAGTTCATCTTTCTCGGCGACAAAACACCTCGGTTTTCCAGTCGCCCTCTACCGTAGTGGAACCGTGCCAACCCCCCTAAAGTGTGGCGAGTACCTTCCGCCGAAGCGTGGTTTCCAGATGTGGAGCCAGTGGTACTCGGAGAAGGTCATGGTTTAGGAGAACGGACCCCAGTCGGTCGAGGCCTCTTCCCAGTCAAGGTCTTGGCCGCGTCCGTGGGTCATGTACTCATAGACATCATTGATGGACTGTGCGGCTCGGGTGAGTTTTGCTTCGACCCAATCGGGGAGGGGTGTGGTGTTGGTGACTTGTCCCAGTAGGTCGGCTGCGTGGTCTTTGAGGGACTGTAGTGCTTGGACGGACATATAGGATTCCCCATCCAAGTGGTTGGTGGCACGGCGGCGGGTACGCTCCTTCTCCATGAGGATCATGGAGAGCTTGTCGAACTCGTTTTCCATCCCCTTGTCCACGCGGAGACGGATGAGGTCTTTCACCCTGTCTCGGGGGATCTTCCCCTTTAGGTTCTCGTCTTCCAACAGAATGGCCATGATGAGGGCAGAGGATTCAGCCTCTCGCAGACTTTTCAGGTATTGGCTGTAGGCGTCTTGGAGTTCCTGCCGTTCTTTGCTGCGTGCAGCGGTTTTCGACTGGATGTAGCGGTCCATGACCCGTTGGATAGAAGGTTTCACCATGTCACCCCTACCCACTGCCAAGAGTGATCCTCGGGGTAGTTGGGGTTGTCAGGATTCACGGACATAAACACTTCGGCCCAAGGGTCATCCATAGAGATGTCGATACCCTCGGGGTGGTTACGAGTAACGCGGCTATCTTTCTGAAGTCGTGCCAAGGCTTTGGTCACTGACTCTCTCACTTTGGCGGCTTCTTTCTGGGTCAGTGGGTGTTTCCATTTCACATCCCAAAGGCTCCCGCTCGGTCCCCCGCCCCTTGAGATCTTGGCCTTTCTCCCCAACTGCTTCCGTACTATTGCATCCACATTCTTCAGCAGATCCAGTTTCGCCTGTTCCTTTCTTTCCTCGGCCTCTCGGCGTTCCCTCTCTCGGCGCTCCTCTTCCAACCTCTCTTGCTCAATCTTGGCGAGTCGGGCTTCCTCTTCCGCATGGGCATCCCGCAGGGCACGTTCGTAATCGAACATCGCATCATGGATTTTGCGCCTCGCTTGTCCCAGTGCAGGCGTATGGTTCCATCGGAAATGGCCGTTAAAGTCGATCTCATCGAGGTCTATACCATCTTGGAAATAGAGAACGGAGTCCCGCATCCCGTCCAGATCAGGAGCGCCTTGCTTCCAACGTGAGGCTATTTTGGTGGGGGAAGGTTTCATCCGTGTTCTCCGGGGTGAGGGTGTCATCGGGAGTCCTTTAGGAGAGAGACTTCACGGCCTGACCGAGCGCGGCTTTCAGCTTCTTCTCTCCCTCTTTGAGATCGGAGAAGGTGAAGTTGGTGCTGAAGGTGTCAATGTCTTTGGGGAGGAAGTGACCGTCGAAGTCAACTCGTGCGAAGACCTCCATGGCGTGTTCTCCTCGACCTACCTTGTCGTTCTCTACATCGAAGTAGAAGGCACCGAGTCGGAAGGAGATGTCTTCCTGTTGCTTGGCCTCACTCTCATATTCGGAGAGGCTCTCTGCTTCATCATCAAACCCCAGATCGGTGAGGTCATTGTAGGTGAGTTGACCTTCCGTCAGGTTGTTCTCTTTGATAAAGGCAGCGTTGTCCTTTCTCCACACCTCCATGGCGTAGTCGTAGCTGTCGCCATCGGCCTTTTCCATAGCAGCGTTGAGCTTGGCGTTGCTGGGCCAGCGGCCTGACCCAGAGATGTGTGCCAGAGTGGTGTGGGTATCTCCCCCTACGGCTGCATCGGTACCGGAGCCGAACCGGAAGCCGGGTCCGGCCTTGGTGGTGACATCGGTAGCGTAGCCTTCGTACTCCATCTCTACGTCGTCGATAGCCTCTTCGACCTCACCGATCATCATTTGTTCAACTTCATGGACCCCAACGTCATCCATAGGGGATGCGTGCTTCTGGGCCAGAGCGAGGAGAGTCCGTCGCTCCTCCGTCCCTTTCGGGAGGGTGGAGGCGAGGCGAATAAGGGCTTTGCGTGGGGTGGGTGTTTTCATCGGAGTCTCCGTCTAAGTTCTTTGATCACCGCCTCCAAGGGGCGACTGTTGATGGGCAGGTCCTTGAGAATACGTTGGGCTTTCACCAGATGTCCGAGTGCTTGGTCTGCACTCTCCTGCCGACGTTCGTACTCTTGGCGGAAACCTGTCTCCAAGTTGGCGGTCTTGGTGAGGCTTGTGAGGATAGCTTTGCGCTCCTCTGATCCCTTGGGCAGAGCGGAAGCGAGGCGTATGAGTGCTTTGCGATCCGACATGCGGGGATCTCCTATTGCCCTACTCGGCGCATAGAGACTCTACCGTGTGGGGTTGAGGGCGAAAAAAGAAAGACTGTAGGGGGAGCCTGTCCAAAATAAAACGCAGCCGTGTTGTCCCTCAACCGGTGGTCGCACCTTTGTAGTAGTGGAGGGCCGGTGTTGGTTCCTTCCAACAAGGCGAATGACACTATGGACGATCAACTTTTCACTTTGACCCTGCTGGAGGGCTCACAGGTAAAAATAAAAACGCTATGCGGGGAGCCTGCGGGAAAAAACCTTCATGTTTTTTGTCCCTGTTCTGTCCTTCAACGGGACTTGGCCCCGTCTTGTTTAGTGAAGGGAGGCCGTTGTGGTCACCCCAAACAAGGCAATGACACTATGGATGAGCGACTTTTCACCCCCACCCAACTCAACGACTTTCTCGCAACTGTGACGGCTCAAAGGAACCGATCCATAGCGAGTGCTCCCGACTTCATACAGGAGTGGCACGCTTCTGGTCGTGCCGAGGTTCACCATCAGCGAAACTTGGCACAACTCCGCACCCGTTTAGAAACCCCTATGGCAGCACGTTTGGAGGGCGACCTCCTGTACTGGTTGTCCTCGGACTTTTCCGATGATGATCTCACCCCTTGGTGTGAGGTGGCTTTGAGTTGGTTGAGGCTGGGCGAGTTTCGCGCAGCGATGGGCGTCCTCTGGCTAATGAAGGAGCACCTCACCTTCGTGCCAGCGAGCTTGGATGCGAACGAGGACCAGTGGGCCGACTTCACCCCACGGCGGGCGGGTGGACCCAGTGAGGTGGTGCGAGAACTCGCATTGAAGTGTGTGACGGCCCACCCTCTGTACCGGACACAGGAGGAAATCAGGGTGGCGGATGAAGCGGAGTTTGAGGAGGCGATGGAGGCGCTGAACACTCCCGATGACCGGACGAGGGACGAGATCATCGCTGACTGCAACGCAAAGATGGCCGACCTCTTTGCGGACATTTGAGAATCTTTGAAAACCCCGGCCCTTAAAGGCCGATCCCAACGCGAGGGGGAGACTCGCGCAACCACCACATGGAGGTGTGTATCACTCACAGTGATGCGCCCTATATCGACCGGCTTTTGGAGCATTATCTTCAGGCTGGTGTGATTGACAGAGAGTGGATTCCCGACATCAGGGAGCGGGCCTTGTCTATGGACCGGGTGTTTTATGTCCCTTGGAGGGAAGGCATCAAGTTCGACGGGGTCGAGTATTGCTTCGCGATGAAGTCGAAAGACGGAACCGAGAAGAGGGGGTATCCGGTATCTCGGGTTCCTTGGGCTACTTGGCTTCGGGAAGGAGAGGAGACAGATAGCGACGGGCTATGCCTCTGGATGCCTGAAGGGTTCTTTGAGAGGTATGGCCGGGACGGTCTGCCCTTATAGAGCAGTGACACACGCGCCCTCATACCACTTGGTGGTGTGGGGGCGTTTTTGCACAGGGTTAGACCCGGGTCATCAACCAACACCGGCAGGCGGCATTCGACATAGCCAACGCGACCAAGAAGAAGTCTGATGA
>Ga0098052_1000188_pt1 | contig 37120 bp, 60 predicted proteins | sample 15_taG_FD_81591 | JGI IMG/M metagenome (GOLD analysis project Ga0098052, IMG submission 81591) | Marine viral communities from the Subarctic Pacific Ocean - 15_ETSP_OMZ_AT15312 metaG | ecosystem: Environmental > Aquatic > Marine > Oceanic | place: Pacific Ocean | collected 2015-01-18
CTACTCAACTTCGGTTTTTTACTCATTTTCACGTCTCGCGTCATATTACTATAGGAAACAACGTTTTCGACTCTGAATCACCCTCAACCGGAGCGGCTACGCGACGGTTACGGATGGCGTTTTTTCAAGAGTCTCTCAACACGTTCAAACGTCATATCGACTTGTGCCCGATACTGATCGGACAACACAACGGTACACCATCCAAGGGCACCTGAACCGGGAATAACTCTCACAATGTGGTTCACGTTAATGACCCAATGTTCTTCATTGTTCCCATTCAAAACGGGCAACGTTACGAACTGGCTCATGCGTCACCTCGATGTGGTCCAGCTTCCACAGCTTTTTTGTAATACGCTACGGAGTTCACCCCCTCACCCAAGAGAAAACAGTTAATAGACTGAATCATGTAATAGGCACGCGAGGCTTTTGTGGCTGCCCAATACTTTTGGAACTCGTGCATGGTTTGTTCGTACTCATTCATTCTTCACCTCCCTCAACTGCCTTCCTCGAAAACAACTCCAAGGGAGAGGTGAACAACTTCGTCACAACGTCGTTTTCATGTTGGACTTTCAAAACAGCTTCCCAGCATTCATCGCAAACCGTAGCCAATTCCTCTTGTGGGGCATCAACCCACGTCGGGAAATGTTCTTCGAACTCAACCCTTTTGTCCTCTTCCGTTACGGTGTCATCACTGTCGAACTCACCACCACAACCATCACATTTGAACTTGCTCATTTTTCATCATCTCCCAAGATAGCCCGAACCATCTTCTTAGTGTTCTCACTTTGCAACGAAACAATGGCATTTTCGGCCTTGTCGTTGAATTGCCTCTGTAGCTTGATGAACTCAAGCAACTGTTCTGCAACGGCAAGGGATGATCTTGATAAACGATTGACCTCCTGTTCGGTTTGGATCGTTCGGTAGTTAAACCACCCTTGCGTCACCAAAATGGCAATCACCGCAACTTGAAACCAAAACGGATCAAACATCTTTCGGACCCTCCCAAGCTTTTCGTAAGTTCATATGTCGCATATAGTTAGGTGAATGTGGTAACCGTTCCGCTTCCCTCATTGCTTCCATCTCTGCCTGAGCGTTACGGGCCTCTGCTCTTGCGGCTTTGATTTCCTCCGTTGTGAAATACCGTTCTGACTTGCCCCAACTCGTACCGTTCCACTCGTTAATGTGCATTTTGAAATCCTCTCCCAAGGTTAGGATACTCAACAGAGTATCGAACTCACTATGTGATTGCAACCTGTTTTATAGTAAGGGGTTGTAACTACTTGCAGAGTAAAGGGTTGCAACAGTAAGCAAAATTCATCATACTCCGTAAACGGGTGCGTGTGTTGTGTGTATATGTAATATACCCCTTACGCATCGTCTTTTGGTATCGCTATCGTACCGGGGGCTTCCGGGTCAATCTCTGCCCGGATCCTAAGTGCATCAAGCATATCCTCATCCAGCCCCACACTTTCCTGTTCTCGTACTCTTAACTTCTGAGTCTTTGTTGGGTCAGCTTGATGTTCCAACTCCTGAACTTTCTCCAACAGGTCGCGGTAGGTTCTCAACGATACGGTTTTTGGTATCCCATCGTTGATCTGTTTTGAACCTACGAGATACCCAACAACGAAGAACAAACCCAAGAGGATAACGATTACCGAACTGATCAAAGCGAGTTCTATGTCCATCTTTCTATTTCCTCCCACAGTTTCTTGATGCTACGTGTTGGCTTGAATCGTCGCTGTCGTGTGTGTTTGCTTATCTTCAAGTCCAACACCCCGATAGTTACCAAAAACTTCACGTGACGACGAACTTGATCTTCTGACTTGTTGATCAACAATGCGATAGATCGAACGTCTAAACCGTTTTTGAACTTGTTTTTTAATGACCTGACAACTTCAAGTGAGATTCCCCTCGATGTGTCCAATGCGACCTTTACGACCCTTGCCATAACGTCCTCATTCATCGTATTGTTCCCGGTTGTGACTGCGATAGCTTGCATAGTTCGAACTATCTGTTTCACCAAACGGGGCGAAAACTCCCTTTCTTCCTCATCGCTCACCTTGCTCGGTCGTGCCCTCATGTAAGCAACGAACTTCCCCAATTTGGCACAAACCCTTAGAGACTCATCACTTACCTCAAGATCACTGATCAAGATCGAAGCGTTTTCTCTCAAATATTCGGCGTATCCTCCCGTCAACCTCATGGCAGTCGCTAGGTCTTTCGGATACTGCGAACTAGCCGATTTGTTGGACTCTTGCCTCATACCAGACGCTTCAGAGTTCGCAGCACGCCAAGCTACTTCATCTTCGAACTCATCTTCTATCTCATCCATAATGACACAATCGATAAAACGTGCCCCAAGTTCGGAATCATCGATTTCACGCAATGAACTCGTACCGCATAAAACCCAAGTCATACGGTGCCCCACGTAGTCGTTCATCACCCCATTTCGATAGTGAGTTCGTCCGGCTCCATCGTACAAACCACGTGCCTCTGACAACGTTTGAACTAAGGTCGGGGACTTCAACAGGCTGTCGCCGTCCTTGGTTAGCAGCGTTTTATCTCTTGCCATCGAAGCGATTGAACTATCCTTGGAATTACCGTCTTTGTCCTTGGTGTCCATTCCTGAGTAAAATCCCCGTATTGTGTCCTTGCTCAAGGTGTACTTCCGGGCAACCGCGACTCCCTCAAGCAACGTTGTCTTGCCACAACTTGGTGGTCCGATGATCTTTACCCACAACTGCTCCCCCAGCAACGTTGTACTCATCACCGAACCCAACATCATGACCAAACCACAGTCCAGTCCGAACGTCCAACGCATCGCTTTCTTCCACGAATGGATCAACACGTCCCATTCCGTACATTTGAGGGGGTAGAGTTGGGCACCCTTAGAATCGCCCTCAGAGGTCTTTTTGAGCCATCCTTCCGGGCAGGGGACGAACCCTTGTAAATACTCTTGCATACGCTTGGTGGGGCCTTGTTGGGCCTTCTGTCCTATCTTTGGCATAGTTCAACCTCGATCAATTAGTTTGTTGCGGGAATAGGCGGCTTTGATGATGGAATCGGTATCGGTGTAGTTGGCAACTTGTGAAACGTCTTTCGGCCAACAATTCCCACCCCATCCGAACTTCCCGTCGTGACCGGGGACGTGGGAATATTCCTCTTGAACTCTTCCGGTTGCGAGTAGTCCCGATCTTACGGTTTCCCAACATCCCCCCAAGCTTTCCGTGATTTGCCTGAACTCATTCATGAGAGTAACCAACACGGCACCGTAGGTGTTGGACAACAGTTTGATAAGTTCGGCATTCTCGGCTTTGATCAACTGAGAGTTTCGGATGTTAAGTTCATTGATGAACTTCAACGTTGCCCCCATATCGCTAACAAGGCAATGTCCAACTGGTGGCACGATCTTGTTATCTTCGGGTTCACGTTCGGAAAGGAACTCAGGCCAATAGATCAAGGGAACCGATAGCTTTGCTCTGGCTTTCATTGTGTAATCAACTGGTACGGTGGAACGTATCACCACCGGGATTCCCCAGTCATCTTCTACGATGTTCGCTAGAACTGTATCTAGGATTGAAGTATTAAGGTTTCCATCTTTGCCTTGTGGTGTTGGTACGCAAATGATCAAGTAGTCGCAAGATGCTAACCATCCCCAATTTGCCCCCGGATCAACTGAATCAAAGATGGTTAGGCTATGCCCTTCCTCCTTGATGAACTTACCGGTTGCTTTCCCAACTACGCCGTATCCGATTATTCCGAACTTCATGATTTCTTCTCCTGTTCTTCCTTGCATTGCTTTAGTTGGTCTTCCGCGAATTGGATTAGTTCGGCTTCATACTTGGCGAGTACTTCAGCGGCATCTTGGATGTTGCCTTGTTTAGCAACTGAACAATGAACTACGGAGGCCCCTGCATAGAACCCGATCAGGATGAGTTCGGTGGGTAGCATGGTTGCGGGTGGTTCACCACAACGTATAAAGAAATCAACCAACTCTTCAGCTATCGACTTCACATCGGACGGTTTCAAGACTGTTTTTTGTTCTTCATTCATCACTTGGCTCCTGTTAGAAAATCACGAACGTCGTATCCTGTTTTGAGTTCGGGGTCATGCCAGTCGTCGCCCCACTTGTAGACTTTGATAGTTGACGGTGGGGTTTGGGAGTTGATCAACAGACTGGCAATTCGGCTCATCCCTTGCTTGCTGGCTCCCTCGATCTTTTTATCTTTGACTTTGGGATGTTGTCGCGGGTGGTCGTTTTGAAGACACAACAAAACAACACGGTCGGCAAACAACCGGGTCCACTTGTCGTTGAATGTGTTAGCCGATGGTATCCCTAGCACGTCGTACTTACCCCGAATGTGTTGATAGAATGCTAGAGAATCCCAAGGGCCTTCACATAATGCAACGGTGTCGCGGCCTTGTTGTTGTTCAACACCAAAAACGTGGTGCCCCAATGTTGGAGTTGGCAAGAGGTATTTTCTACCGCTACTCACCCATCGGTACAAACCGCTTTGCTTACCGTCCTGATTGAAACCGGGAAGTAGCCAATCACCTAGAATATAGGACTTGGCAAACTTCCAATCTTTAAGGACACCAACGGACAGAGTTCGATCTTTGGCAAGTTCGGCGTAGTCGTCGTCGGTTGTGTTCTCAAGGCTCAAGTTGTGGAGCTTACGCAAAAAACTGTACTGGTTCCCTTTCTCCCCACACTTCAGACAGTGAAACATTCCGTTCTCGATGCTCACGTTAAAACGGTCATCGCGTCCACAGAAGATGCAATCGCTGCTTGCGTCCTTGTCACCCTCTTGGTAATCCAAGTTCAAACCATGCGATAGATAGGGCCTGAGCTTTTCCGGGTCTTTGCTTACCTTAGGCATTACAGCCCTCCCTTTCTTTTTCTGATCTTGGCTTTCACCTCTTTCAACTTCTCACGTTGATGGTAGAGTCGGCGGTTTCGAACTTCAGCACTTTCAATCTCTTTGAAGTTGAAGGTTATCGGTGCGTCAAGTTCAGCAAGTCGCTCATCTTCCACCATTTGAAACGTGGTGTCTTGGATCACTTCCGCTAGTCGTGGCGGTTTCCAATTGGTGGGCTTGATCCACTTCCCGGTTGAATCTTGGAATGCGTCACCTTGAAACTTCGCTAAGTTCGTGCGGTCGATTTCTTCAAGGACCGACTTATCTTTGACACCACACGCCGAGAGCGTCCCTATGGTAACCACCGAAACGTCGCAGCAACCGTCCACGATTTCGATCAAGTCGATCTTACGTTTCCGATCTGGCTCAAGTACAAAACCTTTTGGGTCAACGGGTGCCGGACTTGCCTGACTGAAGAACCCGTCAACTTTCAACTTCGCATTGAACCCAAGGGCCTCGATGGTTTCGAAAGCCTCTTCCAAGATCAAAGCTGCCCGCAACCTCCGAACGTCCTCATGGGGAACTGTCGGCAACCTTGGCACCGTTTGCTTTGCTTTACGCATGAACTTCTCAACACGTTTTTGATGTTCTGATTTCATCTCTTCCCTCCTATCATTCGTTTACCTTGTGAACTGATCACGAACCGAAAGACTTTCTCACCCTCTTCAGGTACAAGTTGATCTACCAAACCGCGAGCAACTAAACTCTGGTCTGGCTTTCCGCTTTGGTTACCTAAGGCAACCGAAAGGCTACTACTTCGTGTAGTTCGATCTTTGATTTCGGTCGTAGTCATTGCTCGGCCTGACTTCAGAACCTTCAGAATCTCATGTTGGTATTCTGTAAGTTCACGATCCGGCCCGGCATTTCGAAACTGAACCATCACCTTACCGATCAACTCTTCATTTTCTATCTTCATGTAACGATTGAACTGTCCCAAAATGTGAGCATAATCAACAGCCTCATACTGTCGCTTTTTTCTGGGAGTAAGATAGGCAGATAGTTTTTTCTTCACGCCGTTCAAACGTGAGAGAAACTTTTCCTCATCGCACTTTGCCGTGAGAGGGTTCCCATAGATACGATTGAGAGCTTCTACTGGTTCCTTGCTCATCGGTGCCCAAGTCTTTTTGTCCTTCCACGATCCGGTTAAGCCATGCCGCAAATCGGCTACTACCTGCCCGGCTGAGAATGAACTGAACCCCCAGTAACCCATCAACTCCTTGTGGCATGTTGCCATCGATTCGGTATTGAGGTGGGGCGGGTTGTTCATCAACGGGTTGCAAACCACATCAAGCAATAGATCGAACTTCGTCCAGCCTTGAATCCCTCGCATCATCCGAATGTTGCTGAACAATTTAGTTCGGTCCTTCACTCGATGCTTTGCTTGCTTTTTGAACACTCCCCAAGTCTGGAATGGGAAACCGATCAACTCAAGGGTTTCGATCTTGTTGATGAACCTACCGATAGTACAGGCCACTAGCATATTTTTGTGGTCAACTCTAGGACCGTACCAGTAGTTTATCAACCACTTGCTGGTTTTGTCGTCCATTCGTCGGTTGTTGGCGAATCGGTAGTTCAACAAAATCGGGTCATCGGTCCAGGGGTCGTCGCGGTTTGTTATGTACCAGACAAGCTTATTGAACTGATCCATCTTCAACCTCCAATTCTTTATGCTCCCCGCAATTGTTCCCGGCTTTGACTGTCGTGGGAAATGAACCAACCTGATTACCCATGAACAAGGTGGTCGGGGGGTAGCGGTGACAAGTACCTTGATCTAAAACGTTACCTTTAACGAACCAAAAACAATTTGAGCATGTCATCTAGTCTCTCCTATTTGAAAACGTGAGGGTTGGACAGTTGACGATTTCCGGTCAACCGGCTCGTTCGGGTATCACTTCGGATAGGAAAACGAAGGGTGTTTTTTCATCACCACCCGCAACTGCCCAAGGTAGCCTGTCAACAATCACTACCTCCCCTCACTACACAATGGTTTATTCGAATTGTCCTCTAAGGTATCTCAAGATATGTTTACCTTGGTTAGTGAGTTTGTACTCATTCGTAAGCATCCGTTGATTAAGGACAGACAAAAATATTTCTCTCATCGCTTGATCTTTTCCATTTGAGGTTAAATCTTGCAACGTTCGACCCTCATCAATCCCCTTTAAGAACTCGTACATTTTTGGATGTTCTTTTCTGCTCATGGGTTTTTCCTAGAGTTAAATGGTTTGGCCTGTACTCCAATTGTCCCTATGCAATTCCATACTTACGGGCGTAGGCAATCCAAGATCGGACCCGCCTAATTCCATCAGGTTTTTTAAGTTCACGATAACCGAACGCTTGATGTTTCTCGGCACGTCGAAAACGATTTCATCATGCACTTGCATAATCATGTGAATGTGGAAATTTCGTGGCTTGCCCTTGTTGTATTTGTCGATGTAACACTGGCACCGTATCATTGCTTTACCCATCCACCACATCGCTGTACCTTGAACGTGATAGTTCAGAGGCAACGTCGGCTTGATGTTCCCTCGATAGTCTCTCTCTAGTGTGAGAGGGTAACCACGATCTGGATCAACTGTCAGGTCCGGCATCGTTTCCACATAGCCGTTATCTTTTGCGTACTCAACCCACTTGTCATTGAGAGCGGTTTGCTTATCGAATCGTTCCTTGAGCAACTGGTGGGAACCATCCCGCCGAAAGGCTTTGTCGGCTGTCCCTCCGATCTTGTTTACGGCTCCGTACTGAACGGCGAACCCTCCGTTCTTACACCATTGATACCACGTCGAAGGGTACTCTTTTTTGCAGTACTTCCCGGCTTCATTGATGCCTACCAGATTTTCGGCATGTTCCCATAGATCGGGATATACCGTGTGGAAGTTCAACAAATGAACTGATCCGTAGTAGGGAGGTTTGTTTGGTTCCTCAAATAGTTCGATCAAAGCTTTCTCACCTGACTCGTAAGCTGGGATGCGAAGCTCGATGTTGTTTGCGTCAAGTGCCCACCACTCTCGACCGGGAAGGGGACCAAAACAGTAGCGGAGATTGAACCCTTCCCGCTTTGAGATGTTTTGCTCATTCGGGTTTGAACTTGTCCACCTCAACGTATTGGTGCCGGTAGGGTTCAATGTGGGAAAGAGTTTGTACCAGAGGTTCGACTTCTCATTGTGCTTAACTTCAAGTATCCGAAAGTCTTCGTAGCCGTTTAAGTACATCAAAGCGGTATCACGTTGTCGCTTACTCTTCAACGCCTTTATGAAATTGAAGGCCATCGTTTTGGGGTCAAGTTCATTTAGGTATGTGTCCATCGCTTCGGCATTTAGGCTAGGGTTGCCGGTCTTTGCACTTGATTGTACTACCTCAAGATCAAGGCCCGGATGTTCCGAAAACATGAACTCCCTCAAGCTATTGTTGACTCCTGATTTTGGTAACTCAAGCTTGAAGCCTCGACCCCTTGCAAAGTTCACGCAAACGGTTTTGAAGTTCCTTGATTCATCTTGGTACTGGTGGGTAAGTTCACGATGCCGTTCGGCATTCAGAGAAACGCCATGTGTTTGCATCTTGTGTAAGATGGGGAGCAACTTCAAACGGAACTCATAAATGTCTTCCAGACCTTCCTCCTTGAGGTGTCGCTTCATCACATACCCAAGTTGCTCTGTTACTAGGCTGTCGATGTTGGCGTACTCTGAGGTAACGGTATAGTACGGATGATCTTTGGTGTACTTCTCATGCTTTGCTAGGCAACGGGGGAGCCATGCGTCCTGTTTCCACGTTTTGCCTTTTACGCTCGGCATGTCTGGCTCACCCTTTTTCGCTATTCTCCACTTCGGATATTTTTTGCGAACTATGCGGTGGCAGTCCTTCACGGCTTTTTCCATCGCCCGGTCGAATGGGGCAATGTCAACTCCCAAGTATTTCAACGCAAGGCTTGTAAGATCATGAGCCGCTACGGAATCCAAAAGATGGGCAGCAAAAAGAGTGTCTATGGTTTTGTACCAGGGCCACTTGGTAACGTTGATGGTTCCCAAGGCGAGTACATCGAAGACTGCATTTTGTAAGATCAAGCCTTCCGATTTGTTGATCACCTTCCGAACTTGATTAAGTTCAGCTAGAGGTATCAACGGCTTGCGTGTGAGAGGGTCAACGTCCCACTCCCACCATGTGTTGACTTTGTTCTCGCAGATAGTGACAAGATACGGGCGAGTTCCGTGGTTGAAATCAAGGCCGGTTGTTTCGGTGTCTACAGCAATTCCTAAGTTCATTGTTCACCTCCAAGTAAAAACCACCCCCGATTCCTTTCAGGGGTGGCTTCGGCAAGTCTAGTAAACAACGATCTTACGCTTTGATACGATCCCAAGGGACGCTCTTGTAGAGTCGCCCATCGTCACCCTTCAAAGTACAGGTCTGCTTGCCCTTGGTCACCTTCGTGACTTCGTACTCAGCAAACTTTTTCTTCTTATGGGGTTTGGCTTGAACTGTATCACCCTTTTCGGGGATAGCGTTTTCATCATTATCTTCATCATCATCTTCATCATCATCATCGTCGCTGTCGTCATCATCGTCGTCATCACTTGATGCGGCTTCGATGGCTGCAACAACCTCTCCCCAAGTGTCGAAGTCTTCAGCGTCAACACCGGCATCGTCTGCACGCTTCGTGAGAATCTCTTGAGCTTTCTCATCGTCGGCGTCGGCTTTTGCTGTCAAGCTTGCTAGGCTGTCTTCGTCGCTAGGTTCAACTTCATCATCATCGTCATCATCGTCTTCAACTTCGGCGGTTTCATCTTCATCATCATCATCTTCGGTGTCATCTTCAACACCATCATCATCGTCGTCGTCGCCACCGTCGAAAGAACATTCCCCAGACCAAACGGAGTTGACTTGAGGATCGGGGTATTGCTTGGTTGCTTTACCTACCCAAGTTCGGAAGGTGAAATAGGGAGCGGCTTCAACCAAACCGTTCATAGCATCTTCAAGTTCATCGAAGTCCAAGTCTGAAGTGTCCAACCCAAGCTTTCGAAGTTCATTGAGTACCCACCCAAGATGGGACTCGAACGTGGGACGACTTTGACGGTTCGGTGTTTCACAAAGAGGTTCCGGTCCGATGCGAGTTTGAAGTCCTTCAATCTTCATCCCCTTGAACTCTTTTGGTGACACAACAACGGCTTGAGCGGCGAAAAAATACTTTCCTTTCATGTCGCCGGTTTTGTACTGCTTGAAGTAACAAGCAGAGAGGCGAGCAACGCCACCGGTAATACCAGCGGGTAGATCACCACCCTTTCCGAAATCGGTGTCTTCCCCACGAACCGACTTCATCGCTTTGTTACCGACTTTGCCCATTTGTGAGGCGAAACCACTTTTTTTGCTTTTTGCCATGATAGCTTTCTCCAAGGTTAGGAATTGGTTTTGTCTTCTTTTTGCTTTTGGATGTAGTCGTAAATCTCTTTACGATGAACTGGTAACTCTTTTGGTGCGGTGATGCCAAGGCGAACTTGATCCCCGCGAATTTCAATTAACATTACTTCTACGTCGTCGCCCAACATGATCGACTCATTACGTTTTCGTGTGAGTACTAGCACGTTATCCTCCTATGAGTTTGCTGATCTTTTGGAACGTCGGATCAACTAGGACAGGTGGCAAAACTGTTTCCTTTGGTTTCCTGAACTTGATTTGATAAATCTCATGCGGTCCAATTCGCAAACAGTATTCCATTTTGCCGGTCTTCGTTTTGATCTTTACCTTTCCCTCTTTGGTTTTGGTTTGGGTTCGAATAAACGATTGGACTAGATAATCACAGTTTGGATTCATCCAACCGACAACGCCTTTTGTGAGCGAACTGGTGACGTATGGCTTCAACTCGCCATCGTCGGACTCATCATCGAAAGCTCGCTCTTGTGCCAAGATCACGGCATGAATGCCCTCATCCGTAAGGTCTAGGAGTCGCTTGATCAACTCCCTTGTTTGTAAACTCGATTGCCCGTACTGGTCGCGGGTTGCCATCCCCCAGCTACCTTGTGGGGGAAGTTCGTCAAGTCCCAGAATCTCCGCTAGGGTCATCGCTTGTAGACTTGTCGCTGTATCGAGTACTACAGATTTGTATCCGTTGTCCTTTGCATAGTCAACCAGTTCGACGATTTCCGTGGAATGTTTTAGTTCAACAAACGAAACGCCTTTCACATTTCGAACTGACTTCGTTCCATCTTCAGCACCGATCAAGAGCAACGGTTTCGGGAAGTCGCACGCTAAGGTTGTCTTCCCGGTTCCCGAATGCCCGAACAAGCTGAACTTCAAGCCTTTGTTGGTCACCTTAGAAATGTCCTGTATGCGAGATAGAACGTCAACGTGTTTTGAACTCTTCCGCTTTTTGGTTTTCTTCTTAGCTGGCTGTTTGGATATTGCAGGCATTTTGATCCTCCGTAAAAGTGACAGTGATTTTTCCCTCTTCAACTAGACCGAGAAAGCTCGGCCCAAGTTCCTCTTTGGCAGACTTTGAACTCACGTAAAACTCATCAGTAATTTGTACCTTGGTAGGAACTAGCATTTTTGAAACGTTCGCAACTAAGGCTTTTCGGTAGACGACTTGCATTTTTTACTCCCATACTTTTTGATAACCCAAACAGTGGCTTCGCATTTCATAGTAGTCTTTCGAGTACGACCCGAATCAACAACGTGGTCCCCTTGAACAAGTTCGCCACGTCGTGGTGTTTCTGAATCTGATTTTATTCCTAAATGTCTTTGTATCTCTTCGTCGGTCGCACCTACTTTGCCACACTTTTTTAGGTACTCTAAAATCTTATGGCGTTGTGTTCCAATCCTTGGCAGGACTGCTAGTGCTGCGGCTTTGCTAGTTGGGGAACCCTTCACGTATGGTGCCCCAACGTAGCCGGTCGCATAATTGCAAGGTCCGATCTTTGGCATATCATAGCTCCCCAAAAAGAGAATCGACCCGTACCAGTCCCGAACTGTCGCCACTATCGAGATACTTATCAAAGCCTGTATCCCTTCCTTCAGCGATAGGGTGCCAGAGTCCATAGGGCAACCGGTAATGCGTCGGTGTTTGGTTGGGAAAGCAACTCCCACGCAACGTGTAATCGTACACGTCGTCGCTTGTGTGGTGGCAATAATCCCACCATTCGTAATCGTCGCAGAGGGTTTCCAACAGCGGGTTCAGTAGTTGGGTTTGGAACTTCTTTATGTCCCCCTTGGTGATGATCGCATTCCAACGGGCGAAAAAGTGTTCTGGGTTTTCCTTGATCGCTTGCCCAACTCTTGCATAGTAATCGCTCATTTTCTCAGCGGGCTTCTTAGCAGTTGCTTGGTGCGGTCTGTAGCTGAACTTCCCACCTGACAACGGGCGACGTATCACGTTGTAGCAGACGCCTTTAATCTGTTCTTTCCAGCCATGTTCTTTCGCTACCACGTCAAGAGCCGTTTGGTAGAGTAAAGTTTGCAAGTCGAACTGCAAACGTCGGACGATAGACTCTTCATCGAACTGACCCTTGGTTTTGTTCTCTTGCAACCAGATGAACTTTTTCTTTCCGCTCTTAACTAGATCAACGGAATCCATCTTGCCACGGAGGAAAACGGTGCGACCACTTGGTAACTTGTAGGGAACCTTAAAGGTATGCTCTTGTAGCAGCGGGGTTCTGTTCTTCACATGAGTTGACTTTTTCCAAAACTCAACATAGATGGGGAACTGGTGTTTGCAAATGTTCATCCACTTTGAAATGTCGGCCTGTTCCAAGCGGTGGGCTTTGATCAACTTCCCAGAGTACTTTGCAAGTCGATCTTCCCAGTCGTTTTGTGAACCACCAGCGGCCCAGACCTCTTCGCATTCGTGCCACATAGAGCCGTATTCCATCCGGGCGTTAAAGCCTTCGTCAACTGTGAGGCCATCGATTACCCGAATGCGGAACCGCTCACGACAAAACAGATAGTCGTTTAGCAACGATTGGGTGACTCCATCTTTTTGTGGGCCTGCCCACGGTGGTGGCAGTTTCTTTTTCGCAAGCTTCGACTTTGCGAGTTCGGCCTTGATCGTTTTTCCTATGCTAGGCATTAAATTCATTCCTTTCGTGAGTAAGACTTGGACCATAATAATCAAAAGCAAATAGATTGTCCCCAAAATTAAATTCTATTTCTTCTACTAATAGACTTTCTGAAGCGTAATTACCTTTTTCTATTACTAAGGCTACAGCTTCTTTTTTGGTTGCTACGCTAGTGATAACACCAGCTACCCCAAAACCACTGTACCCTTCATCGGTTTGGACTAAAAATGCTTTCATCTTTTTCCCCTAATTGAAAACTTTAACTAGGCTGTCCGAAAGTCGAACTACCTCACGTTGAATAGCCAACTGTTGCCGAGATTTATCAGCGGTCAACAGAGCGGCGGGGTGAACCATATCGGTGATGGTTGTCAGCGGGTCTTTCACCGCATAGGGGAACCACTTCATGGCAAGCTTGCCAACACAAACCACCAAGCTAGGGTTGGCGAGTTCGTAGACTTCAGAGAGTCGTTTGCTGCAACTCTTGATAGATTCCTCTGGTATCTCTTTGGTCACGGTTCCGTTGATCTTTGGAACACAACCAACCAACTGAGTCCAGCCGATGGGTAGAGGTAGATGAACTTCACTAACACCAAGAGCTTCGCCTACAATTTCATCTAAGAGGATACCAGCGGGACCAACGAACGGCTTGCCTAGTACGTCCTCACTTGCTCCAGGTGCCTCACCGATAAAAAGAACGTCACATGGCAAGTTGCCCTTGAAGAGTACAACGTTGTTACGAACTTGAGAGAGTTCGCAATCGGTGCAGTCGCACCATTTCGATTTGTGGTCTTTCCACTTACTCATGGTTGAATCCTCCGATGATAGTTTTCTGGGAAAAGGTAATAATAGAGGCCCTGCCGGATTCGAACCGGGGATTCCTAGCTCTTCTCTTTACTAGGCGTGTTTCCTATTACACTACCGGGCCTAATCACTCTGACATTTTGACTCCACCAACTCGACGCGAGGTTTCGGAGATTTGCCTTCCACCTGTCGCACCGTTCCGGCTTTTGTTCCGATCCTTGCAAGCATGGCAGATTCGGTCGCCGTAATGTTTCGACAATCTCATCTTGCCACAGTGCCCAAGGCATATCCTCATCTTCTCTTCTTCAACTACTGGGACTTTGAATGATGCCATTATTTCCAACTCCGTCTTGCGTACTCCGCGAGCAAGAGAGCATCGCAAAGTTCTAGTTGACGTGCTTTGGTTTCTTTCCACAGTTCGCAGTTCGGGAACATTTGCTGAGCGATTTCTCGCAGCCGTTCTTTTTTGTCCTTCCCTTTTTCCTTCTTCTTTTTTTGAATGATGCCCATGTACTTCATCCACTCTTGAGGCAACGGATTCACGAAGGGAACCTTGGCAGCGGTCAATCCCATGATCAACTTGCCATAGCCGAACCCAAACGTGAAAGCACTGGTAGCACTTGAACCGTGGAAGGCACTCACTCTTTCAACTGCAACCCGTACAATCGATGGGCCGCGTTTGATCGACTCGATAAGCTCCCATAGTTCGGGGTCGGTGTCAGGCATTCGGTGCAATGTGATTTTCTCGCCCTTGAGAAAGACGATTCCACCTTGCCCTCCGGGGTCGATTCCCACGTACCTATTATTGATCTTCGGCATTGCTGACTCCCAAGATGAACTTGTCTCACTTCCTTTACTATACCAGATATGAAAAACCAGAAAGCTCAAAACTATTTGCGGGGCACAAATTGTCGATAGTTTTGGTGAACTACGTTTTGGTTACCTTCCCGTTTTAATGGTTTGACAACTTGTTTCATCGCATCAAGACGCAGCAAGCCGCAAATATTCTCAGTAGTTCAAACTCATCCCAGATATGTGCTAGTATGAACTATGGAGGGGTCTATGTGATGTAAATGTAATGTAGGGTATAGGGGTTGCATCACTTTCCGATTCTGATAGACTTCCTTCCCGGCAAATTTCTAACCTAGCTCAAGGAGGGTTTCTTATGGTACTCCGTATTTCCACATCTCTAATGGATACGTCAGAGTTTTACGATCCGAATGTTGATGGTGCTGAGTTCAACATCACACCACCCAAGAGGAAAAAACGACGAACGAATCAAGTTGTCAAGCCATTAAAACCAACTAAGCGTTTATCGCTTGGTGTCACCCTAGCAATGGGAGAGTTCAAATGCCAAAAGTGAAATCTAAATCGGGTCGGGAAGTTCTTTATCATATGGTCACAACAAACCTCTGTGACCTGAACTCGAAACAGGCGAAAGAGATTCTAGGGTGGGAACCTTCCGATGATGGCGAAAAGATCAGCGGGCAAAAGGTGGTCATGCACAACAACATCACCAACCGCCCGATCTACCAGTCCACGATAGATACTCTTTCCCAGGAAATTTTAAGGGGCCGTTGGCAACTCAACGGGGAGCCTATCATCATCGGTCGAACTGGTTTGGTTCTCAACGGGCAGCATACCCTTCTAGCCTTGATCGCTGCGGAAGCTGAACGTCAGCAAAACAAAGAGAAGTACGAAGAGTACTGGACCCGCCCCTGTAAGATCAACAAGGTGGTAGTTTTCGGTATCGGTGAAGTCGATCAAGTCGTCAACACGATGGATACCTGCAAACCTCGATCCTTGGCCGATGTGCTATATCGATCTAAGCTTTTCGCTGACCTTCCCAAGGGACCACGAAAGAAGGTCGCCAAGATTACCGACTACGCTGTTCGGACTCTTTGGGAACGTACTGGTGCCGGTCTGGACGCATTCTCTTTACGTCGTACCCATTCCGAATCGCTGGACTTTGTAGAGCGACATTTGAAGTTGCTCGATTGCGTAGACTTGGTTTACCAACTGGATCAAAACGGTGGCAAGCTCACGGCGTTTCTACCGCTCGGCCATTGTGCCGGGTTGCTGTACCTCATGGGAAGTTCAACTAGCAACTCATCACGCTATGCTGACCAACATGACGAATCCGTTTTGACTTGGCGAATGTATAAAAAGGCCAAGTCGTTTTTTGTTGATCTTGCCAATGGTGACAAGGGACTCTTCCCGATCTGTCAGGTCATCGCTGACCTAGTTGAAGCTCACGGTGTTCTGCCAAAAGCTGACCGGGCCGCCATCATTCTCAAGGCGTGGTTGTTGTGGTCCCAAGGTAAGCCAGTGAAGTTGACCAAGATTCGACCCGACTACGATGTTCAAAACGGCGAACGGGTTTTGATCGATCAACCGGTTGTGGGTGGCATCGATCTAGGGGTTGGTGGGTAGTTCACCAAAACAGCCCGGTGGCAGTTAATTGCTACCTTGCACATGGACATTATACCCCTTATGGTGCATATCCAACCCCCGAAATATGTCAACTATTTCCCACATTCCAAGGGGAATTATCATCCCTATGGGGCACATTTATGGTACAATGAATGTAGTGAAAGGAATCACGAAGGGAAAGCGGTCGGAACCGACAGGGCCTAAAAACCTGCGGAGTGTTCCGATGGGGCGAGGCTGGAAGCCTCCACCGAAAGGAAGTCCCCCGCGACTGAGACTCATCTCGGAACCCGCCACAGCCGAACTAGGTTTGGGCTTACAAAATCCCCCAACGGATACATGAATCCGGGGGACGATGCCCCGCTGAAATCCTAGCGGCCCCAGGTGGCAATAGGGAACCGGGACCAAATGAGGCCGAAAGCTTACTCAGCCACTCCTCAAATGTGGAGCCAGTTTTTAGTTCATTGCAATGAACGGAAACGGCAAGTTTCAACCGTCAACGTCTTGACCATAGACTGATACGGTTGTTCCTCAAGCATACTGACGACTGTAAATCGTCATGCCTAAAACCCGTTAGTGAGAACGACCGGGTTACTACCGAAGCGTAAAGTTAAGAGGGAACACTAGCAAGCCGAGTCGCCCTAGTCGTTTGTCCTTTTCTAGAGGTATTCGATCCAAGATGATCGGACTTGTTTCGGGTGGTGCGTTTGCGTCAGTATGTTTTAGGAACGAAGTCAAACAGGTGGCGAGGTGATTTGAGAATCTGGGAGTCAGACGATCTTTATCTAGCCGTGATACCGTCGCCCTTCCCGGTTCAGCCGGGAAGAGAGTCACCTGTTTGTTTAATTCAACTAGAAAGAAAGGACAAAATGAAGATTTCAAAAAAACGAACTCTGACAACCGCCGAAAAGAAAAATGCCAATTGGATTTTTCATTCGTCGAGCTTGAGCCGGAAAGGGACAAGCTACGTTGTCCAACACGACACAAACACAGGTGTCAAGCGTTACTTAACAAGTTCAAACGGGAAGAGTATCATCCGATACTCACGCCCCGCATAGAAAGGAAACCAAAATGAAGAAACCAAATAATGCTGTCCACGTTTTTGATCTTGACCCCGAAGCTATGCGAGTCGCTGGTGTACCAGTGATGGTCGAATTACGGGATGACAACTTTAAGGTTGTCGGTAGGGTCAACACGGTCCTCGACGTTGAAGAAATGCGTAAAGCAGTTGCCGCTTGGGACGCTGCTTGGGAAGCCAAATGTACTCGTGACTGTGGAGGAAGCTAGTATGAACTATCCAAATATGGAAGCCACGTTGAAACGTACCACGTTGATCGACGACGATAAACGTTATCGTATCTACTGGCCTTCAACCGGTACGATCATTTTCATTCCAGCTTTCAACTTGAACCGTCGCCATGATGGGTGTTACGAATACCACCACGATGATCGAACGTTCGAAGTTGAGGGTATCCCAACTCCTTGGGATGGAAAGGAAATTGCAATCACAATTGAACCTGTCGAACCTCCCTCTTGGAGGTTGGACTTGAGAAAGGGTAGATAGATGAAACGTGCAGAACACAAGTGGGAACATCCTGAGAAAGGGACTGGCAACTGTGGGAAGTGTGGCAAGCCTTGTGGCGAACCACGTCCCGGTGCGGTTGTCTATCATGGGAAGTGTACCTTCCCGGTTCCAGTCGAACCTTATGAGGGTCGGCATGAGAACTTTTTCAATCAACCAACTGAGTAGAAAGGAAGTGAATTATGACATTTACAAAATCACCCTTTGTTGAAGCTCTTGAGAACGGCGATAACTTCCTCCTTGATGAGGTTGATGAGCCGGGACCGAAGTACCTCACAAAACGGATCGTTGATCGTAAGCTTACATCGATGCCACCATCCGGTTATCGATGCTTGACGGTTGACGGTTACACGAAACGAAGTGGTGCCCCAACTCACACGATGGTGATGTTGGAAGGCGAGAGCCGCTGGCGACGTGTTTACTTTTGGTGCTTCTCGAATTGTTCAACTGAGTTCATCAAGGTCAAAGGTGAGAACCTAATCATTCGATAGGAGGAAACCATGCGAACCAAATTTGTCTGGGGAGAAACAAGTATGCCCGTGGGTGGTCGAACTGACCCCCGCGAGGCATTTACCGGCGACGTTGCTGCCGAATACGAAGAGTGGCTTGACGACGTTGACGAAAACGAAACTAGCAAATAGATAGGAGGGCACAATGCCCAAGCTAACAGATTACAAAGAACTGGTTGAAACCATGCACTTGATCCTTGAGGATCATGGGAGGTGTTCGACTTCGACCATGCAACACGATTTGCAATGCCGCATCGGCTACAAAAACGCCGGTCGCGTCAAGTTCATGCTAAGTCTGCTTGAGGAAACTCAGCAAGTGAAGAAACGTGGAAACAAGTGGTATTTTGTCAAGCCTGAGGATCGGGGAGTAAACTCAACCGGTTCATCCGACTCATCTGGTTGGGATGAAGCTGAGTTCCGGCGAAGGTTTGATCGTGAGGTTCAAAAAACTGAAGCCGCTGAAGCGGTAGCGAACCTTAAACAAGATACCATCGACTCGTTACGGAAAAACGTTTCCGATCTTGAGAGCGATATGGCAGACGTTCGGGCTGAAGCTAAGAACATGGCTGGACAGGTTCATACTGTCCAGATCAAAAATGGAAAACGAGTTCTACGAAAGGTCAAAGCGGCCTTTCATACGAAGTTCGCCAAGCTCTTGTTCTTTGCTCAGAAACGGATGAACACTTTCATCTACGGACCAACCGGTTGTGGCAAGACGTTCATCTGTGAACAACTTGCAAGCTGTCTTGTGTTCACCGTCGATAGTGGTGACTACAAAGTTGGTGACCCTTTACCCTTCTACTCAATCTCCTGTACTTCGGGAATGAGTGAGGGCAAGCTTGAGGGTCGTCGATTACCCGGCAAGGGTGGCGACTTCGAATATACGATTAGTGAGTTCGTCAAGTGCTTCGAGAACGGAGGGGTGTTCCTCTTAGATGAACTTGATGCTTGCGACCCGAATGTTCTGATGATAATCAACTCGGCTCTGTCGAATGGTTACATGACGCTTGCCAATCGTAGCGAAAACCCGGTGGCTCATCGCCATCAAGATTGTGTCGTACTCGCAACGGCCAACACGTTGGGGACTGGTGCTGATCGTCAGTACTCAGGACGCAACAAGCTGGACGGTGCAACGATGGATCGATTCAGCGTGGCGAAAGTCAAGCTTGATTACGATCCGAACGTTGAAGCTCAACTCATTCACCTGAAGCCTTTGCTCAAGCTTTGCTTGAAGATTCGCAAGGCTATCGTGGAGCATGGTTTGGAAAGGGCCATGAGTACCCGCACCATGTTGGACTCTCAAAAGTCTATCGTGGATGGACTACCCAATGCCTACGTCGAAATCTTCGGTGGGCGTGACGATGGTTTCTTTAGCGGGTGGCGTGAAGATGAGCATCAACAGATACTTGCCAAGGTGCCTGAGCTTCACCGATTGGCAGAGTACGATGGTGGTGCTACTGAGGAAACTTCCGAAACTGAAGCAACTTCTGAGGCTACCGAAACCACGAACTTCGAAATGCCTGAACTCATTGGTTCTGCAAAACAGATCAAATGGGCTAAGAACCTACGAAAGGACTGGTTCAAAAAGGGTTCGAAGACTTGTGAGTATGTCGTGAGTCGAAACCCGGAATGCAAATTCTGGATTGACAATCGGTTCAACATGAATGCGATTTTTCAAACTACCAAAACCGCTCTAGGTTTTGATAGCTAAATTTAACCAAACCCTCGCCGGGTTCGCCCGGTGGGGTAGGAGGATTCTATGAGACATTTAATCAATGAAGAAAACAAGACTGAGATTTTCAGCTTCGACTCTCAACATCAAGTTATCGAGTACACGAAGGATAGCTTGTTCGAGGTTCGCAAGGAATCGTTCGTGGGTGAGAATTTCAACTCTTGGGATGATGTGAGGGCGAAAGCCAAATCTTGCTGGTCGGAAGGACTAGCGACGATTGAGGATTTCACCCGTCGCCTGATCGAAGAGGAAATCCCAGAAATCAAGAGTATGAAACGTCGAACGGAGTTCGATTGGGATGAGGGCGACGAATGCGATTGGGATCGCATGATGCAAGGTGAAGCATTCATGCGAAAAACCCATCGTGAGAACTCGACTGGTGCGACTGAGATAACAGTCATCACCGATACCACAACGGCTTGTGGTGTTCCTCACAAGGATGTGCTTTGGCGTGGGGCGGCGGCTCTTGCTCTCACTAAGATTTTGGAGGACAAGGGTTACAGTGCTGAGTTGTGGGTAGTGAATGGGTCGAACCTGTTTTCTGGAAAGTCCCACGGTGTTTGTACTGCTTGCTGTCTCAAACGGTGTTCTGATCCGCTCGACATTAGCACGTTGTGCAATACGGTTGCTGGTTGGTTCTACCGCTCAGCAACGTTCACCTTGTTGCAAACCATTTGCGACAAACAGGGTGAGGCAATTGCCGGGGGATACGGTCATTGCTACTCGCCAACGATGGCAGACTTGGATTTGATCAACCGCGACGTTAATCGAATCTACTCAACTGGTTCGGTGAGTTTTGAAGGTGCCCTTACCAAGGTCACCCACGAACTCAAACGGATCGCTGACAATCTGCCGATGTTCGATCAGGACAACGATAGCTAACCCTTTGCGTGTTACCCGTCATCGTGGCGGGGGGCACTTTCATACTTCAACGAAAGGAAACATCATGTTTTCAAAATACGAAACGGAAAGTCGTCATGCCATCGAAGTTTACCTTGAGGACGGGATGGTGTTCGATACGTCAGGACGAAAATTGCCTTGTCTTGTTCCTCACGTCAACGAGGTTTTCCACAACCCTAGCGATTTCGAGTTGCTAGTAAACTTCAAAGCTTCCGGCTCCTACGATAGTGGTGATATGGTGACGCCACCCCATCACGAAGAGGACCGAGAATTGGTTTCGGTGGAGCTAGAAGAAACTCACTATGGTCCTCTTTGGGCTGACTTCAAAGAGGGAAAGCTTGAGCGTCACCATCAGAAAATCGAGTTGCCTGTTGCAACTCAAGAGTTCCTCTTCGGGTTCTACCTTGAGGACGTTTACAATGTTGAAATCGAAAGGGAGGTGTAATATGAGCGACACAAAACGAATCGATGAGCTCCGAGAGCTTTACAAAACGATAGCCGCGTTTGGGGAACGAAAGGCCCCCAGTGACAAGTTCATGATGTTCATGAACCCCGGCAACAAGCTGGTGATGATGCTTGGCGAACCTGTCAAGTTCCGGCTTTGTGAGGGTGGGGTACAAGGGTTTTTCCGACTCCCAGAGGATTGGGTGTCACTTCATGAACCTCTTGGTGAGGATGATTCGGTGACGGTTGCTCGACAATTGGAAACGGATCGGACGATCAAGATCACTTCGTACTCATCCAAGACACCAGAAAGCGAGGTTGTGTGATGAACGTTCGAAGTGCTGCCAAGCTGATTGGGTGTTCTGCCAAAACGGTGGGCACCCAAATCAGAAGGGGGAAGATTACTGCTACGAAGATTTCTACGCCTCTCACCGCTGCGGGTTTCGTTTACGATGTGAGCCGCAAAGAGGTCAACCGATACATTCGGGATACCAAGGTGAGAGGTAACCAACGAAAAGGCTAACGAAAGGAAAACCATGAATACTCTAATTGAAAAGAGCGACAACTGGTTGAAGGTTCCCAAGGTGAAGAATCGACCGGCAACAATGAACTGCATTCTCTACTTCGGTGAGAATGCGGTTCATGTTGTCCCCTTGGACCCAAGTGCCGAAGACTACGAAAAGGCACGTGACAAGGATCGTAAGTATCCCGCTCGACTCGCCAAGCGACTCAAGGCGGGGAAGGTGGAACAGGCCGAAGCTCGAAAGGCTTACGCCAAAGAGTACGCTGAGAATGACCGCTTGCGAAAGGTTCATGCGAAAGCAATAAAAGCTCACAAGCGACTGAACAAGCTCACCTCCAAAACGATTGGGGGTGAGTGATGTTTAGAGTCGAAGCAATCGAGAAACGGCAGACAGACACCAACGGCGTAGAAGCTACTGAGGTGGTGTCTGTTGAAGTGTTCGAAGAGAAAGAAGCGGCCTATGCTGAGGCCGTTGAACTAGCAAAGGACTGTCACAAAGTCAACATCTGGTCCTTGGATGCAACCATTCAGGAGGTGAAAGGTGAGTGATTATCAAAACGAACTCAAAGCTCTACAGAGGAAACACGGTCGGCATTTTCCAACCTTGGGACAAGCTCTTGCTTGGGATAAGGAAAACCCATCGCTTGCTGAACTCAAGAGGATCAACAAAGAAAGAGAGGCAAACGATGCCGAAAATAAAACGAAAACGTAAGGGCAAAAAAATTCTGCCACCAAGTGCCGCCACGCCCGGTGGTGACACAAAAGCCGCAACCCGGCAATCGGTCAAGGACCGAACGCAAACGGTTTCGGTCACCAAGGTAGTGTTCCATCTTTCCGATGGAAGTGAAATCGAGGAAACCTACCCTACGGTCATCCACTGGTCGGAAGGGAAACGTGGTTTTGAACTCAGTGGTAAAGTTTACCCGGACGAGGTGAAACATGGTTAAGCACGAATTTTCTACGGATACGGTTACCGATATTCGGAACCATTTTGAAGTCCTGAAGCTGAAAGCAGAAGCCGCTTTTGGCAAGGCCGTTTTGGATAAGGCCGATGTGACACCTACGGATGATCTGGCTCAAGCTGCAAGAGAGGCAGCAATGAATATCAGATGCCTTGAGAACATTCTCAACGTGTACTTCGATTCGGCCTACGAACCGGCTGAACCTGAAATGGTTGAGCCTACCAACTGCAACCCCAATGGGCACAATCTTGGGTGCCCTTGTGTGGACTGTCTTCGTTTCAACGTCGAGGATGAGGTGGAGGATGTGACTTTCACCCGCGAGTAACGAGAAGGCCCCATTTGAGCCTTCCAAGGATTGAGGGTGTTCCGACTCCCTTTTTCCTCAGGAGGGCTTAAAATGGACTCTCAGAACCCTTATTTGGAGAACCTAGCTATGGAAGCTACAACAGAATACGAAATGCTCTTGATCGATAAGGTCAAGAGCCTGAGAGCGGAAGCTGAACTCTTGCACCAGGAGAAAGCTCAACTTGGTGTAAAAGTCGAAAAGCAACAACAGTTGCTCAATGAACTCAGACGGGACATTCGGAAAGAGAAAGAATCGGTTGCAAACCTCTTGGAGAGGCTTGCCGAGAAAGACAAAATGCTTGACCTGTTAGGAGGTGACGAATGAGCGACAAACGAGAATTGAATCCTATCGAGGTACTTATCATGAGTGAGGCCATGAAGGTATTGTGTAAATACCTTCCTCATGTCCATAGCGACGATGTGAGGATTGAGAAAGCGGTTCGCAAGCTTGAAGCCACACTCAATGAATTGGATGAGTTGGATACTACGTTGGGCAAGGAAGCAATGGAAAGAAACTAGAAAGGAGAATGAGATGGACAAGTACGATCTATCTGGTTGGTTACATTACCATGTGAGAGAAACTGGCTGTACCATTTTGGAGTACCCAATACATTGTAGTATTGCTGTCCTTGGTACACTCTTTTTGGCTTACCTACTCACACTCGAAAGAAAAACCTCTGCCGACTGATCGAGCAGCGAACCAATAACAAACTCAATCAGCCGACAAAGGAAAGGAGATTTAACAATCCCCCTTGGGCACTTGCCCTTGGGGGATTTTTTCGTTGGTGAACTCAGGAATGCCATTTGCTTTGTTGTCCCTACGCTGTTGCCAGATGGCATAAAATTTATGCTTACGTTCCTCGCTATCTCTGGGGATAGAACCATCAACCATTTGCGTGGATCGACCAAACCAGTTCTCCCCACAAGTCCCTAGGTGGAGAACTTCAAACGGGGGTCGAAGCTTTCGCTCTTTCGGCCACTTGGCTTGGAAGAATGAGTCGGCACCCCCGGCGTGGCTCCAGTTGGTTTCATGCCAGGGTGTTGCACCAAGGTGAGAATCATCACCGTGGAAAATTTGTGTGTAACCGGCCCATTCAGCCTGTTGCCGATGTAAGGGAAAGGTAGACCAAAGAGTTTCGGGGGGTACATTCACCGATCTTAGATGCTCAATGTTTTCCATCATTCGACGCATTGGGGTATAGAGGTGGTCATGGTTCACCACCCATTGAGGAATGACCTTAGGCCAAAGAATGTCAGCGTCCATTATGCAAATGATTCCACGTCTGCCGAAAATGTCGAGTCCCTCCTCAAGGGCACGCCATTTGTTGAAGTCGGCACCATCCCGATAAAAGGCATCGGTGATGTGAAGCTGACAATGGTTTTCTAGGGCTATGTTTTGGGTTACCAAATCCCCCGGCGACGTAACGATCATTGCGTCATCAAAGTGGTGCCGGTTGTATGGGAGGGTGAACTCAAGGAGGTCGCCATAGTCAACACATACTAGAATCATTCTCATGGCTAATACCTTGTGAATAAGTGAAGTGGTCTGTTTTCTCGTTGGCCGTGACCAAGGATTTTATGGTCAGTAAATTTTGTGTGATTCAAAACGTGGTCAACGAACTCATCAGGTTTACATGGGAGATTCTTTTGGTAAGCACCGAAGGATAGATCGCAAAAAAACACTGGAGTGATAAACGAAATCATCTGGAGAACTCTAGTCACGTCGTGGGGATTGTCTCGACCTACGTGCATGAGAACACTCAAGGCAAGGACTACATCAAAATGCTCATTGGACTCTACGAGTATCTCTAAAAACTCATCGATAGGAAAATCTTTGTATTCGATTGAGGTGTTGGAGTTTTGATATGACCACTTCTCCATTGCCTCAGCCATAGCCAACTCAAAGCGACTTACATCGACGCCCGTTGCTGACCATCCCAAGCTTTGGAATTTTCGGCAGAACCAACCAGAATGACAACCAAGGTCCAGCACTTTACTAGCATCAAAAAGGGGAAGTTGTTTAACGATCATATCCCAACGTTCGGTACAGGGTTGTGCTGCGGTTCTGTTCCACTTTGAAAAGTCAGGATGTGGAAGCGGTTGGTAAAGTTCAGGTTTCCCAGGTGGGTAAACACCGAGCTTCAACGTTTCCCACTCTTCGCTCTCATCACGCAAGACCTCGACCTCGATGAACTGAGCTACCCCGGTTTCCTCAGCAATCATCTGTAGTAGAGCTACCCGCTTGTTACCTTGAGCAACACAAATTTTTCCGACTCGATTGATCCGAACGGTTGGTCGTTCGCCGGTAGTGCATTTACTTATTTGGTAACCTTCCTCACGCATGAAACGGTGAGTCCGTTTTGCACATTTGATAAACTGCTCCCACCTCCAAGCTTTACCTTTTTCCGGCGTGCTGTCTTTGGTGGGTAGTTCATCAAAAACAGAAATCAACATTTCGTGCCAGATTTTATAGATTGCTAAGTCTTTATCGGGGGTGTCTGGATTTTCGTCGAGTTGTGCAAAGGTCTGCTTGTAATGTTCCCAAGTGAGTTGAGGAAAGAAACGTCGATCACCCTCTTTGTGGCTCCCAGGCCAAAGGTCGTATACGTTGACTATCATTTGTTTGCATTCCCCATGTAATCGGTTGTTGAATTTAGAGGTTTCCCAAGTTGCACTAGGTTGGTTACAACTTCAATTTCACGTCCAGGCTTTTTTGGTTTGAAAATATCTTGATACACTTCACTGGTTTGTTCCTTGTCGTCTATGGCATTTGCAAGCTGACCATGACCACGAAGAGGGACACCACAATCATGGCAATGTTGTCGGACCTGCCACTTGAACGACTCCATTTTTTGCTGCCACCAACCCTCCGAGATTTGCAGACCTGTATCTCGGACTCTGGTATCGTTTTGGCGAAGCATAGCTTGGGCACCAGCTATCTCACAAAAGTATCCTCGAAGCTCTCCACGGAAAACACAAACCATCGCTGACCAATTTTGGTTTATGTCACAAAAGGAAATCAATTCATAGCGGTCCTCTTTTGGTATACCAAGGTCATCCATTGAAACGTAAACAGGGGAATGCCGGGAATCCTCATTAAGTCCGAAGGGGGCACATTCCGGCCAATCATGTTTGAACTCATCGAAAGCTTTTTGGTTCAAATGAACGTTTAGGTTACTCACCGCTGGATTGAAGGTTTCCCGCATCGCTCGACCTTTGCCCATCGGGTTGTTGCACCATAGGCCCCTCTGCTCCTTGGGAATATACTTTCGCATGATTTCACAGATCGCTTCAAACTGTGGGTGGAGAGCGGGATTACCCCCAAAGATTCCCACCACGCCCCAGTAGTCTTTAAGCGTTTGACAACTTGTTTCGAACTGCTCTAGGGTCATCATGCCAGGGTTACCGGTGAGATTGCTTCCTTGTGTGCAAGCATAACAAGCTCGATCACATGCCCTAGTCAACCAAATTTGAATTACACCACCCCGAAATTTTCGAGGTCGTCGTTGTCCCGGTGGGACCATTTTGGATAAACAAGTTTTTTCGTCCATTAGTAACACTCCCTTAGGTCTTTGATACGACTAGCAAGTTCTTTACCTTGGACTCGGAAATCGTAAAGTTCCTTTGCGACATTTGCAAAATACCGTTGACGATCATAATCGTATTCTTCATAGAGGTCTTTTACGATTTCGAGAATCTTCATGTAAGACGTTTGTGGATGGACTCGTATGAGGTTGTCATCAATACCGGGAAGCACCTCATCGTGGGGTAGGTCTGTAAGCACAAGACAACCACATACGGTGGCTTCTATGAGTTTCCTGAGTGCATACCCATAAACGCTAGAAGTGCATACAGCGACCTTGTAGTGGTTCAGCATATCAAGGAATCCAGGGGTGTTTGAACCGTCCCGGTGATAACCAGGATGTTGCAAAAGGTCGATAGTTGTGCTTGCCCGATTATTCAAGAGGTTGTTTTTGATCAAAGACCTGAGAGGGTAGTGGTGACTCATAGCCCCAGAAAGAAGAGACTTGTTTTTTCTCAAGACATTAAACTCTGGCACAATGTCTTTATTGATGGAATGGTAAGTCCGAATTAAATGTTGTGGTCGTGTGTAAGGTGCTAGGTGACTCACAATGTCTTGGTGATAGTAAGTTATCCAAGCATGACAACCAATTTCTTCGGCAGCTTGTCGATGGTACTCAGGATTTTGATGACTGTCTTTGAGGATCGTAAGCTTGAAAATATCCTTACGAGTTGCTAGGTGTTCGGTGTTGAGAAACCTTGCATCGGGGTTTCGAAAGTTCCCAGGGCGAACGTCCCATTCTCTTTTGTCTTGGACTACTACAACACTCGGATCGATTTGGTTTAGTAAAACCGGAATACGTCGATCACCATAAAGGTCATGACCACATAATGTGTAATCGTTGTACTCAAGAGCTTCAGCGATTTGCCACCCTTCGTCAGTCATGTGCCGTTTCATATCTTCAACGGCGAGAAAAATTTTTCTGCCACCACATATTTTTTTGTAGTCGGGTTGTGGTAGCTGTTCAATGTCTGGTTTTTTCAACCCACGTATTACGTCTTTGACGTAGTATTTGGTTCGCACGTTGTAATCTCCTCTAAATGTTTTTCAGCGTTTTCAAGCTTGCCCCCAAGGACACGCTTAGCCCAACGATGGATAGAGTTCAATTTCTCCTTTCGTTTTGAACAACCACAATCCTCGACACCGAGAAATTTCTCAATACGTTCGGAAGTAATACCAATCAAGGCTAATGCTCCCTCAATATTGTCTCCTAGATATTTCTCATTCGGTCTTATTGGTGAATCACTCATGAGTTCTAAAGCATCGAATGCTGCCCCTAAAAATGTATCGGCTGTTGGATGTATCTTGTTTCCCATACTGCTAACCTTGCCGGTATGCTGAACCAAGCTAGGGTTGTGAACGTACTCAAGCCTGTTTGTCTTTCTCATCACCGTGACTATCGCACCATCCACACTACTATGAGATTTAGTCTTGCTCATAGGCTTGTCTACGAAAGATTGGTAGGTCATGACGTGCCGTAAGGTTGCATTGTCGAAAACAGTTGCTACCGCACCTTTGCCATTGTTGAGAGGTGAATTGTACCAACCGGTTTTGCCCTCGATCTTGTTTTCTGGGAAAAGGTAGAGATTCCAATAGCCGTTTGATGGGTAGGTACATGACTCTAAATATCTCCTTAGGTTTCTATAGGTGATAAAATCGTCTTGGAAAATTGCGTACCGGTCTGCTCTCGGCTGTCTTAGGTAAAGCTCTAGGGCAGTCGCCCACCAGTTGCCGAAGGTTCTCAACGGGGGAACGTGGATGGTTTTCTCAAGAGTCCCAAGGCTTGAGGTATCCGTAGGTTTCCCATCGATGAAAATACGTGGTCGATGGAAGCCAGCATTGGCTAGAGAATCAAGAGTTTGTTTGGTGAGTCCCGAATCGATCCGTTCGGGAACCGTTGTTACACCATACGCCCAAGTAGTCATTCGATTCACTCTCTCCCATGAGTTAGGATTTCGCTATAGGGAAGCTCATTAGGCCAACAAAACTCATAGCCTAATCGGTTAGTTGAGGGGAAGAAAACAATCCCGGCATCTCCACCCTGTTGGTGTCCTATATCTGCAACGTGTTTTGGTTCAATACCCAAACTTTTTAACTGCATGTTGAAGTGTAGACATTCACAACCTACGATCAAATCACGATTTTCATTTGTTGTTACTTTGAAAACTGGCTTTTGAAATTGTTGTAGTAGTGTCGCTGAAATTCTGAAACATCCCGCTGGAACTGTCTCAGCACTATGACTACATCCACCACTACAAACATAGCGAGAGAAAATGAGTTCGTGAGGGTCTGCAAGCATTGCAGTTGTTTGGATGGTTGGAACCATATCATGGTCAAGCATCAACAAATGTTTCTTCCCTCTTGGTACATCATCCAAAAGAAATTGATTGATCGTTTGGTTGCGAGCAACATCAACACTAAAACCAACTTGACTTCCACGTTTCCAATCGAGTTTTTTACCTGACAACCATCGAGAAAGGAAACTGTTTGGTGCCGTGTTGTGACACATAACATAAACTTGTAGTTCGCTTAAATTCATTATGGTCCTGCCGGTTCTGCAAATCCCCAATAAGATACCCAACTACTTGTATAACTGTAGTAACCATACAAATGCCCAGCATGGTCGAATGCTGCCCAACAAACATCAAGACTTCCAGCAGCATCGATAGGAAGATACACCGTAGTAGCACAATCAGCAATTGCCGTACCCACAAAAGGTATCTTGTGAAATATGGTATTGTCGAGTCCTGAGCCTGTTCCTACTAGGTTGCCGCGACAACCGATCCAACAATCATCAGGATCAATGAGGCCACTACAAGTACCGGTAGGAGATTGGACTGGATCAACAAGCCATTCTCCGTGGCGTGTTAATGTGATTGGTCGATAACATTCATCAGTCCCAACATTAGCTTTTCCGATATTGTAAACAGTCTGGTTTGAGGCAGCACTTGCACTCATAGCCCCAGTAGCTTTATTGATTTGGAAGATTTCACATGAAGCTGTTCCAACTATCACACTAGCACAAGCTGCGGTTCCAACACCAGCTATCCCACCAGTCGGAATCTTTGCAACGAAAGAATTTGCAAAGGAAGTACTCACCCCTTTCGTTGGACCCGGTTCAGTTTGAGGTTTATTCCTAGCATCTTTGAGGAGCTTGTTGAGGAGCTTTCGGTCCTCTTCATTCAAGACGTAGATATTTTCAGCCATTAGTTCGCCATGATGGTGAGGGTGTAATTTGCAGAACCCTTGACGCATTTGATTTGCAAGAGGTGGGGAGAGGTCACATCGATAGCTCGACCTTCCCCAGGTTTGATTGGGATCGAGTTGATTCCTTTACACTCTTCACAAAGTGCCACGTAGATAACAGCCGCATCAAAAATCTCTTGCTGCTCTTTTTCAGGAATGACAGATTGACCGATTCCTGTTTTGTTTTCGATGAAGACACAACCAGCGTTTTCGGTATCGAACCAACCTAGATCGAGGTGCTTCCAGTCCTCACCTATTGTGAGTCCACGCCGTTGGTATGGTTGCTCTAGGTTATTGAGCTTTCGAGTCGATCTATTGTCAACTGCGAGAGCCTGACCTTGGATCGGTATGTGGTACATCGTGATGTTGGTTGTGATACGGTCGTAATCGATTGCTTGGAGTTTGCTAGGTTCTTCGCTCATTTTTCAAATGCCTCAACAGTGCAGTTACATGATGCGGTATCTGCTTTCATATAAAACTGGTAGGTGCCAGTGTCGTAGGTTCCCGTACCTACAGCAGTACCAAGTAAGGAGGTGCCCAAGAGTCTTGAGAGTCGGATTGTGAAACCTTCCCCTGCCATGATTTCACCCCAGGGGTAAAACTCGATGCCATCATAGACTCCATAGGTAACGTAGTTTGTGGTGTCGTAGTTTTCCATACGACAAAGGCCCGGCGTTGTGAGTGTACTAAGATCGACGACCACCCCAATCGTTGTGACGACCATCGCACCAGGGACCGGGCCGTTTGGATTTCCTGTTCCAACGTCTGCTTGGTAAGAAGACGGGAAAGAGCGATAATCAATATTTCCAACCTTGATAGCAAGGCTACTTTTAATTGTTGCTTCATTTGCCATTTGGGTATTCCTTACGAGTCAAGAACCGCTGGTATTCCAAGCTCAAAAAAATTGTTTTCGTATGCCCAAGCTACGCTAGGAAAGAGTGAGGGGACTGCCGGATTACCTTTTTCACCCGCACCATTCAAAGGTGACTTGTTAGGTAATGGTTGTTGTGTCTCTGGATCAAGCACAACCTTGAAAGAATCTGAGTCCGTTTTAGCTCCAACACCATCCCAGACTTTGTATCCATAATCTACTATGTCATCAATGTCGTGGGTGTAATTCGTACCGTCGTGAGCTACCTCGAAATCAAGGGTTCGGGTGTAGTAGATATTACATCCCCCATAGAACTCTCTCGACCAACTGATACTTGAGAGCATGACACCGCGAGCGGGAATCTCCCAAAGCTCGGCATCATTCACGCCATCAATCATCAGAACCAACGTAGCTAGTTGAAGGTCGGCAACATTCTGAGTGATAGAAACCGTTGGGTTACTTCCCGGTCGAGTCAGCCCCTCTATTTCTTCCAGAGAACTTGTAAGTATCGCAGCACCATCTTTGTCTTTTGTTAATCTTCTTTGGTGCTTTACAAAGCTCCCACTAATTTTATCGGGTTCATCAAGGGGGTCTTCGACTTTATGATCTTGGCAACGGTTCTGTGGTTTGGTCGTGAAATGTTTGGTTACCTTCCAGTAGTTTCCACCAGCATCTTTATCAGCACTATGTAAAGCTACATTAGTTTTTGGGGTACAGTATGCAAACACATCCCCGTCATTGGTTCCCGTTGGTGACCAAACCGATCCGGTTTGAGGTAGCCCAGGGGTGTATAAAACCATGTTAGGACCATCTAACCGACTGGTACTTTTGACTTTGTAAATGAGTGTGTAGTCCCTATGCCCTTTAAGGTCTTGGGTACAACTCCAATCGATTGGTCCACCTAGAACTGAAGTAGTCATTATGCTTCCGCTGCTCCTTCGAATGCTGCTTGTGCCATCTCGTAAGCTTTGCTTGTTCCAAGTCCAGTTTTTTCGTCGTCTGACATTCCTTTAAGAACCTCAACGATTTCCTTCAAAACTTTCATACCTTTCTCGCCGGTTGGTAAACCTAAGGCAGTCATAGCCCCCGCTGCAATACCAACCGCATCTTTTTGCCCAATCCTCTTTCCTTGCTTGTTTGCTTGTTGCATTGCAAGACCTTGCAATCTCTTGTGTTCCGATGAACCTAAACGGACTGCCGACTTGTCTAATTGCAAAACAGCTTCCTTTGCTTTCTTCAGGTCGAGAGCACTCTCAAGCTGTTTTTCCGCTGCTTTCAAAGCTCGATCATGAGTCTCTTGACTAATGCCGTTGTCCATCTTTTTGAGGTCAGCGAGTTCCTTTTGTATCTTCCTGAATTTCTCAAGAGGTGTAAGGTATTGCTCTGTCAATGCCTTGGCTCTTTTTTGGACTTTCAATAAGTCTTCTTTTGCTTTGAGTTCTTTTGCTGCTTGTTCGATTTCCCCCATTGTTTCAAAATCATTATTTCTAAAAGCTTTTTCAGCTTCAATCTGTGCCCTTGACCAACCAAAAAATTCTACCTGTTCTTTGAGACTCTTCAGGTAACTTTTTGAACTCTCTTCCTGTTTTAGATTCTCACTAAGAATAGCATTACTCATTTTTTCAGCTTCTTCTTTAACTTCACCCATATTAGTTTTGAGTTTCTTTAGGAGTGAAATGTCAGTTTTCAATTTCATCCCAGACATGAAATCAATTTGTTCCCCACCTACTAATTTTGCCGCAGCGTTAGTAGGAAGAACAGCAATTTGCTTAAACGTCTTTGTTGCTATTTGTAAAATATCGGAAAATATATTCTTCCATTGGGTAACAAAAAATAGACCTACAACAGCTACGTTGTGTTTGAAGTTCGCTATAAACCCTAAAAACTTTTTCCCGAACTCTTTCATTTTCTCCCCAGCTATCGAGAACATTTTTAGTAGTGCTGGATTTTGCTGAACATAAGCATACAAAGCAAAGAGTGCCCCAGTGATAGCCGCAATTCCGGCAGCTAGTATCGCAAAGATTGGAATGAGTACCCAACCACCACTAGCTATAAAAGAGAAGATTGCAGGGAGAGCACCAATCAAAACGATTAGAGAACCAAAGGCAGAAATCAAAGGACCAATGAAAGTCAGAATCGTACCAAAAGCAATCCCAAGCATGATTGCTACACCAACAACTTTTTTGAACTCAGGACTAAGAGATTTGAAGTACTCACCAAATTTTTTGACATACTCGACTACAGGTTTCAAAACTGGAATGAGAGCTTCACCTACTTGTTTGAAAACCTCCCCAAATGTATCGGTGATTTCTTTTTTAAGCTTGGTGAGTCCCTCAGACGCACCTACAACTTGACTAAACATACTTGAGAAAAATCTTTTCATAGAGGCACCTGTCTTTGAGATACCTCCACCCATTTGTTGGAAACCCATGCCGATGATTCCCATTGTCATACCAAATTTTTGTGCTGCTAATTTTGACCTTTGTGTAGCAAGCTTAGCTTTCTCAAGTTTCTCAGCAGCTACATCAACAACCTCAGCCACAACGTCCCAACTCTTCCCAACAACTGAAACAGCTTGTTTCGTTTCATTCTCTATATCCTTCAAACCTTTCTTATAGTTTTTAAGGTCGGCTATGAAGGTAACCACAAGTTTTTCTAACTCAGTCGTTGCCATTAGTGTTTTCCTTTTTTATCCCAAGCATTCCCATCCAAGCGGATTTTGAATCATGGGTAACTTGTTCGACTGATTTTGGTTTCTTTACTTGCTTGACAAACTTGATAAGAAAATCATCCATCTTGATGTTGTTCTTATTGTCGGCCAGAACTCTTCTGACTTCGGCTGAGTTTTGCATTAGGTAATGGTCGGTACGACTTGGGTTATTTAATTCGAGACTTAGCCAAGCTACGATCATTTGGTGTTCTATGTTCGTAGTCTTGGCTATGTACTCGCTTGGCAACATCCCAAACTCTTTTGCTGCCCTTATGTAGCTGTCGTACCGGATTGCACGTTTTTTGCTGTACTGTCTTCTGGTGTCAACCAAGTTGTCAAGTCATTAAAATCATCATCGTCCTCTTCAATGGACTCAATCCACGCCACAAGCTGATACCAAGCACAAGGTGCCCCAGGCATCTCTAGGGCCGCTCTGAGCTTTCCAGGCAATGGATCAGCGTTTTCATCGTCATCAAGCTCTGAGAGCGTTCTAGCGAGCTTACAGAGGGATTTAACAAGCTTGTCGGGCCAGGATCGGACTACAGCCTCAGGAACTCGCTTTTTAGTCCGGTCATCAAAGAGGCAGAGGGAAACCAGATAAGGCTCTTGATCAGCCACTTTGTTTATTGATTTCGGTCTTCCCTTATGATCCAGAACCGCATTAGAAATCATCCGGTTGTTCCACTTACAGGTGCTATCACTATCGGCACCTTTCATGGTGTATTCATTACCATCGATTTTAACGGCTTGCTGGTTCGACTCTGTGGAGAAATCATAGGTTTCTACTTCAGTCATAGGTTCGCTTTCTTTGATTAAAAACACCGCACCCCGTTGGGAGTCAGCCATCCCCTAGCAAAAAATGGCGAGAGGGTGCGGTGTTATGAGCTAGGATCAGTCCGTTCCAGTAGGACTGATATAGTTAGGACCAGTTTCAAGTCCAGCACTATCGACGTTCAAAGCCACGATAGTGAAAGACGCTTCGGGGAAGGTTCCTTCCACAAGTTCGGCAGGGGTAAAGGTCTTGAGGAAACCCCAAAACGCAATGGTGGAGGAGTCGGGAAAGTGGATAGTGATTTGATCGTCCTGATTGATCATCGTGACGATTTGATCATAAACCCTTGGGTCATAACCAGCACTTCCACTAATGTCGGTGGATTCTTTGAGACTTCGAGAAGCTTTTGTTCTCCAAGTTGTGTTGAACATCGTAGACGTATCAACAGGGTCGCCACCCTCAAAACCTAGAGGGGTTACGGATCGTTCCCAAAAGGAAACGTCGGGATCAAGAGCGAAAGCAATTTTTGTTGCAAAACCATCGCCAAGCTTGACACCTACCGGGGTACTTCTAGCAGTTACAGCAGCGTCAGTCATAGCATTTCTCCGTTTTACTTAGGATGCGTTAATGTCTGAGTTAGTGTTGATCGTGTAAAGCCTACGACGTGTAGATTGATCAACTTCCGGTCCCAAGTAAACAATACCATCGTGATGAATGGCTTGTATTTTATATGCGGTGGCAGAAACCGTCACCGCTGTTCTGATCACCGCGTCAAGAGCGTCAACAATAGCTTGTGCTTTCGCATTCCCATCAGCCGTTGCATCAGTTCTGATTTTGATTTGGTTACCATAGTGTTGGATCGTTGTTCCCAAGGCGACTCTTGTATGGACAATTGGAGTTGTATCGTAAACACAAAGGGCATCATTAGGTGCGTCAGGCATGTGACCATAGTAACAAGGCCAAGTGTCTGAACTCGTTTTACCACCAGCAATTGCTAAATCGATCAACCATTGTTGAAGGATTTGGGCAGGGGTATGACTTAATGAACCACTCATTTTTTCTTAGCTCTTTCCTTAGCAATTTTTTTCATCAATTTGGTTTTAGTAGCTATTTCTTTGATGATGAGTTTGCCTTTCACTACCCGGCTAACTCCGTGGAAAGCACTATCATGTAAAGCACCCGTATCAACTGGCACAATTTTTTGACTCTCTACTTCCAGATATTTAGCTGCACGTAAGAGAGCTTTTGTGTATCCTTTTTTTTGTTTAAGAACCTTTACAACGAGTGCCGCCATGATTCTACGATTCGCTCGACTCCTTGCAGGTTTCGATATAAATTTTGCTGACTTTCCGGGGGCATGTTTGTAGTCAAGATTTTCATGTTGTATGAGTGCATAAGGCATTGCATAACCAACATAAACACCCTCGACACCCATATCTTCAGCTTTGCGAAGCTTGTGGTTTAGCTTCACTCCCATTTCTCTCAGACCTTTAACAAGGACTTCTGATTTTGCCATGACTAACCAGTTTGTAAAGTTCGGATCAAAAAGTAGTCTTCGTTTGCTGCTTGGCCGGTCCCGGTACTGTTCCAATAAACGTACCAACGTCCAGCTTCATCAGCGTCAATATCAATATAGTATACCCCTGTTGAAGATTTAACCACCTCAGAATCATCCCCATAGGTCTTACTGGTTACGTTTCCACTAGGGTCTTCGTATTGAACGATTACCGCTGCGGGGTCTACAGCCGCACTATCTGAGTCTGTAAACGTCGCGGTGCTTCGAACAAGCTGCCCTTTGGTGTAGCTATTTTCTGTTTGGATACTGGTCATTTTAACAACCTATGAATGACGTTGTGACGGTGTTGGCTTTTGAGTTCACTAGGACAACTGTATTTGATGCACTGTCTGAAAGCACAAGACCATTGGCCTCAATTTCGGAGAGGGTAACCGTGTTTGCTAGAGTATCAGTTAGGACTATGGTGTTTGCTTCTGAGTTCGTAATGGAAACACAACCGGGTGTAACCGGGGCAGTAACAACAGCCTCACCAAAACCACGAATAGCAAAATTGCTTGCGGCAAGTGTACCGTTTCCGAAGCCGCGAGTAACAAGGTTTTTTAACGCCATTATGCTCTCCTGTCTTCGGTTGGATTGGTTGCATCATCAAGAGTACCTACAAAGGCCGATGTTGAATTGTCAAGTTTGTAAACCGTACTTGTTGTACCGGAGTAATTGCCTTGCATTAGTTTCTGGTGAATAGCAAAGATTCCTTGAGCAAGGGTCGGGGCTGTCCCGTTTGCCGCATAGCTTTCGGTCATTTGAGTCGTAAGAATGTCAGCAACCGATGGATCATCAAGAGCATCGACAGCAGTTTGAACCGCATCAATCAAAGTCTTTAATGCACCAAGACCATCGGTTCCATTGTCTAGGTCGGCTTGAATACCATCCACAACGGTGTCGATTGTCGTAAGTGATGCGGGAATTGTTGTGCCGGTATCAACAAGTATTGAGTCTACGTTGCCGTCTATGGTTGCGAGTGTCGCGGGTAGGGTCGTCCCGGTATCGACAAGGATTGCATCAACGTTTGAGTCTACTGTTGCTATTGAAGCTGGTAAGGTTGTCCCAGTATCAACAAGTATCGAATCTATGTTTGTGTCAACAGTGTCGATTTTTCCTTCTATCGTGGAAAGGGTAGATGGTAGTGTTGTCCCAGTGTCCACCAAAATCGAGTCAACGTTTGTATCGATTGTTGCC
>Ga0098052_1000192_pt1 | contig 36677 bp, 50 predicted proteins | sample 15_taG_FD_81591 | JGI IMG/M metagenome (GOLD analysis project Ga0098052, IMG submission 81591) | Marine viral communities from the Subarctic Pacific Ocean - 15_ETSP_OMZ_AT15312 metaG | ecosystem: Environmental > Aquatic > Marine > Oceanic | place: Pacific Ocean | collected 2015-01-18
CAGAGCCTACCCCCTGAAAGTCCTGCTCACTCAGCAGTGATGAAGGCTATCATTGAGCACTTGAACGTGACTAACCGTGAAGAGATCATTGAGATCCTAGAGACTCCGCCTCAACCAGATCCAGAGGCAACAGAGCGCCAGAAACAGAAGGAACAGCTAGAGATGGGTGTCCTTCAGAGTCAAGTGCAGTTACTGCAAGCGCAGGCTGGAGAAGCACAATCCAGATCCCAGAAGAACGTAGTTGAAGCTGAACTGATGCCTAAAGAGGCTGTCATGAAGTACAGTGACATGAACAACGATGGTGAAATGGACAAGGACTTTGAGCAGAAGATGCGCTTGGCAGACCTCGACATCCGATACCGTCAGCTAGAACAGCAAGAGAAAGATAAAGATACCCACAAGAAAGAAGCTGCGGAGGCAGAGCTGATTCGTCAATTAAGTGGTCAGCCTAAGTGAACGATCTTACCCTCCTAGCTCTCCTTAAGAGGCTGCAAGACCAGATTGCCTCGGTAACGAAGCAAGTAGGCCCGAAGGGTGAGCGTGGCCCAGCAGGTAAAGACGGCACAAGCATCAAAGGAGAGAAGGGTGACCGTGGTGAGATGGGAGTTGGCCGAGATGGCCATGACGGCCCTGAAGGCTCACCGGGAATGGATGGTAAAGATGGAGTCTCCGTCACAGGAGTTGAACTCGGAGCAGACGACTCCCTCATCTTCCAGTTCTCAAACGGAGACGAAGACTCAGTAGAGCTTCCCAGTCTAGGAAAAGGTGGAGACACCTACATATCCCACGGTGGTAGCGGCAGCACATTACCGGAACAAGTCACGCCTGCAGAACTGGCAGCAGGGACAGAGACAGAGTTGCGCTCTTTCTCACCTGCGGACATTGCAGCAGCACCTATCTCTTCTCATTCCCATTCGTTTGCGAGTCTTACAAGCATACCAACGACTATCTCTGGCTATACTATCGCAGATGCATATACTAAAACAGAAATCGACACAATGAACATAGATGGAGGATACTTCTAATGGCCCAACAGGTACGCATTCCGCGCTCAACATCTACAAACACACCATCTTCTCTCGATCAAGGTGAGTTGGCATATTCAGAAGATGGATCACCTAATGGCGAGGGTGAACTGTTTATCGGAACTGCTGGAGCAACCGTAACCAAGATCACCACTACCGTAACAACAGGTACAGATGGTGTAGCAGCACAGCCTAACTCTTCCGCACAGGATAACCAAACCATCACGACTGGTACAGGTGTCTCTGGTGCAGATGGGGGCAGTACAGGGGATGTAACTGTCTCTCTGGATTACACGGGTGCTGATAACTTTGTTGATGTTGCTACGAACCAAGAAGGTTCTGCTATTGCAACCAGTGACACTATAATCTATAACGATGCCACTAGTGGTAATGTCGTTAAAGGTCTGGTATCAGACTTACCGTTCGGGTTAGGTAGTGGAGATATCTCACGAGTTGATATCACTGCTGGTATTGGTCTGACTGGCGATCTGAACACTGTATCTGGTGACCATATCCAGACTATTGACATGGACTTCACCACTCTCACCGACATGACAGGTGATGTCAGCGGTACTACTGAAGTTATCTTGAACAACGCTGGCACTGAGAGTCGTAAGGCTGTCAGCGAGATTAAGCTGAGCGAGTTCAACAACAACAGTGGGTGGGAGGCAAATGATGCAGCTACAGTTCTTACCACAGATGCTGGCTCCTCTTCATGGAACTGGATCTTAGATGAAGATGCTATGGGGTCTGACTCAGCTACCCATGTACCCACACAGCAGTCTGTAAAGGCGTATGTGGACAATGCTGTTACAGGTGGTCTGACACACAAGGGTGGGTATAACGCATCCACAAACACCCCTGCGTTGGACACAGGAACACCTTCAATCTCTATTGGTGATATGTATACTGTTACAGCAGCAGGTACGTTCTTCACTGAAGCAGTAGAGATAGGTGATGTGCTGATCTCTGATGTAGACTCCAGTGATGCAGCCTCTCTGTCTGACTGGACAGTAGTACAGAGTAACATAGGGGCTGCTAGTGAGTCAACTGCTGGCTACATCCAGATTGCTACCCAAGGGGAGACTAACACAGGTACTAATGATACCAAAACAGTAACCCCTCTTAAGATGACAACCGTATTAGATGACCTCGTGATCGACTGTGGAACCTTTTAATGCCGAACAAAGTCTATATCAAGACAGGATTGGAAGCATCTCGCTCTGGAGTTACACCTGAGACAGGTGAGTTATTGTGGACAACAGATGACCATGAGTTGTTTGTTGGTGATGGGTCTACAGCGGGAGGGATATCTTTATCCTACTCCCCTACATCACATACCCATACAGACTACCTATTAAATACCACAGACTCGCTTACTGGTAACCTAGATGTTACAGGTAAGATGGCAATAGGTACGTCTATACACGGAACCTATGCACTAGCGATAAATGGGACTATAGAAGCAGGACAGACTGGTGGCGGCCTACGGTTAGGCAACTCGGGTAATAACGGGATGATCCAATCCATAAATACCTCAAGCTCTTATGTCCCTCTGTATATACAAGCTGGTTCTTCATTCCTTACATCGGTAGACGGTGATAATGCTATTGGGGCCACAGCAGGGGGGAGTGTTGATCTATACTATGATGGAGTAAAAGTCGCTACCACAACAGCCGATGGGATAGATACTGATCAGATAGATTACACCACAACTCTAACACTAAGTGATGGCACTGCTAACCTGAAGATAGAAGGCAGAACTATTACTGGTGAGTTGGAAGCTGGTGGTAGTGAGGCACCTTTCATAGGACAGTCTCTTACCCAAGGTTTCACATACGGTGCTTTCGGTAACTCTCTACACATTGCATATGACGAGGATGCAGATACTGAATCAGGCGCAGGTTATATAGCTGAGTCAATGACACACAAAGCCATATCAGGTGACTTTAAGTGGACGGTCGATGCTAATGTAGAGGTAGGTAGGCTCACTCAAGATGGTTATCTTGACAATGGTTTTAAGCGGCCCGTAGCTCACCTCAGGCAAGTCGCCAACCAGAACTTAGGAGGGGTAAACGGGACTAACAATCAAGTAAAGTGGGATAAGACTCCTGACCGTATAGATACTGACTACTATACACACAGCACATCAACTAACCCTAGCCGATGTACTGTTGTTGAAGCTGGCAGGTATCAAATCACAGGTCATATAGGTCTGAACCCTTCAGGGTCTGGACGAACTACTCTGGTTATGAGGGTCAGGATAGACGGCTCTAATACACATGCAGGAGCCGCAAGGGGATATCACAGAGGTAGTAATTATGGTGACTTCAGTGTTCATCTGGATACCGAAAGAGAGCTAACTGCTGGTCAGTATATTGAGATGGATGTCGAGGTAGACGATTCAGACGGTACATATACAACTGACACTTGGAAGGATGAGTGTGAGTTAATCATAAGGAAGGTAGAGTAATGGCGAGAACTAGAACAACCCCAGTTGTAACAAGGTCTATTGTAACAGATACTGTCGAACGCTTTGGCTTAGTCATAGACCGCAGGCAAGATGGGTCTATTATCAACAGGAATGTCAGGCTTACTTACCAGATCGCTAACCGTGATGATGCAGGAGAGCCTGTGAACTATATAACCGAACGGCTACGTTTCAGTGATGTTGGTGCGAACACACGAAAAACCCTCAGAGATTTACATGATGCTATCTTGGCTCACGCTGAAGCCCAAGGGCACATTGGTGCTGGCACAGATGACGATGAATTGGTGTAACTGATGTCTGAATGGACTAAGCAAGTATGGGATATCTATGACGAGAGTCAAGATTGACGAGCTGATGGGGCCTTAATGTGAAAGTTAATATCTGGTTAGGAGAACCTTAAATGGCACTAGTTAAAGCACACGAAGTACAGAAAGAACTGTACTCAGCGGTAGAGCAGATAAACAAGATCCTTAAAAGCATAACGGATCGGATTGACGTTTTAGAGAATCCTCCAAAACAGGTGACTAAAACAAGGGCTAAGAAATGAGTGAAGACTATACAGCGTATTATGAATCATTAGTTGACCTGTTTGCTAGTACTGGATGGCATGCTTTCGTAGAGGACATGCAGGCAGGAGCAGACCAGATTAAATTGGAGAACTGCAATTCAACGGAAGAATTCTGGAAAGCTAAGGGTGCTTATGAAGTATTCAACAGAATGCTTGGCTATGAGGATTTCATCAGGCAGGGCTTTGAGGAATACGAAAATGCTTAGACTGTATGATTTTAGATGTACAGAATCTAATAGAGTTTATGAACGTATGGTGCAGCATGAGGTTCGGATGGTCGAATGCGAATGTGGCGCACCTGCTAAAAGAATGATATCGCCAATACGGTGCAAGCTTGACCACACCTTCCCCGGTGAGGGGATGAAGTGGGAGAAAATGCACGAGAGAGAGGCGAAAAAAGGTAAGGATAAAGGCTAGCCAGCCCCCCTTATCATTTCCATAATACCCAAAGGGTACGGAGAACTACAATGGCAACACTGATTGACCCTGAGCAGGCAACTGATCAAGAGCACGAAGGCGCAGTAGATAATTCTAAGACTGATACACGGGAGGAGCTGTTCGATGAGGTTCCTCTTACAGACGAAGAAGTAGAAGCAACGCCTGAGGTTACTTCCGAGGATACCGAAGAAGATGATCTCCCTGAAAAGTACAAGGGTAAGACTAGGGCAGAGATTGCCCGAATGCACACCGAAGCCGAAAAAGCAATTGGACGGCAGTCCAGCGAAGTCGGAGAACTACGAGCAGCATTCGATGAGTTCGTCACCTCATCTGTCAAGGCAAAAGACGAGCCTAAGGTAGAAGAAGATGTTGATTTCTTCATTGATCCTGAAGCAGCAGTAAAAAGAGCGATTGACAACCATCCGAAGCTGAAACAAGCCGAGGCTGTTACTGCCGAAATGCAGAAGCGACAATCACTCGCTAGACTAAAGACTGACTTCCCTGATATGGAGAAGACGTTGGCTGAACCTGCTTTTGCTGAGTGGGTGAAGGCTTCGCCAGTCCGAGTACGTTTGTATCAAAACGCTGATAAGACTTACGACTACGACAGTGCCGCTGAGTTATTTAATAACTGGGCAGAGCGCGCTAACATAGTTGAACAGACTAAGGTGACAGAGAAACAAGCGCAGTCTAACGAGGTTAGAAAAGCATCTACAGGCAACACCCGCTCTAACCCTGATGCTAGGCGTACTAAGAAGGTCTATCGGCGTTCTGATATAATCCGTATGATGCGTACTGATCCTGAGCGTTATGCTAGCATGGAAGAAGAGATCCAACTAGCTTACTTGGAGAAGCGTGTCAAATAGGGCAATTAAGCCCGAACCCTTAATAAGGAATTAGTAAAATGGCAGCATTTAATAACGTCCCTAGTGTAACTAACACTACGGCAGCAGTATTCATCCCCGAACTTTGGAGTGATGAAGTAATCGCGGCTTACGAGAAATCCCTCGTAATGGCTCCGCTTGTACGTAACCTGAGCATGGAAGGAAAGAAGGGTGATACCATCCACATTCCTAAGCCTGTTCGTGGTTCAGCCAATGCAAAGACTGCTGAAGCGCAAGTCACTCTGCAAGCTAACACTCACACCGAGTTGGTAGTTGCAATCGACAAGCACTTTGAGTACTCTAACCACATTGAAGATATTACTGCTACTCAGGCGCTTGCGTCTCTGCGTCAGTTCTACACTTCTGATGCTGGTTACGCTCTGGCACTCCAGAAGGACAGTGATCTGTTCGATCTCACCAAGTCTATCGGTAACGGTACTGGTGCAGACAACCAAACTGATCAGTCTTTCACTGACACTGCTGGTGTTCTGTCTGCTTACGTTACTGGCGTAGGCTCTGACTTCACCGATGCAGGTTTCCGTAACCTCATTCAGAAAATGGATGACGCGGATACCCCCATGGATGGACGTAAGTTTGTTATCGCACCTCAGGTACGTAACAAGATTATGGGCATTGATCGTTACGTATCTTCTGACTTCGTGAATGGTCGTGGTGTTGTAAACGGTAAGATCGGTGAGCTGTACGGCATCGACATCTACGTTTCTACCAACGTCCCCACTGAGTCAGGCGCACGTGGCAACGTGTTGTTCCACTCTGACACCTTCCTCTGTGTAAACCAGAAGGGTGTTCGTTCTCAGACTCAGTACCAGCAGGAGTACTTGGCAACTCTGTACACCGCTGATACTCTGTACGGTACTTCAATCTACCGTCCTGAGTCTGGTTTCACTCTCTGGACTGAGTAAGTCCTACTCGTACTGCCCCTTCGGGGGCGGTACACCTTATTGCTGTGTTTTATAACTTATTATAGAACAGATTAATACGGTGTAACTAACAGGAACCTTTTATGATTACGTACAATATCACAACTAACTTCGGAGCTAAAGATACTCTACCTGCTGCTGATCCTGACAAGGTAGTTCAAGGAGCAGAGCATACTACAGAGTACGAATCTATTAAGGCGGCCTTTGCCTTAGCTGCTCCTACATCAAACCCTGTCTTTACAGGGACGGTCACTGCTGCCAATGTCACTGCCACAGGGACAGTTACCTTCGCAGGTGCGACTGTTGATGATGGCGGTTCTGTCACCACTGTTGATATCAACGGCGGTACGATTGATGGCGCTGTGATAGGCGGGTCTACCCCTGCTGCTGGCACATTCACCACCTTATCTGCTACCGATGGTGCGTTCACTACCCTATCTGCCGATGATGGCACATTCACTTCTCTAACAGCGTCCACCTTTGTTGGCATTCCTACTGCTGACCTGACAACATCAGGCTTGGTAGAGCTTGCCACAGTTGCAGAAACAAACGCAGGAACTGATGCCACTCGCTCAGTTACCCCTGACGGACTGGATGGGTGGACAGGTTCTGCACAGATTACCACTCTTGGTACGATTACCTCTCTCACTGCCACCACTGCTGACATTAACGGAGGCACTGTAGATGCCGTTGTGGGTAGTAACACCCCAGCAGCAGGTGACTTCACTGTTCTCACAGCCACACAGGTTAATGAGACTGCTGCGGCTATCTCTGCTTCGGTTATTAATTGCGCTTTAGGGAATGTTCAACACAAGACGCTATCATCTAACACCACGTTCACCTTTAGCAATGTACCATCTACAGGTAATGCCTTTGGGTTGACGCTTGTTATTACACAAGGGGGTAGTGCTTACACGATTACATGGCCTGCCGCTGTTAAGTGGGACGGAGGCTCTGCGCCTTCTGTTCCTGCTGCTACCGATGTTGCGATATACACAATGTTTACCTATGACGGTGGGACAACGTGGTATGGCTTCCAAGCCGGGAGTGATATGTCGTGAGCATAGCTCGCAAAGTAATGGCCATCTCTGGCCCTGCCATTGAGTTGATGGACACGGTAACAGGAACAGGTGACGCGGGTTTTACTTTAGACATATCTGGTGCTGTCTTCGATACCGGGGATATTGGTGTCATGTGGATAGTCGCTGACACTAATGGCACGATACAAGTGGCCGACTGGACACGAATCAAGGCAACCCCTCCCGGCAGTGATAACTCTGGTTGCCTCTGGGTGAGGACGATGGATAGTGGAGATACTTCTATTGTCTCCACCAACGGCGAGAGGAGCAATTCAGCAGTCGTAACTTTTTGGCGAGGTTGTGTAGAGCCGACAAGTGGCGACTCGACCTCTAACTATGACCAAGGCAACGCACCAAATCCACCGCCAGCTTCGGGCAGCGTTGGTAGGAGGGATTTCGTTGTGTCGTGCGGTGGCGAGATGGGCGAGGGTGCCGACATAACCGGAGCACCATCTGGATATACTCTGGCAGGCACGGTGAAAAGGGCCGACTTCGATTGGGAGAGTAGCGGGGCTATCGCCTATGCAACAAGGCTCACTGGAATCCCCGACCCCGGCGTATTCACAGGGACTGTTTCGGGTGACAATATAGCTAACACTCTCATTTTGACACCCGCATAAATGTACGTTCAATCAACAGGTGCTTAATGCCATTAGAAACTGACAAACAAGGCGGGCTTAATGTCTAGATATAAGGAAAAGGTTACAGAGGTAACCAGAACAGAAACAACATACTACCGTCCAGCTAAGGTAACCTTCTTTACTCCTGAAGATCATGAAGTTCTTGTGGAGGTACAAGAGGCTGTTATCAAAAGGCAGAACGGAGAGTTCGTAGATGCTAACTTCTCTCGTACGCTAAGTGCCAAGATGACTGCTGAGAACATGAATGACACGTTTGAAGTAACCTCTAGGCAAGGGAAATCTCAAGGGGTTATCTCCTATAAGCAGTTGTTCTTTGCAGTCGAATCTTTCTACAAGCACCTAGCGGAATTAGAAGATGAGTAGTAAATCGAAGAATGGATCTACCGCAGCAGTATTGACCTTAGAGTTGGAGTACACCTAAGATGGCGACAGAGGCAAACCCCGAGTACTTCGGCGCTACACTAATAGACAAGCGGCTCACCCAAAATGACTTTTGGGGCGAGGGTAGTGACTACTCCGGGATGAACATCAACCAAGAGGCGCGTCTGCGGTACGGCGATGGGTACGATGCCCTTACGAACGGGGAGAAGAAGGGACTTCGTAAGGATGTTCGTGAAGGGCGCTTAAAGGAGTACAACAATAGGCAATTCGGGGATGGGCCTCAAGAAGGAGAAACCCTCTCGGAGTACATGACCCGTACGAAGGCCATTACGGACGCGCAGGGAGGTCATCGGACGGCAGGTCAGTTTTCGGGTGGCGGTGGAAGACACGCGCAGTCGAAAGGTGGTCAGGTGGCCAAGGCTATCGACAGGGTGCAGGCCACACAGACGGCTGATGCCCATAAGGCTGCTGAGGCTGCTGGTGTCCCACTAGTCAAGGTAGAGAACGGTGAAGTAAAAGTCCTCAATACGGGCTACGGGGGACACCCTGGCATTCAGGCAAAGCAGCTCGGAATGGAGTCCCCCACAGGACACTTTGAGTACAAAGGGGATGCCGAGATTGGGGAGTACAACACCCTACAGGCCCAGTTGCGGGACGATCCCACAGGCTTAGCTCGTGTCCTGACGGAGGGTGGCCCCCTCCTTGCCGCAGCAGTGGTGGGCTTAGCAACAGGAGGTGCTGCGCTCGGTGCTCTTGCTCCGGGAGCTACAGCGGCCACTGCGGGTGCGGGAGCACTTGCCGGAAGTGGCGCTGCGGCGGCTTTAGGCTCCACGGCAGCACAGCAGTGGATGGCGCAGGATTTTGACGCTGAGGGGCTTCTTAAGGCTGGTGCAACGGGTGCCTTATCTGGAGGGGTTTTAAGTAAGGTTCCCGGATTTGGTAGCGTATACGCTGACGATTCTGTAATCGGTTCCCTAACACGCCACACTACTAACGATGCCGTATCACAGGCTATCAACGATGGTAGCCTAGACATTGAAGACGCTATCAAGGCGGGCCTATTAGGGACAGGTGCAGATATTGTCGTAGACGCATTTGGTGACACAAAGCAGACGAATGACAATAACCTAGAGGTTGATCGGGATAAGATTGACGGTGATGATATAATACCTGACGACATACGGCGTATAGGCAACACCACAGACCTGCACGGTATTCTCGGTAAAGAAGGGCTACTAAGTAAAATAGGTCTTAATCCTGAGAATGTAGGTTCTCTTTTTACTGAAGATGGGTACTTAAGAACAGACTACCTAGGCGATGCGCTCGACTTTATAGGTATGGGTGGTCGTCCTATGGTCAATGTTGATCAGGAGTCAGGTAGACTTAGAGAAGAGCAAGGCGAAAACAAGAGGCTCTACCTTGAAGAGAAAGCAAGACTAGACCAGCAACTAGCTGATGGAGACATTACTCTACCGGAGTATCGGAAGTTAATTACACACCAAAACAACGTACGCTCTACCGAGTGGGATAGGATTCAACAGAACTACTACGACAACACAGCGCCGTACGACCCGCGTTTTCTTGCCCCCTTCACACCTAAGGGGGAGTCCATATACTCTGGGATACACGAGAGGAATCCAATAGCCAACCTATCATCCTATTCAGGATTGTTTTCAGGAGAAGGTAACGCCCCAGCAGCTACATCAAAGCCTACTTGGGTTTCTCCAGAAGAACAAGATGGAGACATGACACCTGTAGACGACTCAGCCTTCCGAGAATACATGGATAGGAACCCTACTGCGTCTATAGATGACACGGTTTACGCAGAAGCTCCAGTAGAAACAGAAGAGGTAGATATTAACGAAGACACTACCTATGACGACACATTGGCTACTGACAAGTCTGATTGGGGTTACTACTGGAACTCAGATGGCGAGTACGTCAGAGGTGAGGTTCCTACTGAGTACTACAGAGATGGTTACGGCGACATGCATGAAGGTAAAGACCTTAATGCTGTAGAGGATGGTTACCGTAGCGAACTGACCTTAGGAGGTTACGATACTTTACCTACTGATGATACCTACTTACCTCCTAGTGATGGGGCTTTCGAGGATAGTGACTATCCTACATATAGAACTGAACAGGGTACAAGCACCACGGTAATACCTACAGGCACAGCCTCTTCAAGTGTGTTACCGGGAGAAGGTGCTGGAATACCTAATGCAGCCCCTACAGAGGCTGAGTGGACTGAGCTATTCCCGTACACTAAGCTAACAAGGCTACAGAAGAAGAACCTGTTACCACACGTTAATTACATAAGGAGCATTAAGTGACATATTTAGAAATAGTTAACGAGGTGTTAGCTCGATTACGTCAGGATGCTATCACTACTGTAGTGTCCCAAGATGACGAATCGGCTAAGATGGTGATTGCTCTCGTTAATGACGCAAAGACTAAAGTAGAGAATGCTTGGAACTGGAACGTACTACGTACTGAATGGGTTATTCCTACAGTCCAGAGTACAAAGACGTATGCTCTTACAGGCTCAGATACTTATGTTCGGCTGGACTACGTTACAGAGGATAACCAAGGGTACTTCCTGAATCAATCCTCCCCTCGTGACCTTAAACGTAAACACCAAGGTGGAGTAGCAGAGGCATTCCCTTTGCTGTACGCTATCAACGGGACTAACGCTTCAAGGGAGATCCAGATAGAACTCTGGCCTACTCCTTCTGTTGCAGGTCAGTTAACAGTAGAGGGGTTCCAGAACCAAGTAGCCCTGTCCGGTGACGATGATGTACTCCTAGTGCCTCACCTTCCTGTGGTCTACGAAGCCTTAGCTATGGCTGCTCGTGAGCGTGGCGAGGTAGGTGGTCAGACTGCACTGGAGATATTTGGTGTAGCTAAGAAATACCTTGAGGATGCAGTAGCTCTAGACTCTGCCCTTAGTCCTCTTGAGAACGTCTGGTATGAAGTCTAATGGCTCAACAACAAGTTAATGTAAGTATCGACTCAGTAGGCTTTAATGGCCTTAATACTGAAGACTCTCCTATAACCCAAGACTATTCTTTTGCTGCCGTAGCTGACAATGCAGTGATAGATCAGTATGGTCGAATAGGCGCTAGAAAGGCATTCGATAACGACACTACTAACTTCCCCACTTTAGCTACCATTCCCGGTGCTACAACTCATGTCTTAGAACTAGATGTTATCGAGAATGGTAATATCAATGGATCACCTAGTATAATCTGTACAGGTAGGAACGTAGGGTATGATGCAGGGGGTGTCTACGTAGACCAAGATTACTACATCTTCAAGAGGGACGGAGGTACACTTACAAGTATCTCCTATCCTGCTATGTCAGATGACTCAGCCTTACAGACCTGCCAGATAGTCCCTACTGATGACAGGTACTACATACTGGCTGAAGGTAATGAGGTAATGATCTGGGACGGGACTGCTATTACTTTGATCAGTGCTGAGGCAGGGTACTACGGTATCCAGAACATACCAGCAGGAGCGCAGGTTCCGCCTGAGTTCAACACAGGTCTTGCTGCTTATGGTCGTATATGGGGAGTAGGTCACAACTCAGAACAGAATGTAATCTATTACTCAGACCTCCTCGTAGGTGCCAGTAACTACACTGTAGACGGACTCGACCCACTCAGTACAGCAGGTAAGATCAACGTACTAGAGAGCTGGCCTAACGGCAGGGACGAGATCATAGGTCTAGCTGCACACAACAACCGTCTGATCGTATTTGGCAGACAGAATATACTGGTGTATAATAGTGGTTACGGTGATCCTGCTGATCCTGCTTCTGGATTTACTCTTGAAGATACGATTTCCAATGTTGGGTGCGTCTCTCGTGATGCGATTGTTAATATTGGTAGTGACGTTATCTTTGTTGACGATAGTGGGGTTCGTTCACTGGGTAGAACAATACAAGAACGCTCTAGCCCTATGGGTAACCTCACTAACAAAGTAAGAGGCGATATCACTCGGTTGATAGCCCAGACTATAGATAACGCCAGTATTAAGATCGTGTACGATGCCTCTCAGTCTTTTGTTATAGCACTGTTCACAGAGCAGGAACTGGCGTACTGTCTGGACATGAAGAGTTACCTAACAGGTGGGTTGGCTAAAATTACTCGCTGGACTGATTGCTACTACAGAGATATGGCTTTTGTGGAAGGTGCTACTGTCCCTGTACTATTGTTCACTGGGAAGAACGACTTAGGAATAATCAAGTACAACGGGTATTCTGGGGCTACAGGGGACGACTACATCTTCAAGTATTACAGCAACCAGCTTAACTTCGGTGAGCCTACCAAGACTAAGTTCATTAAACAGATAGACTACACTATCATCTCCTCTTTACTGACAGGTGATGCTTTTGCTAAGTGGGGTTATAACACTGTTAGTACGTTTAAGTCTAAGCACTTGACCCTACTAGCTAACCCTGCATCGTACTGGGGGGAAGCTGAGTACAATGTAGGCTTATACGGCGAATCAGATTTATTTATAAAACGTTATAGAGTTAACACCTCTGGATCAGGAGAGTCTGTAAAGATAGGACTGGAAGTCACTATTAACGGCAACGGTGTTTCGCTCCAAGAAATTGATGTACAAACCCTCATAGGAAGGATAATATAATGGCAGATAAACCGGGACTCTTTGAAAGCCTCTTACCGGGAGCTTTAACCGCTGGAGCAGGCGTAAGCATGGCTAGCGACATAACTAAATCTGGCGCTGACATGAATGATCAGCTACAGGCTATGGCAGATCAGGCTAGAGCGGAATCTGCATTCACTGGGTACGGAGTCAAGACAGGGCTAGCTGATAGCACTGTAGCTGCTGATGGGAGTATCAACCTTGGAGTAGGAGGTGGTGACTGGGGTAGACCTGACTACCAGACAGGCCAAGGCACCATGGCTAACGCTTCTAATATGATGGGCGGAGGTATGGCAGGACTGCCAGATGCTCAGCAGACCGCTCTGGGAGCCTCTGAGGGCATGATGGGTAGGAGCATGCAGGATAACGCAGCTAGAGAACAAGAGATATACTCCCGTATGATGGCAGCACAGCAGCCCGGTATGGACAGAGCTAGGGCTGGTATGGAGTCCAGAGCGTTTGCTCAAGGTCGTGGGGGTATCTCAGGAAGCCAGTACGGAGGCTCAGGCGAGCAGTTTGCTCAGTCTAGGGCAGAGGCAGAAGCACGTAACTCAGCCATGCTAGGGGCTATGAACCAGTCTCAGCAGGAGATGATGAACCAAGGTGCTCTGGCTAGCCAGTACGGTAATTTGGCACAAGGGTACTCAGGTCTGCAAGGCAGCCTAGGTAGCCAGATGGGTCAGCTTGGTAACATGCAAGCAGGTCAAGGCTTACAAGGCTATCAGGCTAGCTTCATGCCTATGCAGAACCAACTGCAAGCCATGCAAATGGGTGCTACTAACGCTGATATGGCCCAGACTGGCCAGCTCACAGGCGCTAACCTTGGTAGTCAGCTTGATCTTGGCGGTGCTCAGATCGACCTTAACTCTCAGAAGGCAGCCTCAGAACTGTACGGTAATATGTTCGGAGCTATGACTACCCCTCTCGCAGGGTTGGGAGGGATGATGGATGATGCAGGTGCAGGTCAGTGGGTCACTAACAAACTCAAGGATATATTTAATACTTAAGGGGTAAGTAATGGCAGGATCAGCAATTAATCTGGGCGGTATGCTCAGTCAAATGGCTAACGCCATGGGTACAACTGGCTCCAATATAGGTGGCAACATGTTCAACCCTATGCTTGAGATGCAGAAGGAAGAACGAGACAGAAGGGAAAAGGAAAGACTGAAGGCAGAGACTCTTGCTACGAACCAAGAGAATGCTCGTCTGTTGTCTGCGCCTATGATGCAGGCCCAAAGAGCTATCAATGGTGACGATGCAAGGTTACTAGGTCAAGCAGCTAAAAATATGCAGGCTGCTGCCATCAAGACAGGTAAGATGGAAGGCGTTACCAGTGCAGCAGCTATGCAAGGCAAGGTAGCCGAAGTACGTACCAAGGGTGCTCTGAAAGGGGTTCTGGATATCAATAAAGCACTAGCAGGTACTGTAGACCCCCGTGCTGTAGAGGTACTCAAAGCCCGAAGAGAAGAACTTATGGCTGTTGACGGTGTATCAGAGGCTATGACCAAGATCACTGACGCTACTGATAAGGCCGCTGATGAGACTATAAAACGTAAGCTAGAGGTTAAGTCTGCTGAAGACAAGCAGAGGATCAATGAGCATAATCAAAAGGTAGATACACTGACTGCTGGTGTTGTCGGAGGTCTTGATATTTCTAAGGTGCCTGACGAGTACAGGGTAGATGTTCAGGCGGCTATAACGAGTTATAACGAGAACTTGGAGAAAGAATCAGAGATTAACGCTAAGAACATACCTCTGGCAGATGACGTAAAGAAATGGGCTAAGAACAGTGACAATCCTGTAGTACAGGATGCCATAAAGAAGATAGAGAACGGAGCACCTGAAGGCACTGTATCTGCTTATCGTAAAATGATCAGTACTGCATGGAAGGCAGACCACGACTACAGAACAGACCGTAAGCGTGAGAACGAGGAAGCTCTTGGTAAAGCCAGTGCCAACCGTAGAGTAGAGGAGACTCTTAAGCACTCTGCTACTAACTGGGGTATGGGAGAAGATGTGCTTGAAGCCATGTCCAGCGTAGATATAGAGGATAGAGAGGATAGTCCTTTATGGATAGAAGCTAGGGCTATAGTAGAGGCTAACCCTGAGATATCAAGCCGTGAACTAGCCAAGACGTTAGTTAATAACTTCGCTGAGTCCTATGATACAGAGAAGGCGAATGCTGTGTTTAAGGATCAAGAAACTATGTCTGCACTGTACAGAGAGTACGCAGCAGAGAATCCAGATGTTCCAGAAGATGTGGTGCGCCAGCGCGTAGATAACATAGTTCAAGAGCGCCTTGCTTCCAAGGCTATTAAGGGAGGTAATATTAATTGAGTTTTGAAGACTCACTTGCTGAATTCGTTAACCTTGAGGTTGAAAAGGAAAGTCCTGAGGTTATCTCGTCTGCTTTCGATAAACATTTATCGGAAGTGGTTGAGGGTAAGCAAGATATCGTAGAAGCCCTTGAGCGTAAAGCTGTCAAGGGTGCTACCTTTGGTTTCTCTGAACTGCTAGGTACTGTAGTTGAAGCTGAGCTTAATGGCGAAGACATAGACATAACTAAGTGGAAGCGTGACCAGAAGGACAAGAAACTAGAGACTCTGTACCCCGGCATGGCAATGGGTGCTGAGATCCTTGGTAGTTTGCCTACTTCAGCGGCCTTCTTTACAGGGTTGAAGAACAGAGGTATGAGCACAACTATGGCAGGCGCTATAGAGGGTGGTTTGTACGGTACTATCTCTGAAGGCCCAGTCGAGGGCGCTATAGGTGCTGCTGCTGGTGGTGCGTTAGGAAGGATAGCCCAGCACTTTGAGGCACCTACTACACCTAGTTTATCATCAGGGGGTAGAGAAGGGGGTATCATAGTAGCTGTAGAGGATGCCATAGCTGATGTACGTGCAGGGTTACGTCCTGCTGAAGACCTTGATGCTTTCGCAGCCTCTGGTGCAGCGACTGATGATGATATCTCTAAGATGGTATTTGATTGGGCAGAGCGTGAGCATATCAAAGGTAATCGTCACCTGATGGAAGCTGCCGAAGACGTAGAAGCTACCCGACTCCGTGAGCTAGGCAGAGGCAGTATAGAGGATTACGCAGAACACACCTTAGATACACCTCCTGTTATTGGTATATCTCCTGTTACTATCGGCAAGACCGTACAACACTTTACTGAGCTAGTACCCGATAACCAACGTGATGCCTTAGCTGAACAGATATTAAGAGTAGTCAGGAAGAAAGGAGGGTTACGTTTCACTGAAGATGTAGCTGAGCTAGCCAAGGCAGACAAGGTACTCAAGACTCCCGGCGCTTCTAAGTTAAAGAGCAAGAACAGCCTGAATCACTGGTATCGTAGGAACTTCCTACCTATTTCTGAGAACATACGCTCACTCATAGACCCTAAGGTAGCAGCTTACTGGGAGAGAGCAGTTGAGCGTACTGTCAGAGTTAACGCCAACTACACTGACAACTACATGAACCCTATGAAGGGAGCTGTGGAGTTCGTCAACAACAACGAGGCAGCTAAACGGTTACTGCTGGACATGTGGCACAGTCCTGAGAACCTTGATAAGTTCAGGAAGATGCTCCCAGAGGCAGACCGGAAAGCGTTTGATAACTGGTGGGGCTACTCCAAGCAGCGCAACGAAGCTGCCATGAAGAGGCTGTTCCAATCTCAAGAGAAGAAAGACAAAACATGGACTCCTGTAGAAGGATGGGATGAGAACTTCATACACACTACTCATCGTGTAGGGCGTGAAGATGAAGTAATGACCGGGGGTAGTTCGTTCAGGGCAGGTAGCCAGAAAGAACCCGCTCTACGTACCCGCTCACGTAAGCTCACTAAGGACATGGATCAGGAAACTCTTGACGCTTACGAGAACCCGCTCCTTAGCCACAGCAAGTACGTATCAGACCAAGAGCAGCTACTCCAGATAGGTGAACGGTTCGGGCTACGTCCCTCTCTAGCCATGCATGGAGGTAGTTCTCAGTTCTTCAAAGAGATGGAACGTAGACTCCTTAGTGATGGCTTCGATGAAGCTAGAGCACACGCTGCCGCTAGTGCCATGCATGAGGCTTATATGGGGGCTAAGAGGGCTCCTCCTGCTCCTGTACGGGCTTTTATGAACCTAGCCTATGCCGGGACATTAGCTCAGTTTAAAACCGCTGTATTGAACCTGCATGACTTACCAGTGTCCATGGTGAACAACGGTGCTCTCCCTACTATGAAGGGGGTATTCGATTCCATGGAGGGTGAGTTCGGTAAGACAGTCCGTGGCTTCCTTGGTAATCAGAACACTGGCGAGTTCATTCAGAACCATGATATGTTCCTGTCCAACCCTAGCTTATTAGATAAGTTCAGTGCTGGCTCTAAGAAGTTTTCTGATGGTGCCATGTTAGTATCTGGTTTCCGTAATATGGACGAGGTAGGCAAAGGTGGAGTACTCCGTGGCGCTGTTAACCTAGCCCGTGACTCTGCCCGTGACGGTACGCTTAAACAGAAGTTCACCCAGTTGTTTGATGATCGTGAACTAGATATGATACAACCTTGGCTAGCCTCTGGTAAGCCTGTTAAGGAATTCCCTGAGCCTATTAGGGCGCTAGTAGAGGATCTGGCATTTGCTCGGTTAGGTGAGCAGCAGTTGATCTCTATTGCTGGTAGGCCTATGGGGTACGTGAAGCATGAGCTACTACGCCCTGCTTATGCTATGACAGGTTTTGCTATCAAGCAACAAGCCCTTCTCCGCAAGAACGTACTGGAAGCAGCTATGGAGGGTAGGCCGAAGGAAGCAGCAGCCTATGCCGCTAAGTATGTCCTGTATGCAGGGTTAGGCTATGGTATGATCAATGAACTACGTAATGCAGCCTTCAAAGGTGATGACTTTGAAATACAAGATGTATTCATGGGTACAGTAGATCAGGTAGCAGCAGCCATGACACTGAACAGACTAGGAGATGACTTCTCTAGGACTATGTTTATGGATAACCCTGTAGAGTTCCTGATGGCATCCTTCCTACCTCCCGGTGGGTATGGTGCAGCGGTAGCTCAAGGTCTTGTAGGTGACTTCGAGCCAATGATATACCGTATGCCAGCTATAGGCGACCCAATCAAAATGATGTTCAAGAAAGCAGAAGAGGCTGAAGACTAATGGCTACTACTAAAGAAGCTAAGGCGGCGTACCAGAAGAAGTACAACGCCACAGCAAAGGCTAAAAAGAAACGAGCAGCAGACAACAAAGCTCGGAAAGCCCTCGGCCTTAAAAAGGGGGACAAACGGGACGCATCACGGCAGAAAGGAGGGGGTGTCAAGGCAGAGGATCGTTCCACCAATCGGAGTCGTGGAGGCAAAGTAGGGAATAGGGCAGGAAAAGCGGCGGGAGGTAGGAAGTCTAGGCCACCGGGTAAAAGGAAATGAGTTTAGGTGATAACACAATACACTACGATACACGATTAAACCATGTAGAGCAAGACCTTGCTGGCCTACGAGGGATAGTCGAGACTAACCAACGTGCTACTATTGACCGTATTGATCGCTTGACTAACGCAGTTGAGGGGATTAAGGAGTATGATCAGTCGTCTGGATGGGATACCAAGGATGTATTAAGTCTGGTAGGTAAGACTTTTCTGGGACTAGCTGCTGTTATTGTCTCTCTTATGTACGGAGGTGCTCAGTATATCAACAGCGAGATTGACAACGGTACAGCAGAGATACATAACCTACAGCGAAAGATTGAACACTTTGATGAATTAGCTCATAAGCGGGATGATATTATTATGGGGTTAGTAGCTCAGGCATCAGCTTCGGAAGTCAGTCGTAAGGCTATAGGTGACTATGCTAAAGAGACTAGGGAAGCACTAGGGAAATGATTAAGTACCTACTTATAGTGTACTTGACTACAGGGCCATTAGTGGTTGGTGATACCGCTAACGAGTCAGCTTGTATAGCTTGGGAACAGTACTCAGTCTGGAACAAATGCGTAAGACTTATAGACTTATAACGGAGTTATAGAATGATTGGACAGTTCAAAGTGCTTGATCTCATAGCTAGCATATTCAAGCCAGCCGCTGAGCTTATTGACGAGGTGCACACCTCCAGAGATGAGAAGAACCAGCATAAGGAGAGACTGCTAGAGGTACAGGCAGCATGTATGCAGGTGGTGTTCGATTATGAGCTTCAGGCGCTCAAGGGCCAACAGGATATTATAGCAGCCGAGGCCAAGAGTGACCACTGGATTGTGGCATCTTGGCGGCCTATTACTATGCTTACGTTTTTAACCCTAGCGGTAGGGGACTCTCTAGGGTTCTTAGCCACCCCATTGCGGGATGAAGCATGGATGCTCCTGCAACTAGGACTTGGGGGGTACGTAGTTGGCAGGAGTGGGGAAAAGATTGCTGGTATTATTAAGAAGTAGACCTCCAGTTATTGAACTTATCGGCTAGAAAGTACGCCCGTTCGTAAATCCTACCTTCAAAGAATCTACGGATAATATAGACCCTTGTAAGTCCAAGTACAGTAAATATAACAGTGATCCCAAGATGACTGCTGTAAGCATACGGTATGTCATACAATGCTCCTACGAAAGGCCAAGCTACAAGGGATACACAAAAACCTATCCCTACGGTCATGAAAGTCTCAATAAGAGACACTAGTTTAGTTTGTTTCATACTTCCTCCGCTATCTTTAGCCTACAGCCCATTACTATATTTAGTTCATGGCCTACCTGCTCAGTAAGCAAGGCAAAGGCTTTCTCTGTAATAACCAGTTCCTTAGCTGGCTGCCCGTTGTCACGGGCGTAGTCTATCAGTGACACTATCTGCTCCAGTACTGGCTCAGGGTCTTCACTCACCGAAACCTCCCCCTACAATGTAGTCAAGAATCCACTGCTTAGAGGCTTCTTGAGCGTCATACAGTGTATCCTCAATCTTAACCGTATCAACAACAGGATGTGTCCACTCATGCCTGAGAGAGGTAATAGTCCTAGGGTACAGCATAAGCCATACCCAGTCTCCTACGTTGAGATACTCCTCATCAATGAAGGGGTCTAATATGCCGATAGTCTGTGATACAGAAGTATCAGCCTTACCCTCACTGTTAATGCCTACGTGTGTCCCAGGTTTAGAGTCGTGCTGAAGCTGTATAGGCATACAAGCTACATGTACAGCATCTCTGGCCTGGTTAGAGTCTATCTTAGTGCCGAGAGTTTTTAGTGCGTCATCCATTTCAATCCCCTTTAACAGCTAGCATCTTCATACATCTCCTTGAACTTATCAGCTTTTGCAATGTCTTGTTGCATGTCATCTTTGTTACCCGCCCTTAGTCGGTACTTCAATAAACTCCCCAAACAGTAGGACTGATAGGGTGTGATCGTATCACCTAGACTATCTAATACATACATGATAATCTCCTTAGCCTCAATACCGGGGACTACCTCGTAGTGACTAGGTGAGTCTACGTTCTTAGGGTTAAAGTACTTCTTACTGATCAATCTATCCTGTACCTCCCCGTAAGTAAGCTCAAGATCCAGCTTGTTCTTGTCATCCCATACGTCCATTTCTTTCTCCTCTTTCATTGCTTTCTCCTCTCTATCCTTATCTTGATTAGACTCCGCAAACGCCGCCAGCGCATACAGACTCTGAGTTTTCTTCGTAGACCATTCCTTTGTGTCGCTTTGCTTCTTTGTAAGAGCAGACGGTAAGTGGTTGACCTCCTCGTGCTCCGTCTGGGTATACGGTGAATCCCCGTAACCTCGGTGCGTATTTTGCAAGCGTCTCCGCAAATCCTTGTACCATAGACTCATTGTTTAACTCCGTGCCCCATGCAGGCATATTGATTGTAGATGATATAGCCATATCGACATAATCTTGAACATCAGCTTGGAACTTCAGCCTACGCTCATAGTCATTGACCAGTGACAGACTAGTCTCAATCTTGTTAGGATCGAGTTTATAATTAGTTATAAGTTCCTCCGCTGTACTGTCTACAACATATTCATATCGCCACTTGTCACCACCCACAAGATACCTACGCTTATACGCCACAGCAAATAGAGGCTCAATACCAGTAGTAGTACCCGCCAAGATTCCAATCGTTCCGGTAGGTGCAATTGCACGATAAGCAATAGGCCGACTAATACCAAGGCGGTCACACAAACTATTAGCGGCACGTTCACTCTCCTCTCTGTATACTTCCATCCATTGGCGGAGTTCTTTGTTCATTCCGTACTCGTAGCCACGCTTCAGTAGCCACTCATGGATTCCCATCAGGCCTAGCCCTAGTCGTCTGTTCTTCTTACGGATTTCTCGGATCTTGTCGTAAGGTAGGTCTGCTGTAAGTGTCCCGCAAACAAGAAAACCAGCACCAACCCGAACCACTGAGCGGAACTCATCGAGAGTTTCAATGGCACCCATATTAACGCTACCCAAGTTACATACATCGCTATCGTCAGCACTAGTAACTTCAGTGCAAGCGTTGCGTAATGTCTCATTCTCTTTATCTCCAAAGTTAAAGCTGAAGCCCGGCTCACCAGTCTGCATGGCATTACGACAGTTATCTATAAAGATCTGTGGTAGATGCCCTTGACTGATATGATCGAGGAAAGCATTGTCATAGTTCAGTGAGATATTAGTCATATCCATAGGGGCATGGGCATTGAAGTCAAAGTTCTTGGAGTCATGATACGTGACACCTTCAGCAATCTCCTGAGTCTTCCAGTCCTTCATTTTAAGGAAGTCGTGGGCATCTCCATGTCTCCAGTTAAGGCTAGCGTAAATAGCTGATCTTCGGGAACCGCCTTGCATAACATTCCTTCCGACTTCGTTAACGGAACACATAAGAGGGATTGGCCCTGAAGCTGTTCCTCCGGTTCTACCAAGTGGAGCACCGTTAGGACGAAACACGCTATAATCAATCCCAATACCGCCCCCAGACATAAGGCAATCAGACGCTCTGTTAAGTAACCTACCCCATTCTTCACGGGTATCCTCCTCTCCTTTCAACAGGTAGCAGTTGTTATAGAACTTAGCTTCACGACCAGCGTAGTAGGTATACCGACCTCCAGACATAAATTTGAAGTCCTTCATGTATGCCTTCAGTGTTGCACGAGAGTCATCATCAAAGATATTCTCGGTTACATCATCGACAATCAGCTCACACTTCTCAGCCCATGTTTGTTCAGGATGATTGGCATACTTGTGCTTAAAGATCCGTTCACCAAATTCATTCTTAAATTCACTGCTCATCTTTTATCCTCTTTATGCCAAAAGAAATTTATCAATAAAATACAATATCTGGAGATCAACTACCCCAGCACTTATGCACCAAGGTGTGTAATCAACATCAATTATCCTATGACGCATCATTGCATATACTGCTACAACACTGAGCATCTTCTACCTCCTTCAGTAGAGCTTCGTCTACTTGTGCTTTGAAAGACTCAGGCCATTTGAAGTCACTACCTCGGGCAATGCGTAGCAACTCCTCGTACCGCTTGTTCTTGGCTTGTAGTTCAGCAATCTGCTTTCGGCAGTCTTTGATAATTGTCGTCTGCATCTTACTCATAATCCACCTCCAGTGCTGCCAAGCATTGCTTTGCATTGACTGAGTGAATCCACTGTCCTCGGGTAGTTGTTAGCGCCTCCCGCAGTGCCTGTAGCTCGGCTTCCAGCTCAGCGATGCGCCGTTTCTGCCTGTTGTAATACACGGGGCAGTTCACCGCATGGGCCGAATTAGTGCCACAAGTGCAAACGTCCATCACTCTACCTCCTTCAGTGCTGCTTTGAGTGTCAGCGCCTTGTGCCAATCCATCCTGTCCTCCAGCACCGCCCTAGCCGCCTCACGCAGCATCTTGTTCTCTGCCTCCAGTTCAGCGATGCGCCGTTTAGCCACCCTATGCTCTCGGCTAATGTGAGGGTGCGCTATACAGGTTATCTCAGGGTCTTTAATACAAGTACACTGCTCACTCATCTTCCGCCTCCTCTCCGTAGTACTGATCCCATTGCTCTTTAGTAGCGTATAGCTTTATGACCTTTTTAAGGATCTTAGCGTCTTTTATATCGTAAGTCCAATCAGAGTTTACTATATCTTGATGCCACTCCATCAGGTCTTGTGTCATCATCTTGTGTATGTCGTCTAAGTTCAGGTCTATTTCATACTTCATAAGTCACCTATAATTAGTTATACTTGTTACGCAAGTAATCCAAAGACACAGGCATCTCATCGAAATGCCCATCACTTACCTCGTTAAGCATCCATAGCCCTCTCCAACTCTCGTTGGTCTGGGGGTTAAGGTAGCCCTCATCGTGCTGATAGAAGATACCAGCGAACAACCCTGTCATGCTAGTACCATCTGCTCTCTTGGCGTAGGCTATGTCACGGTCTTGAACGTGTCCCATCACACAGGACATATGCTTTTTATTGAGCATGAGCCTTGCGCTACTGACAGGGCGGCCCATAACACCGCTAGTGAAGTAGTGACTATAAGCGACTCCATCAATAACTTCCACTTCCAAGAAAGGAACGACCTCCCAACCATGCTGTTCAAGATTGAAGTGATGGTAACCAATAAGATCAGCAAGCTGAATATTATCATTAATAGCCCTCTCTATACGTTCTTCGTGATTACCCATGATGAACACCAAGCGAGGGTTCCATACCTGCTTTTTGTTCTTACGCTGGCGCTTCTGTTCCTTACGAATAGGAGCCATGAACTTGTCCATAGCATCGTTACCAGCCTGTATATCATCAAGGTAGCGCCTGCCTTCCATAGAGCCTTTGCCTTTGTCGTAGCTTGACAGACTGCCTAGGTTCCAGTGATCGCCTAGATGAATAATAACATCAGGCTTATGACGTACTGCGTACTTGCCAGCCCATGTAAGGTGACCGTCAGGTCTACCGGGGTCACACTGCGTATCTGGGATTATTAGATGTTTCATAGTTCTACCACCTTGTATGCATTCTTGCACATCTTAGTAAAGATTTTGTCCGATACTTCCTTGTACCGGGCCTTGTCCTTGTACTTGAAATCAACGTGCCTATACACTACGTCAATCTTACGGGGGCTATAATGAATTATAGATCCTTTAGGTGTACGCTCAGTAATAGTATGCATTATCGTTTACTCCTTGGCTTTTTTAGCTTGGGTGATTTCTTTAAGGTCTTCTTCGTAGTCTGAGAAGAGCTGGTTGATTTCCTTCTGGAAGGTCGCCTCTTCTTCGGGACTCCATGTTTTGGGTGCAGCGGATTCCCCCCGAAATCCTGCTCCCAATAACGCATCAAGTTCTTTAGAAAGGTTATAGGACAATCGCCTTTGCTTCTCTGACCAGCCCATGAGAGTATTCTCCCTTCGGCACCGTTGCAAGACCTGTGCAGGACATGTCGAACATTGCCTGTCGCATGGCAATGGTCTAGTGTCGCTTCGTGTTTCTCGATCTTTGTTAGACATAGTGGGCATATCCCCCCTTGTTTACGTAACTGTTCTTCACGGTATGCTTTGATTTCAGTAGTCTTAAGTTTCAAACTCCCTCCCGTACTCTTTCCAAAGATGCATAGCCTGAACTGAATCAGGTTCCCACATGACAGGCGAACCTAGGTCATCCAGTTCGCGTACCATCCAAAGAAGCTGCCCTTGTTCAGTTATGTACTCAAGCATCTCAGAGAACTCAAGCCCTGCATCCTTGGCCCAGTGTACATAACAAGTTATACCCGCTACTACGGCACTCTCCTCGGATACACTGTGCTCTAGAACGCGCTTAGCTGATTTGTCACCGAAACCTTTAAGCACATGGCGTGTAAGGGTAGGGTATAGCTCTACCAGAGACTCAGTGCCGTTAGGGAGGCCGGGGATATTGTCTACCTTGTCGCCTGCTAGCATCTGATACCAGAAGTGTCGTGTAGCCTGTCGTCTAGTTACCCAGTACTTCTTCCGAGTCCGTGGGTTGTAGTGCATACCGGGAGTGTTGTTCAGATCCTTGTCACCAGAGGAAAGTATGAGAGTACTACCCCCTTTGATAAAGTCTCCCCACAGCAGTATGCTTACGTGGTCATCAACCTCCATGTCGTCTACTTCAGTTGCACCCCATTGTTCCTTGAGGTAGTTACGTACACCCTCCCAGTGCTCAGGTCTAGGCGTAGTCCGTTGTGCTTTGTATCCTTGTGTCACAGCTACGTCCTCCCTGAAGTTACCTTCACCTGCTATGAACACCTCGTACTCGTCTGCCTCTGTGTCAGCTATGATCTTCTGCATAGCCTTTTTTGCCATTTGCAGGGCATGACTAAGCGGCTCACCTTCGCAGGAAAAGCCGCATGCATAAGGTATCTGATCTGCGTCTATGATTACTTTCATCTCAGTACCTCCGTTAAAAGGGCGTACTCCCAGTGTACGTTCTGGACACTATCCCAGTCCATGTAGTCGTCACAGTCGTCCTTAATGGATTCCAGATGCCGTAACCTCTTCTCAGCTACCTTGCGTTTGTACGCGGTTAGATTGTTTCTTTCGACAGTTGCTAGTCGTTCAATTTCCAAGTTCATGTCGCTACCTATAATTCGTTATAGAGCCCCAAAGGGGAGCAGTTTGGATCATGCTCAGGATCTCAAAGCAACATCTAGAAGAGGTCTTCCAGATCGTCAAGGTCTGCCTCCTCAGTAGCTGCCTTCTTAGCAGGTACTGGCTCTTCAGGTTTCTCTGCAACCTTAGGCTCACCGAGCTTAGCCTTCAAGCCTTTCATGAGCTTGTAGATAGTCTCAGTCTCCTTAATGAACAGCTTGTAGTACTCAGCAGTACCTACCTCTGTATAGGCGAGGCCAGAACCTTCAGTCAGTCGTTGCTCCATGACCCGCATAGCGAGGTTACTAGCGTGACCTACCTCTACACCGATATTAGAGTAACCACCCGAGGCGGCCTTAGCAGTGCCTGCTGAACCACCGGGAGATGATACGATCTTCATCTTACCGAGGTACTTCTTACCGCCGTCATCAAAAGTAATAACGTCACCTACAGCTGGCTTTACAGGCCACTCCGCTGCGTACTCTGCTTTTGTATTGTACCACTTCTCCTCAATTAGTACTGCAAACTTCTCGTACTTGTAGGAGATTGCTTCTACTGTGCCTTTATGGATCGCCATGATATTAACCCTTTTCTATTGAATTGAAAGAACGATTTTTCATTCTCTATACATATATTATACCACACAATGCGGTATTTGTCAAGCTATAATTAGTTATAGCCTAGTGTACTTCTGCCCAGTTCTTGCCTATCTTACCCTCTGCTCCAAGAGGTATGTTAAGTTTAAGTGTCTCACCTGATTGTTGTATACTACGTACTCCTAAGGCGAGTACCTTCGGTGCGTCATCAGGATCGCATTCCCAAATCTCTTCATCATGATAACGAATAAGACCTACTGCTTGCAGTTCTGTTTTCTTGATCCAGTGATCCGCAATTATCATCGAGTACTTCATAATCACAGCCCCTGCTGATTGAAACAGAGCATTCAGTAAAGAGTGCTTACTCCTAGTCCATATCTTCCTCCCGTCCAGTCCGTTAATATATTTCTTACCGTTAATCTCCCACTCTTTTTCAAGATCACGTTTGAGCTTACTCAGTGCAGGGTTAGCTTTCCAGAAAGCATCGAACACTTCCTGTGCTTCTGCTGTTGTACCGCCTAGTGTCTTAGCGAGAGTAGGGGGTTGAGCACCGTAGGTTATAGCGTACTTGAAAGTCTTAGCTGTAGTCCTGTCAGGTAACCCTAGCGCCTTCTGGTTCTTGGTGTGTACGTCACCCTCCATCAACTCCTTGGCGTACTTCCCATCGTCATACGGGTATGTGTAGTGAGCTTCCACACAAGCCTCCAGACTGGACGCATCCCAGCCTACCCATACTGTCCCCTCCCTCGCAGTGAAACAACTCCTAATGGCTTCTCCGTACTCAGAGGTGATACGTGGGACATTAGCTATGCCTTTGTGAGTCCACCTGCAAGTGTTAGCACCCATGCTATCAGCGTCACTAGGCATAGAGCTTGTAGGAGATCCCTTAGCCTTAGCTATCCAACCAGTACCCTTGTCGGATAACAAGATGTTCTTCCTTGAGCGGAGCATCAACCACCGTGATATGTCACTAGCCTTGTAGAAGCCCATACGGATAAGGTTAGGGCAAGGCTCCTTGGTGATCTTGTCAGTCAGGCGAGGTGAAGTCAGCACCTTCTTACCCTCTACGAACTTGTAATTCCAGTCAGTAGGTGACCAGCCCTCGCTTAGCAGCCAGTCCTTGAGAGCTGCTTGGTTCTTCAAGGTTAGTTTTTTATAACTAGTTATAGGTTCCTTCAAGGGAAGACGAAGCCACTCGTCACCACCTGTAGGGAACTTGAACTTAACAACCTGCTTACCATCTGAATCAGTTGAGATGCACCTGTCATGACGATCTACGTACCGGAGCAATGCAGCCGATGGAGTACCATCCTTCTTGAACTGTACTTTCGGGGGGTAGTCAATCTCAGACTTAGTGAGAGGTATAGTAGGCAGCCATAGTACAGCATCCTCTTCTAGTTCTTTCATCTCTATACATATCTCCATGTAAGTCCTAGTTGCCAGACTTACATCGAAGCGTACCTCGTGCTGTACCTGTTCATCGACCAGCGCAGCTACTTTCTGCTCTAGCTTAAGCGCAGTCTTCCAACTATCTTTGTTCTCCTTGAACAGGGGATCTAACAGCATGTGCTTAACTACTTCCCAAGTAACCTCGCAGTCCTTCTTGCAGTAGGCCTCTAACTCAGCCATAGTCGCCTCTGCAAAATCTATCTCAGATTTCCACTTAGTAGGGTCGGAAGGGAAGTAACTCTTAGCTACAGCGTCTAGGCTATGACCGCCTTTGACACCATGGAACATCAGCTTATGTAAGAGCATACCGTCTAGCTGCTCATACATTGACAGGTCTACATCCCATAGCCTTTGGAGTAAAGGTATGTCAAACCTAGTCCCATTCCAAGTAACGATAGTAGGTAACTCCTTAAAGGCACTCAGATAGCCCAAGAACCCTTCTACGGAGCGGTACGTACCACTAAATCCAGTACAAGGCTCATGTACTCCTATCATGTCTATTCTAGACCACTCGAAGTCTGTTTCTATATCTACTACAAGATACATGTCTTTCTCCTATAATGAATTATAAAGTTGGTATTGATGCGACCCTCCCTGTAGACGGGTCGTACCGTAGACGGTCAGCCAGTCCAGTGAAACCCCATGTCCTGTTCTTCAGGATACGGGCTTGCATTTCGTTAGGATCCTCACCTTGTTGGTCACGCTCCAAAGCCATAACGCCCCAAGACAGTTGCTCAAGAGCTGCACTACCTCGGAGGTCAGTAAGCTCTACCTCGCCACCCTTGGCAAAGGACTTGTCACCGCTTGACCGCTTAAGGTGCACGATCTGGATAAGCCCTACTCCAGTCTCAACTACCATCTTAGCAAGGTTAGTCATGAGTGTGTCAATATCCTTACGTTCATTGTTCCCGCCAGAGGCAGAGATAACCATGCTCAGGTGATCGAGAATGATGTAGTCCACGGACTTAGACTTAGCGTAGTAGTACAGTTTGTTCATAAGCGTATCAGATGTCAGCCCCCCGAAGTGCTTGTAGAAGTACGTACTGCCATTACCTACCATCTTATCATAACTAGGCTGGCACTCCTCCTTAGTCGGAGGATCAAACCTGAACTTAGATAAAGGTATGTCCATGTCCAGAGCAATCAACGCTTGTGCTGCTACCTCCATCTGATCCTCAAGCGCAACATTAGCTACAGATAGTTTCTGTTCAATAAGAGACTTTGTAATCTCCCGCACTACAGTGGTCTTACCTATACCCGAGCCAGCACATACAGTCAGGATCTCAGCCTTGCGTACGCCATGGAGCTTACGCTGGATACCGTCAAAGGGAATCACATCACCCTCAGGCAGGGGATCTAGCAAACCGTCTAGGTCAATGTCCATGCCATTTACGATACCATCAGGCTCGTACTGCTCAGCGTTCTTAATCGCTTTACGGAAGTCGTTACCTTTCTTTGCAGTCCAGTAGTCCGAGGCATCTTTACCGATCATAGGATCTAGTTGAATATCGTAACCACTAGTTATGCCACTGATCCAGTCAAGCATTTCAGCCTGTGCTTTCTGCCCCGGTTCGTCACCATCAAGGCAGAGATAAACACGCTTGTACTTCTCAAAGAAGTGAATCTCCTCTTCTACCAGCTTGCTGAAGTTAGCCCCGTTAGGCAGTGACACTATATCCATCTTAACAGCAGGTGACTTGTTCAAGATAGACCATGCCGCCATGCAATCCTCTTCACCTTCCACGACTAGCAAGTGCCGCCCTGTTATCTCGCAGAGCTGCTTACCCCATAACTGTTCAGGCTTCTTGCCTACGCTAGGTCTGAATTCCTTAGGGAGCTTGCGTACTTTATAACCAATTATAGAATCAGTACCCTTCCCAAACTGAGGATAGAACACCTCGTCAGGCTCGCCAGTCTCAGGACTACAGCTATGCCGTACCCCGTACTTCTCAGCAGCCGTTGGTACGTTCCGGTAATCAGAAGTGCCGATAGGATATGAGAGTACATGATCAACGGTTAGCTTGGATGACACAAAGATATCGCGGTGCTCTGTTCCTCCTCCTAGTTCATGGGCAGGGATACTACCGTGACCTGCATGGCAGTACCCGTTACCTTCAGGGAACACTACAAGGTGATCCCCTTTACTGTCCCTGCCGTCTGCACGGCATTTAGGGCATGCTGTTTTACGACTCATGATAACGCCTCCAACATTTCATTCAAGTCACTAGCTGTAAGAAATACAGGGCCGTTCTCTACGTCAATCATAACCACTGTACCAAAGTCCTCGTCATGGGACTCGTCCCACTCATATCCTAAATCAGTCATCAGTACGCACCTTCTTAATCATTGGGGAGTCTAGCTCGGTTAGTTCTTGGATCAACGCGCTTATGATCATGTCAGTATCACGCATATGCTTGATAGCTTTCCAGACTGCATGGGCTAGCATGAACCATGTCGCCAGAAAGATTATTGCAGCCCACATAGGGATTACTAGGTCACTCATTGTAGAACTCCTGTATATAATTGCTTATGAAATTATCAACGCATTCAGCGTCAGTTTCGCCATGCCCTTCGTCTGATCGGGTGATACAGTTAGAACACATGTCCTCGAAGGTATCGTCATCTAACAGTTTGGGGTAGAACGCCTTGTCGCAAGCCTTACATCTTGCATATGCTTTATCATTCATTTTAACCTCTCTGGCATTGAAGCCCTACGTTTCAAGAAAGAACAGTAGCGAGCACGGAGAGATCCGTACTTGCGGGACACTTGACGATCAGTCATTTGCTTACGCGGCTTAGCCCTAGAGAAGACACCTGCCGTAGCTAAACGCATTTGACTAGGTTTACTCTTCTTGCGTACTCTTAACATCTTGTTACTCCTTTTTTACTTTGCTTGCAGCGGCCCCTTCAATCGGCAGGGTGCCTCTCTCGTTACCAGTGTTCCTAAGCTATCCGTCTACCTTCAGAGAAGCTAGACTATATTAACCGGGGGGGTTTTGTTTACTTTGTATGTATATTATACCATGGAAATCAGCCTTTGTCAAGCGATTCCCATGGTTTTGGCCTAAATAGACCTGAAATAGATCTATAATTAGTTATAGACTCTCCCCAGTCACCCCTCGCCATACCTCACGAACGTCATCAGTCTCGCACTCAGAAACACGGGACAGGTAGTTCAGCTTGAAAGCCTGAGCTGGTGTCATCCCTGCGGTGGCCAGCTTAGTGATAGCTTGCAAGTTGCGCGGTGAGAAGTCAGTAGTCAAGGTGCCGTCCTTGTTCCCGATATGCAGCATATTAGAAACAGTTGAGAGCACTGCCGCAGCCTCGCGGCCCATACCAAGAGCGAGAAGGAACTCGAACTCTTGCCCTTGTGTCAGGTAGTCCATTTCGTGGACGATATCGAAACGGTTAAGGAAGGCACTGTCCTGTACATTAGATGCAATGTACTTGTCCATGCCATCACCATTACCCTTGGTGTTGTCAGCGGCCATGACAGACCAGCCAGCACAAGGCTTGATAGGATCCATACCCTCGCCTTTCATTTCAGGCAAGATCAGCTCACGGCGGTCTAGGAGCGTCCCTAGCACCATCAGCGCACCAGCAGGAGCACGGGTCAACTCATCAAGGAGTACCAGATAAGGCTCATTAAAGGATCGAGGCAGTACACCGGGGACAAAGTTAGTATCCCCATCAGTGATATGCACCTGACCGAACACTTCAGGCTTGTCGAAAGCCTCAGTGAAAGGGATCCGCATATATGGACGACCCACCATTGCAGCGTACCATTCAGCCAGTTGTGTCTTGCCACAGCCAGTTGGCCCTGTCACGTTCTGCTTAAGACCTAAGGACTCGCAGAGAGAGAACTGCTCTATCATAGCTTTATCCATAATGTAACCTTCCATAGGAGCTGCATGGTCGTAGCCGTGGTAGGTCTTGACAAGGTGGTCAATAGCAGGAGTCCAGCCGAATACCTCAGCGAATGGCTTCTCATCTACAGTGTGGCCGTTCTCATCTACATAGATATGACCCACAAGAGCGGTAGGCTCCGGGGCAGGCTCCGGGGCAGGCTCCGGGGCAGGTGCGATCTTCGGCAGCTCGGACTCTTCAGGGCCAGCGCCCAGTATTTCACGGATCAGTTCATCAGACATAGTTGTATCTCCTTTAATGGCTTTAATTGGGTCAAGTTTCTTACGGTCACTAGTTTTCATTTTGATCTCCGATCTATAATTAGTTATAGAATTAAATAAACTTCCGCTTGATAACGGAAAGTAGTGTGGGTTCAAGCTCAGATACTCTGGAGAGCACTTTACATTCAGGATAAAAAGATTCAACGGAACGGGACTCGATGCCTATACCGTACAGTTCACAGGAGCTGCCTATGTACTCTACTACATCGCGCAGGTGACTAGCAGCATCTCCGGGTCGGTCGCAGCATGGCATACCATCAGACAACACAATGATCATCTTACGCTTCTCGGGCCGTGACATGATATCACGGTAGGCCAGCATAAGAGAGTCACCATCAGCGTTTTGATGCAGCTTAGTAGATACCTTACCGAAATCTTCCACCATCTTTTCACGAGTACGATGTTCCGTGTAGTCCTTAATGATGTAGTCCTCAAGCTGAGATTCTCCCATGCGGGATCTCTCAGTGAATGCGCTTATTTTTACCGGGACTTTGAGAGGTGCCATACTCTCAGCCATAAGCACTGAGGCAGCACAAGCAGCTTCAAATCTCGGGCCAGACATTGAGCCAGAGGCGTCAACAAGTAGATATAAAACAGTGCCTTGCGTTGATATCTTATCAACCTTTCTAGTAAACACATCACGAGCGCCGCTGGGTATACGGTACAGATCTCTCTTATCCAACCGGCCAGACTTGCGATTATGCTCAGTTAGAGATTGAGTTCGCGATTGAAAAAGCCGCTTAACTTTCTGGCTGAGCTTGCTGCCTTTACTTATATGTTCATTAGCGCAGGGAATGAACAGGTCGTCCACCCTAGGCAGATCTCGAGCCTTCTGGACAATGATCTCATCAGGACGATAGGGCTTGTAATCGTAGTAACGATCTTCTGTATATTCGATCACACCGTACTCGCCACCAGCACCACCAGACTCGCCCTTGTGCACATGGCCTATCAAGTCCTCGTACTTGACAGTTCCGCCGGACTTACCACCATCTTCCGACTCTTCTACCTTGCCATCGGCCTCGTATTCACCTTCCCCTTCCTCCGACTCACCTGTCTCGCCTTCCTCACCTTCTGCCGCAGACTTTGCCTTTTCTAGTTCATCTTCAAGATCAGACTCGGGATCCGCGTCAAAGAGCTTGCATACTAGGGCATAAACGTCATCGAAAGTAACGATATTGTATAACTCGTTATAGAACTCATCGAACCTGTCAGGATTCGACACTCTAGAGAATTTCATACTAGGCGCTACCAGATCCGGTTGCCATTCCGCCCTGCACTTGTAGATCCAGCCGAACAGGTCTGTCATAAACTGGTCTTCAGACTTAGCACCCGGCTTAGCAAGCGCCTCAGCCCCACGGTTGCAGTAAAAGCCCTGCATATAGGAGAGTACTTTGCAACGGCCGGGGAATTTGCCGTGATTATTGCGCTCATTGCGCCAATCTTCTATAAGGTTCGTTACTCTACCTACCCGACTATCAAACCCAATATTATATTTTTTCATCCCCGGCAGCAGGTCTGAAAGTTCAGGTGCGTGATGCCCGACTTCGTGGTAGTTCTCGCCTAACCACATCATAAGGTCGTGCTCAGTCCACTTACTGCTAGGCATACGGGTATATATCTTGCCCGTTTCCATGCAAGTCCTAGGCTGACTACAGTCTTCCTCGAATTCAAAGTGCAACTTGCCTTTAGTAGTGATACGGCCAAACCGCGTCAACGCATTTAGCCTTTGGTATGCATCAATCATATTAATTTCTCCAGCTTACTGGCAACTTCCAAAGCTTTCCATTTAGTGTCGCAAGTCTCAATGACTTGCCCGTTGTACATAACGGCCCACCATAGGCCGCCATCTGATTTTTGTACTGACATATATTTCTCCCTAAACTACTTTGTAGCTAGATATAGTAAATGTGTCGGAATCGTAACGTCCGGTTTCATCCCAAGCTATAAGCCTGCGGACTACCTTCTCGGCTTTTTCAAACGAGCTGTACATACCGACATGGTATGACTCATAACGATCAAAATGAAATTTAACTTCGTAAACCATGATAATCTCCAAATTTATAACGAATTACAGACCCTTCCAGATCCATGTAGTAGCGCACCTCCGATACGCTACACCATGGGGACTGGTAGTTACTACTTGATAGTGGCACCCGCCTCGGCCTTTTTGTAGAGAGCTATCGCACCATCAATCAGCTTTAACATTTCCTTTTTTTGAGCCTCACTAGCACCTGACTCAAAAGCCTTCAGCGTTTTAACTGCTATGCTGTCAGTATTTGCAGCGCCTTTGCCTGCTCCAACCTTAGTGCCTACCAGATTACTATTCTGCACCTTGCAGCCGAATCCGAACATTTTGCGGGATTGAGTAGCAAGTGAGGCTTTGTAACTGGCTAGAGTTTCCTTGTCATCATTCCTCTCGATTTCCTCCCAACCTTCGACGATCAAGTCGACATTGGAAAAGATACACTCCTCGGCAATCAAGCCGTTAGTAAAGCTGTCCTCAAGTGCTCCCCGGAAGGCAGCGGCCAGTCCTTTAGAGGTGCTCGCGGCTTGTGCAAAAGGGTTGACGTATTCAGAGTCGAAAGTTACTTGGTATTTCTCAGCGGTAGTGTCAGTGGCTGCTATTGCTTTAACGGTATACATAATAGTTTCCTGCCCTATGGGACTTTAGATGGGGATAATCCCCGATTAAATGAGAGGTGTAACCTCTCGAAATAGACCATGATAGTGAACTGTTGCCAGAACACTATACTTGTATATTTCTTATCGCCTATCTTTTTTGATAGTGCGTTTGACCTAGTCCCTATATGCCAGTTGATCGTAGTCACCTCAATCGGCCTCGCTCTCTTTCAGGTTAGGGCTGGCAACGTCATGTGACGGCTTATGCCAGTATCCAGTCTTATAGCCTGTTTTATCGATGTCGAAGAGTGCTGCTAGTGTTGAGTCAATACAATGCTTTGCAAAAGGTTTTCAGTCTAAAGGCATAGGACGCCGGATCAAGGGCAGTGCGCTAGCCTAGCAGTTTACATGGGTTGTCAATCCGGATCTGGCCTCAGCAACGAGCAATCACAGAACATGCCTTTCAGGGGAGTTTTGGGACAGTGACGGAAGCCCGGTTCACTTCTGGTATGTCCCCTGATCGCCCTGATCAGGATTCCCAATATACAGATCATGACAAGGAACACAACTACTTTCTCAGCTATAACGGATTATAGATAGAACATCGAGTTATAAGCTTATGCATTTCAGTTATATATAGTTGCTATAAATAGGTGACTGTATTCTCCCCGGATCCTGCCCGGCAGTGTTAATGGTTATATGTAGGCATGGTTATATATCTAAAGGTTATTAAAACTGTACATTTATTGATCAAATTAGGGGTATTTTAGGGGGTTTGCAAACAGTTGCATAGCCTCTCAGACGCCCTGTACGGCCCTGTACCGAATGCTGGTGATCAGAGGTGCCACGGTATCAGAGCCTAGAGATCGTTGATTCTGGGATAAGTCTGTGGATAACCTGTGGATAAAAAGGGGCATCTAAAGCCTGTGGATAACCTGTGCATAACTCGTTATAGATCAAGGGTTTAATGGCGCTCGGGGTCAGCCGGGATCACCGGGATAATACCGGATAGTTTGACTGTTTCAAGCAAGCCTGACTGTTTCGGCTTAGGTGCAGATGCAGGCACCTTGTACCTTAGGCGGTTGCCACCCTAACTCTCCCCCTACCCAGATCCCCTGGATCCAGAGCCAGAGACAGACCTAGATCCAGACCTAGATCCAGAGCACTTGGCCGCGCTCTATCGGGGGGGCGGGGGGGACGGGGGCATGGCCCACCTTGGGGGGTGCCACTGCCACTTTAGAAAAGTAGATTTTGAAACCTCCTTCGGATTTGACTTCGTCTGAACGCCAAATATAGGTAATCGGGGGGATTTTAAGTCGAAAGAATTGAACTTCAGGGGTTTTAAAGGGTCTATATACTGCTTATTTCTGTCTTTTTGCTCAATAACGTAAATAATTTAAGAAAAAGCTTGACTTTTAGTCAAAAGTATGGTATAATATACCTATAGTATGGAAAAGTTCTTAGGGACTGGCCTAGACAGGTGATAAAGGGGACTAGGCACCATGATTAAAAAAGAAATTTAATCTTTTCAAAACTAAACACTCTTTCCCCTGCCCCCTGCTATAATTGAAAACCAACTTAATACAGGTGTATTAACTTCATGGGCGATAAGAAGATAGGGCGACCTAAGGCTACCAAGCTATCAAGGGGTAGACCGAAGGGTATGGAGACTATAATGAAGGATTACCGCCTTCGTATGCTCCGTAGTCCTAAATCTAGGAAGGTTCTAGAGTCTATATTCGATGCAGCGTTAGATGACGACCATAAGCATCAGGCTGCTGCATGGAAACTTATAGTAGATCGTATAGCGCCTGTAAGTACCTTTACTGAAGCATCAGGTAAGAAGACTGGTGGTATCGAAATCAATATCACTGGGCTTAGTGCTGATGCTCGTCCTGTGGAGTCCATTGACGCTGAGTTCAAAGAGGTCGAAAGTGAGTAAAGAAGCACCTTATCTATCGGCGCTACTACAAGTAGGCGCAAAGAAAGGACTAACCCAAGAAGAGATTGCTCGTCTATCAGCCACTGTTAAGCGTGTAGGTTGGGTAGAGAGCAAGAATGACCCAGTTGCTATACAGCGTACTAAAGGCGGAGGGACTGGCCCCGGTAGAGGGCTGTTCCAGTATGAGGCGTTAGGGGAGAAAGGTAGCAGTGCTACAGCC
>Ga0098052_1000193_pt1 | contig 36609 bp, 36 predicted proteins | sample 15_taG_FD_81591 | JGI IMG/M metagenome (GOLD analysis project Ga0098052, IMG submission 81591) | Marine viral communities from the Subarctic Pacific Ocean - 15_ETSP_OMZ_AT15312 metaG | ecosystem: Environmental > Aquatic > Marine > Oceanic | place: Pacific Ocean | collected 2015-01-18
GCCCCTGTAACACTATAACAGGCAAAAGTAGCAGGTGTGCCAGATTTCCGTATAGTTATAAAACCCTCATGTGTATCATTACTGCCATCATCTATACTTGCGATTAAATCAGATATATCAGGACTTCCAGTATCTGCTGAAGTTGCATCCATAGCCAGATTAGTAACTGAAGCTACAGTGGCATTGTCAAACCTTACCTCCCCTGCACCGGGGTCAGCCATTGAAGTAGTGCTATCAAAAGTATATTTCCAAGCCACAGCCCCTACTGCTGAAGTTGCAGATGTTTCAGATGTACTTGCATTACTTGCAGATGTACTTGCAGCACTTGCAGATGTACTTGCAGCACTTGCAGATGTACTTGCAGCACTTGCAGATGTAGATGCCGCAGAAGCAGATGAAGATGCATTAGTCTCTGCTGTCTCAGCTGCTGTCTGTGCTGTTTCAGCATTAGTCTCTGCTGTCTCGGCTGCTGTCTGTGCTGTTTCAGCATTAGTCTCTGCTGTTTCAGCATTAGTCTCTGCCGTTTCTGCTGCTGTCTGTGCTGTTTCAGCATTTGTCTGTGCTGTTTCAGCATTAGTCTCTGCTGTTTCAGCGTTTGTTTCTGCTGTCTCGGCTGCTGTCTCACTTGCAGCCGCTGCTGTCTCACTGGCAGCTGCTGCTGTCTCACTGGCAGCCGCAGCGGTGGCAGATGTACTTGCCGCTGCCGCATCAACCATTAAATCCCATTTAGCAACATCAGTGTTAGAACTTATAGGCTGAGAACCTGATGAAGTATGGACAGCATTACAGTAATAAATATTATTGTTAGATGTATCTTTAATAAGATCTCTTATTTCGTAGTCAGTAGAAGTAAGCCAATCTCCGGTATACACTCCCAATCCATCACCAAGAGTCAAAGCCGTTCCAGCAGTATCGTAAGCAATAACCTTTGTAGCCCTGTTAGCTGCACTTGTTCCTTCAGGAATAGTAAAGTCTGAAAGAGCAGAAGTTATTGCAAACTTCAAACTCCTATCTAACTCTTCCTGCTGCTGAATATCAATCATTCGAGATTTATCAAACTCGTTATTTAAAGCATCTTCCGGAATATTACCTTCTGTCGGAACAGCTGTCTGCTGATCTATATCCATAACTCGCTTAATAAATGAGTTTTCTCCAGTATCTTCAGTTGCTGCATCAACAGGAGCAGTAACATAAGTCACTGTACCACCCTCAGTAGTTGCATTGAGAGCAACAGTATAATGTGTTGTAATTGTCTGTAGAGTAGCAGTTAAAGTAGTTGTATTAACCTTGTAGACTTGTAAATCATCCTCAGACTGTGCTGGAAAATCAAAAGTAAAAGCTACTTTGGTTCCATCACCGGCTTCCTCAACAGTATTCGTTTTATTTGTAACTGTCATAATTTTCTCCTATTTCTTTTTCTTGTTTAGTTGTTTACGTACCTGTTCTATTTGAGCAGCCCCCGGAAGCCCGCCTACAAGACCACCTAGTTTTATACCACCTTTTAATATTTTCTCATTAGCTCCGGATTCAAAACCCGATAAATGTTTACCTACTCCCTCATAAATTTCGGTAACTCCTTTTCGTCCTAAACTAGTAACTGGTGTTAGCCCAACGCCAGCATCAAACAAATTTTTAGCCAAGGTTATGGCAAAATCTCCTCCCAATATTTCAGATCTTGAATCACCAGTAGATAAACGACCAAACTCCTCATAAACATCTTTAGGTTTAGCTGAATAGTTTACACTTTTAATTATCTGCCCGGCAATAGGTATGGATGACGTTGCCTCACCAATAGATCTACCTATTATCTTCTCCGCCATTTCATCTAAGTCATCATCAAAGCCATCTCCAGTAAGCATCTTTATCAATTCAGATGCTCCATATCTTACCATACCTTCAGACATAAATACTAATACCATATAACCCACCATTCTACGCATCTCTTTTGTAGGTTTCAATCCGTTTTTTGCCAGTAGTTGAGTACCTATTGATGCTCTACCGAGAATAAAGGTCTGAAATTGAGTAAAAGCCTTATCTATAGATACATTACCTGTTAAGCCACCTCTAGACATAGCAGATGGGAGATCCAAAATCTCACCAGATGCCTGAGATCTTCTAACAATAAGCTCAGCCTCTATTACCGCATCTTCATCTACATTATTAAAATCAACAACCCCGCCTTTTTCTCTAACTGTTTTTTCGTAAGCACCAGCTGCAATACCCATAGCAGTAATCCCATCAAGTTTTTTTATTCCATAAAAGGATGCTTTCTTTACTCCACCCCATATTGATTTATTAAGGATGTCATTCACAAAGGCTTTATGTGCCGGGTCATCACCGACTCTCGCCATTACCTCTGGAAAATGTGTTTTAATGAAATTTTTCCACTCTTTTCTATGTCTACCAATCATAACATTAGACATACCTTTAAAAGCATAACCACCAATAATAGCAGCACCATCAAAAAGAGCAGTAGGCTGAACCAGTATAGAAGATAGTTTAAATCCTAAAATAGCAATACTCGTATTCTTTCTCATCCAATCTAAAGTTACAATATTATTCCCTGACGTTCCACCTTTTCTTGCTGCCTGATCAAGCCATGAAGTAACCTCTTGTTGACCTAAACCGCCAACCATCTCTCCATAACCTTGAGAGGTAGCCAGATCAGTAAGATCTGAAATAGGTTTTCCCATGTTAATCATATAAGCAGCATTATCAATATGGCTTAGGAAAGCCTCTAAAGCATTAACCTTTATAGGTACTGCTCCACCAACCCTCCCTTTAAGGAATGAGGTAGGTACTTTTCTACCACCATCACCGTATTGAGGAGCCTCATCACCAAGCATCTTATCTATCTCACTCTGCTCCATAGCACTAAAATCAGTCAGCATAGGAAAGTAGTTTTCCACTGCAGCAAAATCTTTATCATAAACATCCTTCATAACCTTAGTCAATTGAGGGATGAGTTTATCATACTCCGCTTGCATGAGATCAAGCATATGCTGTTCATTATCATTAAGACCCTCTTTCTCTATCTTCTCCAGAGCCTCTGCAGACATAGTTCTTAGAAGTTTACGTCTACCACTATCCTGATTAACCTCATTAATATTATCCTGATTCAAAGTTGCTATAACCAATATTTTTTTATAGTTCTCAAGCTTCATTTTACTGGAAGCATGAAAGTCTAATACGCTTTTCTTAGCTGCTTCAAGCTGTTTCAACCTCGCTCTATTAGCAACATTCATAGTCCTTTTAAAGACTCTAAAGTTTGCACCTTGGAAACTCTTTTTAGTCGAGTCCATCATATCAAATAGAACATCCATTGGGGTAACAGCAATAGCTTTTTTCTTTATAGTATGAATGGCTTTTTTGAATTTTCGAATAATGAAATTTCTAGAAGCCATGGGTTTAACCAACCTTTTAGAACCCGGCTTCATTATCTTTAATTTAGCTCTAACGCCATCTTCTTTGTATTTATCTTTAAGTAGTTTTTCAAGGATTTGGGAATTACCTTGTTCTTCAGCAAGTTTAAAAAACAGGTCTACTCCCTTGGGTGACATCGTTCGCTTAGTATGAGACGTTAAAATCCTTGCTGTAAAATCCTTTCTACTCATTACCCTAGCAGCTCTAATGGCTGTAGGACTGTAGTTATCATTTAAGTGCTCTCTAACATCTATATAATCTTGTATAGCCCGTACTGCCTCTTCATCAGTTAATCCTTGAGCTATAAGCTGATCATATTCATAAAACTCCGCTTTCCTGAAATTATTTTCTCTACGTTCATTTACGTATAACTCACTTATTTTTTTATCTGTCTCTTCAGTTACCTGATCAATAGCTTCATTTAATATAGCTCCTTCACGCACAGGCTCTTCCTTAGCCTCTTCCTCAACCTCCGGGTTCTCCTCATTAATTTCATCTATGGCATGGGCATCTGCATATTCGGCTTCTTTACCAAACTCTTCCTCAGCCATGCCTACATCAGCCTCTCCCTCTAAAGCTTCCTCACGTTTGTCTAGCTCATTATCAATAGCCGTCATAGAATCCATAAGTGCAAGAGTATCGGGGTCTGACCACATTTCATTCTCAGATTTAGTACCTAACTCTTTTTGTATCTCTCTCGCTTTTGCTTTTAACTCTTCAGATGTCATTGAAGAGTTAATAAGCTCCTCAGCCTTGCTAACTACTTTTTCTGCTTCCTCAACTTCTTCCATACCATATTTATATCTTTCTGCAAAGTTACGAGCTGCTTTTAAATTCTCCTTAGCCCTCTCAATATCACCTAATTTTGCTTTAGCCTTTGCTTGTTTCGATAACAAAACAGGATCATCTGGTTTAGACTCTAATGCTCTACCTACTTGACCAGCTATTTTTTGCTGATGTTCCTCATATTCTTCAAACGTCTTATCTCTATATGGCATATCAGTATTATTTTCTTCATCAACGGTAAAGAGATGGGTAAGACCCTCTTCCTTATAGAAATACTCTAAAGGTGTTGTGGCCTCTAAAGCAGCAGCTTTACCAAACTCTTCGTCATCTATACCTACATTAGCCTCTCCATCTTCATTAGCCTCTCCATCTTCAAACTCATCAAAGACAGATCCTTCATAACTGCTTTTGGCATTTGGGTGTTCTTCAGCCTCTTGAGAAATATCCTCTATTACACCTTTAGCAAGTTCGTCTATACCAGCATGAAAATCTGCATAAGCATCTTCATAAGCCTCTTCATAAGTTTGCTCTATAGCATTATCTTCGGACTTTTCACTCCCTCCCAATTTATCTGACTCAGTGGTTTCCCCTTCAGTAGATTCTTCCTTTTTTCCTTTTTCTTCTGTTTTAGGTTTCTCACTCTTTTTGTCGCTCTTCGCATCTTTACCCTCCTTAACTGGTTTTTTACCCATAGCCTGTCTATGCAAACCTATACCTAATGACTGTACACCGCCTTGAACACCGCCAGAAGCACCTTCTAACATCATCTCCTTATAGTCTGCTTTACCTTCAGCTGCTAATTGACCAGCTCCTTCGCCAAAAGCTTCACCAAAACCTTCAATAACTTGATCCCCGGCTAATGCTACTGTTTTCTTAACCACACCTTTACCAACACTGGTAAACAATTTACCACCAAATAATGTAAAGAGTGAATCTACTGCGGAAGTTGCCATGCCTTTTCTAACAGCTTGCTTACGGATCTCTTTCATAAACTTTTCATCTTCAAACATTTTCATTAACTGCTCAGAGTCTGAGGTATCCACTCCCTCTTTAGCAATCTGTTGATCCATCCAAGCACCAATTTCAGTTATAGTACCCCCTATAAAAGTACCCATGAACATACCACCAGCAAATCCTGCAACTGGCCCAACAAAAGGGATCCAAGATAAAGCAGCAGCACCCGCAAAACCACATACTAATGGAATTACACTATTCGGAGCACTTTCTACAGTAGTTCTTCCTATTGCTCTGGGATTAGCAAGAAGAACACCACCAGATTCAAACCACCCATCTGCTTCTTTAAACTCCTGTAGAAACTTCTCCATGTACTCAGGGTTATGCAGCTGAGCGTTGTGCATCCTGACCTCATGATCTGCTACCCATTTAGCTGTTGTTTCATCATCAGTTAACCCTAAAGCGTGCGTGAGAAAACCAAGCTGGCCTACTAATCTAACAGTAGATGCTTTAGTAAGTTCCCAAAGGCTGGTAGTTTCATCAATAGGGGTATCATCATTAAAAGCATCTTCTCTGGCCTTTGCACCTTTTTCATCGAGTTGTTCTAATCTGGAAGGATCAAAAGCCTCTTCAGGGTAATATTGGAAGTTACCATCCTGAGATGATTTTTTCTCAGGCTTTTTATCATCTTCATTAAAAGCTTCAACACCTCTGCTTAACTCGGCAGTAGCAATATCATCAGCGTTTGAGGTGTCTTTGAAGATATCTTTTTCTGCTTCTCTAACCTTATTACTCTCCTTAACATTTTTTTTATCCTTCTTAACCTGTTTCTCAAGTGCTATAGCGGCTTCCATATCCTGAAGCTTCTGGGATTTTGCTCTTTGAGGCAGAACAGGGGTATCCTTCCCATCATAACTTTTTCTAAACTGCATTAAGTTATTGGGATTCACTACCTCCTCTTCCTGCTCATTATATTGTTTTATATCTTTAGTTAAGCTCATTTTATGCCACTAAGTATGCCCCATTATCCCAAATATATTTAGTGCCTGTCTCTTTGTCATAAAAAGATGTTTGAGTATTCGGTGCTAAGGCGGGAAAACCATGAGTTTTTGCTCCTCGTTGAAATACTTCATTTAACTTTTCTTGATTTCTATTATAATCCGGTAGAACACCATTATCCTCATCCCTATTATTAAGAATCATAAAATCAGTCATTAATTTACCTCTTAATATCAACCTCTGATTATCTGTCATTTTTATAGGTTTTAAAAGATTATCTATTTGTTTAAGACCATCGGCTGTTGTAGATGGTTCTTTTCTACCCTTGTTAAAAAAGCCTTGCTTCTCTTTTGGCTTTAGTCTTTGACCATCATCAGCACTTAAAAAATCTTCAACAACAGATCTAACATCTTTCTTTAAACCTCGCAGCTGATCATCATTTATCTGTCCAAGTTGATAGGCATTTTCAACATCAACAAGATAGTCTATACACTCTTCCAAAGCTTCATTTGTATTTTTTAAAGTACCTTTAGCTTTAAAGTTTGTTTCTCCCGGAGAACCTACATTTCTTTGGTGGCGAGTATTCCATGTTTGAGCATGACGAACAGTTAAACTATCAAAAACTTTAGGATCTTCTTGACCTTTTTTTGCTTCCTTAATCTGTTTCTGTTTATTATTGATTAGTGTATCAATTGCTACTTTTCGTGATTCAGTAAATTCATAAGGATCATCTGGATCAGCTCCAGCCTCCTCAGCTCCCATTCTATATTTGAGAAGCTGATCTAAAGAAGGATTATCAGACTTTATATGGTCAAAAATACCCTTCCTAATAAATATCTGAGTTTCTACTCTCTTACCAATAACTGCATTATTTATTCTCTTACCCCACATTTCCATCTCTTCATCTTCAAGACCAACACCAAAAAAATTTTTTTTCAACGCTCCGTTATCAAACTCTTTTTTAAGTAAATCAGGGTTATCAGTCATCTGATTAGTTATATAAGAAATAGCACCACTCTTAAAAACTTTAGATCTAAGATTTTCTAGTTCCTCTGGAGTATATAGTGTTTTAGAGTTTTGGAGAATTCCATCCTCAATAGCACCATCCACACCCTTTACAGCTAAAAGTTTTTGATCATAAAGCTCCACTACCTTATCCATATTTGGCTGCACTCCTACCTCTTGAGCAAAACTATTCAATGTCCGTTGTGTAGATGCAACACCATCAGAGATCTGAAACTTTTCAGCCCATATCATATCTTCATTAAGCCCAGTAGCTAATGATTTCTGATTTCTTAATGTGGTCTGTTGTTTAAGATCTCTACCCTTAATATCCTCAAGAAGTTGTTTATTCAGATCAGCTCTCATCTTCTTCATCCGCTTCATACCTTCCTCAAGATCCACTTGACCACTAGATATTAAATTACGTTCCTCCTTTATTTGCTCATTAATAGTATTAGTTATCTTTTGGTTCTCTTCAAAAGATTTAATTTTATTTAACTCATGCTGCCTCAATGCCCCAACATCTCTAAGTGTTTTTAGAGTCTTTGCTCCTTCAGCAGCCATATTAGCAGCTGCAAGATCTACTCCGGGCGTACCCACAGCTGTAGAAAACAAACTATTTCTCTTATTTTTAAATTTCATACCTCTTGCCATATTAACTCCCTATATAAAATCAGTTAGTGTGCGAATTGCTTGCCCAGTACCACCAACAATAGCTGATCTACCTTTATTTCTTGCTATACTTGCTTTCTTAGAAGCTAATCTCTTTTGTGAATATCCTTGAGCTCTTTTTGAATCGCTAAGTTTTTTATCCTCTACCATTTTCTCATTAATCGCAAGTAATGGTGAACCACTACTAACAAGTACCCCACCCTTAACATAACTCATAGTTACTGCAGCAATCTCTGATTTACTATCTGCATCAATTTTAGCAGCCTCTGCTATAGCTTCCTCATTCAAGAGACTCCCTTGCTCATCCTGTAGCTCAGCTTCTGTGTTATAAGACCTTTGTGCAAGTATCCCACTTGTCATTGATGAGGCTGCACCCACTCCAGTAAATATATTAGATGCTGTTCGGGTAACTACTGCTTGCCCAATAAAACTTGCTGCCTGTATAACCTGATTCATTTTATATTATCCTCGCCCACATTTTATAGTCACGTTTCATAGTATCATACTCCTTTAAAACACCCTCACTTTTAAAACCTATTTTTTCATAAAAAGACTCACTCGGATCATCCTTTAAGACTGTTGCTTGCATCCTATGAAAACCTTTTGGAACAACAAACTCCTCAATAGCATATTTTAAAGTAAGAGCATAAATACCTTTATTTACAATAGGTAAATTAGCCACTGCCCACACTTCGCATACTCCCGGCCAAAAAGGGACATAGCCAATAGCAGCTACAACCCTACCTTTACTTTTTACTAACTTTGCAACTCCATCTTCAATTACTGTTTCTAATCGCTCTCTAAAATTATCGACATCTTCAAACTCATGGTAGTCAATATTCATCCCATCAAGATCTGACAATTGCAGATCATATATTTCTACCTCTCTATTCATCAGCCACTTCCATGAACATGTCAAGAGACTGCACAATACATGGTAATGGGTGAGTCTGCTCAATTATAATCTGTTTACCTTTTTGCCAAGTATCTGGAAAAATAATAGACTCATCAGGTATCCCAGAAAACAATGGCGAAGGTCTATTTGTAGAACTTGATGTTTTCCTAAAAACTAATTCTTTTAAACCATAAAAATCTGTACCTATTCTAGCTCTGGCAGTGTTATGGAATCTAGGATTAATTTTAACAATTCTACTTGGTTTTGCATGAGCAGGTCCTGTCTCTCCACCGGGTTCTAAATTTAAAGTCCTGAGTCTACCACTATACTGTTTACCAATATGAACTTTACTAGCCTGAAAGTTCAAAGTAGTCGATCCATTTGATACAGTTAAACCTTCGGGATGTTCTCCACCATCAGTGATTGCTGTTATTGTTTCTCCTTCAAGATGACTTAATCCAGATAAAGTGCTTGTAGTGAGATACCAATCTCCTGCAGCCATTGCATTAGTATTATCAAATGCTTTAGTAATAGTACAATCAACATGCGTAGTATCGGTGTAAGCAGTTATAACCGCCCTACCCTCACCCACACCATCAATCGCCTTTTTCCATAGCTCACGACCTACCATAGAAGATGTAAATACTGCTGCACTTGCAGTAAACGTGACGCTAGTAGCTATCGCTGCCGAGGCAGGTGTCAGCGTAGCACCAGCGTCACCCCCCGTTAAGGAACCATCATATGTTAATGCACTATCAACATGTATATACTCTTTCTGAGCTTCAAACATTGCATTACTGAAAATTTCATCATCTGCTACCTCATTAGCATCCCCAGATACAAAATCTGATCTACGGGGCATTACTGCTTCTGCAGTAAAAAATTCAACGTATCTTCGGGTTACACCATCTATTGTTCTCTCAACAACAACCCATAACTGATCGAAACTAGTAGGTTGGGATATTGTTGCGGCTGATTTAACTTTAACATCCACACCACCAATAATATGCCTATGCCATCCAGAAATATCTTCACTTGTCTTAAATGTTAAACCAGTAAAGTTACCATTATTTAACACTCCCCAGAGAATATCCGGATCTCCATCTTGGAATGCTAGTTGTTTAAAACCACTAACAGATATATGATCAGCAACAAAATTCCTATCTATAGGAGTGAACCCATCTGCAAGAGCATCAAACTCCAGACTTCTTATTTTTAACCTACCTCTTTGTATGTATATAATTACACTACCTCTTGGTATAGGGCTCGTATGTGCACTCCCGACATCAGATATTGGTTTAACATTTATACTGTCAGGGGCAATAGGTTCTTCAAGACCACTACCTATTGCTTTGTTAACTCCTCCAAAAGTACCCATCGCTAAAAAGGAACTCATACCAGCAATCCATTCGATACCATTCACTGTACCCTCGTAAGAAGGAGCCAAAGTGAAACTAACCGCATGGTCTGCATCAGTCCCTGCTGTATGATCTGAATATCTTGGTAAACCATCCGTTGATGAGTCAGGTCCTCTTGTCCCCCAAAAAGTTTCCGGGAGAGTTTTAGTACCACCAAAGAACCTTCTACCCTCATAATACCCAATAGCTGACGGGTAGTCCCCAACTGTTCCAGCAGAGCTATAAGCTGTTAATGCTGAAGTATTTATATTATATCCTGCAGAATTAGTTAACTCAAAAGTATTTGTTGTCTGATTAGCAACAATATAGGAAACACCATTTACTTCTGTCATACCAACAACTTCCTGTATTGTAACTGTAGCACCGTTAGCAAAACCATGAGCTGCTGCTGTAACCACTCCGGGATTAGCCTGAGTGATCCCTGTTATAACTCTGGCAGGGAAAGGGTCATTAGTGCGGGAATAAGTAGAAGCAGTCCAGGCTGAATGGCCTGTCCTTGTTATATTTATAATATCATGATTGTTATGTGTGACTGTTAACGTATCAGCATTCTGATCGAAGTCTATATCAAATAACTCTGATTCACGATAGGGAAGTGACAATTCAAAAATCTTAGAAGCTACGCCACCTGTACCAGCAGCAGTTCCTGCTATATCTGTACCGTCAATATCTGTAATTTCAAAAGTATTAGCAGTTTTATTCGCTACAAGATAATACTTACCATTAAGATCCGTAGCTGTTGATATTCCGGAAAGAGCAACCTCATCACCATCAGAATACCCATGAGATGTAGCAGTAACAACAACAGGTGTGGCATTGGTTGTACTTGTGACTGTGACATCATCCTCAAGAATAACCCCCTCATCTTTAAATATACGCATATAAAGATCAGTGAGCTCAAGTACATAAGACTGCTCATCATTAAACTGGAAAGGAAGAAGTCTTGCTGTTCGGTTTAATCTTGTATGGTTTACATACTTTGTACCGGTACGAAAACGTGCAGGTCCTTGAGGTTCTGTAATAAAGTTCTCACAGATCTCAAGTCCTCTTTTATAAAGGTCAAGTTGGAATCTTCCTTGGACTTTAGGTGAAAGCTCCCCGGAAGAAAAATCCGTTTGGTCTACATTTCTGACTGTCATGAGTTAAATATTGTATTTTTACCCGCCACATTTGAATTTAAATTCCGTCTTGCTGATATAAATTTACTATGTTGTATTCTAACTGGTGGCCTCTCCTGACTATTCACCGCTTTAGCTTCTATCCTCAGTTCATCCCTCGTTAATCGCAATTCATTTTTAAGTGAAGGTTTTAGATTAAAAGCAAAAGCAACACGCCAAGCAATCTCAACAGCCAATAAATCTACAAAGAGAGCATCAAACTTTGTAACAATGACTTCATCTTTAGTATACCCAATATTAATAGAAGTTGCACCGCTATTATCCATGAGAATTTGTCTACCTTCAAGAGCATAAGCTTGTTTCAAATCTGATAAACTATCATCCCCTATAAAATTTAATCTAATAAGGTCATTAGGTAGGTTATAGGCATCTGCCCAACCATGCATTGGGGTGGTCGAATCTCTGGAAGCAACAGATCTAGCTCGTGCAAAAACCCAAGGATGTGCTCGAAGTAACGCCCTACGAGTAACATCATACCATCTTGCACATTTGATCTCTTGCTCAGTAGTAGGATTATCAATATTGACAATAATACCACCAGCAATGTGATCCATTGATAAATTACAAACTGCGACTTTTGAAGTAGCTGTTTTACTCATGTTTTTTCCTTTAAATAAAAGTGGTGCGATGAGTTAACACCGCACCACTTAAAAATAAATATTATTCTTATGTTTCTAAGAATAATGCAACAATAGTCACCGTACCAGCAGCACCAGTATCCGTATTAGTAGTAACACAGATATCATATCCCGGTTTAGCAGTCAATGCTGTATGCCCGGCAAGCTCATAAATCTTCTTAGTACGATCTGCAATATCAATAGAGCACAAACCGTCAGCTGGCGTTTCAGTAGCTCCAGCAACAGTACCCGGAAGAGCACCACCAGAAGGGGCAAGATCCAGACTATCTGCAAAAACATCCACATCAATTACTGCACCATCATCACCATTATACGCTGTAGGGTTGTACAGCCCTATATCAGTATCAACTGCTAATGTTACAGCATCATCAACGTATACCTTCATTTCGTAAGGTATCAGGTTCCCAGAAACACCCTTGAAAAAGCGGTATACTGAACCATCACCATCAGCATCTATCTCTTCAGTTGCTGTCATCCCAATTACTCTAGCCCCATTGACCAAAGCAGCACTTACAATCTTACCAGCTTCTACAGTCGAGTGTACATATTTATCTACTGCCATGAAAACCTCCTTGAAAAGTCTATAAATCAGATAATTTAGTAAAATTAGTCAGTTGTTGTGACCTTCTGTACATGTGCACCTTCGGTTCTAACAGCTCCCAAGATACCAGAAATCTGAACCTGATTTACATTTACAAGGTCTGGCCTGTCTTTAATAGTTATTTCCATATCCTGAGATAGACCATAACACAGACCTCTAGAAGTCATAGCAAAACAACTTCTTACACCAGAAGATACCGGAAGAATAGGACTCCTTGCATTAGCAGCAAACTTAACAAGATCAAGACCCATAGCATTTACGATAGAACCTTTGTCTACAACAAACTGCCTTGAGTAATCACCACTTATAAGTTCAGCTTCACCCATTAGAGCAGTATGCTCATCACCAGTGATTGCAAAAACCATATTTTCAGAAATGTCATTACCTACATCAGCATCAATCCAGAACTGATGAATCTCCAGTAATTTTTCGTAAGTCAATCCAGCAGTCGCTGTAACTGTGTTTGTGCCATCATTGGCAAAAGTAACATCAGTCTCAAAATCCCTACCAGTTGAAACAGTAGCAAATAAAGCGTCAACACCAACCCTATCAAATACTCTTTCCATAGCAGTAATACATGCACGAGCATATTCACTCTGAGGCTCACATAATACACCGAGCTTATCCATCTTATCAATAGGAAGAGTAACAACGAACCTTCTTCGTGTAATCTTCCTTCTAAGATGATCAATGTCATCAAAAACTGTTGCCTGTACTCGCCCTGCAACTTCCCTAGCTTCTACATCACCCAGACCATCAAATGCAAAAACATCGCCAATCATAGGCTTAACCTGTACATAAGGTCTAAGTCTTGCCTTGATCTGCTGTGATTCATGTCTCAGATTATCACTAAACTGGATGATCATCGCCTTATCAATTGTATCCGACATAGTCAATTTCTCCCTACTAAATCCAAAAATTATTAAATAAGATCAGTAACTATGCCCGACTCAGCATCATCGGAAGTGCCTTGGCTTTTTTTGGTAGCTTACACCAAATAGTTTGACTATTAACAGTGGACTGTTTCCAGATACCCACTATATTTAACTCATTTTACTAATCCTCGCATATATCTCTCTAATTTGGTCATTTACTTTTTTATGATCTTTATGGAATCCATCTTTGTATGCCGGGCTATCTCTCAAAGCCAAAGCTTGTTTTCTAAGCCCTTCTACATCATTAACTCCCACACTACCACCATTAAGATCATTAATACTATCTTCATTTATATATCTATTTCTTATATTATCAAGAACTACAGCCATTGCCATTTTAGCATCATTAGGGAGAGCCTCAAATCTCTCAAAAAGCTCTTCTGGGAGATTCTCCTGTAGTAATGCTTCTCCACCAGCTAATACCTCAGCAGTCTTACCACCAAACATTGATGTAGTCATCTCTTCAAACTCAGCAGTCTTATCCTCCTCTACTGCTTTAGTCATCTCAGCTACTATCGTATCAAAACCTGTTTGAATCGTAGTAGCTGCCTTACCAGAAATCCCAGCTGAATGGAATAGTTCTTTTATTTGAGCCTCAAAGCCCTCATCCCTTTCTACACCTTCAGCAAATTCAAAGGCATACTCCTCAGCTGTCTCAGGCATCCCACTAGCAATATTGAAAGCTAATCTATCCTCATCTGACGATTCATCAGTAGGAAAATTAACTCTCGTTTTACCTATCAGACTCTGAGCACCATCAAGTTTCTTATAGACATCATCCAAACTCTTTACATCTTTTAAATAGCCTCTATCTTTGTATTCTTCTGGAACAGAAAATTCTGAACCATCTTCCGGGGTAACATTACTGTGCATGGGTATAGTAGAACTAACATCTATCTGTTCCTGTACCCCTCCACTTCCACCACTACCATCATCAACTTCTCTTAATATCCCATTTTTTTCCATCATTTCTCCGCCCCTTAAAATTCAATTTTCTTTAAATGTTTTGCTAAAATATTTCTACGCATCTCTAAATATACACTCCTACGAGCTTCCAGATAAACAGACGACTTTTCATTTACTTCTCCTGTGTTCGGGTTCATTGTAACAGTATTTTTAAGGAAACCTAAACTTTTCATTAAATGCTTAAATAACTCTCTACCCTCCTCGGTAGCAGCGACTTCATTATAAAAAGTCTTAACTTTATCATCTACCTTTTCTTTAGCCTTATTTTCTTCTATTTTTCTTGCCGCTTTCTCCCTTGGTGTTAACATTACTTCTTACCACCTCCCCCAGAGGGTAAAGAGCCATTTTGTGCTCCAGCTGTTGCTTCAGCCTGAGCTATATTCCTAACAGTTTCTGATCCTTCTCTTGCTTGCTCTAATTGCTGCTGTTGAGCTTGTGCTGCAGCTGTTGCTTCTCTTACTTTCTTGATAACATCAAGACCATTAATAATCTCTGCCGAAGCACCAGTAAGCTCTGCTGTACGTTTAATAAGTGCATCCAAATTAACATTATCAACAATGTCTGGTTTATAAGGCATTGTATTATTAAGAACATCAATCACAGCCATATTACCTTGTACCTCTTCAGCCTTAGTTGCTCTTTCCGCTGGAGAGATATATTTAATTTTATATATCTCCTCACCGGCAGCTGCCTTTCTAACTATCTCATCAGGGATTATAATAGGCTCTATCCCGGCAGTAATTAAAGATGCTTCCTCTTCTGAACCACTAGCTACTCCAAGCCTACCAGCTTCTGAGAATATAGCTATAGATCTCTCAATCATATTATTAAAGAGCTCTGCTTTCTTCCTTGTAAAGAGTGATCCAAGAGACTGACCTCTAAGCTCGTTACGAATATTCGCTTCACCAAGAGTCATCCTTGTTTCGTTATTGAGGTCAAGGAGCCTATCAATCATAAAGTGATTTGTTATAGACTCAGTCAACTTATCAATCATTAACATTAAAGGTTGTATATCCCCAACTGTAGATATCTCTACAATAGGTTTAGCAACTCCTGTTCTGTTAGCAATATTGAAAACATTTATCGCACCAGCACTTGTATCAATGGTAGTTGTACCAAGATCCCCATCTCCTAATATAGCAAGAGGTGGATCCGCCAACTTCTCTGCAGCAACTGTCAATGTTTCCCATATAACATTAAGTTCTATAATATCCGGGAGAGCAGCCATCGCAAGAGATCTACCTTGTACTTCTCCCATAGCCTTACGCAACCGGGTGACAAGTACCGGCATCTCGTCAAAACCACTCTCCTTTAAAATCTTTTCTGATTTAAACTCAAAATGTATTGACGCTATTGGCATACTCTTATTGCCAAATTTAGTTCTATCACCTTCCATACGAGGTTCAATAGCATGGATAATAACTATGTTCTCCATCTCTTGACCATTACTAAATTTCTCTTGGTTTGCTGCACTTAAATTCTCTAGACCATATTCGAGAACTGCCTGTCGAATAGTCATAGTTTTTTCGTTATATATTGTATCTACTAATTTATTCTCATCCTCATCAATATGCATCGTCTTAACATCCCAAGATACATACCTGATAGGTAATGCTTTATTCTCCTTAGCTTTAAACACACCAAGACCTACAGTACCGAAAACAACATCATCAAAAGCGATTTCTGTTAAAGCAACCGCAAGTCCTGATCTAGAATCGTCCATCATGGAGATAGCTTCTTCAGTAGCAAACCTGAAGTATTCTCTATTCTCCTCGGTATCTGAAATATTCCTTGATCTAACTAATTCAAAAGACTGTGCAGCACTCGGCCACAACTGTCCAAGAATAGATGATGCTGCTGTCTCTGCTGCCTTTGTAGCGGTGTTATCAAAGATATCTTTAGAAAGGAAAGCACCCTGCTCATTGACTTCATTAAAATTTTGCTTACGGTTATTTACAAATTCACCAAGCAATTGATAGTGGTTTAGCCAAGGCTCTTTCCTCTTTTTATAAACTTTGAGCTTATTTTTAATAACTCCAATTTTTGATAATCCTACTCCATAAGCCATTATGAGAGTAACCTTCTCTTACTAGTTTTAGCTTTACCCAATATACCACTAGCCCCTGTAGACTTAAGTGCTGCTTGTGGAGTGAAAGCTAGTAGATTTTTCTTAATTACTTTAGATTTTCCTTTTTTAGCAACCATAGCTTCCGCTTTTCCTTTGGCTACTAATTTATCAGCTTCTACTTTTTTTGCTGCCTTTTCTGCTTCTGCTGCTCTACTTGCTTCTGCTGCTCTACTTGCTTCTGCTTGTCTAGCTGCATTATTTGCTGTTGCAGTATTTGCTGCCATTCTTCCAGCATCTGCTGCATTTCCCATTCCTGCATTTTGCCCTGATGATACATTTTTACCAGCGTTCTTAATCGTATTTGCTGTAGTGGACGCAACATGTTTAGTCGCCTTTTTTGCTTTCTTCCAATACTTCGACATTTTATACCCCTATATTAACTCCAAAGATTAACCCGCCCCATTAGATCAACAGTGTTCTCACCCCTTACTCTTTTCATTGTCCTTAACGAACTTTTTCCTTCCATTTTTTTAATCCTGCTTCCTTTACCACTAATCTTTGTAGCAACAGGATAGGCAAATGTCAAGATAAAAGCATCCCATAAATCAGGGGATCTGCCAAGTATTTTAATTATGTCTTTTTTAGGTGGCATCTGAATAAGCCCATTCATTGTTTCTTTATAGTCGGGGATTGATGCAATATCAATCTCAAGCTCGTCACTATTAGGAATAGAAACACAATCAGACTCGATCCAATCACGAGCCAGAATATGCATCTCGGCACGCTTATTAGAATATTTATCGTTCTCAATAGCACCTTCATTAAAATACACTCCCCTAACGACATCACCATAGCCATCATCTATAAGGATGTCTATAATCCCATAACCTTTAGCAATGTCTATAAAAATTTTATCTACCTTTTCCTTCTCTATCATTCTCTCAAGTCTTGCTGCTACAGTGGTTTGGCGAATAGTTCCTTCTTTCATTGGGTCATAAGTAATAAACGGGAGGACGCATCTCCCTCTTCGAGGCATGATCACTGTACGATCTTTGTCTCTACCAACATCTACGCCCACAATAAGTGGCCCGGCAGGTTGTACTTTAGCTTTTGTGGCTCTCATAAGAGAATCACCATTCACAAGATTTGTTCCACTGGTGACAAATGCGTCTTTAACAGTCATTGGATATTCTTGCCTGAACTTCCATTCAGATCCAAACTCCTCTATTTTTATCCTTCTCCAATGAATCTGCTCATCATCAAGATCAAAACTTATTTTTAATTTCTCTTCTTTATCAGAAATATGGAAATTTTTATCAACAGGTCTACGATATTCTTTCTGCCAGAACCAAGGGATAAAGACAAGCTCATAGTCCCCCTCACCTCTCATAGCAGCCATACACTTACGGTGAAACATATTTCCCATGCCATTAGCTGTTGATTCTAAGATGATCTCTGTGTCATCGACATCTGCTATTGATTGCATAATGCCTGTCTCTATCCCGTCGGTGTTTTCCCAAAAAGCTACCTCAGATCCATGCATGTACTGCAATGTTCCTCCACGCCCCACATCCTCGTTTCCAGCTGTTCCTGTAGTGTATTCACTGTCAAGGAGGTCAAATTTAATCTGCCTATTGTTGTAGACACTGGTGTGGGGTTTAAGTGCTTCGGGACAATTCTGCTGGAACCTATCTACCATTGCAAAAAGCTTGGTAGTAGTCTGGTACTCGTGAGATAAGATAAACACAGCCACACCTTTATTACGGGTGCTCTTGTGATATCCTCTGGCGGCAGCGTAGGTACTACACCCCTGCTGCCGGCCTTTTAGGATTATTATCCTGACTCGGCCTTTCTTTGCTAACTGTGCTTCTACCCTACTGTGCAAATACTCTTGGGCTTTGTTAAAGATAAAGGGCTCAACCTTACCGGTTTCTTTATCTTTAATGACCAAAGCCTTACGAGCAAAAAACTGTAAGTTCTTCTGCAGTAGGTTGTGGAACACATCAGGGGTAAGTTGTTTAGTTGTCATGCTGATTTCTTAGAGAATAATCTCCAGATAAATTTCGCACCTTGGTCGAGAACATTAACCATTCCAAGACTTATTCCTGTAGTTGACACCATTCCTTCAGGAGTGTCTATAGTGTTACCAGCCAAACCCATTGTCAATCCTGCTACAGCACCTGAAGCCATCGTTCTACCGAACTTACCTGTATCGAATCTTTCTCCATCTTTCATCTTTGCAACGTAAGTTCCCATACCTGTTGCTAATGATGAAAATAAACCTATTGCTAAATTTGTAAATAATACTGAAAACATTTTCTATCTCCTAATAAGGTTAGTTAAATCTAAACATCTATGTCAGCTTCTTTTAAGAGTGCTGCCTCTTCCTCTGCCACCATTTCAAGATACTGTGTGTACGTCTGGGTAATACTCTTGGATTCTATTTGCTGTTTAGCCTTACCAAGTACCCGGTCAGTAATAGTCTTTATGGCATCCATCTCCCCACGAGCTGCTCTACGGGCTAATCGGATGTTCATAACCTCAGCATTGGTAAGCCCTTCAAGATCTTCATCTTTACAGAGAAAAATCTCTTCATCAGTACGTTTGTAAGGAAGTGACAACGCAGCTACCGGGAGATCTTCTAAAACCTCCTTAGTCACCATTCTTCTGCTTACCACCTTTGGGATCCCTTCCGACCAATCCACAAAAGTATCGTAGTTCATTATTTCGTCCATAGTTAATCCATAAAGTCAGCTAAAGCGTCTTCAGAATTGTATATATGCAATTCTGGTGCATCGTGCTGATTATGACGAGGGTTGTAAGAGGCAGATGTTTTCTCCTCAGTTGAATGCTGTGGAGGGTTAACCTCTTCAGGTGTACCCGGAACTACATCATACCACTCTGGGTTAAGACTTGAAATACCTTTTAAGAGTTTGTATTCCTCTTCTCGCTTTTCCTGAATACGCATGTAGTTATCAAGATCAGCTTCGCATGATTCTACGGCTTGCCTGAGATCCATAATTTTCTCGTAAATATATTCTTTTACAGGTAGCTCCTGTTCACGAATATAACTGATGATCGTTGGCCTATTCATTTGCCATAACACTGCCTTCACCTGAGCTACATTACCAAACGCCTCAACATTAACTATGTCGTGAGTTCTAAAACCACAATAGTCAGGGTATTTTTTACTGAGCACCTTGTCGAGAATATGATTCTTAATGATAGATAATGCCCTATCCATACTCGGTAGATTAATATCGAATGAATACTGCTTTAAAGTTTTACCCTTGTCTGCTTCCTTAACAAAATATTGACCTTCTACTGTTATCTTATAGCCCGAACCTTTACCCATCTCCTGCCCTCCTTTATTTAAAGTTAAAATTTTAGTATTAGTGTACGGAAAGATCACGATAAGTCAAGGTTATTTATGTCTAGTAATGTTTAATTTTCTAAATGGTTGTTACTTTTAGTTTAAAAGTAACAAAAGTAACAAAATTTTTTGGAATTTTTTTTCATAGGTAATTCTGGGGAAATTCTGGAGATTTTTTTAGCTCTATCGAAGAGAGGAGGGGAGCCCCTTTTTTATTGTGAAAGTCGCCCGATCGCTGGGACGTATGGGGGTCTAATTGAATGGGGGGTGGGTTCGTAGCTTTAACTTTAGAAGCTTCTCAACTGAGTAGTTATCTTCGTGCCTCAGTACAACAGCGAGTTATCTTCGTGCCTCAGTACAACTAAGTAGTTATCTTCGTGCCTCAGGTAGCTACATGGTAAGATTTAATAAGGCATGCTCTCTACCGCTCTCTACCTTTTATAATCCACTAAGTTAAATTTAATAACTCGCTAAGTTAAATTAACGGTCTCACTAAGTTAAATTAACGGTTTCGCTAAGTTAAATTTAACATTTTACTCTCCGGATTTAGTTAAATTTAGTTAAATTTAGTTAAATTTAGTTAAAATGACGGCATTTTAGTTAAATTTAGTTAAAATGGGCAAAAGGTAAGGGAAGTAAGGGATGGTAAGGGATAGACCCATTACCACTTAAACCTATATGGTTGCAGGAGTTCTGATCAAGGTAAGGGATAAAGGGATAAAAAACTCTTAGGGCTGTTATATTCCCTATATTTACTATATATACTATAAATACTGTATATGCTATAATTTAATATAATAATAATAATAATATATATTATTATTATCTCTTACTCTCTTACCTTTGTTATAAACTCTGATTTCTCATACACTTACCCGGTAAGGGATTAGTGAGGGGTCAACCATTAGTGAGGCCTTACCTTAATAGCCCCTCTCATCATATATTTAGCTATCATACATAAATTAACAGGATACAGTGCCACATCCACTATTATAACCTTTTAACACGCTTAGATAATTTTAAACACCGGGGACAAAGTCTAAGTATTATTTTAATTAGTCTTGGCACTAGGAGTGCTTCGCACATATAAAAAGGGTGATTTTAGGCTCGTGCTTCATACACTTGGGTATAAAGCACAAGCCTAAAATCACCCTAAAAGCAACAGCAACAGCCACAGCCACTGCCACAGCAACGCTATTGAGTGCTCGGCTTCGCCATAGCACGTATTATTTATCTTTTTACCGCTCCGCTTTAAAATAGTCGACAGGCTCCTATTTTAATAAAAACAAACAAGTGGAGCTATCAACTATGACTATCACATGGTTAAACCATGCGACAAACAATGGCTTTTTGCATTTGTCTGCTCGGCTCGCCTCGACCAACATTAAAACACTCTATTTTAGCCGTTTTAAGCTAAAGCAGATCGTGTTTATGAGGTGTTTAATAAAAGTAGTTATTCTTGTAGTTTTAAAACCATTAAACACGTGCTTCGCAATCATAAACACGACAAAGCAGTTGTAAAGTACAGCAAAAGCCTTTAATTGAGTTACTGGAAGTCGACCGGGTTTTCATATAGCTCATTGATTTTTTGGTAGGTCGCCTGAGCCGAGGTCAAAAAAAGTAGTTATTTCTAGATCTTTTATTAACCTCGTCTCAGTCGCCCTGTTTTTTCAATGAGCGTCGGAGAAATTCTCTCTCAGACTTATTCGATCGTTTTGAGTGTTCCGTCTTTCTTGGTTTTTATTTGATTGATTTTATCACATTCTTCTTTCTCATTTTTAAGTCAATTCTCAAGAATTAAAAAGTTAAATCCTCCTCGGGCGAAACGTCGAATCGTTAGCCCTTTACAGGGAGAGGCGTTTTCCTGTCGCCTTTGGTCGAAGAATTTAACTTTTTAAATCTTGGAGAATAAAAATGAGAAAAAAGAATGCGATAAAATCAAGGCCATCAAAAAAAACGCAAGAAAGACTCCACTGTCTTAACTTGTGTGAGAGAGAAATAGTTAGTTTGTTGATTTAAAAAATATTTGGGGTTGGTGCAATTAGTAAAAGCCCTTAACTTTTATTAGGAGGTAGTGATTATGAGTAATTCAAATAATGTTGTTGATTGTCAGAACCACCCTTTGAACTGTGATCAATGTTGTCACAACGGTTTATGTGATCTTACAGTTAATCCGGAACATGAATGGGATATACCGGGTGATGAGGGTGTTGGTATTTGTGAATCATGTGGCATTCCGTTTTACAAGGGGTTCTGCAGCACTTGCGAGGTTGATGATTATGTAAATGATCAACAAACCCCTTCGCATATTAGACCGGTATCAGATGCTGAGAAAGAGTTTAGCATCGAATTAGCAAGGTACAAAAACATTGCACTCAGAAGAGACCCTCTAGGCTATTACAAAATAATAGTTGATAGGGAATCTAATAACCCTCTATGGATGGCGAAAGCCACGGATAACGACGCACAAGACATGCAAGACGCTTTAAGGGCTTTTCAACTTTATATAGAAAGGACATAGTGAATCGGTAACAGCACAGTATCTACATTAACTAATTTTTGATATTCTTTTAAGGAGCATCACAATGACTATGAATCGTATGAAAGACCTAAATTGGACTGAGATCTGCAAAGATAAGTCCACAAATACCCAACTACTAAAGAAAAACAGTAGTTTCGTGGTTCACAACGCTAACACCCGGCAAATAGTGAACTGGAAATTCTACATGGAATGCCTAGTCCAAAGCGGGCGTCTCAGTAAAGCGGAGGCAGATTGCTTACCGTTTGACTGGGGCAAGTTTAAAAAATTCGTAGAGTTCACATACAAATCTGCGATCCGCTCGTACAATGTGAATTACGAGTTCGATCATGACACATTCCAAAACAATGATGCCGATGTTAACAGGGACAATACCGACCTGTTTAACAAGATGAATGGCGGATTTATCCCGACCAGTGACGCACTTAACAGAACTGATCAGGACGCACTTGATAGGAGCATAGGTTTAAACCACCTGTCAAATGTTGAGGTAAATAGTACCAACAACAAATTAGATGGGAATACAACCCCGTCCGCAATGTTGAATCAACTAAAAAACATGACTGTTAAACAGGCGAAAGCCATCTTGAAAATGGATGAAACACTTCTCACAGAACAGCAAGTGAGTTGTGCTAAACAGGTAATTGAAGCGGATACTGCTAGCAAGAAGCAAAACAAATCCGTAAAGAAGAAAATAGACCTGTCACAAGCTTAAATTTAACCCGGAGTGGGTGTTACAACGGCACTCACTCCATTACTTTATTTGTTAAGGAGCAACAACATGAATTGGAACATCACTAGCTGGTTTTTCAAAGGGCTTATAATTTACGGACTTGTTTCAGCTTTCTTCTACCTATGGACAAGCTAATCCCGGCTACCGAGCCACATGGGGCATGGGTCATAGTGACTCGTGCTCCTATATTTTTCTTCAGATCCGGGAAAGGAGTGCTTCGCACGTATTTAAAACTTTTTTAAAAGGCAGAAAAAGTTTAAAGGCGTTAAAGGAGTGCTTCGCACGTATTTAAAATCAGAAGCCCTGTATGTCCAATAGTGGGGTGCGGGGTGTGGCTTCCAAATTTTTTTTAAAGGTGTTTTGAATCTTAATTTTTTTAAATTATTAGCAAAAGGAGATGAAAATGAGTAAGATTGAAAGAGCAATTGAAGAATTTGTAGACAATGCAATAGAGAATTATGATTTTACTGATGCTGTCAGAGAAGGGATTGAAGATGTTGATTTTGATGATGTAATTGAAAGGTTTTTTGATAATACCTACTGTTTTGACGATGTACTAGAAAGGTATTTTGAGTCTTATTCATTACCGGGTCTTGGATCAGAAATACAAGAAGGGATTGAGAGTTTCAACTTCACCTCATTATTTGATGAACATAAAGAGCAGTTTGAGCGGGATTTAAAAACTCAATTAAGAAATGAATTAAGAAATGAATTAAAGATGTATTGCGACATTGATATCGTTGAGAGTTTAAAAGCTAAATTAAAAAGTAATCGTAGCACTTGGCATATTTATGCTGAATTTGCTGGAGTTGCTTGCATCGTTACAGGGTTTTTTGAAATATTTAAACATTGGGTATTATAATCTTTAAAGAATTTTAAAAAGGAGAAACCATGTCTTGGAAAAAGATAGATCTAAACGAACATAAGAAAGTAAAATCTGTACTAAGCAGTAGAATGCATGAACCTCATGAACATATTTATAGAATTTACGGTAGGTTAAAGGGTTCTGGTAGGTTCAGACCCTTTGACGAAAACGAGAGTGAATTCGTTAAAAATCTGATATATGCTCCAATGTACAAAGCGAGAGACGGTGAAAAACTAGTTGAAAAGGTTAAGAACATGAATCTTGATAATCCTAAGTTTGAATTTATTATAAAGAGGGCAAACTAATGATCTTTCAAACCAATAGCAAATTGAAAAAAGATAAGATCTACAAATTCTCTCTTCCGTATAAGAAAACTTGTCCGGGTAAAGGGGATTGTGAAGATTACTGCTTGTGGATAAATGTCCTTAAGAGACGGGGAGATAAATGTATTGATGCACATGAAAGGAATTTAAAGTTATCGCTAGAACGCTATTTCCCTCAAATGTGCATATTTGAACTTGAACAATCTCCCCGTATTGAGTTCGTCAGGTGGCAGGATACAGGCGATGTATATTCTCAGTATTATCTCGACAAGCTTCAGTGGGTGGCTCACCGTACTCCTGATGTATTCCACTACCTGTATACAAAATCATTACACTTGAAGTGGGACAAGTGGGATGGTTTAAAAAACACCAAGCGTATCAACAGTTTTGGTGGTAAATATGATAACCTTATTGACCGCAGGAAGCCCCACAGCATTCTTGTGGAGAAAGGAAAACCAATCCCAGACGGATATACTGACTGCACAGAATCAGATATGTTAGCAGTAAATTCTGTCAGGATTGCGTTATACAAAAAATAAACTTTTAAATTTTAAGGAGAAGAAAAATGAAAAAACTAACAGAAGAAGCTAGAGCTAAAAGAATTAACAATGCACAAAGAAAAGCACTATCAGAAGAATTAGATATTGTTTTTAAGAATCGCACAATAGAAATAGCTGAATTAAGAGCTATTAATACAAAATCTGTAGTAGAAAAAGTAAAGAAAGAACTAGGTTTTAAAGCAATTACTAAAAAAATTAAGCTGCTTGATGCTGAGAAAAAAATGTTAATAGCTAAACTCAAAGATAATGGTCTTAATGAATCCGGGGAATGTTATTACCACTCATATGATTATGTTAATAATCGCAGAGTTTCTATAATGATAGACTGTAAATTAAAAACTTCTCTCGACAATATGGAATCTAAAGAAATACCCGCACTAAATAGATCAAAAACTTTAGAGACAGCAAAGAAAGCAATCTGGTTAGCTGGAACAATAGGAGAAGCATACGACATAGTTAATGAAAAGAACTAACAAATTTTAAGGAGAATAACAATGGTCTCATACACAAATCAAGAAATTGAAAATGTTGATTTATTTCCAATGGAGTTAGATAGTCCAATACCTACTCCAGTATCTGTAATGGATCAAGATAAGCCCCACCCTTCTAGATCCGACAGATACTCATTTATTAGTACCAAGAGGATTGTTGATGATCTTAATACTCTTGGCTACGAGCTATTCGATACTCAGATAGCCAGAGTAAGAGATGAGGCTAAGGAGGGTTATCAGAAGCATATACTCAGGTTCAGGAAATCTGGATTTGAGTATACAGGTCAAAAGTCTGTACAAGAGATTGTCATGGTAAATAGTCATGGATCTCAGGCATGTGCTCTTACCTTCTACATTGGAGAAACTGTGTTTGCGTGCCTAAATGGAATTATATCAGGGCATCGCTTCCAATCTCAAAAGATCCGGCACACTGGGTATACTGAACATAAAGTAGAAAATGCAATATCAGGGTTACTGGAACAATCTCAGGAATTTGAATATGCCCGTTGGAACATGCAGAATAAGCTCCTAAACGGCTCTCAGCGTAGGGACTTTGGTTGGCAAGCTCTGGACATACTGTTTGATAAAGGTTTTAACCCGAATCATTACAACCGATCAGCCAGTATAGAGAACCTTTTAATTCCCCAGCGTGTAGAAGATAAAAACTTCTCACTGGATTCAACATTCCAAATAGTACAAGAGAAGTTTATCCAAGGTTGTGGATCGCATACACCTCAAAAAGGGTTCTTAGTCAAAACAAACTTCAATCGCAAAAATAGTAACCCAATCCATGCGATTGATAAGAAGGTAAGAGTTAATCAGGAACTGTTCGATTTAGCTGAAAGTTTTATATAATGTGGTCACTAGAAGAATTAAAGGTAATTCTAAACTCTTTCCCTCCCTATGTAGATGCAAAGATTAAATTAATGGATAAGGAGCTTACAATGAGAGAGTATAAAGAATTAATATTGTTTATTACAGACTTTGAAACTAAATATTATAACTTTGTAGAAAGGATAGATAACTAATGTCAAGAACATATGTTTACACAACAACAAAGAAGCAAAAGAAGCCTTTTAATCTAGAGGCAGAAAACCTTGCTAAAGCACTAAAAGCCTTAGCAAAGAAGTACAAGGGTAGGAAACTTACACAGGCATATGAATCACTACAGCCTGATGGTCGTAAGAAAAATTCAATGAGAAACTGGGTATAACTATTTTAAATTAAAGAGGAGATGTGGGATCTAACAAGAGGGTCAAACTTGTTAGATCCCTATGAAGAAAGGAACCAATTTAACCATAACTAAACTAAAGTTTCAAGAAAATAACTTGACAATTTACAGCTAGTTGTGTATGTTAGCGAAATACATGAGAAATCTAAAAGCTATTCATATTGCGAAGTTGCTGAACGTATCTGTTGTCTGGGTACGCTATTTAGCGAGAGCAGGTGTAATACCAGCAACTAAAAAAGGCAGGAGTTGGTATTTCTCCAGAGAAGAAGTGTTAAAAGCTTATTGCAATGACAACAATTATAAAGGAGATTAACCCCGTGAAGAAAACAAGAGTAGTAATCCCTAAAGAGCATTATCTCGAATGTAATAAATGTGGAGCTGAAATGGTATATACCGGAATTGAGGGCATAGAAGTTAACTCCCCAGTATTCCAACACAGATGTTCCTACTGCGATCATACAGTAGTCGCATCTGAAAAATACCCTTACATAAAATATGTCTCTGTTTAATAGGAAACCAAAATGCAAAAAGACGAAATTATTGAACAATATCTACAGAACGGGTTTCGATTGTTCCGATTACGGGGCAAGAAACCAGCCATCACAGCATGGCAAAACATCAAAGAGGATCCTTTTCTTGACCCTAAAACTTTTGATAAGAATTTTGGTATTACTCTGCAATCCGATGACCTCGTTATTGATGTTGATGTATCCGAAAAAGAAGATGGGACTTTTAAGACAGGCAGAGCATCATTTGATAGACTTGTAAAAGAAATTGGTCTAGACTTTAAAAACACCTTTGGAGTACGAACAGGTACTGGTGGATTCCACTTCTATTTCAAAAAGCCAAAAGACTTTCCTATCAGAGAATCATGGCGTAAATTTGAAGATTTAGAATTTAAATCAAAAGGTCGATATGTTGTAGGAGCTGGTTCGACACACCCCGATACTAATAAATTATATAAAATAGTTACAGGGAGTATGTCAGATATTTTACCAGCTCCTACAGCACTTTTAGATATTATCAAATATGAGCCAATTGATTTTAGTAATATCAATAGCCTTAAAACTTACTCAGACGATCCTCAGAGCATTGAACGATGTAAGACATACTTAGAGTCAGTAGATCCTGCTATTCAAGGCTCTGAGGGCGATAAACATACGTTTATTGTCGCATGTCGCAGTAGAGATTTCGGATTATCGCCTGAAATGGTTCTAGAAATGATGGATACTATCTGGAACCCTAGTTGTAAACCATCTTGGAGCCTTGATGAGCTAAAACAGAAAGTATACAATGCCTATAAGTACAATACTACACCATTAGGAGTAAATAATCCGGAAGTAGCATTCTCTGATATACCTTCAAAAGATGTAAAAGAGAAAAATTTCTGGGCATCCCCACTTAGAGATGATAATACCCGGAAAAAGCATATACAAAATACTATATGCTACATGAATGAAATTGATGATCTCCGGGGGCTACTTAAATTTAACCTCTTTACAGATACAATTGAAATGAGAAAAATACCTAAATGGTATCCCGAAGGAAAACCATTGAGTAGTTGGTCGGACAATGATGCCATCTGGTTTAAGTATGAAATGGCTGTGCAGCAGAAATATGATGTCAAAGTATCAGATATTAACGAAGCAGCTTTAATTTATTCCCACAAAAGAAAGTACCACCCAGTAAAAGATTACTTAGAGCCTCTTGTCTGGGATAAAAAGGATAGAGTCTCTACTTGGTTAACAGATTATGCCCACGTTGAGGATAATGCGTATGTAAGAGCTGTTGGTACTAAAGTGCTTCTTGCAGCAGTTAAAAGAATTTACCAACCGGGATGTAAGTTTGATAATGTTCTAGTAATTGAAGGAGATCAAGGAGTAGGGAAATCAAGACTTCTCGAAGCACTTGGAATGAAGTGGTACAGTGATCAGCATATTGATCCACACCATAAAGATACTGTTTCGTGCATGAGAGATAAATGGATCATTGAAGTATCTGAGATGACATGTGTTAAAAAGGCTGAAGTCGATGCTTTGAAATCCTTTTTAAGTCGCAACACAGATAGAAAAAGATTATCCCACATGAAACTTGCTCAAGATTATCCCCGGCAATGTATCTTTATTGGTACAATTAACCCTGATGAAGTTGGATACCTTTCAGACAACACAGGTAATAGACGGTTCTGGCCAGTATTAATTCCACCAGATAGTAAAATAAAGGTTAAAAAACTCAAAGAAGATATAGATCAAATCTGGGCGGAGGTTATGTACCGATACAACCAAGGTAATACTGATCTACATATTGCTGATCAAACAGTAGAGAAAATAGCTCTAGAAGAAGCTGAGAAACGTAAAGCTATAGATGAATGGCATGCGACTATTGCTAATTGGTTAAACCATGTTAGAGCTGACGGATTGATAATCCAACATGTTAAATCAACACAAATATGGTCTGACTGTCTAAACGGAACTCTCAGGCATATCAAGCGTATGGATCAAGTAAGAATAACAAATATAATGAAATCATTAGGTTGGACTAAAGGAGCTTACAAAGAAAATGGCACCAGCCATTGGGGTTACACAAGGCCAATAGATGATGATCTCAGTATTAAAAAAGATAGGAACCTAAACGAGAGAGGGTAGATAAAAGAGTCGGGGCTTGTCTGCCTCGTTAGCAAAGAATCTGCGGTCATGGGACTCTATCCATGTTATACCGCTCCTATCAACTCCGGGTGATTAAGTGCGGGTAACCGCTCGATCCAAGAAAGGGATCGGATGGGCTTAATCATCCGGAGATATTTTAAAATTCTAAGGAGACTAAAATGGAACTAAAAGAATATCAAATTGAAGGATCTACCTTCTTAGCAAAACGTAAAAGAGCATTGCTAGCCGATGACATGGGTTTAGGTAAAACCGCCCAAGCTACCCACGCATGTGATTTAATACAAGCCAAGAAGATACTTATAGTATGCCCAGCATCAGTTAAATATCACTGGAAAAATGAGTTTAAAACATGGTCAAAATATAAAAGACAAGTAGAAGTAGTTAAAAATGGTAAATACAAGTTTCTCAGGGATCAACAGATAGTAATTATAAACTATGAACTACTTTTAAAACCTCGACTCTTCAATACTTTATATAATCAAAATTGGGATGTTCTGATTGCCGATGAAGCCCACTACCTAAAAGCTTTAACATCTCAAAGAACTAAAAAAGTATTAGGTAATTTTGGATTAGTAAAAGCAACTAAATATATCTGGATGCTTACCGGAACACCTGTTGAAAATAGACCTGTAGATCTTTTCCCAATGATGTTTGTTTTAGCAAGGTCTAATCTAGGTAAACACAATACCTATGAAAGATTTGTAATGCATTTTTGTGATGGTTACTACGATCGAGCAACAGGATTACCAACACCTCATGGAGCATCAAATGAACCAGAACTAAATAGATCTCTTGATGGCTTTATGCTCCGAAGGACATTAGAAAATAGTTTACCAGAAACAGATATCCAAGTTATCCGGTTAACAAAAACAGCAGCAATGGAGAACTTAGAGGAAGATATACCTCAAGATATGGTTAATGACTTTTTCGAGAAACCAATACACGAACTTGGAGCACTGGCATCCCTGAGACAGGAGATAGCACTTTCTAAAATGAAAGAAGCTATTGAATACATTAAGGATACTCTAAAAGTGGTAGATAAACTGGTTATCTTCGCTTACCACAGAGCAGTAATATCTATGCTCGAAAGAGAGTTAAATGCTTATTTACCAGTAATTTATATGGGAGGATTAACGGCAGAGAAGCGAGAAGAAATAAGAGAGCATTTCATAACCGAAAAAAGATGTAGACTTATTATCGGTCAATTGAAAGCTGCAGGAACTGGACTTGATGGGTTACAAAAGGTCTGTCATCATATGATCTTTGTAGAAATTGATTGGGTTCCGTTCAAACAATGTATAGGTAGGTTAAAAAGAATGGGTCAGAAAAAGGATAGAGTAATAGTTCAACTTCTGGTCTGTGAAGATTCGATGGAAGAAGCGATGTTAGGGACTGTAAAGTCAAAACTAAAGAGTATCAATACAATTCTAGGAGACTAAAAATGAGTATAGAACAAGTAATAAAAGAAAACACAATAGCATTAGAGAACTTTACCGCTGAAATTAGGGGTTTTAGATCAGCGGTGATGAGTATTCCGACAACACCTGCACCAACAGAGATTTTACCACCACCGTTAAAACCAGCAAGGAAAAGAAGAACTAAGGCAGAGATAGCCGCAGATAAACAAGCTGCTGCTGAAGCAAAAGCAGAAGCTAATGTTCTTGATACTATTGTTCCTAAAGAAGAACCTCCAGCACCTCCAGCACCTCCAGTAGAAGAAACAATAACAATAAATCAATTAAGAGCTGGAGCACAAGCACTTGCTGCACTAGATAACAATACACCATCTAAAACGCTTAAAATAGCAAAGGAGATTGTATCTGACATGGGTGTAGAAAAGTTATCTGAAACACCACCAGAAAAAAGAGAAGAGATGTTAGCTAAATTTAATCAAGCGGGTATAGATTGGGGAAACAAACCATTGGCAACAGTGGCAACTACTGACGATCTCCCATTTTAAAATAAAAATTAAGGAGTCTAAAATGATTATAGAAGAACCAAAACACTCCCCTATTGGGGCATCTATTTGCCACAGGTGGTGGGAATGTCCCGGTAGTGTGGCACTGTGTGCTAAGATACCAGCACAGGATTCGACCTTCCCTGCAGATGAAGGTACTGGTGCTCACGAATTGGGTGAAATGGTATTAAAAGCAAAAAAGAAAGGTAAGAACGCATCAGTCTATGATTTTATGGGTGAAACCGTTATGGTAAATGATAATGAAATAGAATTTACCGAAGAGATGTGCGATGCTGTAGATATCTATATCACCACAATTAATAGGGAATGTAGCAGGTTTGGTACTGGTTACCCCTTCCTGAGTGTTGAGCAGCCTTTTAAACTAGATATAGATAAAGAAGCTTGGGGAACCAATGACGCTAGTTTATATAAGCCTTTTGATTTTATCCATATCTGGGATTACAAGCATGGTAAGGGTACTGTTGTTGAAGTAGAATATAATAAACAGTTAATGTACTATGCTCTGGGAGCTCTTAAAGATAAAGATGATGTAGAAAGAATAATTACTACAATCGTACAACCAAGAGCTTACCATCCAAAGGGTACAATCAGAACTTTTGAATACACTCGTGAGCAACTGATGATTTTTGAAGCTGAGATGATAGAGAAGATAGCAGATACCAAAAAACCAGATGCCCCATTAAAATCTGGTACGCATTGTAAGTTCTGCCCGGCAATTGGTGACTGTTCTGCAGTCAGGGCTGAAACTCAAATGGTAGCAAAAGAGGATTTTAAATCTGTACAATTAAATACCTCTGAGAACATGATAAAACTATTGGAGATGACTCCAAGAATAACCGACTTCCTTAAAGAAAATGCAAGGGAGTTGAGAACCAGAGCAGAAAGGGGGGAAAAATTATCGGGATTCAAGTTAGTAAAAGCAAAGAGTAACAGGATCTGGAAAAGTGAAGCCAGAGTAGTAAATCAGTTTAGGGCAAAGTTAGGTGATAAGATGTACGAGCCGGGAAAGATGTTATCTCCAGCTAAAATGGAGAAGATGGCTAAAAACATATTAAAACCTGATGAATTACTACCCTACATTGATAAACCAGATAAAGGTTTAACACTGGTAGCAGAATCAGATCCAAGAAAAGCTTTTGACGGAACATCCGCAAAAGAAGCATTTGAAAATATTTAATTTTAAAATCTAAGGAGACTAAAAAATGGCTAAGAAAGAGTTTGACAAGATTAACACACCAGCGGGAGTATTGAGCTTCCCATCAGTATTTGTAAAAACCGCTGCACCGGGAAGTACAAAGGAGAAATGGAGCACTGTGTTCCTGATACCCAAATCAACGGATATCACCCCTATAAAAGAGCTCTTGAAGAGAGCTATCCATGCAAAGCACCCCAATGGATTGCCAAAGAATGCAGATGGTTCAGCTTTTGTATCCCCAATCAAGGATGGTAATGAAAAATCCTATGATGGATATAAAGATCATTGGTTCTTCACAGCAAGTACAACTAACCGAGCTCCGGGAGTTGTAGATAGTGAGAAACAAGCTATCATGGAGCAATCAGAAATATATGCTGGTTGCCATGCAATACTGTCCATTAATGCCTACTGTTGGGAATACATGGGTAAGTATGGGGTATCAATCGGACTACAGCATGTACTCAAGATAAAGGACGGAACTCCTCTATCTGGTGGGTCAAGTGCAGAGGCGGATTTTGCAAATCTTGAGTTACCAGCAAAGAATGACGATGCTTTTGATTCTACTACAGGGGGTGACTTATCAATTCTCGACTGATTCATCTCGATTTTGAGACAAGGTCAGAAGTTGATATATGGAAGGTGGGTGTGTGGAATTATACCACGCACCCATCAACCGAGATCTTGTGTATGGCATATGCCTATGATAACGATACTGTATTCTTAATTGATAGGGAAACAGATATTGCAGATCTACCTTTAACTTTTAATGAAAATGACATATTCCATGCCCATTACTCAATGTTCGAGAATTATATCTGGCATCACATTCTCGTTAAAAGATATGGGTGGCCTAAAATACCACTGAAACAGTGGAGATGTACAGCAGCATTAGCGGGATCTCATGCATTACCAAGATCACTAGAGAATACTGCTCTGGCTTTAAATCTTACACATAAAAAAGATATGGAAGGTAAGCGTACTATGTTAAAATTGTGTAAACCAAAAGCTAAAGGTGGTTGGCATGAAGATCCAGCTGATTTTGAAAAGCTATTTAATTACTGCATGGAAGATGTAAAAGTAGAAAGAGAAATCCACGCAGCTTTACCGAAGTTAACCCCAAAAGAGTTACAAGTCTGGTTCCTTGACCAAAAGATAAACACCAGAGGCATTGCTGTTGACATGGAATTGGTCGAAGCTGCAATTATTATATCCGATCAGCATGTTGAAGATTGTAATGTTAAAATGATGAAATTAACTGATGGTCAAGTAGACAAAGCAACTCAGGTTGCAAGGATGAAAAAATGGATAGGTTCTCAAGGAGTATATGTAGATAGCCTTGATAAAGCTGCCATAGCACAGGTTATATCTGATGGGGTTGATCCAAAGATTCTAGAGGTACTTAGACTACGTCAACAGGTTGCGAGGACGTCAGTGAAGAAATACGAAGCCCTTAAAAACGCTGTAACCCCTGATGGACGGGTAAAAGACCTATTTGTCTATCATGGAGCCTCTACTGGAAGATGGACAGGGAAGATTGTACAGCCTCACAATCTACCCAGAGGATCGGTAAAAGACGTAGAAACCTGTATAAAAGCCATAAAAACTAAGAACCTCAATACAATAAAGTTCTTGTATCCTAACGTAATGGATGCTATTAGTAGCTGCGTAAGAGGTGCTCTAATTGCTGCACCGGGTAAAGACCTACTCTGCGTTGACTTCGCATCCATAGAAGCCAGAGGATTAGCGTGGTTAGCGAATGAGGAAGAGGCATTAAATGAATTTAAAACAGGGGAGGATAGTTATGTTAAAATGGCTGAAGCTATTTTTGATACCACTACAATTAATAAAGATCAACGTTTTGTTGGTAAGACTGCTGTTCTCGGTTGTGGATACGGCATGGGTTGGAAGGTATTTCAAGCATCTTGTGCATCAATGGGACAAGAAGTATCAGAAGGACTCGCAAGAATAGCTGTAACAGCATTTAGAAAGAAAAATGCTAAAATTAAACAACTTTGGCAAGACGTAGAGAATGCAGCAATGAATACAATCAAGACAGGTAATTCTACTTCCGTTAATGATAAGCCTGTAATCTTTACAATGCTTAAAGATTTCTTGTATTGTGGGTTACCATCTGGTAGAAAATTAGCATATCATCTTCCTCAGATCCGTAGAGTAGAGAAATTTGATAACATAGTAGATGAAATATCTTTCATGGGAGTATCTATGGGTAATAAATACACCCGACAAGGTGTCTGGGGTGGAACACTGGTTGAGAACATCATTCAAGCCATCTGTAGGGATCTACTTGCTGAGGCTATGTTGAGAGTAGAAGCTGCTGGATATCCTGTTGTACTACATGTACATGATGAAATAGTATCTGAAGTTAAAGAGAAAACAAAAAGCTTAAATGAATTTACAGACATTATAACCCAAGTACCAAAGTGGGCTACTGGATTCCCAATAGCTGCTGAGGGCTGGAGAGGAAAGAGGTATAAGAAATAGTGCCAACACATATTTTAGGAAACAATAATCCGGATTGCCCTTTATGCAAACAGCCATTTAAAGCTGCAGCAGCTAAAGGGTTAAAATATTATTACTGTTTAAAAGATAACATTCAAATCATGGCAGATGATCCAATGTTATTAAAGCAATCGAATATTGATCCACTTACCGGGGAAGAGATCGCTTGCCCTAATCCAAATTGTGGGGAAAAGGTAAATGTATTCTCCCGGTCAGATGGGTATATTAAAGCTGTATGTTCTGGAAAGAGATGTGGGGCAATAATTGAAACAGAGCAAATACAAGATGCTGAAATGGTAGCAGAAAAAGGTAAAGGAGTTGAAGCAACAGATGGTATATCTAAAAAAGGACTATACGCTAAAGACAAATGGTTAAGGAGAAACTAATGATTAGAAAGATCTTATGTTTTTTACGCATTCATGAATGGTGGAGAGTATCAAGTAGAGGGAAATTAATCTGTAGATATTGTGGGGTGCATCGTAATGAGTAAAGCAACCCAAAGAACCCTAGCAGCACTTAAAGAACAAGGAGCACTATGCGGTATGGTAGAAAGGTTTAACCAATTTGGGGGTCCTGTAATATTTAAAACAATAAATGGTAAACGTATGGGAAAGCATACCGGGGTAAGGCAAGATCTCTTTGGCATCATTGATATCATTGCCTTATACCCGGACAGACAAAAGGTCTGTGGTATCCAGAGTTGTGGAACAGCATTCTCTGAACATTTAAAAAAAATCAAGGAAAGTTCTTACAGCCCTATATGGATAAAATATGCTGACCTTGAGCTATGGGGTTGGCGAAAATTAAAGTCCGGATGGGCTCCAAGAATACATAGATTCACCAAAGTAGATTGGCTCTAATGATGAGCCTTCAACCAAGGTAATATACTCTTAAAGAATAGTATTATCGCAGCTAAACCTGATATAACTAAAGCAATAGTTGATTTACTGCCTTTTACTCTAAGGTGCTTATCAGTATGCTTAGTCTTATGGTTCGCTAGAGATACTGTAAGACTATCTATAGCTCGTCTATTATCGTCAGTACGGGTATAGAAGATTTTATGAGCCTCACTATTCTCATCCGTCAACTTCCTTATATCCTCAGCCATTACTTTAGATAAAGTTTCAAGTCTCACAATACCTTCCCGAATTATAATTATATCTTCATCTTTCAATTAAGTTCCAACCTTGATTTTCTTCATCCCATGTATACATTTCATCATCGTCTGGATAAGGTACTGGAGATTCCCACAAACAACTATCTTCATTCAATGTCCATGATGGATAGGGCTGTTCTGAATAAAAGGCATCCCTATCACTATCGTATGTAAAGCCAATCCCTGCATAATTCTTCCTCAAGGCAATACCACTATCAGGCTCATTACTATTAGGAGCATAGTGTATCCCCCCTCTTGTATTATAACTTGTCTGCACCCAGTTAGAGGATTCGCCAACAGCACCAGAATTTATAAAATCCTGTTCTGCTACAATTACCCTTGTCACTATATTGTTTTCATCTAGTTCTGCAAAATGAGCCATTGCTCCCTCCTTGTTATTTATTATTGATATTTATATTTTACAATTACTACACCAGAGCCACC
>Ga0098052_1000194_pt1 | contig 36571 bp, 36 predicted proteins | sample 15_taG_FD_81591 | JGI IMG/M metagenome (GOLD analysis project Ga0098052, IMG submission 81591) | Marine viral communities from the Subarctic Pacific Ocean - 15_ETSP_OMZ_AT15312 metaG | ecosystem: Environmental > Aquatic > Marine > Oceanic | place: Pacific Ocean | collected 2015-01-18
CGAGGGCGTCCAGGCTTCTGGCGCGCTTCGATCAGTCCGACTCGAACTCCGCTTCCAGTACCTCCTGCTCTTCCTCGCCACCCTCCGGTGGGCTGAGGGTTCTCAACACCTGAACAGGGACAGATCCCACCTTCTCCGACCATTTGACGTATGCCTCCTGAAGCTCGCCGCCGAGCTTGACGTAGTCTCGCAGCAGAGGCTCCGCTGCGCGGTACCCCATACGGACGCTGAAGATGTTGTCACTCTTTGCTGCCTCTTGCAGCTTCATGATGACTTGGTGGGCCTGCTTGTTGATGCGGATCAGGAGGTCGACGGTGTCGGCGCTGACCGGCAGGCCCCCGATGGTCTTGCGGTCCTTGCTCATACCAGCACCCACCCGCTCGCTTCGAAGCTGGGGTTCGTCTGGAAGTGGCTCCAGCGCGGGTTGTGTGTCGCCTTGCCGTTGTCGACGTGCCACTGGTCGGAGTAGGTGATCCCGTTTCCGAGGGTGACAGTTACAATGAAGAGGTGGTTAGTCTGCTTGATCACTTCGTAGTGTACGACCATGGACTCAGCAGTGATCGTGTCACTGTCGAGCCCCATGATGGTTCCGGGACGAAGGATGGGGATAGTCTTGTCAGCCATTATGAATCTCCGGGGAATAGGTAGGCGGCCGGGAGCCGGAATCGGGCATCGCCCGAGGCGTAGAAGCGAGGGCTAGCCACACTCCCGACCGCCACCTAGTCTTTGATCAGTCGGTCACGTAGTCGTCGGCCCCACCAGCGGCCTTGATGTCAGCCACCACGGGGTGGTCACGAAGGGACACGGCGTAGTCGAAGTACCACTCTGACCCCTCGTTCATCATGTCCCCCTTGAACTTCGGGACACCGACCTCCCACTGGCCCTTCGTCTCCTTGGAGGCCTCGATGGTGGTCCAGAACGCCTCCATGGGAGCACCGGCGTTGCTCAGCCAGCGCATGTACGCCTCGAACTCCCTGATCCCCGTCGGGGTGATCGTGAAGATGAGGGGCGGCGCCTTCTTCGTCGGCCAGTCCTCCTTGTTGGCCTCGCTCCACCACGGGGAGATGCTCTCGGCGCCGGCCTGGTTCGAGAACTTCGACACCTGACCGTCGGGGCTGAACTCGGTGGGGTACACCGTCGGGATGTACATCCCGAGCCGGATCATCTGCTTGCACGCCTGGGAGTTGCCCTCGCCGGACCCGAACTGCCCCTGCGGACAGGTCTTGCAGTCCCGAACGACGTTCATCACCGCCTCGGTGTTGTTAATGATGTAGTTGTTATTCATGTCAGGGATCTTGGACGTTGCGCCGATCTGGACAACGTGCGTACCCTGGCCGGTCACTCCGTCGTCCGCCTTGCAGTCGGGAGGCGTGCCCGTCGTGGAGCCCTTCTCCTGCCAGTAGGCACGTGGGCGTCCGAATGCCATGATGACGCCGTTGAGCGACGTCTTGTCTGGGATCTCCACGCCCTCAGGAGTGGCGAAGGTGATCTTCCCCTTCTTACTTACCGAGGCGCGGATGGCCTTCGGAGGGGACACCATCATGTCCGCGTAGTTCGTGACGACGTTCTTCTTCTGGAGCCATGGAGGGAGGGTGGGTGTCGCCGTGGAAGGGGGCGCTGTCGGGACGTTGGTCATCGTGTCTCCGTCTTCTTATCGAGCCATGAGGGTGCGGCTGAAGGGGTGGCTCGCCCGTCCCAACAGTCTTTCTTGAACTGACATCCGAGGCAGGTACTGTACCCACGCTCGAACTTCTGAACTCTCGGCCACTGGTTGAACGTCATCATGAGTTCAACAGCGTTGATCTGTTCCTTCGCGTACTCCTTCATGGCTACGTCGTAAGGGATGACTGTGAGTGGGTTGCCGCGGCGGTCGCCTGCTTTCCCGTTCTTCGTCGTCCGCTTGCGGCGGGTGAGCATGGCTACGTTGATGTAGCCTACGAAGTCTGGCTTGATTCTTCCAGGGATGGACTCGCATCGCGCCGCAACTTCTGCATTCGTCTCGGTGCGACCGATGGTCTGACCGACGTACATGTCGCCGCCACGCTCAAGGAACCACGAGTACATGGCTACCTGAAGAGACATGCGAAGCTGCTCTGTGGTAACCACGGACGCTGAGATCGACGCGCCCCACATCCCGAATGTTTTCGCATCCAGCATGTAAATTTTTTGGTTTTTGTCGACGGCGAGGATGTCGACCTTGATCGCACACTCACGTCCACCATCTGTGACCGAGCGAACTTCGATCTCGGAGCCGATGATCTTGAGTCCAGAGTTGGGAACCCAGTCGATGTACTCGATGAACGCAGTCGCACACCGGTCAATGATGAGCAGGACCTGGTCCTCGGTGGCGCTGTAGTTCTCCTCCTGCATGCAGATGTGAATGCAGGTGGCGGCGAACTCGTGGATATCCCCGCAGTAGCCTGACCGATGGTACTCTTCCATCATCAAGGCGAACACACTCCCTCCAAGGAAGTAGTGAGGCTTCTTCTCCAGCGGGTTCTCGATCTGGAGCTTCGCCAGCCGGAAGCACTTCCCGACCGCCGTGGAGACGAAGGAGGACCGGATGGGTACGTCGCGAACGTCGATCACTTCTTGCTCCACTTCGGGCAGTTATGTGTCTCAGCCCGCAGGTAGTGGTCCGCCGCCTCGATCGGGACGCTCAGGTCCGTGCACTTCTTCCTGATGTCCAGGCTGAGGCATCCCATGAGCATGCAGATGCCCCTCGGAGTGCAGCCCTCAATCGAAACGCACGTCTTGCAACGCTTAGGCGTGAGGACGTCGTCGATCTCCTGCTGGAGGTCGGTATCAAAATCTTCATGGTCGAACATGGTCTACGCCTCTTTCTTCCGCTCGATTCCGGCCGAGCTTTGTTTTTGCTATCGGTTTTTAGGCTCCTACTAGACGCCTAGGGACCGATTTCACACCCTCTGTTTACGGCTATTCCCGTGGGTCTGAGGCCACCCGCGTCGTCTTCTACTGCCCTTCGGGATCACCTCCGATTTTGCGGTTGCCGTCGCTGATGCCGACCCAGGCAAGGATCACCTGGACAGCCGCCAGAGCCTCGGGGCTCACTTCGTAGCCAGCCTGTCGCGCAGCCTCCCAGAGGAGGACGGCGAGGAGGGCAAGGGCACCGACCTTCAGGCGGGTGCTCTTGGGGATCATGACGCCTCCTTGAGCTTCCGCCACTGTGCGTAGAGGTTGCGGTAGTCCGCCTTGAGCTTCTCGTTCGCACCGATGAGGCCGTCGATGTTGCTCTTGAGTGCCGCCAACTCCTCCTTGCTGATGACCTCGAACTTGCTCTTCGTGGCCTGCACCGAGGCGTAGGCGATCTCGGCGCCGATGGCGATGATGAAGTCGCTGATCTCCTCAGCGATGGGGGGCAGCTTGATCAGGTCGTCGATGCGAGCAACGACCCACTGCTTCTTCTCGGGGCCACTTGCGCCGGGCAGGAGCTTCTCCACCTCGAGGACGAACTTGATGAACAAGCCGGCCTTGCTCTTCTGCTTCCGCAGTCCCCAGGGGTTTGGTTTCTGCTTCACCCCCGGAGCCTCGAGGGGCTTGAAGATTCTTCGACGATTCTTGATGCGTGCCATGGGCCTATCCGACAGTTTTAAGGGCAGGAATATCGACATCCGCGAGGTCCACCAGCTCAGTCATATTCACGACAACTCTGCCGTCTTCATGTGTGTGGTTTAGTAGGATCCTGAGGGTGAGCTTCGTTGCATAGGCAACGTCGCGGAGCACGAGGTACATCTTCGCTGCCCACACGGCTGACCCTACGAGGAGGGTGGCAAGGGCCATCGTCAGTGGCCACCAGTCGAGGATGATCTGCGTCATCAGGGCGCGCCCTGCGCCGACTCGCGGTGCCCGATGACGATGGCGAGGTCGAGGGTCACGGGTTCGGCCCGAGTCGCAGGAACTGGAACCAGGCCCGTGGGATGTCGACGTTCCCAGTGGTCGCAACGCTGATCTTCGCCTGCCCACCGGCCCAGTTGCTGAATCGGTTGTTCGCGTGGGTCCTCCAGGCAAAAGCGCTGGATGGTTGATACAGCCGCTGCGCGTCCGCATACAGGTCGAGACCAGCCCACGCGGGGAGGCTCGTGGGGCCGCCGCTGCCGAACCCGAACACGTCACCACCACCTGGAGCCCACGCCATCTCAAGCACCGGGTCAGCCGGAGCCGAGGCCGCTACAGCACCCTCATGTGATGAGCTTCCGTCGTAGATCCGCATCTGCCGACTCAGGACGCCCCCAGGTCTCGCCCAGGCAGCCCAGTCGCCGAGGACGATTGGTCCACCAACCGTCTCCAACATGCACCGGAGGTCGGTCGTCGTGCTGGTGAGGTCGTGATCCGAGATCGAGATAAGGAACCGCAGAACGTCGCGCAGCGGGTCGTATGTCCAGCCCAGCGCCGACTCGATATCCGCGATGTCTACGGCCGCGTTCCACGATCCGGTGGTACTGGAGATCCGCAAACCGGTCCCGTTGACGAGTTCGCCGCCAGAAGCGTCGTCAATCGTCCAGTCGAACCCGGCGAAGTTCTCCGTGCCCGCTCCGAGTGAGCGAGACGCCTCGGCGGTGAAGCCGAACTCGATAGCGGCGGATGCGGCCAGAGCGGCAGCTCCTCCACTCCAACTGTCAGGGCTCGCGCTCACAGCCAGATCCTCACGATGCCGTTCACCGGGTTGTCTCCAGCGAGCACCCGAACGTACAAGCTCTCGCCGACACGAACGTCGCACTTGATCGGCTCACCGATCCTGTTCAACTCCGGGGAGGGGTCAGCAGTGGCAGCAACAGCAGAGTCTCTGTAGACCTCGTTCTGCGCCTGCATGAGCGGGGTGAAACTGACTCCAGAGATGCCCTTCGGCGCGACGTAGATTGCGAAGTCCACGGCCGCGACGTTTCCGGTCAGCTGGAGGAGCGCACGCTTCAGTGAGTAGGCTCCTGGAGGAAGCTCCAGCTCGGCCCAGAAGGGCTTGACCGTGTAGTCCGCAGACTCAATCTCTATGTCATAACGCATCCGGTCTCCTCAGCCCCCAGCGCGGGGGGCCTGCATTTAAGGTAACACACACCCCCAGGAAGCGCAAGGGCGGGCCTAAGTGCCCGTTTCTAGGGCCTTTTCGGCCCCTTGCCATGCCCAGGGGCGGCCTTCGCTGCCGGGGCCTGTCACGGGCGCCCAGGGGCCGTGGTGGGCTCTCCCGGATCAGCCCCCAACCTGTGACATGAACACCGAGTAGGCCAGGGCGCTCTCGACCTTGCGACCGAGTTCCATTCCCATCCGACCCACCTGCGTGTCTTTCACGGTGGTGTAGACCTCGGAGAGGTCGTCGATGACCGTGACGAGGTTGTCCTCCACTGGCAACAACCCTCTCCGGAGCACGAGCATCCGACGGTGGAAGCTACCCCAGGGGAACAGCGGGCCTGGGTCGAACTTTCGTAGAGGGGAGACGTCCTGGTGACCCACCCACGGGAGTACAGTCTTGAGTTCCTTCTCGTAGTGGAAGCACACGTCGCACAGCTTGACAATGTCCTCGTCCTCGTAAGGCTGCCACCACTTGAGGTCCGTCGTTCCCGGCATCGGAGCCTGGACCGAGTGGACTGGACTCTGCTTGTCCTGCCAGCCTGCGTTAGACACAGCCACGCCAACAGAGTGAGCGTTCAAACCCGTAAGCATTCCGCCGCCGTGCTTGATGCTCGACTTGCCAGCATGCCACGCCCGGAACTTCTTCGGGTTGAGAAGCTCGACAGCCTGCCCGTTGCCGACCAGAGCGTTGTACGACGCCGACAGGTTCGGGTCCTTGTCAACCTGCCGCAAGTAGCGGAGGTCGCTCGCCATCGTCTTGCCACCCGTGTAGTGGATGATGCCCACGACCACAGAGCTAAAGCGAGGGTCGCTATAGGGCATGCGGTCGTGGGCAAGCTCCTCTTTGGAGAACCACTTCACTTGCTGATGTCCTCACGGATGAGCTTCATCATTGCCACACCCAGGCGGGGGTCACGCCACTCGCTGCGAAGCTGGAGCGTTCCGAGGTAGCTACGGACCGACGTCTCGAGGTGCATCCCCGGACCCTGCGCCCAGTTCATGAGGATGTCGACGCGGTGGGCCTCGTACCACTCACGCGCCAGCATATCGATGAACCCGTCGGACACGTCCTTGAAGTTGACGATGTTCTTGCCCGACGGTTTCGGGGGCTTGACTTCGTGCTGCACGATTGGGGGGACGGCGTTACTCTCCATATGATCGCTCCTTGACGAGACGAGACTTCGTAGCCTGCGCCTCATCGTGTGCTCTTTCGAGCTGGTTTATGAGGTCCGGCACGTGGTCCGGGTCGAAAAGGATTGCACGATCACCACACTTGATGCGGACGTTGGAGTAGTCCAGGCCAGCCCTGCTCCGGGTGACGTGCGTGTCCGCTTTGGGCTGGAATGATGCCACTGCCTAGAGTTCCTGGTAGTGGATGATCACGTGAGCATCCTGTCTGGCCGCTGGATTCTGTCTGCAACCTCGGCTCCGTGGGCCTTGCGAACGAGGTAGTCATACCACATCTGCCAGTCGTTGGCGATCTCCTTGCCGCCGATCTTCCTCACGAAGTCGCCGAGGCTGGAGGAATTCTCCCTCGCAGCGTTCGCCTCCATCATGATGCCCCTGTACAGGTTGTACATCGGGGTCCCTGGTCCGTGACCCTTTGCCTCGGCCATGTCGGGGTGGAAGTTCTTCGCGATCGTCCGGAAGGCGCTCTTGAGGCTCGCCATGGAGCCAATCGACTTCTTGATCGTGGCGAACAGGCCGTGCCCCTGCGCTGTCATCCAGGTGGTCAGCGAGTCCATGTCCAGAGGTCCCTCGTAGCCCAGCACCTTGCGAGCCCGGCCCTCCAGCATGTCGTCGATGTGCCCTTCACGGTACTTGTCGTCCACCAGAAGCTCAGCGAAACTGATCTCCTTGAAGAACGTCGAGTACCCCTCGCGCTTCAGGTCCTTGAGTACAGCGGCCTTCATGTCCTGCCGGCGGCTCAGGGCCTTGTAGATCTTTGTCTCCTCCAGCGAGCCTCCCATCATCAGATGGTACACGAGCACATGGCCGGTGTCACCACCCACAGCCCGCATGCGAGCCTGATCGTAGTTGTCGCTGTTGAATCCCATCTCCTCGAAGATCTCGACCTCAGCAGCATTCAGCGTGAGACCGTGTCCGATGGAGGAATGCTTCCCGAGGAACACCTGTCGTTTGTGGTCCTGGAACTCATCCATGTGGAGCTTGAAGTGGTGGTCCGGGTTGCCGTGACGCTTCCCGGCCTTACGCTCCTGCTTCACTTTCAGAGCACCACCCCAGGTGATGCCCATCTCGTCAAGCAGTTCGGCGACCATCTCTTCCGACTCGTTGTACTCCATGAAGATGACGGCCTTTGAGCCCTCGTTGTCCGTGAAGTACTCCCGGAGCCAATTGATCTTCGGGTTGTTCGGGAGGCGAATCCTCTCATACATAGAGGGAGCGAACTCATACGAGATGAACCCGCTACAGATCTCCCGCAGACGTCCCAACTGGACCAGGATGTTCGTCGCCGCCACCGAGGCAGAGATGTTTTCATCCAGCAGCGTCGCGTACATGTAGTCCGCGAGGTCGTGGTACAGTTGAGCCTGAAGGGGATCGAACTTCAGCCTCACGTTTACCGTCGAAGTTTCCTTTCCTTTGAACTGCTCCGACTCCCCTCGTGTGCATCGCCAGACCCCGAGGTCAGCGATCGAGTGAAAGAGGGTTTTCCTGTCACGCCGGAACCGCATCGCGCCGTCCCGACCGAACACGAAGAAGTAGTCCATAGCGGTTGTGTAGTTGAGCCCGAATAGTCCGGGGTCGACACACATTAACTGTGGGAACAGATCCGAGTGCAGCCTACTCACCGGGGCGCCGGACAGCAGGTAAACGTACCTGCACTCCGAAGACGCAGCGAGCATCGCAGTCGTCCGCCGAGCGGAAGGCGACTTGATCTTGATGGTCTCGTCAGCAATGAGCATGATCTGACCGGGATCGTACAGCCGCCGGATCAAGGACCAGTTCTTATGGAGCGATTCGAACGACGTCATTACGACTTCGTAGTGATTCTCCTTCAGGTCCTCCCGTTGCTTGTCGTTACCGAGGATCGTGAAGCTGGCATGAGGCCAGTACATCGTTAGATCGTCGGTCCACGCGGTGTACAACAGGCGACGGGTACTCACGATGAGCACCAGCTTGATGTCGCCATCCTCCATCTTGCTTCGCGCCGCCGTAACACAAGGGCCTGTCTTCCCGGTACGCTGCTCCATAGCAAGCATAATCTTCGGGATGACCTCCATCATGCAGAGGGCTGCGCGCTGCTGGTAGTAGAACTTCCTCCCTGGAGGGGAGTAGTTGTCCCAGATGAGCCCGATAGGTGTCTGCGAGGGACGCTCAAGGGTGACCGGCACCCTCACACTCGGCCCATAACCGACACCGTGCTCATCGTGGAAGAAATAGCGATCCTCTTCGGCCTCGTAGACCTCGATCCCTACCTCCACACCTGCGTCCAGCTTCATTCGCTCTGTGGCGTTGAGCACCTTGCGTCGCAAATCAAGCTCGACAATCCGGGCGATGATCGAGCGCTCCACAGCCTGGGAATCCGAAGACTCCGTGATGTCCGGGAGCTTTGCGAAGATGTCCTCAAGGTTCGGCGGGTTAAGTGGAACCGCCCAGACACCCGTTTCCTTGTCTTTGCATCCGAGGATGAAGGTGTCTTCGCAGTTCCGCCACCGACCGTGCCTGTCCCACCACGACTCCGGGCAGTACAGGACGGCGTCACCGTCAGCAACGTAGAAGTTATCCACCCTGGGAACCCAGGTTCTCCAGCATCGCTGCGAGCTGTTCAGGAGTGAACATCTCAGCGAGCTTCATCGCTGCGTCCTTCTGGCCCAACGTCTCTACGTCCTTGCTCACCTTGAATCGGGTCACGAGAGTGTTCTGCACGGTACGCCAGAGGCGATCCCGCTCGATCTTCATCGCAACCATGAGTTCGGTGTGCCGGACGAGTTCCGCGTCCAGTTCAACGCAGCCAGCGCGGAGCGTGGCGTGTCGTTCTTCGTCGGACCCCTTCACGAAGTCGGGGTGACGGTATGTTGACACCAGTGAGGCCTTGCCTCGAACGATCTCATTTTTGTTCGCGCACGAGCACAGAACGAAAACGCGGGCGTCGAGATTCGCAAGGTTCATGGTGAACAACGGCGCAGAGCAAGCCGCGCACTTGATCATCTATGACCTTTCTATCCCCGGAGGGATTTTGAAATGGAGGCTGCGTTACCTCCATTGAACCGCCGGCTAGCTCAATCGGGCTCGACCCTGGGGGGGGTAGAGTCGAGCAGCCACTAGCCGGTGGCTCAATGGAGGAGGCCCCTCCCCTCATGGAAGGGCCTCCACACAGGTTACTCGGCCGACGGCGGCATGGGCGGCATGGGCGCGGCGGCAGCGGCAGCGGCGTCGAGAGCCGCCTTCTTCGCGGTCACGGCCTTCGTGAACTCGGCCACCAGCTCAGTGCGGGTCGCCTTGTCCACGCGTCCGCTCTTGACGCGCTTCAGGTACTTCTCGCTCGTCGCGGTGAAGTTCGCCGCGTTACTCGCCTCCACCATGGCGAGCGCCTTGTCGAGGTTGCCCTGCGCCGAGTTGTCCTCGCTCAGGATCGTGAAGCGGACCCGGTGGCTGCGGTCGTTCGAGATGTACTCGAGCGTGCAGGCCTCCTGACTGCCTTCGACCTTGCCGTCGATCGCGGCCAGCACCAGTCCGAGGGTCTCTTCGTCGGACTCGGCCCGCTCCACGCCAACGGCGGTGAGGAAGGAGTCGGAGATGAGAACCACGGGCCAGATGGGCTCGAAGATCGAGGGCGTGCGCGAGGCCCCTCCGGTGCCGACGGCCTGCTTCGCCAGACGCTTGATGTCCGCGCTGCCCGTGATGGACTGCTTGAACGCGTCGGGGTTGGCGTGAGCCGCCGCCTCCATCAGCTTGAGGAAGTCCTCAGGCGAGAGGGATGCGAGCATGGTGGGGTCAAACGTTCCAGTAGACATTTTCGAAACTCCGTGGAAGGAGGGTTTATAGAAACTGTCGGGATGAATGTCTGGTGCAGCCCGGCAGCCGGTAAGAAGATGTTGCGCCTATAGAACGCGGAAGTCAACTAAACCCGAAAGAAACTGATTTCCCCATGGATTCCGGGCACTTGCAGCCGCCCACCGTGGGCGTGGATGGCCGAAAGCCAGCCCCGAACCTCGCCAGCGGCCAGGTACGAGTGCAGGTTTGCCAGTTCCACGTCCAGAGATGTGTGGACGATGCTGATGCCGGGCCGATGTTGAATCGTAATGCCAGGGTCTCCAGGCCATGCGATGCCGTCCGAGTTTCGTCGGACGCGGAGCATGGTGCAGTCGTCCTTGATGATCAGCATTGGAGTCCGGTTAGGGCGCACGATGCTGTGCCATGATGCAAACCTCGGGGATGCGAACCACTCGCCCAACTCCACAAACGTAGAGGGGAGCGAGAATGGTCCGTACCCGAGGATGCTAGCGTTCAGCTTCTTAATTGCGTCCATTCTGCCTCCATGTCCTGAGGAACGCACCACCAGTCGCAGTCGGGATGATATTAATGCCTCACCCATACTGGTTGTGCATGGTGATGCGCTCCTCAGGACCCGTAGGCACGCCGCCGTGAGCTTCAAGACTGTCGCTTGTATTTCGGGTACTAACCAGGGACCCCTGCACATGCTGTTTTGAGTAACCAAACGTACAGGCGGTGTGGCGTTCGCCCCGCTCGTATGAGCATGGGACTCGCCGTTCCACTCAAGACGGCGTTCTGGTTTTAAGCCAGCGCCGCCGGTCGCCTCCTTTACATAGTCCGTGCAGTGTGCACGAGGCCACACACGATGTCAAGCACCGTGTAAACCCTTGTAAACACTACGAATGTCGGCAGGCTGCGGGCGAACGCCTATAGAATAGACGCGCGCCCGCGTGAGCCGCTGTCAGTCCTTGCCCTGGAGCTTTGCAGCATTGCCGTAGAGCTTCGGATGCTTGTCCAGCGTGTGGTCGCCACACCGCGCCGACCCGCCGTCCTTGTAGTGATGGACAGCGTCAGCCTTGCACTTTGGAACGTCACACCGCCGCGAGCCGATCGTCGCTGGCAGGATGATCTCATTGAAGACCCCTGATGGCTCCTCGTAGACCGTCCGATTGGACAGCGATCGGTAGTTCGCCAGAACGTCGTACACCGCGCCACGCCAGCCCATGAACGCGCACATCCAGTCCTCGAGGGAGTGTGTCAAGGGATCACAGTAGACCCGCTTGAAGTATTCCTCGTGGAAGTATTCGTGTACGTCCGGCCCGTCGTAGTTAGGGTCGAAGTCCTCATCCGGGTCGCGCGCGGCGGATGTCCAGTGAGAACATACAGGGCATTCCTGAAGCTCACCGGTCTCCACAGAGGCATGCAGCCGAGCGATCTCGGTCCACAGTCGCACTGCTATTCGCCGGTAGTCGAAAGCGCGGGTTTCGCGCATGGTCACCTCCCTCTGGGTTGTTGATCAGAGGGCTAATTTGGAGCCTGAAATACCCCTTAGGGGAAGCCTCAGGCAAGGCTGTCAACGATCCTTGAGAGCGAGTGGTACGCTCAGGAGGATCTTCGGTTCCGTGATCCGCGTCGCCGTGAGCTTGCCCGCTAGCGGATTCGCGTAGCGCACGAAACGCTTTGCGTCCCTCCATGAGCGGGCAGCCACAACCCACAGTGTCTCGGTGTCCGTTACGATGAACAGACTCACGGACCCAGCTTGATCGTCACGGGCTCGAACATGGTCACCTGGAACGTCGCTTTCGCGGCGAACTTCGGGCCATACCAACCAGCTACGATCCTGCAAGCGTCCTCAGGCGTGTCTGCCTCGACGCGGGCCCAAAAAGGGTCACCGTTCTTCAACGAGGACCAGTTGCTGATGAAGAACCAGAACACGTAGTAGACGTGCATCAGTCCAGAACCAACAGCTTCAAGTCCTCACGCTGCGCCTTCCCGATCACCTCGTTGGCGAGCCGGTAGCACGTCGGCCCGTTCAGTCGCGGAAAGATGTCCGCAATGAGGCGAGCCACGCCTGCGTGCGATGACACAGCCCCACGGATCACGATGTCAGTGACGACACCGTCACCAACAAGTTCAACCGTGTAGCCTGCGTTCTCAATGTCAGCGATATTCAATCGCATCCGTCACCTCCTTGTTAAGTGAAAGGTATCGACCAGCCTAGGGTGGGGTGGGTTGTACGCCACCATTTAGACCACCATGCGGCCTGTGTACTGTCCGTCGACATTGACTCCCCACACAGGATTGGCCAGGAGTACGCGCTGCCGGTCGACACCTTTCACTCAACAAAGGGTCCTGAGATGCCCTATGGACACCGGGTTGAGCCGGATCCGCTGCACGGCGAGCGTGAGCGGTCCTCAGGTTCAGCTGTACACCTGCACGATCACGCGCCTGTGTCCAACGTGGATGAGCGCATTGCCACATCCCGCAGGTCCGCCGTCAAAGTCCGCAGTGAACACGGCTGGCTGAGCGTCCGCCTCATCCGGAGGCATGTCCTCGTACCAGTCGCGTGCGTACATCACGTTACACAGCGCGTTGAGAACCCCAACACGCTTGATGCCCGTGGTGTACACGCCGTCCATGTAGACCTTGTCGTCGTCCGTGATCAGGATACCAGCCCGCATCATTCCGCCGCCGCGAGGAGCGCGACAACGGAGATCGGCAAAAGCATCCAGACAGCGAGAAGCACTACCATGCGCTTGTGATCCCAGCGGTGAGAACACAGGCGAGTGTGTAGAGTCCAGCCATCACGAAGAACGGTTCCATGTCCAGTATCTCCTTGCCCGTCTGTAGAAACCTCACCGGGCGGGCGAACGGGGAGGGAGTGAAAATTAGTAAGCGGCCACTAGCTAACCCAAAATTTGCAAGGTAATCAGCCCGTGGGCAAGGCGATGAAAAGTCACCGATTCTTGCTTTAAGAACTTTTTCTCAGGATCTAGGATAGTAGTAGACTCACTCTTCTCTTTCTTTCCTTAATAGTATCAGTAACTTAGCTACCTTGCTGATGTGCTGCTTTTGGAAAGCAGCAAACGGGCAAGCCAGAAAAGCCAATGAATACACACCTTTCCACGGGCAGGCACCGGCCATGCCCCCAGGGGGTAAAACGTAATGATTCCACGCCTTTCACTTTTTCCGCTTCCGCAGCCCATGAAGGGGGGTCAGCGAGTTTGGCGCTACCTTGCGGATTCCCGAGAATCGGGGTTAAGCGCCAGCCAGATGCGTGATTCTGGTATTTTGGGCAAACCAGCAAGGTAGCCAGATCGCCATAATTGCAAACGGGTAAGGAGAAGCCGAGTGTCGGCTGTGTTATGCCACCCGGCCTCCCTGGCCAGGTGTAGCATCGGCGTTCGTCGTTTCTGGTGGCTGGTCCGGCTCGCTGCTAGTGTTTCGCACGTTCCGCCTACTGCCTGCCCAGGCAAGACTGCGGTACACGTGGAGGGACGCCGCTTCACGGCTAGGTCCAGTCGAAGTTAAAGAAACATGGAACGGTTGCTAGGTCAGGTGGCATAACACAACCCACACTCACACCCTCTATGGCAACTGGCAGATCGCAGACAGAGCTTCGCCCCAGGCGCTTGCGCACCTAGGGCGAAACTCGGGCGTCTACTTCTCTTCGTCCGGCGCGAGGCGCGCCAGGAAGTTGTTCCAGCGGCGATCGTAGATCACACGCGGATCGGGCTTGATCTGCTTCGGAGTCATCGCAAGATGGCCCGCAACACGCCGCTCAGGCGTGATGAAGCTCACACCACGTCGGGACTCAGCACGCTTGCGCGCGTTGGTGTCCCACACAATCGCCACGGAGGTATCCAGATCCCGGAAGGATTCGGACTCATACCGGCGGCGAGCATCGTACACATTCCGGCAGCGATCCGAAGATGCGCGGCTCTGTGTGTACACGGTGGCGTCCTCAAGCGCGTCCCAGAGATGTGCCTGGGTTGCGCCTGTAGTAGTCTGCTGAGCCACATTGAAGCTGGAATGCTTCGCTGCGAACGCGGCGGACCGCTCACCTGCAAGTGCGTTGGTGGTAGCTTTGCGGGCGTTCTTGCGCCCCCGACGTCGGTTGCGCATAGTAATTCCCGTTTGCTAGAGGACCCCCTTGCGTCTCTCGATCCACCCTTTGGGCGGAGTGGTCCTCAGTTATGGCGTAGCAGCGGCCTTTCGGCTTTCAAATTTGTCCCTTCGGAACGGAGCTTCTGGTTTTTCTTTCGCTCATAGGTATTGCTCACACCGTGCCAACTCTACATGTATGTATGATCGTTTTAACCGAATCTGGTGTGTTTCCTTGACATACTTTGCATACTTCACAATGCCAACACATTTCTTTGACATTTGCTTCACCGTTTCTTTGCAAAGGCTTGACATATCAACGGACCGGATTGTCCGTTGATGACGCAAATTGTTGTGAGAATGTCCCATCTCGGTGGGCAGAGGGGACATTCGGGACGTGAAGATGTCCCATCTCACGGGACATTGGGGGTGTTAGCACCCCGAGATAACATGCTAAGTGTGCGGGATCACTAGGAGTGACGTTTTGCGTCACTTTTGCTATGCCAGAATGGATCAGGGGTGCCGCAAAACGTCACTATCCCAGTATGATTTACATACATGTATGTGTTAAGGTTTCATTTTGATACATAGGGGCTGAGAGGCACTGTGCGCGCGACTCAGGGCTCGACTGAGCGTGCATGCACTGGGGTGCATTCGATCGGGCATGCCCTGAGCGTGGGGCTCCGGGCATGTGAGCACCGATCCTGAGGTGAGGACCCCACCGGGGCGAGGACCCACCATACTGACCTCCGGGTAACTTACTCCCGGGTCAGCAACCACGCGGCCCCACAATGAATGAGTGTTCACTCACTTTGGTATGATAGTGAGTGAGTACTCACTTCGCTTGAGAATAACTGACTGGTGAGTAACTTACTGGTGAGTAACTTACCAATGGGTCAGTAGGAAAACCAAACGCTCGACGGACCCGGAGCGTTCCATTAACTGAATATCTCTATATTGCCCTCTCATATATTTTATTTTTGAAAACCACAGCACTCATGACACTCCATAAATCCACAAGGCCGCACAGCAAACCTAGGCATACCACACCTTTCCGCAGTGTTTACGGGCACTTACACTGCGCCTTGACTTCCTCGCGTGTAACCTATACCATGGGGTATGGCTGACGATTCAAAAGTCGTGCACATAGTCCCGACAGTTCCGACCCGTAAAACCGGCTCTACAGGGCTTGCTCGAACCCTCCGTGCCCTGGGAGTAAATCGCTCAGGACTGATCCGTAAGCTCGCCGACATCGCCCAGAACGGCGAGAAGGTGACCATCATCGAGAAGAAGGGCATCGTTGTCGAGCGCCGAATGACGTACGACCCGATGATCCAGATGAAGGCCATCGACAGGCTGAGCGACATTCTCGACCGCGCCGACGGGCTGGTCCAGAGTGAGACTATGACCATGACGCGTAAGACCTATGCCGGAGGTAGCGATGCTGAGTGACCCAGAGATCGTCCCGCCGCCCTGGCCTCACTGGGAGAAGGTGTTCTACGGGATCGCTTTCCTCACTGGCATCATCGGGACGTTGTACACGCTGTCATGCTGAATGACTTCCGGTTTGAAGACTACGCCGCGTGGAGGTCCGCTGCCGAGCGTCTCCGAGCCCGCAGCGCCCTGACACCAGACGAGCGCGACGAGCTAGGTAAGTGGGACACGCTGTTAGCCATGTGGCTCGACGGCATGGAAAAGATCACCGGAACGAAGCGCACGGACGACACTGAGATCTGGCGTTACGTCGAGGAGATGGACTTCGCAGGTGCGAATGCGGAAAACCTAGGGGAGGCCCCTGGTGTTGAGGCTGTGTTTGAGGATGCACCAGCGGATACACCACAGTACGAAGAGGACGCGTTCGACGCCCACGCCGAGCGTGAGTGGTGTCTGAGAAACATAGTCCAGGCCATGGCCGTCTACCTCACGGTCTTCACCCTCCCCTCCACGGAAGATCCAACAGGGCGCGAGATTGCGTTCGACCTATCAGATCATGACAACCCAAGATCCCTTTACCAGTGGCTGTCCTACGGCTGCCTCATCGAAGACCTCGAACAGGGGAACACGCCCGAGGGCGGGCCTTATGAAGAGGCTCGAACGAAGCCACGTCAGGTCGGTTCTACCACCTTCTGGCTCAAGCTCGCTGCTCTGTTCATGCAGTGTATCAAACGGTACAAGGTATGTCTACAGTTCCCGCTGGAGGATGACGCACTGGAGCACGGTGAGGCAATCCTTCGGGACCTACGCCGGATGCATGAGTTGTGGCCTGACCGTTTTCATGCCGTCGACAAGGCCAAAGTCAGCAAGGGGATCATCAAGCTGACTAACGGGTCTGAGCTTCACATTCGCCACGGTGGCGGCTCCGGAGTCAAGAAGGTCGGCCTCAACTTCAACCTGTTCGTCGCCTCTGAGGCGGGGAAGTACGAGAGACACGCGCCCGATGCGTGGAAGACGATCAACACCGCTATTATTCCTGCTGTGCACAGAGGACCCTACAACATCCGAGCATGGGAGGGTACTAACGACGAGCTTGCCTACGAGCTTACACGTATCGTTGACAACAGCTTTCTTGAGCACAGTAACGTGCGATTTCGGTTCTTCGGATGGCCAATCATCAAGGACTACGTCGGACCTCCCATCCTGGAGCCAGAGGATTCTGCGTACGGGAGATACGCTGATTACGAGCGCGTAGAAGGCAGTGACCGGAAGCCAATCTCGGAGAAGACGTACTGCGAGAAACACAAGCTGAGCCCAGAGCAGATTGGGTTCCGTAGGCAGAAGATCGACGGCCTCGGAGGCCTCGACCTGTTCCACCAGGAATACCCAGTCACATACGATGAGTCGAAGGTGTCGGGAACGATTAAGTTCTTCCCGACCGCCATCCTCATGAAAGAGTTCCCAACACCAAAGTTCAAGGCGAATTTCTGGAGCAACACACGCACGGCGGGCCGGGTTACGACGTGGAAGAACCTGAAGGTAGAACGCGATGAGAGTACAGGGGGACGCTGGTGGATCTGGGCCGAGCCAGAGGATACTGAATATGTCATGGCTGCGGACTTCTCGGATGGCATCCCTGGTGGCGATTATTCTGCTATTGGCGTGTTCCGCGTCGCTGACGGTTTTCAGGTCGCGGGTGCGAAGTTCCGAGGTGGAGCCAGAAACGAAATCGTCATCGTCGACGAAATGGTCACAATGGTCTCCTACTACGGAGGGCATAAGGTGCGAGTCATCGGAGAGCTGGACGGCCCAGGGTCTGCTGTACGTTCTCGATGGATCGACTACAACCATCCAAACAACTACCATCGTCTGCTCACTCGGACATCTTTCGATGAGTACACGGACTCAATGTGGTACAAACAAGCCCAGATCGCACGAGCGACGTGTCTTCTGAACATGAAGACAGCGATCAGCGACGGTAAGCTCATCGTCAACGACGAGCGCTGGCGCCATGATGCTGAGGACTTCATCAAGCACAAGAACGGAAAGTACGCTGCGGCCATCGCGAAAAGCAGAATCACCGGCGAACGCGTCATGGACGACCAGATTCTGATGTCGTCACTGGCCTGGGAGGGTATTAGAACACACGAGAAGTACGGACGTGCGAAGCGTGGATCCGCCATCGTCACGCGGGAGGACCCTAAGCACCCGCGGACTGAGGTGGAACACATTCACTACAGGGACCTTCTAGGAGGCCACCTGGGGAGACTGATCGATGAGCAACGAGGCGCCAAAGCCAGACGCGAGAGAATGGGCAACAAGAATCCGAATGGACCTGGACTGGAGAAAGTCTAACGTCGACCTCCGGATGAACAAGGCCCTGATGCTGCTAAATCCGTCAGTGAGCATCAAGGACGAGAAGATGCGCGCGATGGCCCCGTTGGCCCGCCGGGTCGCTCGTGGCCTGACCACCATGGATTTCCTCCACCGGCTCCCGGCGATCGATGCGGAGTACAAGGGTCCGAACAACGGAGAAGACCACTCGAACTTCATCGAGGACCTCACAGTCCTTCTCGCTGATCGAGCCCAGGTCAAGAACAGGATCAAGCAGGTCCAGGCGACGCTGCTGTGGAGCCCTGTTGCTTTCGTGAAGTGTGGGATGCACCTGCTCGGAATCGAGCGAGACGATGGCAAGACCGAGGCGACACCGGACCAGATGGAGACGATGGACGACTTCAAGGACGACCTTGAAGAAGTGCCACAGGAGGTGGCGGCGGCTTTGAATCTGGCGGCACAGGAGATCCCGGAGCTGGATGGATCGTTTTCATCCAAGATCGTCCGCGATCCACTCCCCCAGCCCACCACTTCTCTGGACATCCCGTGGGTTGACTGGGTAGACCCTCGGCACATCGTTACTGACCGTGGAGCAAACGAGGTCCCAGAGGTGTACTACATCGGTCACCTGATCGTCAGGACGATGAGTCAGTTCAAGAACAATCCGGAGTACAAGAACAAGGAGAAGGTCCAGGCGTACGCCGTTCCCTCCTCTGAGGGCAAGGACAAGCGCGGCGACGTTCGCCAGATGCTCGGCAACCCGCTCATGAAGTCGTTCGGGATCCCGAGTGCAAAGGAGGTGGTCGTGCTGTGTGAGGTGTACATCCGGGAAGATCCGGACAACTCGCGTGTGCGACAGATGGTGGGAACACTGGATCTCATGAGTGAAGTCTGGGTGAAGGAGCCCCGACCGAACCCGCTCGGCGTCTACCCCTACGTTTCGATCAAGGCGGCCGATGAGGCTCCGGGAATCTGGAGCGGACCCTCCTACATCGAGCAGGCATACGACGACATCGAGGAGTTGGCTTGGGCGAAGCTCGAGTTCCGTAAGCATGTTCGTAACTACAGGACACACAAGGACCTCATCCCTGAGGCCCTGGAATTCGACGCTCCTGAGTTGGCGAAGTTTATGGATCCCGAGTACTCAGGCCCCGTCCGGTACCAGTCTGGCAACCCGAACCAGATCCTGAACGGACACCGACCTCCCGCCATGCCGAACGCGCTCATCCAGTGGAAGTCGCTGGTCGAGTCGGACTTCACGAAGAACACCGGGGTGACAGCCACCCAGCAGGGTGAGGGGGCGTCGAACAAGGTCGCGACGGCCTTCCGACAGGAGGCCCAGTTCTCGAACGAGCGGCGTGGAGAAACTCGGTACCGTCTGTATCAGGCGTACGCCGAGATCATGCTGATCATCACGTACCTCATCCAGAGGTACATGACCCAACCGGTGGAGGTCAAGCGCGGCTCGATCAAGATGCAGTTCAGTGGAGACACGCTGAAGGGCATCATGGGCTACACGATCGATGTGATCGACATGGAGCGCTCGGACCCACTGAGCGACCGGCTCCTGGAGGTTCAGACGATTGAACGCATCCTCGGCCACCCACAACTCGCCGCTCAGTTCAACCCGAGGGAGCTTGCGAAGCGCGTAGCTCAGCTGAATCGGTGGGGTAATCGGGTCCTCGCGCCCGAGCCCGAACGGGGCGCGCAGGGGCCGGTGGGTGCCCAGGCGGGCGCGCAGGGGGCTGAAAACCCAAGCAATTCGGGCACTTCCGGCATTCTTGGGGATGGGGTTGACAGCGGGCAAGAAAAGGGCGACACTGTGGATGCCGTGGAAGGCGCTGCACAGAGACGTTGACGAGGGTCCCAGGGTGACCCGTAGCTTTCTCCGGGGCTACGGGTCACCCGCCTTCCACCGAGGATGATATGCCGCTTCGAGAGCTGAAATGTACCGTGTGTGGCGAGGTTCTGACGGACCTCATTCATGCTCGTGACTACGATCAGTGGTGCGAAGAGGTCAAGGCCGGAGACTACCTGCACGAGTATGACGGCGGGGTCCTCGTGTACGTGATGAGCCTGCCGGCGTCGCATTCTGCGCTCAGTGGCTACCCATTCGTGACTGCCCCGTGGCTCTTGCCGCCGAAGGAAGTCGGGAATGGGATGATCATCCCGCAGCAGGTGGAGATCCACAGCAGAGCGCAGTACCTCAGCGTCCTGAAGGCGAATGGGATGAGCGAGCCGATCACAGACGGTGAGAAGCTCACGATGTACAAGCCTTCTGCGGAAGCTGCGAAGGAAAAGAAGCTCAAGGACGACGTTAGTGGGGACATGGAGTTCTACACGGCGATGAAGAACAACCCGACGGCACGCAAGAACATCATCAAGCGTGCCGTCCACAAGCGACAGGCTGCCGGGCTATGACATACGACTGGAGTAAGTACGACGGGAACCCAGACAGCCTCCCCCAGGAGGAACGTCTGAAGATGCGCGCTGCGTGGGACAGGACCCCGGCGACAGACCCGTTGGATGCACTTCTTCGTGGGAACGCGAAGGACGAGGATGAGGACGCGCCACTGACGCGTTCGGACATCCGTGGGATTTTCGAGGAAGCGCAGCGGAAGACAGCGTTCTCTTCTGAGCTGGAGAGCGTGCGCAGCACGTTGTCGGCCGAGGACTACGCGAAATACGCTCCCGCTGCGAAGCCTCACATTGAGAGAGGGCTAGGCCCCCGGGACGCTTTCAGGCTGGCGAGTTTCGACGACACTGTCGCGCTCGCCACCACAAAGGCCCGGACGGAGGCTCTTTCTGGAGTGCAGACTGACGCCCGTAACAAGGAGCAGCCTGCACGCGGTACCGGATCCTCCGGCGCACCGCAAGGAACCGCAGCGACGGGCAACAAGTACATCGACGACCCGGAACTGTACCAGAAAGAGCGTAAGCGTTTGGGCTCAGCCAGGACTGACTTCAAGGACGCGATGAAGTTTCGGGCTGAAGAGCCTGACTTCGTGGCTGCCGAGAAGTACCACAAGGACCTGGTCGGGGTTCCACGACGCTGACGCGTTGGAGACGTGAATAGTGGGCAATTTCTTCACCAACGACCCGGCACTCGACGAAGCGTTCGTCGCGACAGCCTTGCACCGCATGGGCAACGTGGTCGACCTCATCTCTGGCGAGCATGTGATCCTCGGATCCTTCGCTCGCGCTGGCGGCATCGTCGGGCTCGAAGCGGGCCACACGATTTCCCAGCCCCTCCTCATCGCGGAGAGCGGCACCCCGACCTGGTTCACCGGCATGGACCCGGTCAGCAAGGATTTCACCCCTGGCCTGACTGAGGCCGAGTACTCGATGGCGTGGGTTTCGCACCCGACGCGCATGGAGTACACCACTCGCTGGGAGAACACCGGCCCCGGTCGCGTGATGAGCGTGGAGGAAGCTCGCTTCCGCCAGACTCGGAAGACCCTGGTGAACGACCTCGCCGCGAAGAAGGCTTCCGGCACCGGCGGTCGTCAGCCTGTTGGCGTTCTGACTGCGATCGAGGCGGCCCCTGTGGGTGCTCAGAGCGAAGTCATCGGCGGCATCGACAAGGCCATTCACCAGTGGTGGAACAACCAGTTCCGACAGCTCGCTGGTGGCGTGAACTTCGGGACCGACGTGGGCGGCATCCCCGCTGGCGTGCTCCTCTACATGCAGCTGTTCCTCGACTGCTCCATCGGGACGAGCCGGCCGAAGTGGGCCTTCGTGACCGAGGCGCAGGGTGAGAACTTCTTGCGCGCGATGATCGCCTCCTACGGCATCCGTAGCACCGGCATGATTGACAAGGACGTCGAGGTGACGCCCCACAACGTGTCGATCTTCGGCCGCCCGATCATCCCGACGAGCGAGATGCCGGCAGACTCCGGCGTGTGGCTGACACTGAACCGCGAAGGCGAAGGCGGCGGCAACCTCCAGAACCGGACCGCGGTTTCGGAACTCGGCGAAGTGTCGGCGCGTGAACTCGGTGGGCTCTACTGCGCCTACCATCCGCAGGTGAACATGACCCTGGACGGACCCCGCGTTGCGGGCGGACAGCACGTCGACTGGACGTTCTTCCTCCACAGCATGGCGGTCATCTACGAAAACCTGGCCCAGCAGGGCCGTGCCGGAGCACAGAACCCCGGCGGACTGGATAACTGGCTCTGATATGACTACATTCAACACGGAACTCTTCCGGGACGAGAACCCCGGCGTCTTCAAGACGCACCCTCAGCAGGTGATCCGCTGGCAGTCTCAGAACGCGGCCCTGGTGAAGAAGTTCGCCGACTCGCATGACCGCCCCGGCGCGAAGCGGACGGTGTACTACAACGACCCGGACCTGACCCCTGGCGGCGGCAACGGCTACGAGGTGCGACTCGAACTGATGATGATCGAGCTTCCTGGCGGAGGCCTCTCCGACCTGACGAACCCCGCCGGTCTGAACCAGAACGCTGGACTCCCTGAAGGCCGCCTCCTGACCGACCAGGGGCAGTTCGTTCAGGGCCTTGAGCTTCAGAACAACCTGTACGGGTGGTGCTTCGACGCCTACTACGACGGCGTGACGAACCGGATCACGGATGACGATCCTGTCGAAACCCTGAACACCGGCGACTGGTTCTGGGTCATCCGCGCCGGCTTCATCGAGGTGAAGCTGGGCGAGGAGGGGGCCAACGACGGCGGTGTCAACTTCGGCGACCTGCTGGTCAGCGACGGCGATCCGACGCATGGCGAGGCTGGACGGCTCCGTGCCTCCCGAGGTCAGCAGGGCGAGAACGACTGGGACTCGGACCTGACTGTGAGCAGCGCGGCTGGGCCAACCGGCGGTGCTGAGGTTCACGATGTGCCGCTGGTTGTTCCTGGCGGCACCCTGAAGGCTGGGGATCGCCTCCGGTTCTCGGCTTCCGGGATCGTCATCTCGGACAACGGAGCCGACACGGTGCGGTTCGCGATGCTGTTCGACGGGAACGTCCTCGGCGAGAGCCAGATCATCGACGCTGCCGCCAACGACGTGTGGGCGATCCAGGGAGAGATCGAGGTCATCGACGGGAACAACTGCCGTGTGGTCGGCGTTGGATCGCTGGTGGCGGCCGACGGTGTGTTGGCCGCCAACTGGGTGATCGGTACGGACCTGGGTGGACTGGACTTCACCCTGGACCAGGCTCTGGAGACTGGTGTCACCTTCAGCGCCGCCGACCCCGGCAACACGAGCCAGCAGGAGTCGATCAACTACTCGGTAGCCCGCATCGGGGTCGAGTTGCGCCCGAACCTGCTGCTCGGGACCGCCTTCGACAGCACCGGCGGTGAGAACGACCTGTTCCCCGCGAAGGTGGACATTCAGCAGTACGGTGCCGAGATCACCAACGTGATCTACCCCTGAGTTGACTGAGCGTGCCGGGGGCCTGAGGGTCCCCGGCCGTTCTAGTGTGTGGCCGGGACGCACCCAGTTCGGCGAGCCCGGCAGTAAGCCGCTGGCAGCAGACCCGGCTGCACACTAGAACGAGGAGGCTGAGTTGAGAATCCGTAGATGGATCGAAGCGGTGAACCTCGGGATCACCAAACGCCAGTTCTCCCATCAGCTAGTTATCAAGCTGATGGACGCAATCAACAGGGTCCATCGGGCCCATTCGTGGTCATGGGCTCAGCAGGAGTTCGCATTCACAACACAGTCGCGCTTCCAGTCTGGAACCTTTTGGTCATACACCCAGGGTGAGAGTTCCATCTTCGCGCTCTTTGGGGCCGATATTGGTCCGGAGTGGACTGGTGCTGAGCTTTACGCGACGAACGACCTGGGCACGATTCACCGCCGAATCGTGCGTGTCGGGGACCGAGATGACCAGACCTACAGCGAGCAGCGTATCTGGCTGGATCAGCCGATCGAGCTAGCCTCGCACGCCTTTGTCGTCACGCTGTTCCGCCGTGAATACGCGCTCAAGACGACGGACGGCATTGTCGCAGACTCCCTCAGCGGGGACCTGCGGCGCCGGAACCAGGACAGCACTCGCAACGCTCTGACCCACCTTAACCAGATTGAATTCTACCGGGACTTCCCTCAGTCTGGCGACTTTCCGACAGCAGCGGGTGGGGACCCTGCGTACTACACGACCGGACCCAACGAGACCATCCCTGCCCCGAGGTTCGGACCTGAAGTGACGGGCAATGGTGTACTCGGGGCGAAGACTCCCCCCGTGGCTGGTGGCACCGTCTACATGGCGTTCGCTTTTGAGGATGCCAAGTCTGGTGTTCGCGGGCCAGTTGGGCCGATCGTGAAGTACGAGCTTCCCCCTGCCTCGGCCGTCGGTTTCAATCTCGATGTTGAATACGGGAATGAAACCGGCGTCCCCGAGGAGAGCTATAAGCTGTGGTTGTTGGTGTCTCCGTATAACCCGACTGGGTTTGATGGCATCGAGCCGACAGACAAGGACTTCAGAGTGAACGAGGGCCTTATACCTCTCTCTGCACACAGCGAGCATCTCCGGCTTGCCGCTCCTGCTGCCGGGACAAAGGGTGGCGGCGTGATGTACGTCAACATGGACGAGGGGCTGTTCCTTTACAGCAAGCGGTGGTGGATCTGGAACGAGCAGATGATCGTGAGGTTCCGTGAGGCCCCGATCGCCGACTGGGACTACATCTGCTGGGGCAAGGTGCGTCACCCGTGGATGAACCACGTTGACGATGAGCCGCTGGTACCGGACGAGCACCAGGATATCGTCCAGCTCGCGGTGAGATCGGGCATTCAGGGCGAGGCCGGCCTCCTGTCTGAGCGTAGGTTCCAATTCACCCTCCGTGAACTGCGTCGCAAGGATTCAAGGAAGAGCATCTCGACGACACCTCGACCCGAAAGGTACGGACGCAGGGTCCCGTATTTCGATAGGTACGATCTTGGCTGAAGTCAGACGAGTACAGCTTGCCATTTTTGGTGGCGAGTCCGCGCATCAGGTTGCGAAGACCGGGCGTATGACGTCCCGGTCCATCAACTGGATCCCGAGTCCTGAGGGGATGCTGACTACGTACCGTGGCTCAAAGCGAGTCCTCGCCGGTGAGGACCTGACGCCAGGGAATCCAGGGAACAACGGCCCTATCGCCTGGGATGAGAAGTACGTCCGTAACGGGATCTACTTCACCGACACATTCGGTGTTCGCAGGCTCGTCACGCATGTCGGCGACAGCATCTACTCCGTCAACGGAAACGACGTCGAGCAGATCTTCAAGTACCCAGACAACGTGGACACGGACGCTGGCCGGCATTCGGTAGAGTTCATCGAGCACCAGAACCACGTCATCATCCTCAACCCTGGGTTCCCGCCTCTCAAGTGGGGAGGTGACGAGGCTGTCTCGTGGCTCGGCATCAGGGATATCCCTGTTCAGCCTGAGATTCACGTCGCGAGGACCTTCGGGAAGTATTTCGAGAACATAAAGTCGTGGGGTATAGGGACGGCAGGCTACAGGCCGCCAGTCTTCATGCAGCACGACGACGCTGTGGACCCTGCAAAGCGTGCCTGGAAGTACAAGCTCGCCTTCATGAACTCCAGGGGCCAGATCGGCAGGTACGGTGCTGAGTCGTACTTCGAGCTTCACCCGACTGGTGGAGATCAACTGAAGAGACAGCACCCGATCGTTGAGTGGAAGCGGCCTGTCGACCAGGGTCCAGACTTCGAGCTTCCAGCCGCCACTGGCCATCCGACTGGTAACGGGACTGACATCACCCACATAGTCCTCGCAAGGACTGGGGATACGATCGCAGACGCGAACGCTGGTGCGTTCTTCGTCCACGACATCTACCCGTTCACGATGAATCACATCACGGACGGCAAGCCCGACGCCGCCCTTTCACTAGCGATCGAGGAGGACAACTTCCCGCCAGTGAGCGCCGCCTTCGGGGCTGTGTATCGGGACACCCTGATGATCTCCGGCAACCGGGAAGACCCGAACGGAGTGTGGTGGTCGAAGCCGGGGTTCATGGAGGCGTTCCCACCGATCAACTACTACAAGGCGACGTCACCAGTCACTGCGATCATCCCCCTCTCTGATAGAGTGGCTATTGTCACGAGGAACACCGTGGAGGTTCTCCGGCAGGACAGCACGGGCATCTTCGGACAGTTCAGGGTCGAGTGGACGAAGGGGACTCAGTTCGGTCGCTCCCTGGTGGAGTACAAGGGCTCGCTATTCGGCATCTTCGACTCCGGCTTTGGCATCTTCGACGGCTTCGCCTACAAGGGTATGGCTGACGAGTTCGGCGAGTTGTTCGACTTCATCACGGAAGCCAACGCAGACCGCATCCGCGCCCATGCCGACTCGATGAACAGGTACTGGATCACGATCAACTACGCGGATATCGCAGACAAGAGCGGACTCGGGCTGGTCCTGATGTACGACTTCTCTCTGAATGCGTGGTTCAGGATCGACGATGTAGTGACGTCGTTCTTCGAGGAGGACGGTGAACTCTTCTTCGGCGGCAAGGACAACTTCCGCGCGTTCAACCATGGGACTGGTGGCAACGAGCACATCCTTGAGATCGCCCCGACGTTCATGGAAGACAAGAATGCTCAGTACGCGTTGATCCATAAGGAGATCAATGACTTCTGGGTGCGCATCGCATCCTCTGGTGAGTACACTGGTAGGGTGAAGTTCTTCGTTGATGAGCAGCTTGCCGAGGAAGACACCACCGGGAGCTTCCCGTGCAATCTGAGCCGCCCAGGACTCGCGTTCTCAGGTGTCGACTCAGTCTGGGACGACGCAGTCTTCGGTGACGCACAGTGGGATGCCCCGCGCTTCGGCTGGCAGAAGGCGGACATGTCAGACCCGGTGGAGTTCTACTCCATCCGCATCCAGATCATCATCCCGGCTCAGGCATACGCAGAGATCTCCGGGGTCGCTATGGACCTCTCAATCGAGAATGTACAGACGGCGAGGTAATGTACCACCTACCTGAAGACATTGATAACCGACCGACATTGAATTGGAAGAAGCTCTGGCAGGGCATCTTCCTCAAGGTTACTCGTGCGCTCAACAGCATCGACAGGCATTCGCTCAAGAAGGAGAGCGTTGACCGTCTGAGTGTTGGCCCGAACGTGATCATCAACGCAAATGGCGTCAGGTTGGAGAACAATGAGGTCTGGTACGCGCAGCACATGGGGGGCGTGTCGACTAACGAGCCGAACGTCTGGAACCTGCACGTCACGAACATCCGTCCTGTGGAGCCTGAGTCTGGTGGGCTCATCCAGATCATCCCGAACGTCGTCTCGAACATCGCGATCTCGTACTGCCTGGAGTTTCTTCAGAATTCAGACGACTTGAAGACGACGATGATGTGGGCAGCGAGGGCGAGTCTTGACGGAGTGAGGTACTCTGACGGCGACGCGATGAACAACTTCAGGTTCGGCTCAGTGGACAACGGTGAACTTCTCACGCTGAGTGGAACTGTCTGCGCCCAGGTGCTCCCTGGTGAGCACATATTCAACCTCGATGTTCACTTCCCCGCGCGATCCGAGTTGGTGACAGCGGAGATCAACACCAGCAGGTTCAACTGGTAATGGCACGTCTATCCCTCGCGAACAGGTTCTTCCGGTGGAGTCAAGCGACGGCCGCCCAACTCAACAACGTCTTCGATGACTTCGTCGACTGGACGACAAACAGCCTGAGCGTGGACAGCCTCAAGGCGCAGGCGGTCGGCACCGAGCACGCCATGGAGCCGCTCACCTACCTCCTATCTGACCACAACAAGCACATCGAGACCGTGGCAATCGGCAACCCGCTCGTGGAGGTCGAGTACACCCACTCCCCTACAGGGGCACACAAGATCCTGGTCGTCGGATGGACGTGGTTCAGGCGGCGTGATGGCACTGGCTTCACAGGCTCCAGCGTCAACGCAGACAACAGTCGTATCTGCTACTGGGACACCATTGGCGCTGCATGGAACCTCGCGGACTATCAAGGGTTCCAGACTGGTACGAACGGAACGTCGCACGAAGAAGCTCGCTGGGGTATGGACCAGATCATGGGCTCTCCCTGGCCCGGGATCGGCTACGGCACGACGTTGCAGTTCGAGTATGGCGGTGGGCAGTGTGTGAAGACGCACCTCTACAAGGACACCGGAATGTCGGACTGGCCTGAGGGCGGAAAGAACAACACGAAGTATGGGGTGTTCGGACAGGACATCACCAACACACGCGACGGGCAGGCTCAGATCTGGCTGTTTGCAGAGGACAACCAGAAGTAATGCCGATTGGTCCAGTCACAGCATTCGGTGCAACAGCCCTCCTGAACACTCTGAGGACGAATGTGCAGGTCATCGAGGCCTACATTCGTGGTGAGATTGACGCCCAGGACTTCCAGGACCTCCTTAAGGTCCTTCATGGACGTCGCGACTCAGTGCATCGCGTGTACGGCTCCAGATGGACGTCGACTGCTGAGCCTTTCCAAGAGGCCGGAGTGAACGACCCTGCCGTGGACACGTGGGACCTGGACCGTGACGCCCAACTTGACTTCACGAGCTACGGTGACATTGACGCTGACTATTGGAATATCCCTACTCAGCAGTACGTCATCGGGGCCGCGACTGCGTTCCAGCGGTTCACCTGGGAGAAGCTCGGCAACGTGCCGACGCAGTTCGCGAACGGGACCGGCAAGCGAATCGACACGGACAACTGGTCGTTCCGCAACTGGCTGTTCAACGCGCCGGAGCCAGACACCGTACTCGGGGGTAACCTCGCGAACTTCGTGGATGGCCGCAAGGCTGCCAAGAGGTTCAGTGGCGAAGAGTACTGGGACCGCTGGCTGACAGTGCCGTATGCGACGAAGAGGATCTGGATCCCGGGACCGTGTGTCCTGCATGTGTCCGCGAACGCAACAGGGACGTGGAACCACAACCTCTCTCCGTACCACGAGCGGGACTCCGACAATGTCCAGCCCGGCGATGACCATGTCTGGGGTGATAAGTTCGACCAGACCAACGAACTCCCTGCGTTCTTCCGGCTCTTCATCGACAGGGATAATGACAAGGAGTGGCGTGGGTTCTCGTGGGAAGTGAACGGTGAGACGTTCTATGCGAACTGGTCTCCGATCCAGGACTACCCTCAAGTTGGCTACGGCGGACCCGGTGAGGCCCCGTTGTCCGGCGAGATGCTCGGGCGTGAGTGGTCTTTCACGAACTCCCCGAGAGGCAAGGCCGAGGTAGCCTCACAGATTTTCGTACCGGTCAAGGGCTGGTACAACATCTCGATGCGGTACAACTCCCGACACGTCCACGGATGGATCAAGGACCTCGGTGCTGGGTTCTACGACTGGATGGAGGAGTTCTGGGTGAAGCCTGCGACGGTAGGTTTCCGCCCTGGGTACATCACTCGTGCCCGATGGGAAAGCTCAGGTATCGGAGCAATCGCCGCCTTCAACCGGACGCAGACACAGTCTGACGACCTCGGGGTTGAGTTTGGCACTTAGAACAGATAGCATGTCGGACGAAGAACTCAGGAATGAGCTTGCAGTTCGCGGTCTCAGGGAGCATGTCTCAGAGGCAGACCTCACAACGATTCTGAATGACCACGGCTATCTCCCTCCACGGGCGAGGTCGTTCCAGTCGGACAGGACAGAAGAAGCAAGGATCGCTACAGCGGTCGAGAGCGTGGAGATTCCGTAATGGCTGGTATCCTTCAAGGGTCAGCGAGCGGCGAGACGTATCAAGCGAACGCCGACTACTGGGCCGACGGCGCATATCAGGCGGACGCCGACGCCGCTGCCACTGATGCCGGAGGTGAGGCTTTCCTCGGGGATCTCCAGGGTGGCGGCAGCATGGGTGGTTCTGCCGGGATCGTCGGTGGCATCATCGGTCTCGCTGTGGGAGCGATCATCGGTATCGTTGACGCGTTCGTCACGAAGGATGCAGTCAAGGCGGACCTCGAGAAGGAGGCTGGGCGACGCCAGAAGCTCGAAGAGGAGCTGTCCGAAGTGATGAACATGCGTGACGAGATCGAGAACAATCTCGCGGCGCTCATGCATCCACTGGAGCAGGGGTTCCGTACGCGAGCGCGTCTTGCTGGTGCTGCCGCTCGCGCCTCAGGAGTCACGGGAGCCCAGAGCATTGCAGTCGGTCTGTTGGCTGAGGAGCAGTACCGGACGCAGATCGGACCGCACCTTCCTGCGATCATGAAGGAGGCTCGCGGCCTCGCACGTGAGCAGGCGTTCGCGGAACTCAAGAAGATCGAAGTGCGTGAAGGTATCCTCCTCGACCGCAGCAGGCTACAGCTTCAGCAGGACATGGCGGCAGCCGAGGGTCGCAGCGCGCTCATTGGCGGGCTCGCGCAGACAGCGGCCGGCATCGGAGTCGGCATTGGCATTGCGGCTGGCGAGCAGGGTGGCGGACAGCAGCAGGGAACGAGTGACGCAGGCCCGCAGCAAGGCTCCCCGGTGGACGACATCTACGGCGAGCAGGGCAGTGCAGCCGGCGAGACTGACCTCGACGGAATCAGTGAGGGTATTGCGTAATGGTCGACAGCCTCAAGCATGGCATGTTCCTCGGCGGGCTCGGACAGGGTCTAGCCGCAGGCACTTCTCAGATGCTCCAGGCCGGACTGACTGTCCGGGACCAGAACATGAAGATGAAGTTGGGTGTCGCTCAGCTCACAGTCCAGATGAAGCGTCTGGCTGAGGAGCGACGGCAGGCCAACTTGACCCACCGGCGCTTCTACGACGGGCTCAAGCACGACGACCTGAAGCAGACCAGGGACCACGCAGCGAACAAGCGCCTACGCCAGATGGCTGACGATGCGGCCATGAACCGTCAGAAGGACCAGCAGACGTTCATGTCCGAGGAGGCCGTCGTAGCTCACACCAGAGCCATGGAGGTTGTCGAAGCTGAGGGGATCGTCAGGCTCGGCGTGGCACAGACGACCGCTGCCCCGAGGCACCGCGCGAACGAGCTTGTCCAGCGCCAGCAGGACTTCGACCTCATCCCGCAGTTGCAGGGCGAGGCTTCGGTCTTCATCAACCAGATGGCGATGGGGCCTGACGGGATGGTCACGCCAGAGTCGTTCGAGCGCCGGGCAGCGGAAAATGGGTTCCTACTCGCGAACGGCCAGGGGGACCCAGCCGCCTACAGTATGGCGCTCTATGAAGAGTTCAATGCTGGTGTACGTGGCACCTACGGGCCGGACACCCCTGCTGGTAGCCCCGCATCCTGGCAGGGGGCCGTGCATGGCGCCGTCCTTGCTGACGCCGCGGGGACAGCAGCACACGTCAAGGCCATGGAGCTTGAGTACCAGAAGACGTTCCTCGTGTTGCCGGCACAGCAAGCTGCCGAGGCTACGCTCTACTCGTTCAGTGGAGAAGCGAAGTTCCCGATGACAATGGACGCCGCTGGCGACGTCTACTACGACGGTGGGAACGCGACGGAGCTTGACGCAGTCCTCGGCGAGTACGGCAAGAAGCTGGCAGAGATTTCCGTGTCACCGACAGGGTCAGCCGCTGACGGGATGACGGTGGAGTCGTGGTTCAAGGACTTCTCGCTAGCCCTCGGCGTCCAGACGGGACTGAACATCACAGACCTCGGGCCAGACCAGCGAAGGAACATGAAGAAGCAGGACCTCCTGGCATTCGAGGGATACTTCAAGAACGTGACAGGGATGAAGTTCCCGACGCCACTGTCTGGCTATGGGGACAGGACTGACCACATCTACAGTTCGATGATGAAGAACTCGTCAGGGCTCGTCAGCAGCGGAGCTGACGGCGCAGGTGACCTGCCAGCAGGAACGTCGGTTCGCGACCAACGACAGTTCGGGACCTTTGCGACCAGGACGAACGGGGCCATCGCCGACTCCAGGATCGCGTTCTCTCGGGCAGCCAAGGTTGGCGACATGAAGGGCATGTTCGAGGAGATCTCGTACTCCACCCGGCAGTACAAGAAGACCCTGGAGCAGATGGACCAGTTCCCGTCGTTCGCCAACGGTCCGAGCATCAAGGGTTCTATGGAGGAGTGGGCAACCATGCTCGATACGATGGCTCAGACGATGCAGATGCGTGGGGCCATCGACGAGTCGGCTGGTCAACAGGTCAACCTCGCCCCTGGCGTCACGACCGAGGACATCGACACGAGCGCGCCAGACCCGACAGAGCAGGCCGCAGCGATCCAGAGGAAGGTCGATGAGAGTGTTGCACTTCGGAAGAAGGAGAAGGCTGATGCCCTCGCGAGGCTCAAGGCTGAACTCGCGGGGCAGACCCCTGAAGACAAGCAAGCTGAGATCGAGGCCTTCGAGCGTTCTCAGCTGGATAGCGAGTAAATGGGCTACGGTAAAAAAGGTCCCGACGACACAGACCGCTCCGGAGTAATCCGGTCGGTTCCGAAGTTCAATCTGGCGAAGGCTCAGGGCGTGACCCCTGGCTCGTTTACGGACGACAAGCCTGCGGACCCGGACTCCCCTTCATGGGAGACGCCGACGTGGGCAGACAGCAAGTCGTTCGACGCCATGTACAAGCGCGGCACTGTCCCGATGAACAACATCCGCGCAGCGTTCGACGCCGGGATGATCGGTCGCAGCGAGATGGAGTACATCCAGTCTGGCGTCGGGACGGAGTCCGGGCCGAACAGGTTTGAGCGCTTCATGCGGTACAAGGACCACCGTGGAGGATTCTGGGGTGGTCTGGAGAACTTCGGTGGAGCGATCACCACAGCATTCGGGGGACGATTCCTCCTCGCCTCCTCTTCGGCAATTCTCGAGGGGCTGAAAGACTCCAGCGGTTCTGCGAGCCTCTCGACTTCTGCCGTGACTGGTGCGCTCGGGGTGATCCGCAAGGCTCTCAATCCTTTCGAGGACATGGAGCTGGACAAGGGCAGGGACTACAAGACGGTAGGCGTCAATGTCGGTGGCTTCGGTCTCGCGTTCTCCCCTGAGGAGTTCAACAGGGCGTGGCATGGGCGGACGTACTGGTCTGAGGTTCTCGGTCGCGGTGGCTGGGACCCAGGCAAAGGGCTGGCATCGGTAGGATTCGCCCGCGGCCTGATCTTCGACGTCATGCTGGACCCAGGGACGTGGGTCACGTTGGGAGTGAAGGCAGTCTCGAAGACCGCAGTCAATGGTGGTTCCAGGGCTGCGAAGATTCTCAGCAAGAACATGGCCGCGAAAGGGATCAAGGGCGCTGACCAGATCCTCAACGGGGGCTCGCTGACGCTCTCCGCACGCGGCGAAGAAATCATGCAGGTTGCTGGTCGTCACCTGATCAACCAGAACAACCACTCCGCGAGGCTTGTCAAAAGAGCCTCCGACGCTGGGTCGGTCAAGGGGTACTGGTGGAACAAGGGGGCCGACGGCGAGTACGCCTTGTCGAGCTTCATCGACGAGGTCTACGCGGCCCACGGCGTCAACGCAGAGACAGTTGCACCTGAGCACATCGCCCGGATGATGCAGAACCCGTCGTTCAAGAACCGCTTCACCGGCTGGGTCATCGAGAACTACGAGCGCTTCGGGACAGAGCATCTCGACCTCATGCGTGGTGGTGCCAGCGACGGAGTGTTCAGCAAGGTCCAGAACGTAGCACGCGGCGACATCTGGACGCCGAGGGGCCTCGCCAGTCGACAGGCGCTCATGCGCGGGCCGATTTCCATGTTCGAGGAGACAGCCGGCTTCCTCGGTCGGACCCGCGGTATCCCAATCGACAACACGCTCGGTGCGCTCAGTCACGGCTTCGGAAACGTCGAGGCCCGTGCTGCTGAGCGCGTAGCGAAGGGCGAGGTCGAGGGGGCGCTGTTGCAGGCGACGAAGCTGCAAGGGTGGACTTCTGGTGTCGCGCACGGAGCGACGGAGAAGGTGAGGAACTTCTTCACTGCCGCGATCGAGCGCGTCCCATTCGAGGACCGCATCGCCCTCCAGGGCTACATGGACACCGCGACGCATCAACAGGCATCGAAGATGCGCGAGATCCAGACGTACTTCTCGAGGGACATTTCGTTCACGAACTCTGTCGGGCACAAGATCACGCGGCAGATTTCGGCGAAGGAGCGGCAGTTCATCTCCCACCACCTCGAGCAGCCGGAGTTGTACAAGCTCCCTGATCACCTCCAAGATGCAGCCGACTGGGCACGTCGCCAGTTCGATGAAATCTTCGAGAACGAGAAGGCATGGGGTATCGCTGGTCAGGAGATGGAAGACTACGTGACGCACATCTACAACGGGAAGGCGCTCGCCCGTAGGATGACCATGCTCAAGGACCTGCGGCAGTCTGGACAGCAGGTGTCGGCGCGGATTGCAGCAGAGTCTGCCCCTGTACACAACCCATTCGCCCTCCACAGGAAGATCGCCACACTGGACGACGCCGTGGAGTGGTTCGGCGCCGACGCCGTGTTCACCGACGTGGGGAACATCCTACACCGGAGGGCTGCTGTAAGCGCCCGACTTGTGGCGAAGCAGGCTGGCCGATACCACATCGTGAGCAAGTACGGGATCGGTGGACTGGCGAGTGGGTTCCTTATGGAGGGTAAGGGGTTCTCCAAGCTCCTACGCTCTGTGGACTACCACCGTAACTATGTCGACCCTGTAAGCAGGGGGCGAGTCACCCCGAGGCAGCTCGACCGCCTCGACGAGACCATGCGTCAGATGGCGAAGATGGATCTCGAGGCCATGGCGAAGCAGGCGAAGGGTCACAAGCGACCACTACCGAAAGGCAAGGGGGCAGAGACTAACGTCGTCCGCAACGACGCTGGCAAGCTGGTCCAGCAGGACTTCATCCCGGCAGGTGATGGGCTCCTCAGGGTCGAGAAGCAGTGGTTCGCAGAGTTCCCTGACAAGGCTACGTTGGTCGACATCAAGGCTGGCAAGTACGCCGACCGTGTCGAGAAGAACCGACGACAGTTGGGCAAGCTCACGCGAGCGATCTATGGGAAGAAGGTCCAGCACCTGACGGATGGTGAGGCGGACTTCCTACTGGAATATCTCAAGGGACACATGAACCCGCAGAACCTGGTGGGTCGTGATGGCAAGCCTCTTCGGAGTAGTTGGCGTGCCAAGGACGCGATGGAGCTCGTGAAGATCGAGTCCGGCGTCATTCGACACCAGGCGATGGGCTTCGGATACCACCCGCTCGACGACATGAGCATGATGCCTCAGCGGCTCCAACAGGCGAGTAGGATCCGTCGTAACGCTGACGAACAGATTAAGCGAGCCACGCTCGAACTCAAGGTCTTCGACAAGATGCAGGAGTTCAGAGAGGCAAGCATTCGCGTGTCGAAGAAGGCGGATGCAGCAGCGAAGGAAGCGGAGTACGTCAAGTTCAACGATGAACTCGTAGCTGGCGAGTGGCTTGACGATCTCGGCGAGGAGCTTTCACGAGCAGAAGCCCGCGAGCAGAACATCAAGAAGGGCGCGCTAGTCCTTCGAGCCAACCAGTTCAGATCGATGGAGGAGATTCTCAATGACATCGCTGCTATCGGAGAGATCATCGAGCACAACGCAATCGCGGCTCTGACTGCAAAGCAGAAGGCTGACTTCGCCTTCAAGAAGATTGTGGAGATGAACAAGGGCAAGTCCCGCGACGAGATCGTTGAGGAGCTTTCTGACGCCCGCCTTCGCTACAAGCAGAACCTCGACCCGACTCGCGACGGTGGACGCCTCGTCCCAATGGCCGACAAGATCGGGTTCGACGAGGCGCGAACTGCACGCTCCATCCTCAAGCGGAGAGGGGTGAAGCCAGAGGGCAAGCTCGACGGCAAGGTTGGCAAGCAGGGTCGCAGGTACAGCGAAGAGCAGATGGCGAGCGTCCTCGATGAGGTGGCTGCGAAGCGTGGTAAGCGAGGTGCGCGGTTTAGTGACATCGAGCGGCGGGCAATCAAGCGACGCGCCGACAGCCTCAAGCGTGATGCCAAGGCTCACAAGTCTCAGGCTAGCCGGCTCAAGGCGCAGGCTGGGCCTGGGGCTGCAAAGGCTGCGAAGCTGGCTGCATCGAAGTTGTCCGCTGTCAAGGCTGCCGCTGTCAAGTTGGTTCGGCGGATCAACGTCGTGAACCGCAAAGAGGCGAAGACCCTGCGCTCGCTCGACAAGAAGATCGAGGACTTCACAGCAAAGGCAGAGCGGACTACTGAGAGGATCATCAAGACTCAGCTCAAGATCCACAAGGTCCGCAAGCGTCCGCTCGGACCTAAGACGCTGAAGCGACTCGGTGAGACTGAGGCTCGTGCGATCAAACTCCTGGAGGCTCAGGAGGCGAAGGTCGCTGACTTCACGAAGCTCAGTGAGGACGCGTCGAAGGCTGCTGACGACCTGCGCGCCGCCATTGGCAAGGAGGTAAAGGAGAACGGCGAGCGACTCGGGAAGCTGCGTGCTGAGGATGCTGAGGCTGCGATCAAGGCTGGCAAGGTGACGAGGGCTAACGAGCTTATCGATCTGGCGAAGCTCAAGGAGGCGAAGGCTGGCCCGCTCGACACCCGTGTCGGCAAGATTAGGGAGCAGCAAGAGCTTCTCGGCGAGGACATCTCCGGCGTTCACATGATCCCCAAGTCCCTGGTGGACACCGTGAACAACATGCTCGAGTCTGGGTTCGACATGTCGAACAAGTGGCATCGAGGACTCAAGGCGTACCAGAAGTTCCAGAAGATCTGGAAGACGCCACTGACCATCCCGTTCCCCGAGCATCACTTCCGCAACTCCCTGACGAACATCGGGCTCACCGCAAC
>Ga0098052_1000197_pt1 | contig 36409 bp, 39 predicted proteins | sample 15_taG_FD_81591 | JGI IMG/M metagenome (GOLD analysis project Ga0098052, IMG submission 81591) | Marine viral communities from the Subarctic Pacific Ocean - 15_ETSP_OMZ_AT15312 metaG | ecosystem: Environmental > Aquatic > Marine > Oceanic | place: Pacific Ocean | collected 2015-01-18
AGTTTGGAATGGAACAAATTGGCACAATATGGATTCTGATACTTTACTTGGAGTTTTAGCGGGGACTGTAATTCCTGAAGATTTGTCTGATTTGAATATTAAACTTTTAAATGATTTAGACAACGTAGATACCGTTGGCGCTTCAGATGACGATGTTATAACTTATGATGTTGCTTTAGGAAAGTGGATTCCCAAAAGACAAGCTCCTTTGGAATATGAGTTTCATGCGAATGGAAATGTTTTAACCGTTGACACTGTTATAAATTTAGATTCAGATGTCAGTCTTTTTGTAACAATAGATAATGCATCAAATACAATATTATATGGTTTAAATGATACTATAGATATAGGTGGGGTCACATTAAATGGCGTAGCAGGATCTGCTGGGTATGTCATGTCAGTAAGTGACACTGGCAGTCTTGAGTGGTCTAAGACTGGAATGGGAGAGTCTAATTTTAATGTTTTCAATTCTAATGGATTAACTTTAACTGTTGATACTTTTGTTAACTATAATTATCATTCTAATTTTGATATATCAATTGATAAACCTGGATATGAAATAAATATAGATTTTGCTAACTTAGTTCAATTTAACTCTGTTGACTTGTCAGGTTTAACAATTGGTGGAGTAGTAGGATCTACTGGAGATATACTAACTAGATCTTCTGGAGGTGGACTTGAGTGGAATTCTATTTCTACAGTTTTGGGTTCAAGCGGCATTAGTTACAGTGCTGGAAACAACATAGATATAAACGGGTCAAATGTAATAAGAACAAAAAGGACTGTTGACTTTGAGTACTTAGATACTGAGTATTTAAATGTAAATCAACTTTTGCTTGCTGGAGCAAGTGGTAGCAATGGGCAAATATTATATGTGGGTACAGGAGATGTTTTATCTTGGTCAACTGTAACCATAGGAAGTTTAATATTTAATGCTGGTAAAAATATGACCATTGATACAACTAGTGGAACTACAGTTGGTACATTAGAAACTGTTGATTTTACAGCTGTAAATTTATCAGAGTTAAGCTTAGATGGCGTTTATGGTACGACAGATCAATATATAACTGTAAATACTGCTGGAAATATGGTTTGGAAAGACTTTCCAGTATTTTCAAGCAGCCTAGAAGAGTTAACTGATGTTGATATTGTAACAGCAAATGGAACAATTGATGCTAAAAACCAACAAGTAATAAAATATGATTATACAAACAACTTATGGAAGCCTGAGTATATTCAGGACTCTTATTATATAGATTCTACAAATCATTCAAACTCAAGCATGATACTATCTCCAACTAAAAATTATACAAGTTATTTAATAGACAGTTTTTCTTTAGTTACAAATTATAATGGAAGTTTTGTTGAAATACTTTTAGATAAAAGTACTGATTGGATAAGTGGTACTGAAATTTCTATCAAAAACGTTTCAAGAGGAGAATCTACAGATTTAAAAATTGCTTGGAACTCTTCTGATCCAAGTGACTTTGTAGAATATTCTAGTGGAACAAATAGCCAAGGAATACTTTTGTATCCTGATTCTAGCGTAATAATGATTATAAGAAAAGGTTTTTCTAGTTATGAAGCGTATATAAAAGCAAGTCATGGCTCTATTGATTTTTATCAAAACACAAGTACAATATCTTTAGGTTCTGGCTCTGCCAACAATTCTGCTGCAACTGGATCTTTGTTATCTTCTGATTATGTAAATCTTCCAGAAGAAAGCCCTTCTAATGTTGACTTGACAGCTCCAGTTATTTCTTTAATAAACAGTCATCCTTACTACATAGAGCTAGGATATGAAACATCTATGGACAAGCCAGATCCAGGTGTAACTGTTGTTGATGATGTAGACAACCCAATAGGATATATTTCAAATTGGAGTAGCGAAGTTAATTATAACCAAGTAGGTTCATATACAGTTACATATTCTGCAACAGATGCGTCTGGTAAGTCATCAAGCGAAACCAGAACTGTCATTGTTCAAGATACCACCCCTCCTGAATTAACTTTAAATGCAGTAGATGCTGTTATAAATGCAACTTATCCTAATGGAAACTTTTTAGATAAAGTTGCTTCAACTTTTGATTATTCTCACCCTGTAACTATTGTTATTGATACATCAGACATACAGGTTTATCCAGGTCAATATGATATAACATACATAGCTACTGATGCTCATGGAAACACTACATCTGTAGATACTACTGTTACAGTTTTTGATTATGATGCAGATAGTGATGGAATTTTAAATTCTAGAGATCACTTCCCTTATGATGCCGCTCAAAAATCAGATATTGATGGAGACGGAGTTGGAGATGCATCTATAGTTATATTACATCAAGATTTTCAAAACACTGTAAACTATTTAGAAATTGATGATACAGAGCTAATTAACACAGGTCCTGGTATTCAAGGGGATTATGATTTCGAATACTTAAATATTAACGGAAAAGATAAATTTGCTTTAGTTGTAAATAGTTCTGATTTTAGATTGAACTATGAAAGCAAAGGACATATGGAGGACGCTAGGCCTCATATGGGGAGCTCAAGCTTGCATTTTAGTTTAAACTTACCTCAAGATTTTGATATACCTTCTGATAGTTCGGGGACAATATTTTATTTTCACCAAATACAAAACGACAGTGCTTGGGAGGGGCACTATCAATTAAAATTAAAGAAAGTTTTAAATACAAATACAAATGAAACTTCCTTTAGAATTTCTTTATACTCAAAAGCACCTGGTGGAACTAACAATTTTATTGATCACAACTCTTCTGTTAGTCCTATTTTAAATAGAGATTTGACTGACTATGAAATATTAAATTACGATCCCACTGTAAGTGATGAGTACCTTGGAGGACAAGTTTCTTATGCTGCAGACCCTCAAGATACACTTAAGAATCATTTAGCTAACTTTGATATACCGAATGATGGAGAGTTTCATGCAATATCACTTGCACATGGAAGTTTCTTTGGTAACGCTAACTGTCATCAAGTTTTAGTATATATGAATGGAAGCTTAAAGTGTATATTTGAGAAAACTGGCAATTTTGGTTATCAAAATCGGGTGAATTATGTTTATATCTATGGGTTAACAGGCATGAAGTGCTCTGACCTTATTTGGGCCAAAACAACAGATGAGGGTGTAATTATAGATACTCAAGAAAAAATGCTAAATACTACACTTTCAGGTGGTGTTTTAATAAACTCAGATGATGATGGAGATGGACTTGCTAATTTATTAGAAATTTCTTCTGGGCAATCTGATCCCTCTCTATTGAATACCGATGCGGTTACATATCCTAATGATCAACTTGACGATTTATTAAATAATTACGTCACCCACTTCTTTAATGGCCTTAATAAAGGTACCAATATAGCTGGAGCAGGTTATGCAGACTATACCAGCACTTATGATGGTGGTAATCAGAACTATACAGAAGATGCAAACAAAGACCCTTTTAGATATTTTTATCATGGAGGTTTAAGAAGAGCTGGAAATAGATATACAGGAGAGAGTTTGAATGGTAATAGTGCTGTATCATTTTGGGTTTATAATGATGGATCTATGTCAGGTGGAACAAAAATTTTAAAATCAGTACAAGGATATGAAGTGCCTGTAAGTGTTAGCGGTTCTGGTATATTTGCAGCTATGGGAACTTCAGGTACTCAAAATATCAATTCCTTTTTATCTTCAAACCATTTAAACTCTTGGGTGCACATACTTGCAGCTTCTGATGATACAAATAATCAAACTAAGATATATGTTAATTCGGTTTTGTTTGACACAATAAACAGCACTATGGCTGGTGGTTTTAGCGGTATTATGTGGAATAGCACTAATAGCTTTAGAGCTGCTGGTTATACACATGTTGGTATTTGGCAAGGTGCTGTGTTTTTACAAGAAACAGTTCAAAGATTGTATAACAGAGGCTTTGACGCTCAGTATGATTTAATAAACGCATGGCCAGCTGATATAGTTTCTGCTCCAGATGTGAATATCTCTGAATATTTTTATTATCATGAAATACTCTCTAATTTTGATGACTATATAAGTCAAGTGCAAGTTGATTCAGCAGAAAATTACACCATTACAATTTCAAACATTGGTGACATAACCTTTGGAACAATTGGTGATTACTCAATAACATACAAAGTAGAGACAGATAGTGGTTTAGCTTCTTACAAAACTCAAGCTTTAAAGATTTTGGCTGACGCATCTGATGCTGCAACATATAATAATTTAGGTATAATAGAACAAACTCCTGATGGAGGAGACGTGTCAAGAAACTATGTTTTAGCCACAGAGTACAATAGAAATGACGTATTGCCAAGCGGCTCTAACTCTATAACGATATCAAACATAAGTGATTCTAGTGATTATGAAGATGGATTTACTGCAACTATATGGATAAGACCTCAGCGCCATACTCAATATGGAAGGATTTTCTTTCAGTTTGGTAATTTTTACTTCAAACATGATGGACAAGGTGCTTTTAGACTTGGGAATCCTGGAGGTAGTAGTTTTTCAAGAGACAGTAATGCAGTACATATAGGTACAGATAACAACAGATGGACTCACATTACTGTTACTTGGCATAAAGATGATGGAGTGAAGCTTTATAGTGGGTCCATTTCTGATACTAATTTGAGTGCAGGTAATTATCAAAATGTATCTTTTGGCTTGGTTGACGAAAGAGTAGTTAATACAAATGCAGGTGTTTTCTCTACAGACTTATCTGTAGGTTTTAATGATGCGGAACAAAGAGCTATGTTTGGAGCTCAAATAGCAAAAAGAATTATGACATCTAGTGAAATATATTCTTATATTAGGAAATCTTTAGAGGATCAAGATACTTTATTAGGTTAGTAAAAAATAAAAAATAAACAATGTGATTATATATGTATAATATATACTTATATATAAGGAAGCTACATGAGTAATATTAATATCCCAACAAATAATTATTTAAAAAACAAAAAAAGAAACCCTAGAAAAAAAGCAGAAGGTGCATTTCAAGAATTTAAAAAACTTATGGATGACAAAACACATCCAGATAACCAAACAGAAGGTTATAAAAACAATGTTGTATCTACACTTAATAGTCTTTTGGTTTCTGCAAATGAATTAGATGAAGATAATCCAGGAGAAGGTATTTTTTCTTTAATAATATTATCTTTAAGGTCATCTTTGAAACTTAGAGATAGGTGTAATAAATTAGAAGTAGAGAATCGAGAGTTAAAAAGAGGGCTTAAAAAAATGAATAGACAACCATGAATTTAAAATCCTACATTCTTACTCTGATAAATGAGCTGAACAATAAGATTCGTTTTATCGAAGAAATAGGATCTTCAAATAAATTAGACATTACAAAGGATACTGCGTATATTATCCTTGTCACCAAGAGGGAAACTTTGAGGGATGTATTGGAATATTTGGAGTTGAACAATGGGAGTAAGATATCAAGATTTTCTAGAAAATGAAAAAGACACGTTTGAACTTTTACTTAGTTCATACGGAGTTAAGTTCAGAAAAGTAGAAAAACAAACTATAGGTTTTTACGATATATATGATGTAACTTTATCTGTCGGCATGAGAATTTCTAAAATAGATTCAGTTTTAGCAGAAATAGGTTTGCACTTGCAGGCGTTAGAGAGGCCTAGAGGATACCCCTTGACACGTAAAGGGGTCTATAGGATAGAGGTACAGAGGGAGGATATAAAGCCAAAACCTTTGACCGAGTTACTAAAAAACGACACTCATAACGAAGTCATACCTACTTGTTTGGGTACAAAAAATAGTGGAGAGGATTTTATTATTGATTTAAACTCTGTTCCACATTTGTTAATAGGTGGAACTACAGGTTCGGGTAAGTCTGTTTTGTTGCATAATATAATTTTATCTCAAATGAAAAACAATGCAGACATATATTTGGTTGATCCTAAGTTTGTAGAATTCTCTATGTATAAATATACAAATTCTGTTCTGAGAATAGATAATTCTATAGAGCAATTTAAGATTACATTAAGTGTTATTTTTGATGAGATGAATAGAAGGTATGAGTTTATGAATAAGTTTAGAGTTAGAAATATAAAAGAATATAATGACTCTGTTTTTACATATTCTAAGTTTAAACCAATAGTTATAGTTATAGATGAGTGGGCGGATTTTCATCTTCAAGATAAAACCTTGCAAAATGACTTGTGTCTGATTGCTCAAAAAGGCAGGGCATCTGGAATAAGCATAGTTTTAGCAACTCAAAGACCAAGTGTTAATGTTATTTCTGGTTTAATTAAGGCTAACTTTCCAGGAAGAGTTTGTTTGCGAGTTGCATCTTCAGTTGACTCTAAAGTTATTTTGGACAAAACAGGAGGAGAAGAACTTAGCAGTTCTGGATCAGGATTGTATCTTGACGGATCATTTAAAATGCCAGTTAAATTTAGAACACCCTATGTTAAAAACATAGCTAATATCCTAGGAGGATTAGATGGAGCTTACTGATTTGATAAATTCTCAAATACAAATTAAAGATATAGCAGAAGAGTTTGATATAGAGCTTAATAGATGTATGGCTGGAAATTTTAGTCACAAAATAAAATGCCCTAATCCTGATCACAAAGGAGGAGCAGAAAGAACTCCGTCTTGTTATATAGATGATAAAGGTAACAGTTTTCATTGCTTTGGTTGCGGAGCAGGTAATAAAGCAATACACTTTTTTATGCTTTGTACCAACTTGAATTTTAAAGAGGCGATAATAGAGCTTAAAGGCAGAATTGATATTGATGGCAGTTATACTCCAACAAAAAGGAGATCAAATAATTTTGGAATTTTATTACAAATTTCAGACATTATTAGAAAATATATATATAATAACCCAAAGGACTTAGATAAAGTCTCTAGGTTGTGTGAGAAGGTAGATTCTGAGATAGAAAAAATCGGATACGAAGATATAAGAGGAGCTGGAGTGCTTTTAAACAAAGTTACAAAAGCTCTAAAGAAAAACAAATAAGGAGTTTTTATGAAGGTAGCGATACTTGGAGATGCGCACTTTGGAGCAATTATGGGTTTGGGAAAACCTACCGAAGACGGGTCTAATACAAGAATTAAAGATTATGAAAAGTCTATGGACTTTTGTATTGATTATTGTATAAGGAATAAGATAGATGCATTTGTTCAAACTGGAGACCTCTTTGAAAAAAGAAACCCCTCTCCTATTGAAATAGAAGCAGCAGATAAAGCAATTAGAAGGCTGTCAACATCTAACATTCCTACTTTTATAATTATGGGGAATCATGATTACAAAAGGTTTGGAGGAACTTATACTAGCGCTTTACTATCAATGCCAGCAAAGCATTATACGAATGTAAGGATATTAATTGATCCAGATGTAATATCAGTTACGAATAATAATTACGAAAGAGTCAATCTGCTGCTAATGCCATTTAGAGACAAGAGGATGTATCCAGGAGATACTACTGCAGAAAAGTCTTTAAACTTTGAAAATCACATTTCAGATTTATTTAAAACTTGCAATGAGAAGTTTCCAACGGTCTTTGTGGGTCACAACTTTTTTTACGAAGGAAGTTATGCTGAGTTTGGTGGGTCAGAAATGCTTGTGAATCCTAATACGTTTAAAGATTTTTCCGCATCTTTTATGGGTCACTATCATTCTCAAAAAGATATAGATCCTTCTATAAATTGTTATTACACTGGGTCTATGGAAAGAACAAATTTTGGAGAGGCAAAGCAGGATAAATATTTGTTTATTTATGATACAGTTACTTGTTCGGTTGAGAAGATAAAGATACCTTGCAAAGAACTTACAGAGATAATTCTTGACTTTTCGAACTCTGAGATATCTGAAGTTGTTAGCAGTTTAAAAGAACGCATTGATGAAGTTGATGTTCAAGATAAGATTGTTAGAATGAGAGTTGCTATTCAGCAGGACATGAACTCTCTTATTAAAAAGAAAGAGTTAGAAAAGAAACTTTATAAAAAAGGAGCACATTTTGTAGCAAAAGTTCAAATAGAAAATAAATTTAGAAAAGTATCTAGAGATACCTCTGCACTAAAGGAAGAGACAGATTTTAAAATGTTTGTTAAGTTTTTATCAAGTCAAAAGCTACCTAAAGATTTGTGTGCTAAGGTTGAAGAGCAAGCAAAAATGATTATGGAGTAATAATATGAAACCACTAAAGATAAATATGAAAAACTTTTTCTCTCACAAAGAGAGCACTATAGATTTTTCTTTTAATGTAGCTTTGCTAGTAGGAAATACAGAGGGTAATTATGACAAAAGTAATGGATCAGGTAAGTCTGCTATATTAGAAGGTATTTGTTGGGCTTTGTTTAATAAGTGTAGAGCAGCAAAGATGGACGAGTTAGTTAAGTGGGGGGAAGATCAGGCAGTAGTTGAGCTTTTGTTTGAAGAGTCTGGAGACACCTATAAGGTAGAAAGAATCAGAAACAGAGTTAGTGGATCCTCATCAGTAAATTTTTATAAGTTAGATGAGATCGGCTCTTGGTGCGACCTCTCTGGCTCTACAAATACTTTAACTAACAAAGAAATAGAAAAAGTTTTAAAGTGTGATTACAAAACATTTATAAACTCAGTTTATTTCAGACAAAATGATATTTCTGAATTTGCAGAAGCAGAACCTTTTAGGAAAAAAGAAATATTAAAAAATATGATTGACATAAACCGTTGGGATGAATATGAAAGGGAAGCTAAAGATAAGTGCAAATCTTTAAAAGTCGCATTGGAAGTGTTAAAGGGAAAGCTTTATGATACTGAGACGCTAGAGATAAAAAGGGGTCAGCTTCAATATAAGATTGGAAGCGAGAGTGGCAGGTTTGATAAGTTAAAAGGCGTACAAGAATCTTTAGAAACAAGATATTCTCATTCTTATGAGAGATATGTTAATATGAAAAACTCTTTAGACACCAATCAGTTTGATAGAATAAACTTAGAAATACAAAACTCCACATCTTCAATAAAAAAACTAACCACAAAGTCGGAAGGATTAAAATTAGACATATCTAAGATCAAAAAAGATATATCTTCTTTTAATAAGAAGAAGAAAGGTTTTCTTGATAGCAGGCTCAATTTAAAATACGAAGAAAACGTTTCTGCAAAGATAGCCAAGATGGGTGAGGACCTAATTGAGCTTAAGTCAGATGGAAAATTAAAAAAGATGAGATTTTCAGATCTTAAAGACACAGTTATTTCTGACGAAAACTGCTCATCTTGTGGTCAGGAGATAGATAGCGAGCTTCATAAAAACCTTGATGCTTGCAGAGAAGAAGAACTTTGTTCTTTGAAAAATGATATGAGCGAGCTAAAAGAAAAGATAGAATCTAAAGAGATAGATTTAAAGGTACTACATTCTAAAAAAGAAACTAACGAGCTTATAACAAGCTTAAATGGAAAGATTGAAGGCTGCGAGTCAAAAGTTGAATTCTTTAATTCCCAGATGGAGTTAAAAGACACTGAGCTCTCTGAGGTTACAGATGAGGTTAAGAGTTTAAAAGTAAAACTTCAGGCTTTAGATCAAAGTCTTTTGTCCCTAAAAGATGATGACTTTCAAACGTTAAAGGAAAATGTTAGAAAGTTAAAAGAAGACAGAAGCAATGTGAATCAGGAGATTTTTGATTTAAGTAAAGTCATGGCTGTCACAGAAAGTGAGCACAAAGAAGTCTTGTCTAAAATTGAAGATAATTTGAAAATCAAAGTTGAGATAAAAGAGTTAAATGAAAAGATTGTAGTTCTGGAGCATTTATACAAATATCTTGGTAAGTCTGGAATTCAAGTTATTTTAATAAATAGTTTAATAGAAGATTTAGAAACTCATACAAACAGAGTTTTGAGTGAGATTTGCAATGAACCTATTGCGATTAGTCTGGATACTCAAAAGCTAAGATCTGATAAGGTAAGTCAGGTAGAAACTTTAGATCTAAATACAATAAAAGATGGATATAAATATGACTTCAAATCTTTAAGTGGCGGAGAGAAATTCAGAATCGCATTATCTACAAGAACTGGATTGTCTGAAATATCTTCTCAGTATTCGGGAGCAAACTTAGAGTTCATTATGATGGATGAAATAAATTCACCTTTGGACAAGCATGGCACAGATAACCTTGTGGAAATTATTAAAAAGCTATCAGATAAATATATGATATTAATGATAACTCATGATGATAGATTAAAAGAAAAGTTTGATATGGTTATAAATGTAAGTAAGGTTAACGGAGAAAGTTCTGTTAATTTTTTAGATTATAATTGAGGTAGAAATGGCATTAATATTAGAGATAGAAGAATCTAAGACTGAGTTGATATCAGGGATTCCACAGTACTTAACTATATCAACAAATAAGCCGTCAAATGTTTTTTATACACTTGACGGCTCTACGCCAAATTCAAGTTCTTTGATAGCAGCAAGCAGAGTCGATCTTCCAACCGAAGACAACTCTTTTGTTTTTAAGTGTAGAGCTTATGATGGGTCAGAATATTCCAGTGAGTTTTCAAAGGAATACAAAGTTACATCTGCATCTTCAAATATAAAGAACACAAGAAAAGGGCACGAAGAAGGAGTTGTTGTTTTAGAGTATGATCAAGCCGTAAAAGATAGTTTTGGATTTGACGCAGAACAAGAAATAGCACAAGAAATGTCTAAGGTTAGAAACTCTTATGACTTTGTTACATCTACTACAAATGATGAAGGAGAGCCTGTACCTTCAACTAAAACATTTATTAACTTTGTAAAAGAGCAAATCATACCTGCCAGACAAGGGCCTGACAGTCCAAACAATGATAATGTGTATTTTGACCCAAGAGCTCAAGTCATAATGATTGATGGCTTAACACAGGGTAAAATAAACGACCAATCAGTAAGGCTTATAAATAGACCTTTTGGTACTTTTAATTATGTTTCAGAGTTCTATACTGAAAACGAGTCTAAATATAAGAATATAATTTCAGGCAATTTAACAAAATATGCTTATGATAGTACAACGGGGGAAATAACTTTTTACTATTATGAAAGTCTTGAGTGCCGTTGGATTATTTCCAAGCAAAAAGTTGAACCAAAAAGTTTTAACTTCGGAAAGACACCAAAAAATAGGAGAGGAGGAAAGTTCGTTTTTCAATGGATTAAAGACCCCGTAATGTCTAAACTGAGGTGAAAATATGATGAAGTTATCAGTATCGTCAATTGATACATTTAAAAGTTGTGCAAAAAAATATTATTATAGATATATTGAAAAAGTTAAAATAGAGAGGAAAACTTGGAACTTTACTGAGTTTGGATCTTGTGCTCACAGGATTCTTGAACTTTTCCATGAAAAGGCTGACCAGTCAACTCCTGAGTCTGAATATCCATCAATAATGAAGACTTGTTTTGTTGAAGCAGTAAAGGAGTTTAACTTTGCAGTTTTAAGTGAAGATGTGTGGTCTCCAGATGGAAATAAGAAGGGGATTCTTTACTTAAGAGAAATGATGCAAGAGTACCTAGAACTAATAAGAAAAACAGGCATGCCCAATGTAGTGTCTAATGAGTTAGCATTTCAATTAAAGCTTGAAGAAGGAGCTTTAATAAGAGGTTATATTGATAGAATAGACAAAATAGAAGAAGGTGTCTACAAGGTTATAGATTATAAGACATCTAAGAATCCCAAATATTTAAAAGATTTTCAGCTTCTTGTTTATGCAAACGCAATAAGAGAAGTGTATCCTGACACAAAAAAGGTTATAGGTTCTTTTATGTTGCTAAAACATGACTTCAAAGAAGTTGAATATGAGTTTACAAACTTTGATTTAGATGAATGTATGGACGAAGTAATGAAGAACTTAGATTTAATAAGAGTTGAAAAGAACTGGGTAAAGAAACCTACGAGACTTTGTGATTGGTGTGACTACAAAAGCATCTGTATAGAGAAGTGGGCTTAAATGTCTATCATAGCGGTTGAAATGTATGAGGAGCTTATACGTGCTGATTTCGAAACAGGGCTTGGGGTAGATAAGATTCTAAATAAAATAGAGCCTTTAGTTAATTCTTATTCATATAAGTTTAAGATTGACAACCTAACTCCTGAAGATATAAAGCAAGAGGTTTATGTCATAATACTAGAGGGTTTAAAGAATTATGATCATAGCAAAAACGTAAAGCTCTCTACATTTTTACACACACATATATTTAACAAGATGGTTTCTAAGTTTAATACTTCAGTTAAAAAATCTAATAATGCGAATTTTTTAAATGGTAATGGAGATTTTTTCAAGGTCATGCACATAAATGATTTAGGTGAAAATCCTGATGACTTTTTATCTCTTGATGTAGCATTTAGAAATAGAGAAGAGAATGAGGATTTCTCTTTTTTGGTTGAGGATTTAAAGCAAACTTTAATAGATGAAGAATGGAATGTATTTAAATTAATATTTTTAGAAGGTACGACAATCAGAGAAACTGCACAAAGGCTAAATATTGAAGTTTGGACAGTTTCATCTATAATAAAAAGAATAAAGAAAAATGAACGAATCAAGCAGTATTACAGATAAAATAAAAAAGTATATAGCTACAGAGAAGGCGTTATCAGGATCAAACATAAAGAAGTTAGAAATAATTAACAAGCGATATTCTGTCAGACTTATTAAAAAAGAATTATTGTTTATACACTTTGATTTTTCAAAAGTAAAGTTTGATGATCTAGATGATTGCAGATTCGGAATTAAATTATTCAAACTTTCAAAAAGTGAGTTTTTAAAAAAATACACCAATGAGACAGTCGACCTTCAAAAGATTTTTTTAAAAATTAAAAAATATGCTGATAATCTGGATATAATAGAGGGGGAGCTTGATGGGTACTATTTTCCTTCATTGTCAGGAAAAGAAATAACCAAAGATGATGGATCAATAAAAAAGATATTTTTAAAAAGAATAATGTTTTTACGGTTTCTTCTCTATTCTTCTGCCCTCTCTTGTTTAGAGGGACATGACACAGTAGGCTTGATAGTAGATAATGTTTTTAAGTATGTTGTTTTCACAGAAGAACCTTTGAAATTCTTTGATAAATTGGAAAATCAATTGCTAGAAATACAATTGAGAAAATATAAAAACGTATCTTTGAAAGCAAAAGATATAATCAAGAAAACAAAAGATACTTACATTTTAATATTTGACATTGATAGAGTTGGAAATGAAAAAGTCAACTCCTTATATGTTGATTTGAGAAACAAAAGAGGTGAAAAAGTATGGGTTAAAAAGAAAAGCATGTTTAACTATCCAGTAGAAAATAAATACTATAAATCGTTAAAAATAAAAGGAGGAGATATAGATGATATTAGCGAATTAGACAAAGAAGAATCCTTAATAATATGTAATTTCTCAAGAAGAGAAATGGAATTTAATCAAGAGAACATAGTTTGGTTAAAATTCACACTAGACAAAATAATAAATGGTTAATAAATACCAATACAAAAAAGTGGAGAAAAAATGAGTAATGACGAATTTTCAGTAAAAATTAATACAAGATCAGAAGAAGAAATGAATGCATGGACACAAGAGTACGTGCGTACATATATGAGTTACGAACAAGAAATTGATCAAAGACGAGATGAGATTAAAGAATATAGATCTTCTTTTAAAGAATGGGAGAAGGATTTCCTTGAAGACAAGCCTATTCCAAAAAAAGAATTAACACAAGCTGTTCAAATCTTAAAAAAGAATTTAGATCATAAAATGATATCACAGATGGTAGGATCTATGGAGAAAGTTGTAGAAGGTTAATTTATACAAACTAAGAGGCAAAGGGAATCTCCTTTGCCCTTATTATTTTTTGGAGGTTTAATGTATAAGATTTTATTTATATGTACTGGTAATTTTTACAGATCTAAGTTCTGTGAAGCTTTTATGGAAAACGAAGGCAAGGTTTTGAAAATACCAATCAGGACTATGTCTAGAGGGTTTGAGATAAGCCTAGCTAACAAGGTAGCTTCGATATATGGAGAGACATCTCCTTATACAATTCAAAGGCTTGATCAGTTAGGTATTGATTGCGGAAAGGTAAAGAAAAGAAGAACACCTGTAAGTCAGTATGATATTAATTCAAATGATATAATAGTAATTATTGATAAAGCAGAACACTCTCCATATATGGAGAACTTTGATTTTCCTGAGAACAAAACAGTTTTTTGGGAAGTAAAGGATATAGCTGATTGGACTGCAAAAGAAACGCTTGATGAGTTAGAAAAAAGCTGTCACAAGCTTTCCTTTAAGCTTTGGGGCGAATACTTTTAAATTGTTGGTGACTGTAGTTATTATGGTCGCTTTTTATTTTTAAGCTATGTTTGTACAGTTATCTGATAATAATTAAAGAAGTTATAAGAGGTTTTTGTTTTAGTAAATATTAAAAAGGAAAGTCCCAATGTCAAAGCTATTAACAAATACTAGTCAAAAAGCAGAAAAAGTATTTTTTCAAGTAAAATCTTTAAAGATTGAATATGGCTTAATAAAAAAACAAAATGATGAAAACCTTACATCTTTTAGAAAAGCTGTGACAGAGTATGCCAAAGCAAACGGATTACCTTTAGACAATTTGTTTGCTACAGATTTCGAGGAACCTGAAGTTTCAGAGTCTGCATTAAAGGTTGAGTTTTCACCTAATTTAAAAAAGCTTTATAAAAAAATAGCTTTCAAGACACACCCTGATAAATTAAAAGGGTATCCCGAAGAATACAAAAAAATGATGAGCAAATATCATGAAATGTTATCTGAAGGAATACACTCTAACTGTCCTTCTATTATAATAGATATAGCTCAAAAGTTAGATTTAGAAGATATAAACTTGGGAGTTGAAGAGTACCTCACACTAGAGGGAGAGAAAGAAGAATTAGAAGAAAAAATAAATGGTATAAAAAACACCTATGCTTGGATTTGGCAAAAGGCGAATAAAAGCGAAATGATAATAAAAATGTTTTTAGGGGTTCAAGATGAAAAGTAAAAGTTGTGGACGTTGCAATAGCATAAAAGACATATCTGACTTTAACAAAGACAGATCAAAAAAGGACGGTCTTTATTCCTTTTGTAGAGAATGTCAGAAAATAGTTAAGAAGAATAGTTATAACAAAATAGGAAGAGAAACTTGCAAAAGAAGATATAAGAGAAGCGTAAAGAGTCAAAAGAATGCAATATATGAGATATCAAATACTAAGAACAAAAAGACATATATAGGAAAGACTAATGCCTATAAACTTAGAACAAAGAGTCATATTAAGAAATTAAACAAAAACTCTCATTCAAACAAGGACTTGCAAGAAGACTGGAATATACTTGGAGAAGAAAATTTTAATTTTCGTATTTTAAAAGAATGTGATACTGACAAAGACCTAGAGATATACGAAGCATTAGAAGCAATAAGAAGGTTGGATAACAATAAAGAGTTATATAATCATAAATTTACATTTACCACTGAAGATTTAGTAAGACTTATAAACATAATAAAAGGAGAAGAGAAATGTTAACTGCAATTGGTGACATCATGAGAGAGGCTCATAAAAGAGGTTGGATTACAACAAGAGATGGAAATATATCATTAAGAAGAAAAGGTAAAGATTTTATGTATATTACTCCTTCAGGCTGGAGGAAAACAATTATTCATCCTGAACATATAATGAAAGTAAAGTTCACACCTTCTGGGTTTTGTTTGTCTGAAACTAAAGGTAATCCTTCTGGTGAGTTGTCTATGCATGGTTATTTGCAAAGATATCATGACACAACCAGAGCCGTAGTTCATCTTCATCCGACAAATATTGTTGCTGCGATATATGCAGGTTTAGACTTGCAAGAGATAGCAAGTGAATTTCCAGAAGTAAGCAGGTATACTAAAGTTGGACCTTCAGCTCCAATCTTACCTGCTACAAGTTGGGACTTGGCTAATAAAACATTTGAGGCTATGACAGAAGAAGATTCAAATGTTGTAAAATATGACATTGTAGGTCAGGCTAACCATGGAGTTTGTGCGGTTGGTCCAAATCCTTGGGATGCATTTGAGCACATAGAAAGATTAGAACATATTTGTCAAATTGTTTTAAAAGGAAGAATGTATAAAGGTCTCTAAAAAGAACCTTTTTATTTAAAATAATAAATTTAAAAAACTTTATAAAATTATGTATAACATGTCGGTATGGCTACATGCCGATATTTAATATTCTATTACACGTAGGAAAGGAGGAAACATGGCTAAATCGCCTTTCGTGTCACTGCATAATCATACTGAGTTAGGATCACCCTTAGATGGTATGAATGATGTATATAAATTATTTGAACAAGCAAAAACTCTTTCTCATAGAGCTATTGCCATCACAGATCATGGAACACTTACTGCTCACTTTGATGCTTGGAAAGCGTCAAAACAAACAGGAGTTAAACTTATACCTGGAATTGAAGCTTATTTTGCTCCAGACCTTTCTGTGAGAAAATCTTATCACTTGGTTCTTTTACCAAAAAATCATAATGGTTATAAGAATATCTTAAGATTAAATTATGAATCTTACAAAAATCAAGTTTCTGGGTATATGGGGAAAAAGACTCCTAGGATAAGCTGGGAACATTTAGAAAAGTTTGGCGAAGATATAATTTGCCTTACGGCCTGTTCTAACGGACCTATTGCAAAAGCTCTTATTGCAGACGGAGATGAAGATGAGGCTTTGTCTAGACTTGACAGGCTAATTGAAATATTTGGAGATAGGCTGTATTTAGAGTTGCAACCACATAACTTAAAGACAGAAGATGGAAAGGTTGACCAAGTAAGGCTAAACAATGCTCTGATTAAATATGCAAATGATAAAGGCATAAAATATGTTGCCACATCTGATGCTCATTACTTAGATGCAGATCATGCGAAATATCATGATATGATGTTAGCAATAAAAGACAAGAAAGCTGTAGATGATCCTAACAGATTTAGATACGGTGTTCAAGACATGTACTTAAAATCTCATGAAGAAATAACTGAGTTTTTTGGAGAAGAAGTAGCTAGTATTGCAATGAAGAATTCTGTAGATATATCAGAAATGTGTGAAGAGCCTTCTTATCTTGAGCCAAAAGGCCCTAGACTTCCTAGGTTTCCGCTTGAAAAAGAGGCAGACTATGGCGAATTTAAGTCTTGGCACAATAGAGTTGGGTCAGAGGTAGACGAAAACAAAGGATATCTTCGGTTCAAATGTATGAAGTCTTTTAAATTAAAGTTTTCATATTTGTCTAAAGAAAAGAAAAGAGAATATTGGAATAGAGTAAAGTATGAGTTATCAATATTAGAAGAAAGGAATTTCTCTTCTTATATGTTAATTGTGGCTGACTATATAAACTGGGCAAAGGAAAGCGACATTCCAGTTGGGCCAGGAAGGGGCTCTGCAGGTGGGTCTTTAGTTTCTTATTTGACAGGGATAACATCTGTAAACCCAATGGATTACGGATTGTTATTTGAAAGATTTCACAATAAAGAAAAGAAGTCCTTTCCAGATATAGATACAGATTTTGCTGACCCTTCAAAAGTAAAAGAGTATTTAAAAAACAAATATGGAGAAGATAGAGTTGCATCTATTTCAAACTGGTCAACATTGTCGCCCAAAGTAATTATAAAAGATGTCGCCAGATCGTTAAGAATAGGTGGAGATAAATCTTCTGCATTTAAGATTGCAAATCATATAACTTCAATAATGCCTGATGCAAAAAACATCGAAGACGCAATGAAAAAATCAAAAGAGTTTAAATCTTACATGGAAAGATATCCTAGGTTGTATCAATTTGCATCGAAACTTCAAGGTCTAACTAGAAACTGGTCAGTTCATGCTGCAGGAGTTGTAATTTCTGATGAGCCATTATATAACTTTGTTCCTCTTAGAATTGATGATTCGGGGCAAACAGTTACTCAGTGGGAAAAGAATAGGTGTGAAGAGAATGGGTTAATAAAAATGGATATCTTGGGATTAAAAACTTTAACAGTCATTGACAATGTTTTTAAAAATATAAAGATGACAAAAGGGAAGGTTATAAGTATAGATGATATCCCTATAGATGATGAGGATACTTATAAGATGATCTCATCTGGTAATAATGCAGGTGTTTTTCAATTAGAGTCAACACTTTCTCCATTGTGTCAAAAGATAAAGCCGTTTAATGTAAGTATGATATCTGACATTAATGCTATGGGAAGACCCAGTTGTTCTCAAAAAGACAGAAAGGATTATATAAAAAGAAGATTTGGCAAAGAAGAGTCTAAGTTTAGACATGAATCTTTAGAGAATGCTCTTGGTGATACTTTTGGAGTGTCACTTTATGAAGAGGGAATGATGGCTATAGCAAAGGATTGTGCAGGCTGGGATTTGAATCAAGCTGATGCTTTAAGAAAGATAACAAAGCTAAAAGGAAAAGATCCAGAACTTGTAATGAAAACAGAGGCTAATTTTCTTGAAGATTGTGTTAGAAAAACAGATATGTCTTTAAGAAAAGCAAAAGATATCTGGGATAATGAAATAATCCCATTTGGAATGTATGGCTTTAATAAGTCTCATTCTATTTTGTATTCTCATATTTCGGTTTATACAGCTTGGCTAAAAAGACATTACCCTACAGAGTTTATGTGTGCTTTATTAAACTCTGAGGATCCCAACTCTGATAAGTCTCAAGAGTATATAAATGAATGTTTAAAGATGAAGATAGAAGTTTTACCTCCAGATATAAATTATAGCAAAGAAAAATATTCAATAAAAGAAGAAGGCGTTATAGTTTCGGGGTTCTCTTGCTTAAAAGGGTTAGGTTCTAAAGCTTTGCAAGAAATAACATTAAATCAGCCATTTGTTTGTGTTCAGGAATTTCTTTTTAAATGCAATGGTAGAACAGTGGGCAAGACTGCGGTACAAGCTTTATCTAAAGCAGGAGCTTTGGATTCTTTTGGAAGAACCAGAAAAGATTTATTTGAAAACTATGCAAAGTATAGAACTAAAATAAAAGCTGCAGCAAAAAAGAAAAAAGAAATATGTGAGATTGAATTACCTGAATATAATGATGAATGGGATCTTAAAGAGATTTTGATAAATGAAAGTCAAGTTTTAGGTAGGACTATTTCAGGGCAACTGCATGATGCTTTCAAGGACTTTTTCTCAGATAGTTCAATAGTAACTAGATTAAATCAAGTTGAGCATATGGAAAAGAGCAAAGCAGTTAGAGTTGAAGCAGTTATAAAAACCCTTATAAAGGAGTTTACAATTAAAAACGGAAAAAATATCGGAAGAAAGTTTGGAAAGTATTTAGTTGAAGACAAATGGGGTAATACATGTGGCTTGACAGTTTGGACAAATGATTATGAAAAATATAAAAATCTTTTAATTGATGGTATACCATTCAAGGCTGTATGCTCTGTAAACGAATATATGGATACAAAAGATTTATCTTTAAAGACAATAGAAAGAATTTATGGGAGGTAAAAAATGATAACATGTAATTCTTGTAATTTTTTAGTAAATGGAAATTTGAAATTTTCAATAAACGCAAATCAGTGTCCTAGTTGTGGTTCTGCTTTATTATCAAATGAAACTTTGAAAAAAGTTAATTATTTGACTACAGAGTTGTTTCACAATGGCTTTGATTACTCCAGATCGGAGCTTAAACTTCTATCTATTTTTTTTGTAAATAAGATTGGAAAACTAGAAGGATTTGAGGGGGCTGAAGTGGAAGTTCAAGAACAAGAAGTCAAAACGATTGATGGTGATTTAAGTCAAATCAGAGATGAGGTTGCAGCTGAATTCAAAGATGAAATACCTCTTGTTGAAGATGAAGACGAAGACAAGGTTCAAAGGCTACAGAGAATAGCAAAAGAAAATAGACTTTTAAACAAAAGAGGAGCTGCAGTAAGAAGAGTTTCTGATGATTAGAGCAATAGGTAATAAAAGAGTTAGTTTGAGTCATGAGGAGTTTGCGGCTTATAATGAGATAATAAAGACTGTAGACAAAACTGAGTTTAATGGAATTTTTACTTCTGATAAAAATGGCTTTATAACCGCAGTACTACCACCTTCTAATGAGAAGATATCCATGGTGGTTGTTTATTTTTTATTTAATATAATGCTAAACCAAAGAGTTAGAAATATGGATGTTTTAATTAAAAGACTTGATAAATTAGAAAAAGAAATAACTTCTTTAAAGGAGAGCTAGTGAAAATATTTAATGATGACTGCCTTGATGTTTTGTTGGAAATGGAAGAAGAAAGTATTGACTTAGTTCTTTGTGACCCTCCATACAAAACTACTAAGAGGGGAACCTCAGGAACTATGAAAGGCTTCTTCTTAAAAAAAGAAGGCAAGAATGGTAATGGTGGCTTTAAAGAAAATAATTTAGATATAAATGATTATCTGCCACTTTTGTTCAAAGTCATGAAGCCAAAAGCTCATGGGTATCTAATGTGTAATGATAAAAACCTTGTTGACTTTCATACAGCTATTAAAAAACACGGATTTAAAATATTTAAAACTTTGATATGGGCAAAAAATAATGTTGTAGCAAACCAGTATTATATGAGCTCTCATGAGTATATTATATTTTTTAGAAAGGGCAAGGCTAAGATGATAAATAACAGAGGCACAAGAAGTGTATTAAGTTATAATAACCCCAAGCCTAAAATTCACCCTTCTGAAAAGCCTGTTGATATGTTAGAAGCACTTATAAGAAACTCCTCAGAAAAAGAAGGTGTTGTGTTGGATTTTGCTATGGGTTCTGGTTCGACTTGTATAGCTGCTATAAACTCTGGCAGAAAGTTTATAGGAATTGAAAAAGACAAAGAGTATTTTGATATTGCAGAAAAAAGAATAAAGTTACATTCAAGTAAAACACAAAAGGAGATTTAAAATGAAAACGTTAAGAGACCTTATTAATATAGATAATTTTAATATTCAAGATTTAAGAATCGATGATATAATGAAAGTAGAAGAAAAGCTTCCTAAAAGTGGAGTCTTCGACTTAAACATCGCTGAAGGCGGGTTGATTCTCACTTTAGAAGGGCAGAACTTATGTCAAGATAAGATAGCTAAGATTGATAGATATCTAGGTTATTTGGAAACTGAAAAAAATAAAGCTTGGTCTATAGCTGCTTTAGAAGAGGCGAAAAAGAAGGGCTACAAAACAGCGAAGGACAAAGAATGGTACGCACAGAGTAATGATGCCTATATCGAGATTCTCAACCAAATAACGGTAGCAAAAGTATCAAAGAAATGGCTGGAAAACAAAGCTTCGTATTTCTCAGGGTGGCATTATTCTTTTAAAACTTTCATTCGTAGAGATTATTCTATAGAAAATATAAGCGGAGTAAATTTTTCTGCTTATAATATAGAGGTCGGAGGGCAAGAAACTCCTCAAGATCTCACTAACGATAACGAAATTGAATGGGGTTGAAAAAGCCTAAAGACAACTCAAAGAAAATATAAATTCTCACAAAATATGGAGTTTTAAACTCCCACTCATAAAAATATAAACACAGGAGATAAACATGAGTAAAATAGTATTTGGCGAAATAGATTGGAATGCAGCAGACGTAGGTTCACAAGGAGAGAAAAAGAATCTTTACATGCGTTTACAGCAAGGTGAAAACGTAGTACGTGTAATGGGTAATCCAATCCAATATTATGTTCACTGGGTTCAAGCACCAGATGGGTCTAAAAAGAAAGTTAATTCACCAGTAGAAAGCCCAACTTTGGTTGCACGACTTGAAGACGCAGGTTTTAGACGACAATCAAAATGGCTTATTAAAGTTCTAGATCGAGAAGATAATGATTTCAAAGTAATGGAAGTTGGAAGTCAAATCTTTAATGGCATCAAAGCTCTTTATAATAATGACAAATGGGGAAAGGTTACAAATTATGACATTAGTGTTGTTCGAGGGCCAAAAGGATCTCAGCCCTTATATAACGTCACACCTAACCCAAAAGAGAAACTAGATAGTTCTTTTAAAGATAAGTATGCTCAATTTAATACAGATGTCAATATTGAAAAGCTTATTGCGCCTGCAAGTGCAGAGAAGGTGTGTGAAATTATGGGGTGGGAAGCATCTGACTACTCATCTCAAACTACGGCAGATAGTGCTGGAGAAGAAGATTTTGATTTCGATTTTAGCTAGAACCTAAATAAAAACCTTAGTTATAAACTTTAAATAACCAAAAGGAGACCAAACGGTCTCCTTTTTTTTTAACTAAAAAAGTTTATTATTTAAAAACTGATTATAATTAGTATTAATAGAAAGGTAACTTTATATGAAAACAGTTTTAAGTTTAGATATATCATCATCCACGATAGGGTGGGCAATAGTTAAGTACAACAGAAAAGAGTACCAGCTTTTAGAATATGGACATATAAAGCCACCAAGAAAGAAACAAGAAAAGATAATAAAGTTATCAAAAACTTATGATATGATAAAAGATTTAATTGTTGAAAAAGATCCTGATGAAGTTGCAGTAGAACAATACGCATCTAAATTTAGCAGAGGAAAAAGTACTGCGAATACAATCATTGTTTTATCTACTTACAATGAAACTGTAAAGCTATGTTGTTACAGGGAGCTTGATATAATCACTTATGCTTATGCACCTGTCTCGGTGAGATCCAAGATGAGTAAGTATTTTTCTGAAAAAATATCAAATAAAGATGAGGCTTTTGATTTCGTTGTAAAAAAAGTTAAAGGTTTTAAAACAACATTAAATCGTGTGAATAATATAAAGAAAGAATGTTATGACGAAGCCGATGCTATATGTGTTGGTATATGTCATTTTATCGCAAAATTAGAATCGGAGGAATAATGAGTAAAATTGTTTTATTTGACAAAGATGCACAAGATAAGATTATATCTGGGGTTAGTAAGTTATCCAGAATAGTAGGAGTAACTATGGGACCCAGAGGTAAGAATGTTATTATCGGAAAGCCAGTAGGTGCTCCAGTTATAACAAAAGACGGGGTGTCTGTAGCTAGACAAGTTATATTAGATGACCCTATAGAAGAGCTTGCTTCGCAGCTTGTAAAAGAAGTTGCAGGAAGAACCGCAGTTGTAGCTGGAGACGGAACAACAACGGCTACTGTTTTGACAGATGAAATAATGTCTTTGTCAAGAGAAGTTTTAAAAGATACAAATCCAATTGACTTTAGAGATGGACTAAATTGGGCAAAGAATCAAATAATTGAAATATTAGACAAAAATACAAAATATAAGTTGTCTGATGAAGATATAATTAACATAGCAACAATATCTACAAACTCAGACAAAGAACTTGGTCAAGCTATAGGTGAAGCATTTATATGGGCAGGCAAATTAGGAACAGTTGGAGCAGAGGCTTATCCTAATGTTAAAACTCAAGTAAGAAAAGTAGATGGCGTTTCTTTGAAGAAAGGCTTTTGTTCTCCTAATTTTCTTTCTAAAGGAGATACAGAATTACTTTTAGAAAATGCTTACATTTTACTCGTTGATAGAAAGTTAACTCATGTTAATGATTGTTCTCATTTTTTAAATGAAGTTGCAAAAACAAATAGACCGCTTTTAGTTTTGTCAAAGGGAGTGGAGAAGGTGGCTTTGGATACCTGTATTGAAAATAACAAAAAAGGCTTTTTAAATGTTTGTTGTGTTGATTTACCAAAAAAATTACAAAACGGAAATTCCATGGAAGATCTGTCGATTTTGACAGGGGCAACTGTTTTTTCTGATATTTTAGGCACTCCTCTTTCTTCTGCTGTTTTAAAAGATTTAGGGTCTGCAGAAAGAATTGTAATAGACAGATTGACAACTCAAATTTTTAATTCAGAAATACAAGAAGAAAGAAGAACGGAAAAGCTAAGGCTTTATAGAGAAGACTCTTTGCAGCCAATTAGTGATCAGGCAAGAAAAGAGATAAGGGATTATATGTCCTTCTTGTCATGCAAAGCTGCTATGATAACAGTTGGTTATGATACTGAGTTAGAATTAAGAGAAAAAGGAGATAGAGTTGAAGATGCTATGCATGCAACTGATGCTGCAATAGAGGAGGGTATTCTTCCAGGTGGTGGCGTGTCTCTGTTGAGAGCAGCAAAAGAATTATCAGAATCTAATATTCCAGAGAAGTACCTTCCTGCAGCACAAGTACTCATAAGAGCGTGTGTGCGTCCGTTTAAGCAAATCATGAGCAATGCAGATCTAGATTATAATTCTTATTTGCATCAAATTTATGAATGCAAAGAGTTTTATTATGGTTATAATATAATCAGTGGCGAAATAGAAAATTTGGTTGAGACGGGTGTAGTGGATCCGTCTAAAGTAACAAGGACCGCAGTTTCTAATGCAGTTAGCGTCTCACTTCTTTTGATAAATACAAATGCAGTTTTAGCAGAAAGAAAAGATGACCCTTCCGCTTGGCAACCACAGCCAGGCTGGAGACCGCCAGATGGAACATTAAATCATAAATATTAGGAGGTTATTAATGTCAGACAAAGTATTAAGCGAAACTCAAGCACTAAGTCAACTAGAAGCACTATTTGGTTTGAAAAGCATTTCTCATCCAGATGTAAACTCTAAGGTTGACGTTATTCCTACAGGCTCTATTGCTTTAGATTATGCAATTGGAGCAGGTGGAGTGCCGAGAGGTAGAATTACTCAGTTTGCAGGAAAAGAAAGCTCAGGAAAGACTTTTCTTGCTTTACAAACAGCTGCAAACTGGCAAAAACAAGATCCTGAAAATTGTTTTGCTTTTATTGATTGTGAATATACATATGATACAGAATGGGCAGAGAAGTTTGGAATTGACAATGATAGAGTGTTTTATATTAAAACAAATGAAGCAGAAAAAGTGTTTCAAGGCTTGGTAGGAAGAGTTAAGGTGAACTCTGCAACTAAGAAAGAAACAAAGATTCAGGGTGTATTTGATATGATAGCAAAGGGTCAAAGAATTAAAGTTCCCAGTCCTAGAGGGAAGGCGAATGTTTTAGATTTATCCAAATTGGGTTTAATAATAGTTGACTCTGTTGCAGCTATGCAACCTCCAATGGAAAGAACCTCAGCAGTAGGAAAACAAAACATGGCTTTGATGGCAAGGTTTCTTTCTGTAGAATTAAGAAAAATGACTCCTGGAGTTGCAGCGGCAAATGTGGCAATGATTTTCATTAACCAGTTAAGAGTTGACCCAGGAAAGATGTTTGGAAACCCAGAGGACTCTCCTGGCGGTAGAGCACTAAAACACGCCTGCTCTCTTATGGTGAACTTAGCACCTATGTCAGGTGTTGACAATACAGTGATTGACTCTGAAGGTGAAAAGGTTGGACATAAAGTTAGAGCTAAAATAGGAAAAAACAAAGTTGGAAGCCCTTATCGAAAAGCAGAATATACTATAGAGTATTTAAGTGGAATTACAAAAAAAGGAGAAGAAATTCTCGAAGTAGGACAGAAATTAAACATAATAGAAAGACCCAGTGTAAGATCCTACATTATAAATGGTCAAAAGTTTTCTTCTAAAAAAGATGCCTTAGAGTATATTTCTACAGAAGAAACAAGTATAGTGGCATCTATTAGGTCCGCTATGATTGATGGGAATTCAGACTTCATACAAGAAATAGAAGAAAACCCATTATTGGAGAGTAAATAGATGTTGATTTATTGTGATAATATTTGTAGAGACTTAATGGACGTATCTCTTGATTTAGATACGGACGAAGCGATTTGCAAAACCTGTGGAGAAGTTGTAACTAACGTAACACACTTTACAAAGCTTTCTATGAAGTTAAATAAAGATATAATAAAAACAAATAAGAAAGGAGCCTTCGTATTTAAATGCAAGGCTCACGATCAAATGACCGAAGTTCACTATGTTAAGTCTAGATTAAAAGGAAAGAGCTGTCCAGAAGATGAGGACTGCCTGATAGATGTAACCGAAAGTATGAAAAATGCAATAAAGCACTACGGAGATAAGTTTAATGATTGACACTGATTTAAAAAGGCTAGTTGAGATTTGTCATGCAAACTTGATAAATTGTAATGACTGTAAAGATTACCTTGTATCAAGAGGCATTGATAAAAAAATTATAAAAGAATACAAGCTAGGGTACTTCCCTCAGAATCTTGGTGTTCTAACAAAACACGTATCTAAAGAGGCGTTGATAAAAAATAGTATAATCAAATCAGACAATACTTCTGATTTTAAAGATTATCATTATTTAATAATTCCATTTACGGATGAGTATGGCAATGTTGTAGGAATAAGCGGAAGGTCTCTTTTAAGCAGTGGAGACTTAAGTTACTTGGGCGTTCCTAAATATAGAAACTCAAGCTTTAGCAAAAGCAATTATCTTTTTGGACTAAACAAAGCTATAAAGCATATAGTTGAAAAAAGAGAGGTGTGGGTTGTTGAAGGTTACTTTGATCAGATAGCTTTATATAAAAACGGAATAAAGAATTGTGTCGCATTATCGGGCACAAGCTTTACCAATGGTCATCTTATGAAGCTAAAAAGATATTGCAACAAAATAAATTTTTTATTTGATAATGATGACGCAGGAAGAATTAACGCAGAAAGAACAGTAAAGAAAAGTTATGGTATAGATACATCTATGCTTTTTTATGAGTTCTCAAAGTACAAAGATGTTGATGAGTTCTTAAGAAATGAAAGCGTTAGAGAGCTAGAAAGAAGCTTAAAAAGAATAAACTTTGGAGCATAAAAAATGGCAAGTTCAAGAAAAAAGAAAAGCAAATCGTATCAATATAAAATAGTCGAAGTTCCTTTTGACCAGCTGCATTTAAATAACTTTGCAAATGACAGAGGTATAGGTCATATATTAGAAGGTCAACAATTTGATGAAAAAATAGAGGAACTTAGAGGCAAACTGTTAAGTGTTATTTATGAAATAATTTTTGGAGAGAATCTAACGGACCATCAAAGAACAGTATTGCTGCTTAGGTTAGATGGCAAAACTCAAAATCAAATTGCAGAGCACTTAGGTATAACTCAAAGTGCAGTACACAAAGCCCTACATGGCAATATTGACTACAAGAATGATAAAAAAAGATATGGTGGAGTATACAAAAAGATAAAAAAGATATGTCTCAAAGATGAGAGAGTTTTATCTATACTGCAAGATATAGAGGATCATAAGAATAAAAATGATTAAATCTATTATTTAAAATGGTTTTGGTATAGTAGACTTCTATTAATTTATTAATAAAGACTTGAGGTAAAATATGGACTACATAGATAAAGCTTTACTGGATTATCTAAAAAACAAAAATAATCCCGATAAGATTAAATACGATTCTAGCATGAAATTAACAAAAGTAGCATTTGATATCTATAAGATAAATAATGGCAAGAAGATAAAAGACCATTATGAAGGTCTATGGAAGTTAGATGGAGATTATTTAATAAGAGCAAGCGATCCAAGATTCAACTCAAATGAAGGTGGAGATTGGAGTGCGACATCAAGTTATGACAACTCTCACGTTGTTCTTGCTTATAAGAGTATCCCTATTGCTAACTTTAGAGCAGATGAGTTTGGTTTTGAGTCTGAAGATATATCTTTATTTAAAGAAGCTTTGTTAGAACGAACAGGTTCGGATAATGAGTTTACATCTGATGTTTTAAGAGTACAAGCCAAAGACAAATGCGAGGCTTTAGTCATAACGTTTCCTGAATTAAAAAAATACTTAGAGGGTTAATATGGACATAAACAACTTACTTAAAAAAGCAAAAGAAGCTTTAAGCGTTCTTGAAAACGGAAGAGAATATCCTACAAGATTAGTTTTAGACAAAGTTTCATTTGCTGCAGAAAAGCACAATAGTGACATTTTATTAAACACAATGAGAGATGTTTTGCAAAAGAAAGCATCATCTCAATCTTTTATTTCTCAAAAAGAAATAGCTGATCTTTATAACTCTTTATATCAATACTCAGGTTCTCACTCTGAGTTTAGAAATGAATTAGGTTATTTGCTTCCAAAAGGTTTTGGAGCGGCTAAGCCTTTAAATAAAGGTGCAGAGTATTCAAGAGTTGATATGGGTAAAAAAATACAACCCATTCAAGACATGAATGAAAACCTAAAAGGCATATCTTCTGTTTTGTCAGAAGGGCTTACTAGTTACCCTAAAGGGTCTTTTGCTTCAGTTTCTGATCCTATGGTTAAGAAGGCGGAGAAATTTACAAGAGTTCAACTTAATTCAATTGGATGTAATCCAACTACAGTTAAAGTTGTTGCAAAGAATAATCATTTTTTATTATGTAATGCGACTTATCCAACTATAAACAAAAGAGAAGCAAGCATTAAAATACCTGTGCAATTTGAAAATGGATATCCAGTTATTCCTTCTCACTTTATTGATGGAGAAGATCTCGTTGAACTTAACAAAACAAATGTTTATGCTCATATCAAGAACACAGACTTAGAAAAAACAGCTGCGGCAAGAAAAGGTCTTCAAGGCTTAAGATCTCAGGGTCATATAAGTATAGAGAGAACTGACTTGGCAAACAACATTTCTAAGTGGGCCAACTTTGAACAAGAATTATTAGAAACATCCACAAGATATGATGCAAAGATTGTTAGGCTTGCTAGCAAAGTCTTAGACTTAGAACTTAAAAGCTTTGGACTAACAAACCCTCAAATAAAATTAGCTTCTTCTTTTGAAAGAGGTTTAAATTTTGATGTGGCAGTCAATACACCTTCTGGGAAAGTTCAAGTTTCTGTCCCAGTTGAAATTTCAAACAACCAACCTTTAACACCTCAATTATTTTCATTTAATAATGAAGAGATTGCTTTTAATAAAGTTGGATTCGGAGAGCTTTTTGAAATAAAGAAGACTGCTGGAAGTGTTTCAATAAACACAGATTATTCTGAAAAGTTTGATTACAATCAACTTATGAATATTATGATTGTAAGCGCTGGGAATAAAGATTTCAAATCTGCTGAAGATGCTCTTTATTCTATTCAAAATAAATATTCTGGTCAGCAAGTTATTAATGCAATATCTAAATATTCTCAGTTATTAAAAAATAACTCTGAAAGCTCAGAAAGAAACACTTATATAAAAGCAGCGGTTCAAAGAGGAGACTTGATTAAAACTCCAACTTCGATAGACTTATATAGTCCTAAATTTAAACTACCTTTGAGCAAGCTTTCTTTTGATACTAAAGGTGACTTGATACCTAACTATAGACATCAACAAGAGAATCAAAAAGATTCTGAAAAATTGAGCATTTCTACTAGTCAAATCAAATTAACTTAGGAGACACAATGTCTTTTGATAATATATTAAAAAGAATTAACAACTTAAGCTCTGATCTTAGAGAAGAAATTATAAAAAATGCTCAGGCGGAAAAAGACAACAGTCTTTTTCCTTATGGTACAGCTATAGAAGAAGGAACGAGAGAAAAGAGATTAAGGGAAGGTCTTGAATTGCATCAAAAATATAATTTAACTCCTCCAGAAAAGTCTAGTGATTTAAATAATTCAGATGCTTTAAAAGAGCAGATGTACAAGCAGCCAACTTTATCTACAAGATATGCTCCAGATATGCCAGGAGTTCAAGCTTTGCGTGTTTCTGAAAATGTATTTCAAAATCCATACTCAGGGAAGATTTATGATTACAATGAGGGATTTGAAGTTGATGGAGTTGTTTACAGCCCAGGAAGTCCATCCCTTCAGACTGACATTATGACTTTGGCTAAAGAATTCAAAGTAAAAGGTTTAGTTAAAGAGGCAAGACTATTAAAGTTATTTTTAGAAGAGCTTAAAAAATAACATATATAATCCTGGTATTTTATAAAAACAGGAAGTGCCAATGTCTAAGAAAGTTTTAAATCATCCTGACAAAGATGAAATCGTAAAGAGGTTGGTTGAAGGTCAATCAGTTAAAAAAGTAGAGGATTTTTTATCAAAAAAATATCCCAAGAAAAAGCGTCTGCATGTATCTTACATGACCTTACAAAAGTTTAGGAAGGAACATCTCAATATAAAAGGAGAGGTTTTAGAGGATATTAAAAACAAAAGAACTGAAATAATATCTCAAGAGAAGAAAGAAGACGCAAAAGAACAACTGCTTAAAACCAGTGCTTATAGAGATAAGATACAGGAAATAGCAGAGACAGAAATAGATGTAACTAGAAGGCTTTTAGAAATGGAAAAGCTTATAGCATCTAGGATGGAATATTACTTTAACTTGTTATCTGTTGGTGGGACAATAAAAGATGATAGAGTCTTTTTAGATTATATAAATACTATGAGATCTCTTCTTCAGGACTGGAAAAAGTACATCGAAGGTTTTAAAGATGTTAGGGTAGAAAACAACATAAATGTTACTATAGTTAATCAACAAATAAGTATAATAAAAGAAGTAGTTTGTGAGGTTTTGGGAGAACTTGAGCCTCAGAACGTTCCTGTTTTTATTGAAAGGGTTGATAACAAACTAAATTCAATCAATTCCAATGCTTATTCTGACCTAGTGTCAAGAGGTGATTATGAATAAAGAGAACACAGCACCCATAAAAATAACAGATATAGAAAATGAAATTGCATTTAAAGAATGGCTTGGCAAGCATATCTCTAAGTTTGATGGAAATTCTACACCTAAAGATAGTGAAATGATAGTTCTTTTAAGCTATATACTTAAAAAATCTTTTTCATCTAAAATGGCCAACAAGAAGGTTTTTATGAGAAAAATAAAAAGATTGCAAGAAAGATTAAAAGAAAGAAGTAGTGATGAATAGCTTTTTAAAAAAGATAAGTGAAGAATTAGGGCATGATATAGCAAAAAGATTACAAAGTCTTGGTGTAGATAGTGAGTCTAAGTTTGAACTGTTTAAAAGTGCTAATGACACAAAAGAGCTTACAAAAATAAGTTATCCTAGTTATGGAAATGACTTTATGTACAAGGAGTATCAAATGGACAAATGGGAAATTGCATTTAAAAAATATATTATGTTTAGAAGATTAAAGTATTCTGACGCTAAGATTGAAAACTTTTTTAAGAAGAGCACTTTTGAAGACAAAGAAGAGTTAAATAAGTTTTTACAATGGTCTAAAGCGAAAGAGTCCTCTAAAGATATGTATAAGCTGGCAAGTTATGGATTTGGAATAGTCCCCAACTCTCATACAGACCCAAGTATATACAGTCTACCAGGTTCCTCTTTTAGGCCTACCGACCCTCAGATAGAAAAGGCGAAAAGCATAAAGGACGAAAAAGCAAAAAAAGAAAATAAAACTAGAAGAACAATTCAGAGATCTTTAAACTCTCTAATGAGAGCTCTTCAAAGTTCAGAAGAAATTGATTATGATACTTACGAAAGAGCATCTGAATTGCTTTTTGCTCTTATGAATGTCTTTAAGAAAAGATATGCGTCTAATATGCAAAAAGATGCTATAATAAGAACTTCTTCAGCGTTTAGAAAGATGGGGCTAAAGGATGAGTTTGAAGTTTTAAACAAATTAGCTCAGGAAATACCAGTAGAAGAGCCTGCTTTGAGCGAAGAAGAGCAGGTGGTACCACAGCCTCCACCCCAAGTTGAACCTGCAGGTCAAGTTGCCACCCCTCAACCTGGTGTCACTCAAGAGGAGCCACCAGTCGAAGAGAAAGAAGAGGCTTTTCCTGAGGTAGATCCTGTTGATATAAGGTCAATAAAGGCACCTGGGCCTTCTAAAAGTGATTATAACTCTTTTAATTTAGAAGGAGTAACCATTGAAGATGCTGCAAAAAAACTTGATGATGTTGCTGCAACATTAGCTGACAGAAGAGTTATTAGAATGTTGGCTGAGTTTGATATAATGCTTGACTCCCTTGGTATAGCGAGCATGTTTCCTGAGCTTGCAGAAAGCCAGTCTAAATTAATTGATTCATTTTCATACGCACTCACACGTGTATCTAAGATGATGGGTCAGATTTCTCAAGCCAGAAACTTAATAGATGCTGCAGATAAAATTCCAGGTTCAGAAACTGTAAGGGATATGGTAAGTGAAGATGAGTCTGAAGCTGAACAAATAAACCCAGAAGAAGAGATTTCATCTCAGGTTCCCCCTCAGGTTCCTCCTTCCGAATAACAATATAAGGAATTGTAATTTAAATGAATATCATTTTAACAAAAAAAGAAAAGGAAATTATTCAATCTATTTCTGACTTTAATGAGCAGTTAGGGTTTCCTGAGCTGTACATAGTTGGCGGATTTGTTAGGGATAGACTCTTGAATAAAAAGTCAAAAGACATAGATCTGACTGTAAACTCAAATTCGAAATCTTTTGTTCTAGGAGTTTTATATGCTGCGTCAAATAATTTAAATTACAAAATGAGAACAGGTGAACACATAAGTGTTTTCGAAGGTGATTTACACGTGGACTTTTCTACAGGTAGAATATATCATGACTTTGTAGATACCCAATCAAGCCTGCTAAAAAAAGAAACCTTATCAAGAGATTTTACAATAAATAGTCTTTTATACAATCCGTTTACAAAAAAGATTGTTGACATATCAGGTAACGGAATTAATGATGTAGAAAACAGAATAATTAGAACCTGTCTAGATCCTGAAATTACTTTTAAAAATGATCCTAAGAGAATATTCAGAGCTTTACTTTACGCCACAAAGCTTGGATTTAAATTTGACAAAAAGATTATAGACTTTTTGAAGTCAAACATAAGCTTTGTTCATAGAGCCTTTTTGGATCATCAAAAATATTTTGGAAGCATGATTTCTGAAAGTTTAAATTACGATGAAAATAAAACTATAGACTTTTTGAAAGCTACAGAATCTTTCCACTTAGTTCCCTTGCTTGGTAATTTTAAAAATATATTAATAAAAAGAAAGTTATTGAATGAATACTTTATTAAAAATGATCAGGAAAGTCAAACCAATGACGCACTTGATTTGGGTTCTCCAATCAATGCAATTAATCAATTCGTACCAGGGCATCCCAGTTCAGTTCCAAACTCCTTTAGAGGGGATGGTTATAAAGATGATAACAACGTTGATATGTATAGAAGCTTACCGTATTTAACTTAGAGGTTTAAAAAAATGAAAAAAAGAGCAATATTGAATGATATAGCAGATTTAGTAGGAGAAATTGACGAATCTGTTTTGGATAGTACAATTTCTGAATTTGAAAAAGATTTTAGCAAGGAGCTGGATAGTTTTGAAGATGCGTATGTGGGAGATCTTGAGAAGACTTTTGACGGAATGGAAGAAAGCTCTTCTGAGTTTTTAAGTGATTTAAAAGAAGAACACGGTCCCTCTGCAAAGATTAGAACTTTAATCCCTGGAAGCGAAGCTTTTCTGGAAGATGAAGATGAAGGCGAAATAAAAGAAAAGTCTTACGAAGAAGGAGACTTGTCTAAATTTCCAGAATATTTAGGTAGAATGTATCAAAACATACCTAGACACTCTGGAGATAGCATTGCGGGATGTGAGAGGGCAGTTTCTTACTTAGGAAAGCTTGATCAGGAAATTTCAAGAAATATTAGAGAGGATGCTGAGCATACTCTTGATATAGATGAAATGTCAAAATACCAGCAGCAAATATTAAAAGATGTTGTTATTTTAAAAGAACATATGAAAAAGCTAAAAAGACAAATGAGAGAAGGTGCTGCTGAAAAGAAAGCAGGTGTTGAAAAGTCGGAAGATATTGTAAAAGAAGCTTCTTTGCCTAAAGTTCAACTGGTAGTAACCCCTTTTATTAGAGCAATCTGTGGAATATTAGTTAACTCTGTAGTTTCAGCTGGCAAGCCTTTTGAAAAGGTTTATGATTACCTTTGTAAAAAATACAAAATTAATGACAGAGAGGAGCTTGAAATATTTCAAACTTTATTAGATATGGGACTTCCAATATTTAAAGATAGAGGTTCTATTTCTGCAAAAAGTCTTTCTGCTGCCGAAGAAAAAGAGTTGAGTAAAATGGAAGAAGAACTTTCAGGTGTTGACTTTATTACAAATTATTTTGGATAGGATAATAAAATGAAAAAAGAATTAATCAAATTAGCAAATCATTTAGACAGAATCGGCCTCAGAAAAGAAGCAGATTATATTGATAGTTTGCTTAAAAAAGAAGCTATGGCTTTTCCTGGAAAAGATATAATTATTGAAAAAGCAAAACAAATATTGGCTGCAGCTGGAACTCCTATAAGCGAAGCTGTGATTAAATACGGTGTTGAATGTGCAGAAGGTCTAACTACTTTCTTTCCTCCACATATTCCTGATAGTGATGAAATTTCAGAATGTGTAGTTAAAAGATTAGAAGAAAACGCCATTGATATTGCTATTGATACGGTCAATTCAACTTGTGATGCTGTTTATAAGGCACTAAAAGACTTGGTGGGGGTGTAATAATGACATTTAAAATATCCAGAGTTCCAACGAAAGAATCTTACAACGTAACATCTGGCTGGCTAAATCATTACATACGAAAAGAAACTTTATCTATTGAAGACTACAAGCCTGCTTATGTAGAAAAGTTTTCAACAATTCCAGAAAAAATGAGCGATCTTAAAAATAGAGTTGGATTTAAAAAGGTAGAAGAATTAAAGAAGTCTTCATCCGAAGCAAACTGTTCAGGTAATTCCTGCGAATGTGTTAGCTGTGGTTCAAACAATCAAAACCCTGAAGTTTCGGAGCTTTTGGACAAACTCAGAAGAATTGTTAATTATGCAAAAAAAGTTTTAGATGACAGACCTGATATCAAACATATGCAACTTGTTCATGACTGCAGAAGACTTCCTCAGTTTCAAGAAATATCAGGAAGAATCGAAGGTGATAAATTTAAAAGTTTAATAAAAAAAGTGATGTCTGGAGTAAGTAAGCCAAAAGATATATCTGAAATAGAGCATGTTCCTTATGTAGAAAGGCATCAGTTTGGAGATTTGTCTTCTGAAGACAACATTCCTTCTTATTATAAAAGGTCAACTTAGGAGGGTCTGTGTTTATATTTTTAGTTATGTTATGTTACTCACTTGCAGGTACACTTGTGTACGTGGATAAACCTATTATTAAAGTAAATAATCAAAATTATCATTGCGAAACTTTTGATATATTATCTTATATAGTTAGCAATGAGCACTACTCTAAAAAAGCATTTGATTATGCTTCTGCTTATAATATAAAGTTAATTAATGATAATTGTGATTATGAAAAATGGGGATTAGCTTGCTCTATAAAGAATGAGCATTATTACATTAGAACAAAAATAACTACAACTAAAAACGAATCAATATTTACTATCACACTATACAACCCAGAAGGTTTTCCAGTAGAGTCTTCACATAGAGCTCAAAAAAGAACTTTTGAACATGTATTAAAAGAAGAAGCTAAATCTTCTGCATCAAGTTCGGCATCTACATTTATGGGCTCTCAGAGTTCAAACGAAAGATCCAGCTATAAGAAGTATGAAATTTTAGACATTGAGGCTTTAATGTCTCACACTTTAATTAATGCAGCGGTAAAAGGACTTATGACATCGCATAGTGAGAGATAGAATGAATCAAAAACTTTTTAAATTAGCAAACCATTTAAATAAAGCAGGCCTGAAGAAGGAAGCTTTATTTGTTTATAATGTTGTAAAGAAAAGTTCTTACACTAATATAGATGAGATTCCGCAGTCTTTATTTAAAAGCTATATGGAGTCTAATAAAAATATTAAAGATCAAGCTGAAAAGACAAAAGAAGAAGATGCTGCGTTTCATGAATTTTCAGAAGAGGATTTAGGAAGGGCTCATATGTCTGCTATGTCTAGAAAGTCAGCTTCTGCTCCTACAAAATATTTATTAAGTAATGACTTGATAAATGGCACAATCTTAGATTATGGTTGTGGGAAAGGTAAAGATGCTGAAACGTTAGAAGAAAGCGGATTTGATGTCGAGAAATACGACCCAGTTCATCACCCAGTTGTCCCTACTGGTAAGTTTGATACGATAATTTGTAATTATGTTTTAAATGTTGTAGATGAAGAAAGTAGAAATTTAGTATTAGATAATATAAAGAATCTTTTGAATGATGGAGGTGTTGCATATATCTCTGTAAGAAATGATTTAAAAGAAGATGTTGTAAAGGTTAAGGGGTATAATCAATATAGAGTTTCTCTTCCTGAAGATGATTTTGAGTTAATTAAAAAGACTGGCTCTTTTAAAATGTATAAATATCAAAAATAAAAAATATTAAAAACAGTTAAGTTTATATGAAAAATGACCAGTTAAAAGAAGAATTAAAACTATTTAAAGATGTTAGAGAGAATTTTTTAAATTTAGATCCCGCTAGATTTGTTAAAAATAATCTAACCATCGATGGTATGGAATTCAACATTATAGATAATGGTTGGCGCTTTATGACCGATGTCTATCGCTATATTGCCCATCAAGCAACACTTGAAGGTGGTAAGCCCGTGGTTATAAAGAAG